>OFGA01002826.1_pt1 | contig 10418 bp, 8 predicted proteins | sample 1521471 | NCBI WGS metagenome assembly OFGA01 (sample SAMEA3504086, study PRJEB24116) | mouse gut metagenome | biome: mouse gut; feature: mouse-associated habitat; material: faeces | place: Denmark | collected 2011
CTGTCTATCAGGCCTGTCATTTTCTTGGAATGCCGGAGTGTGATGTGCATTTGACGCATGCTGTGGTCTATCTGTCCATGGCTCCTAAGTCTAATGCCCTGTACAGAGCCTGCGAGGCCGCCAAAAAAGATATCCATGATTTTCCCGCAGAGCCTGTGCCGCTGCAGATCAGGAATGCTCCTACGAAGTTGATGGAAGCGCTGCACTATGGAAAAGGATATTGTTATGCTCATGATACGGAAGAGAAACTGACCAGAATGAAGTGTCTGCCGGATACTCTGCAGGACAGGCGGTACTATATTCCGACCGCAGAAGGGGAAGAGAAGGAGACCGGGGAGCGGCTTAAAAAGATTATGACATGGAAAAATAGTGCGGGAAATGAATAAAAATCTTAGATTGGGGATACCTATACATATGAAAAAACAGATTGAAGGCCAGATAAATCTTTTTGATTATATATCTGCGGAAGATACTAAAGTTGATGATAAACATGATACGATTGAAATTTCTTTATTTGCAGCATGTGCTTCCTGCTGGTGCAGTACCTGCAGGCATAATGCGGAGGGTAAGGCTGTTCCCCGTGATTTTGCGGGAGTGAAGAAGCCCTGTCCTTCCTGTAGTTTCTGTGTCAGTCAGGACAAGGCGGAAATCTGTGAGATCAATTCCTATGAGAACGGCTGTAAACTGCGGGCGGAGGAAGAGGGTATCACTGAATGACTGAATGAGAGAAATCTCTTTCCTACAGGATTTTTTCGAAATCTTCTATGCCGTGTTTGCACCATGGGCAGACAAAATCCGGAGGAAGTTCTTCTCCTTCGTAGACATATCCGCAGACGACGCATCGCCAGCCTTTCACAGAAATATTTTCAGGCTTTGGTTTGACATATTCATGATAGAAGGAGTAGGTCATCGCCTTTTCACCGGAAAGGACATCGCAGTCCGATACAGATGCCAGGAAAAGCATATGGGTACCGAGGTCGTAACTGTTTATGACTTTACAGTCCAGATAGGCAGTGACATGTTCTGTGAGGTAAGGAAGTTCCTGTCCTGTCATGGAAAAAGGAATATCTACAAATTTATCCACGGTGCTTCCACTTTGGAATCCAAAATGCTGGAACAGGGAAAAAGGTGCCGTCTCAGAGAGGATGGAGACGGAAAGGATTCCGGATTTTTGGATCAGCTCACAGGTTAAGTTCTGTTTGTTGATGGCCACGACGATCTGTTTCGGGTCGTCTGTCACCTGAGTGACTGTGTTGATGATACAGCCATTCATTTTCTTGTCATGTTTTGTGGATACGACGTAGAGGCCGTAGGATAACTGAAAGAGTGCTTTTGGATTCATGGGGATATTCGTTTCCTTTCTTTGTTGTACAGCTATTGTATCAATAGTAATTGTTGTTATGGTGGTATGATGGTACGGAATATGGATGTTTAGTAACAGTATGTGTAGAAATATATGAAATATACGCAATATTTAATCTATCCCACTGAGAAGTTACTTTCAGCAAGAGATCGCATGGATGGCCATGCGGCCTGCCAGATGGCGGGCTGAGCATGATGGAGGTTTACCATAAAATAAGGTGTGTAAGCTCTGTTGTAACTGAAAGCTTACACACCTTATCTAATAGTTTCCCACACACGATAAGAATAAAGTTTTATGTTTCAGTAAGTTGCTATTCTGCAGGTGTCTCAGTAGCGTCTTCATCGTCAACAGTTGTCTCATCATCAACAGCTGTTTCATCGTCAGCAACTTCACTGTCGGATGCTTCAGTATCATCAGCTTCTTCATCAGCTGTTTCAGCAACAGCAGTTACATCGTCAGCTTCTTCTTCATCGGCTGTCTCAGCAACAGCAGCTACGTTGTCAGCTTCTTCAACTGTTGTCACAACAGCAGCAGGTACGACAACAGCAGCTTCTTCAACAACTTCTTCAGCAGGAACTTCAATGAAAGCAATGATTCCTGCTGATGTAACATCAACTACAACGTGATCTTCTCTTACCTCGGTAACATTGCATTCTGTCCATACATCATCATCGTTATACTGATAGACTTTCACATTCTGTTCTGCAGTGATTCCAGGTGTATAGAAGTTTACATTAGCAACATCAAAACCGAAATTGGCAGGAACTCCGACTTTTACGACATTTAACAATGTTCCGTTTAATGTAGCAGCAAAATCCTTTGCGGAATAAACGCGTGAAAGTTCAGGTTTCAAAACTGAGAATGTCAGATTCGTAGCGTTATCGTCTACAATAACACCGCCGCCCTGTGCAACAGGAACAACCTTGTCCATAGCCCAGATACCGGTAACGGCATTATTCATGTATTCACCAACCATTTTATCCTGATCAACAGCGGCGTTTACAATTTCAGAAGGCATAACGGTTACAGGATCTTTGGAATAATCGATCCAGGCAAGATCGACAATTTTACCATTTCTGTCTACCCAATACCAATAGCCAGTAATTTCTGCGGGAGCCGCCAGCTCATAATCTGCGACGGGAGCACCCACTTCTTTTGCCATTGCTGTCATGGAGAACAGCATAGAACAAGCTAAAACGAGAACAAATAATCTTCTTACTTTTTTCATTTTGAAACTCCTTTCATTTGCAATCACATTTCTGCTGGTGTGGGATATATTAACGCTTTTGACGAAAATATAATTTTATTATACTCTCTTTTTATTTAATTGCCAGAGGATTATTTTATTTGCATACATTTTTTATAAATGTGAAACTATATTTACAGGTAAATTCATAGTTGGTTTTGCATACTGAAAGATATTTTTACCGTCTGACAATTATTGGTCAGCGGATCACGCTTTTCATAAAAGAATAGAACAGCGCACGGCGTATCAAAAACGGACGTAAATACTTCAACATGAAGAATTTTCGTCAAATCCCGGTAACCGGAATTTGCCAGTTGTGGAAAGAGTTCATGAGCCTCCGCTTCCCGATGCAGGATCTCGTGTATGATATCTTTCCATTTTTCCAGAGAGGCCGCGAAGGAGGGGCGGTTTTTCACGTGTTCCCGCAGATATAAGTCGTAGGTGACATACTCTGTGAGAAGCGAGATCTGTCTGGATTTTTCATAAGCCTCTATCTGTTCTTTGTTCTCAATGCAGGCAGTTCCAAATGCCAGTATGGTCTCGTATTTCTTTAGCCGGGAGGACTGTATGCCGAACAGAGCATGTTCCTCATACCAGCCGGCAAGGCTTTCATACATGGCAAAGGGCGTGTCAAAATGACCGCACAGAAATGCCAGCGTATGCGCAAACTGTCCACTGTTATAGTAGATTTCCAGCACATCTTCCACCTGTTTCAGGCGGCAGATATCCTCGTAGGAAAGCCATTTCGTGGACAGCACTTCGTAGGGCGGCAGGCCGGTATATACAAGATCATACTGCAGGGAGCGTCGTTCCATGGCGGATCCTTTCAGTACTTTCAGGAAACCCAGTTGGAGCTGCTGCGGCCGCATGGCATAGACGTCATTGAAGGAATTTCGGAATGTGCACAGATCCTCAAAAGGAAGCCCGACGATCAGATCCAGATGGATATGGATATTATGCCAGCGGGAGATCTGTCTGACCACGTCAGCTACTTTCGCGAAATCCATTTTCCGGTCAATGGCAGCGATGGTTTCCGGGCATGTTGATTGAATGCCGATCTCCAGCTGCACGGCTCCGGGCCGAAGTTGTCTCAATACTGCAAAATATTCCTCATCCAGCAGGTCCGCGGCGATCTCAAAATGAAAATTGGTAATGCCGTTATCGTGTTCGAGAATATGCCGCAAAACAGGCAGCGCATGGTCTTTCTTACAGTTAAAAGTACGGTCTGTAAATTTAACCTGCGGTACTTTTCGTTCGAGAAAGAAATCCAGCTCCCGACAGACACGTTCGACAGAGAGGAAGTCCATGGTTTTGTCAATGGAAGAAAGACAATAGCTGCAGGAGAAGGGACAACCTCTGCTGCTCTCGTAATAGACGATACGATTTGTAAAGTCTGCCATGCCTTTTTCCCGTTGGATATCATTGTATGTTCCAGTATCTCCGGTATTACTTATACAACTGTCTGATGTGTCTTTGATTCCATATCCGCCATACCAGAAGGGAATTTCATTAAGGGAAAGCCTGACCGTATTGGTTTGATCGAGAACCGCGGGCAGACTGTTGGCTGTTCCATTTACATAAGAAGATACCAGATAAGAGAAAGAACCTTCCCCGGGACCTGTCATAACACCGCGCAGCTGCCATCTGTCGATCATTTCCTGTGCGTTGTAGGAGACCTCCGGCCCGCCGGCCCAGAAATCGGTCTTTGGCAGTATTTTGTGCAGATCGGGGATAACGGCATCCAGTATCGTCCGGTTCCAGATATAACAGGAGAAGGCGGCCACATCGGGCTGCCTTTTATAAATTTCCTGTAAAAGATAAGAAGGTGACTGGTTGATCGTAAATTCGATGATATCTACATAAGAATTGTAGATGCCTGTACAGGCTTTCAGAGAAAAAACAGCAGGATTGGAATGGATATATCTGGCATTGACAGCGATCAGTAAAATTTTCATGATTATCCGTTAACCTCTACATTTTCCCGGTATACCCACAATAAGCAAGGTAACGGTACTTATCGTGGATGATACCGGACATACCATGGTTCAGTGTACAAATTGTTTCAATACCGCTATAAAGATATCCATATCGAGGGGTTTCGCGATATGGGCATTCATGCCGTTTTTCAGGGCCGCTTCTTTATCTTCTTCCATGGCGTTGGCTGTCATGGCGATGATGGGCAGAGTCTTGACGTCATTCCGCGGCATGTTGCGGATCGTGCGGGTTGCCTCGTAACCGTTCATAACGGGCATCTGGATATCCATCAGGATCACGTCGTAGTAGTTTTCTTCGGCCTTTTCCATCATGGCTACGGCATCCGTTCCGTCAGGGGCGGATTCAACCGCGAAACCTGCTTCGGTCAGGATCATCTCCGCAATTTCACGGTTCAGTTCGATATCTTCCACCAGAAGGACGCGTTTGCCGCTGAAATCAGCCAGAGTCCAGGCGGCGGCTTCCTCATTCCTGCCGGCCGGGTTGCTGGCTGCCAGCAGTGCGGATTTTAAGTCTGACATAAAGAGCGGTTTCGCGCAGAAAGCGGAAATATTGGCTGTTCTGGCATCCTCCTCGATATCGGACCAGTCGTAGGCGGTAAGAATGATAATGGAAACATCTTCTCCGGCTATGCTGCGGATCTGTCTGGCCGTCTCGATACCGCTCATCTCCGGCATCTGCCAGTCTACAATATAAATCTGGAAGGAATCTTTTTCCTCCAGCGCTGTCCGGGCGCGGTAGGCGGCCTCTCTGCCGGAGGTAGTCCATTCGGCGCGCATACCAAGCTGTTTGAGCATTTTCGTGACGCTGTCACAGACATTGAAGTCGTCGTCTACCACTATTGCGCGAAGTCCGTTCAGCTCTTTTAACTGTTCTGCATTCTTTTCTACATCCTGCAGCTTTAAGGTGAGTTCCACGGTGAAGGCGCTTCCTTTTCCCGGTTCGCTTTCCACGGAAATGGTGCCGTTCATCATTTCCACGATATTCTTCGTGATCGCCATGCCAAGCCCTGTACCCTGAATGCCGGAGCGGGTCACGGTAGTCTCCCGCTCGAAAGGCTCGAAGATATGCCGTACAAAATCTTCTGACATGCCGATACCGGAATCCCGGATAATAAAGGCATATTCCCCGTATCCGTGGCGGAAGGTGGTCTTCTGTTGAATCCGGAAGGAAATGGTGCCGCCGGCCGGAGTATACTTTACGGAGTTACTCAAAAGATTGATGAATACCTGATTTAATTTCAGAGCGTCCGCGATCACATCTTCATTGACTACTTCGAAGGTATCAATGAACAGCTCCAGCTGTTTTGCCTTGACCTGCGGCTGGATGATATTGACCAGATTGTGCATCAATTCGGAAATATTGCATTCCTGTTCCTTGATCTGTACCTTGCCGCTCTCGATACGGCTCATGTCAAGAATATCGTTGATCAGGCTCAACAGATGATTGCTGGAAGAAAGAACCTTCTGCAGACAATCCCTGACCTGCTCTTTGTTGTCGATATGGTTGACGGCGATGGTGGCAAAGCCGATGATCGCATTCATCGGTGTGCGGATATCGTGGGACATGTTGGAAAGGAAAGTGCTCTTGGCCTTGTTGGCATGCTGCGCCTGCATCAGGGCATCCTGCAGCGCCTGTGTCTGCTCCTTCTGTTCCCGCACCTGCTCGGTAATCTCTTTGGAGACTACCATTACCATGATTTCATCCGTATTGTCGACCCGCGTCATGATAAAGGACTGACGGACGCACATCGGATGGTCGGCATAAGCCTGCCCCCAGTAATCCACATCTACCTGAGCGTCGCCTTCTTCGAAGCGATGCCGCAGATATTCCAGGTTCACCATAGCAGTGTATTCTTCCAAAGATTCCTCCAGGACGAATTCCTTCCATTTATTAAAACATGCGGAAGCGCTGCAGGGCGCTTTGAGTCCTACCCGCTCGAGCAGGGAGATCTGCTGTCCGTCAATCGTGCGGACAATATCATTTTCAATTAAGTCTTTGGTCAGATTGAATTCAAAAGTGCAGAATGCATTGGAAGTAATGGCGATCCGATACTGTCTTTCTTTCCGATTCAAAAGGGAGTGGACGTCGTTGATCCGGTATCCAAGTTCGTGATTCTCCTGTTCCAGCATTTTCTTCTCCCGTCTGGCACGGAAGAGCAGCAGGATTACATAAACGGCAAAGAGAATCAGAAGCATGACTTCCAGGCGGATACCGACAAGATTTTCATCCCGGATCATGCGCTGGGTAATATTTTTTGGAAAAGTCTGCAGAAGGACAAAGTCGTGGCTGGGCAGATAGGTAACGCAGAGATTGTCGGTCAGGCTGTCAGAGCCGCCGTTTGCAAAAATCTCCCGGGCGCCGGCTGCCGCATTTTCATTGATCACGTTGGTTTCCAGCAGAATATCGATCAGATTGCCTTCGTATGTTTTCTCGTTGTCATCGGAGCTGGCAATTACCGTGCCGTCCGATGTACAGAGAAAAAGATCTGCCCGTTCGCCGAAGTAGGAGGTATTTAACATGTCGTGCAGATATTCCTCCGCCAGATAAGCGCCCCGCAGGACGCCTATGATCTCGCCGTCATAGTGGATCGGCGCATAGAAACAGGCCATCGTTTCATTGAAAAGATGGGGATCGAATATGATATCCGTGCCGATGCCGCCATTCATGCCGTCTATAAAAAAGCTGCGGTCGGTCACATTGGAAGTCCTGCCGTCGCTGATATGGTCAACGCCATCGGAATCTGTAAAGAGAAGTACGTCAAACAGGGAATGTTCGGCAAGGTTGTCCAGCATGGAAAGAGTGATATCGGGTTTGGTCAGTCCGTCTTCTATAAAATAAGCATAAGTGGTGATCAGATCCAGAGCGTTGTTGAGCTCCTCGTCTATTTTGACAGCTGTCTGGCGCGCAGAGTCGGCGGCATAGATTTTGTTCTGTTCTTCCATCCGCCGGCTGTTCTGCGATGTGTACCAGAAAAATAACAGGATAATTGCTGTCAGGAGAAACAGGCCATATGCAATGTCCTGCAGTGATTTTTTATGTCTCATATGTTTAGCCCTCAATTCGATTGTCTGATAGCTTATTTTAACATGATTAGAGGGACTCAACAATAATTACCACAGATATTTCTCCGCAGTGTGGACTGAAAAGTTAAAATTGCGCAGATGCATCTCCTCGGACAGTTCTTCGATCTTCAAATAATACAGACGCATCCAGTCCAGTTCATCTATGGAGCCTTCTTCCGGATTCAGACGGGTTCTGATTTCCTCGTAGTTTTCCGGCAGGCCTTCCGTGCGGATGTATTCATTCGCTCCTTTGATATAGAAGTTATACCTGTCATCAAGCAGGATCGGTGCGGCATCCGCCGACAGGGTGGAAAGATACTGCTGGTTGTCGTGAATGTCATAGTCGTTCAGAAAGGCCATATGCTCCTGGTTCAGATTATAGCGGGCAATCCAGTAGTCGGGACGGGAGAAGGAAAGCACAATATAAAAAACGGTGACCACTGCCATGCCATAAGGAAAGAGCGGAAAGCTGTTCTTATAGATAAATACAGTCACGCCCATCATCAACAGGAAGATGACAGACAGCGCCCAGAGAACGAGGATCCGCAGCAGCGTCAGGTTATAGCGGTTGATGTACATGAGCATGCGCAGGGCGCTTGAGAAGATCATGATAAAAGTACACCCGGAAAGGACCGTGAGCAGAATCCTCAGCACAATATTTTCCCGGAAAAAACAGAGGAAAATAAGCACAATGATCAGGTTTAAAATACATACCGCCAGCAGCTGGAAAAATCCTTCTCTGGCATAGCTGGAATAAGTATAACCTTCTGGAAGACGCATGTTTCCGATAAAAAGATACAGAATCTGTATCACACTGAAGATCAGGTAGACGAAGCAGAGCGCCGCCGTAATGATGATGGCGATAACCGGTTCCTGCGTCCTGTGATCCGTCCGCTCTTCTTTGACGTTTTTCATGGCAAGCGCCGCATAGACTGCATAGGAGCAGAAGAACACGACAATCGTCATAAACAGAGTGCCGAAAACGGTCTCAAAATTGATGGATTCCAGTATGCGTGAAAAAATCTCGGCAAATACCGCGTCTGCACTGGCTAAGAGCATGGTAACGAACAGAAGCAGCGGAATGGTGATGGCAATGCCGATCAGTACAGGAAAGAAATAAGAATTTTTCCCTGTTTTCTTCTGTTTCTGTGCATCGGCGTAAGCCGCCATATCGCCAAAAGGGCGGAACAGACAGCAGATCGCCGTACCGACCGTCTGGAAACAGGCAGTAAAATATTTGGGCAGATCCCAGTTCAGATCGTTGTACATCATATGCAGCATCAGAATAAGAGCCAGCAGGAAAATGCCGCATTTGTTAAAAAACAGAAGCAGCGGGGAATCAGTGAGGCAGTTGGAGATTCCCAGAAGCTGAATGCTGACAAGATAGAATATACTGCTTTTTTTGTAAGGAACCCCTAACTTTTGCATAGAGAAGAAGAAATAAAAGAGGGTTCCTGCGACGAAAAAAGGGTAGGTAATACCGGATGCATTCTTATACAGACAGAATGTGTAGAAGATCGCATAGAGCAGGCTGCCGATACCGAAGAAAGAAAAATGTTCTTTCATAGTCTTCGTGTAGACGGTGTCGGGTTTTGGAGTGTAGGCCGGCTGGTATACCGTGTAAGGATTGGTTTGTTCTGTTTGTTGCATAAGTGGACTCCTTTCTTATCATAAATATTTAACATGTCATTCTATTTTTCTGTGGCTTCCGGAGAATCTTCGTCTTCCACATACTGCAGCAGATCCCCGGGCTGGCAGTCCAGCGCTTTACAGATTTCGTTGAGCGTGGAAAGACGGATTGCCTTTGCCTTGTTATTTTTTAAAATGGACAGATTCGCAAGGGTAATATCAATTTCACCTGCCAGTTCGGTCAGTCCTTTCTTGCGCTTCGCCATCATTACATCCAGATTGATGATGATTGCCATGATAGCCTCCTTCATTGTAGTTTGCCGTTATGTCATGTTGTCCTTTAAACATCCGCAAATATTTTCATATACTTTTAAACAGTCAGGCTGTTCTGCAGTATGCGGGTCACTGCTAAATGGTCAGATCGTTCTCCAGCTTGTAGGTCACTGCCTTGTCAAAAACGCCCGCCAGTACTTTACTGAAAAGCCCCGCGATCACAAAGACAAGGATGATGATAAAGATGGAGGGCGTGATGAAGATAAAGAGACGGCATGAGGTGATGACTGCAATGAAAAAGCTGTAGCTGCTCATCTTCTCAAGACTCTTCACATTCTCGTGAATAAAGCAGTCGTCGTCGATGACTGTTTTGAACATCCTGCGCAGCTGTTGTACGATCAGGATGGCAAATATGCCGGACAGGAAAAGCACGACGCACAGAGAATAATAATTTTCAGCAAAATAGGTGCTGTATCTGCCGTAAAACCTGACACTGAATGGCAGTGTTATGATAACGAAAATACCGGAATAGAACATAAAATCCAGCAGATACTTGGTGAAGAGAGTTAATTTGTCTTTCATGAGAATAGTCAATCCTTCCTTTCCGTGATTTGTGGCATACCATGTATGAATCGGATTGAGAGAAACCGGAGATTTTATACAGGTGATGTCACTCTGTAAGGATACAGTATCACCGTTGGAAATGAATGTCAATAAAAATTTATCGAATATCAATAAAATATTATTTTTTATCAATAACTATTTGCATTTTCAAGAGTCAGGTCGAGAGTCGGAGGTCAATTGTAAAACGAGGTGCAGCTTTATAAATCGAAATGCATGTTTGTAAAAT
>OFGA01002827.1_pt1 | contig 10418 bp, 10 predicted proteins | sample 1521471 | NCBI WGS metagenome assembly OFGA01 (sample SAMEA3504086, study PRJEB24116) | mouse gut metagenome | biome: mouse gut; feature: mouse-associated habitat; material: faeces | place: Denmark | collected 2011
TTTCTTTGGAGGGCAGGCGGAAGGTAAACGACACCGTAATCTCTGTTCCCACGTTCAGCTCGCTCTTAACAGAAATGGAGCCGTTCATCATATCCACAATATTTTTGGTAATCGCCATTCCAAGTCCGGTTCCCTGGATTCTGCTAATCGTGGAATTCCTCTCTCTCTCAAAAGGCTCGAAAATATGCTCCACAAACTCCCGGCTCATGCCGATTCCGTTATCCTTAATGTTAAATTCATAATTCGCGCTGCCCTTAGGTGCGCCTGGTCTTTCCGTAATCCTCAGACTGATAATTCCACCTGGTCCCGAATATTTTACTGCATTGCTCATCAAATTCAAAAGCACCTGATTCAGCCGAAGTTTATCACAGAAAATCTCCTCGTCAAACACATCCACTGTGTCAATGTACAACTCCAACTGCTTTGCGTGGATATCTGCCTGCAGGATGTTGCGCAGCCCATGCAAAATCTCTGGAAGGCTACATTTCTTCTCATCCAGACGAATCTTTCCGCTCTCAATACGGCTCATATCCAGCACATCATTGATTAAGCTAAGCAAATGGTTTCCTGACGTCATAATCTTCTGCAGATATTCCTCCACCCGTTCCCTGTGGGCAATATGGGTAATTGCCAGGGCAGTAAAACCAACGATAGCATTCATCGGAGTGCGTATATCATGAGACATATTAGACAGGAAAACACTCTTTGCCTTGCTGGCCCTGTTGGCCTGCATCAGTGCATCCTCCAGCAGATTCTTCTGCTCCATGGCCTCCCGAATCTCACCGTCCACATTGCGGAAGCCCATAACAATTCCTTGGCTCTCCTCCCATGAACCCGTACGTACAACCTTCATCTGGAAATATTTCTCCTTGCCCTTCCAGATGACACGATGATTTACAAAATACATCCCTTTTTCCGCCAGCTGCTTTTTCAGATTCTCCCGTGAGGACTCCTGCCGGAGCATATCTCGGTCCTCTTGGCAGACATAATCTTTTATGTAACGCTCCATACTTTCTTCCATGGAAATCTCGCCATGGAAAACAGAATCAAACATCTCCTTATGTTCCTTTGAACCCTGGAGTGGAATTCCCATTCCTGTATTGAGGTCAAAATAACACACTCTGTTATAATCAATACTTAAAGCCTGAACCAACTCCTGATTATGCTGCTCCTTCTTCTCCTCCTCCAGCTTCTGCTTTGTACAGTCTAAAAGGAAACGCTGATAGAATTCTTCTCCATTTTCCTTCAAAAGCTTGATATTGCCCATCACATGCAGAAGCTTTCCATCTTTATGCCTTACGCGGTATTCCACACTGGCGCTGTCCCCTTCTTTCTTAAGGGAGGTGATACTCTCCCGAAGCTTGGGCTTATCCTCGTCCAACACAGAGTCCGCAACCATACGAAACCCTGCCTCCATCATCTCCTCCTGGGATTCATATCCCAAAATATTAAGGGCAGCCCTGTTGATACTGACGATATTGGAGCCGTCCACAGTATGGCACAGGATTCCGCAGTCCATGGTCGTAAACACAGTCTCCAGTGTACGGTTCTTCTCTACGATCTCCTTCTCATAAGCGCGCTCCTGGGTCACGTCGATTGCAACGCCTACCGTCCCCATCACGCTTCCATCAAGATCATACAAGGGTGACTTATATGTAGTAAGAAGCCGCGTACCCTCTCCTGTCATGATGGTCTCCTCAGAAACACAGGTCTGCCGCCTGCTCATGACCTCCCGTTCAGACTCGATACATGCCGGATCATCCGCCTCTACATCCCAGATATAGGCATGACCTCGTCCCTCTACCTGTTCCTTTGTCTTATTCACAGTCCTGCAAAAACTGTCATTTACCTTCTCGTGGATTCCGTCCTTGTCCTTATACCATATCAGGTTGGGAACATTGTTGATCGTAGCCTCGAAAAACTGGCTGGTCTGCCAGTAATCCTTCTCCATCTTCTGCTCATACTGTAACTTCTGAAAACGAAACTTCGCCTCCGCGTCCGACATCGGCATCACCCAAACGTCGCACACCTCTCCCAAACTATCTTCTATCGTCAATATCTGCTCTTTGCTCGCAAGCAGGATAAGACGGGCTTCTGTCTTTTTACCGGCAAGCAAAGCCTGCAATGTCCTTTTGCAGTCCTTCTCCATAAGGTTCGCCAGGATTATATCTGCCCTGGCAGTCTGTTCTGAGTCCAATTCCTCACTTTCATAAAACTCATGTGTAAAGTGCTTAAACGGAAGTATTTCCTTCATACTCTCAAAGGCGCTACATGGACGACCTGTTAAATAGAAACGTAAGCAGCAATAATACATGGTCTGTTCTCCCCTCTTAATTCTGCAAATATAACTCTGATGAATGCGGTACTCCCGTGTCAACACACGAAACTGATAGCTACGCATATTATATCTCATATTCTATCAACTGTTAAAATTTATGTCAATATGCATTATCGGACTAAGTCGGGCAGCTATAACAGTTCAGCCTGCAACCGCGCACTTGCTGCGCGGTTAGCAGCCAATGAATTGGAGCAGCTGGGAATCCGCCTCTTTGCCGCAGGCAAACTTTAAAATGGGCGGATTCCGTAACAGTGAAGCCGGAAGGCTGAACTGTTACGGGCAGCTTTGCTTAGATATTGCTTTCTTATTTTTTTATATGTGATATAATGTAAGCAGCTTTACATTTCATAAAATCATGAAAAAAGAAAGGAAAAAGAAACCGAAGGAGAGATTGTAAATCATTTTATAAGCTATATATCATTTCACGACAACAAATTGGCAGAAGATACCCTTCTCCTTGAACTTCCTGTCAAGAATCCCTGGGAGATTATTGCCTACCTTCCCATGGGCGGCTGGAATGACTGTCCTGCGCCTGAGGAGATGATCTCTATCTGTAAATACTGGTATGAGAAGTATCAGGCTGTTCCTGCGACATTTACCAGTGATGTATTGGAGTTCTATGCGCCCGCCGGACTGAACAAAGAGGACAGCCTTGAGGCTGCCAAGGAGCACTATGCCTTCTGCACAGACAGAATCGACCAGGGAACCAGGACATGTAAAGTGTCAGAATTGGCAGCAGGGCTTGAGGAATCAAATGTGTGGTATTTTTGGTGGGATTAATATCTTTGAGCTTTCTGTACGGTGTTTGTTCACAAATGCCTCAACAGAAAGCTCTTTTCACTTCGATTACATGCCTGTCCGGATCATAAAATCGAATCACTTCGTTCTCATCCTCATCCCGCCCGACTAAAAACTCCACATGAAAATCCGATGCCGCCAATCTTTCCCTAAACGCCTCCACATCCAGAGTCTCAAAGTATAACTCCATATCATTACCGCCATATACGGCTGAAATCTCCAGGGAATCCTCCCAGGGCGGACTCTCCTCCAGAACAATCCCTCCGGCAAACAGAACCTTCCTTCCCAAATCAGCCGTAACCATAAGCCCTAACACCTCCTGATAAAACCGGCGTGACCGTTCTATATCTTTCACTATCAATAATACATTCTTTAATACCACTTTTATTCCTCCATACACAATGATTGAAGCCCCAACACCCTGTCCATAAAAATCCGGTTCAGCACATCCCAATCCTTCAGATGGTCGTCCTCCATCAAATCAGCAATCTCTTTCTGTCTCTCAAGCTCTGACGCTATAAAATCAATCACTAAGGGAAGCTGCGGATTGAGCTGTCCCTCCTTTGTCGTCTTCTTAATTCTAAGAAGTTCTTCTACTTGGGTGCAAAGCCCCTCCGGCAGCTTAAGCTTCATCAGCTCATCAAACAGCACCGGAGGCGGACAATGATTTTCTTCTATATACCGGCATGCCAGCAACGGGCGCAGGGCATAGAAGTACTTCTTATACTTTACCCTGTCCGTCTGTAAATGACCGTAAAATGTATTGGCAGCCGTCCCCCGATAATGATGTACCGCCGCCTTCTTAGAAAAATATACCTTGGCTTCTCGATAAATCTCATCCCATTCCGGACGTTTACGATAAACCACAGGAGAATTACTCCATTCAAACAGCGTGGCATTGCCTTTATAGAACTGTCTCAGCGCCTTCTTTAAATCCCATCCATTGATATCCAACACTTCATCCAACTGCCAGTCAATCGTATCCTTCTTTTCATCCAGTCGAAGATAATCCTTGCGCACTCTCTGATAAACGAACCGCACGTCATAATCGCTGTCAGGAGACGATAATCCCCATGCCCGGCTGCCAGATTCCACAGCCAGAAGTATCCTTACATTCTCCCTTTGCTCTATCTCGTCTAATTTCACCTGAATCTCGTCAAATATATCTCTCATGAAAACATCTCCTGAACTGTTCCTGTCTCGATACTTTTCCGGTTCACATACTCTACGAACGCCTCAACCTTCTCCATGTCCGGCCCAGCCGGAAGCGTACAGTTTTCTGCCGCTTCCTCCAGACGCCTCTCATAGTCCGCCACAATCTCATAGAACTCTGCCTGAAAAGTCCCGTCTGCTTTCTGGAAGCCTCCCTGGCGCACCTTCATAAGCAGCTCTAAGTCTCCTCGCCTGTTAGTCCGAATCTGCCCGTGTTCCAGGATATCGAATGCCATCATAAAGAGGCGAAGCAGATGCATGGCATGTTTATTCAGGTGGTTATCGTCCTTCTTCTTATTCCGTTTGCCAATCTTATCGTAATCTCTCACCACGTTACTCATCGTCGCCCACATACCCTCATAATCCCGCAGCGGCAGATGCTTATAACTGGCGTCCACAAAAATCTCTGTCTCCAACTCAGGATTCAAAGCCTCGTCAATATACAGCCGGATACTTCCATTAGAAAACGTCCCATATCTCCGGTTAAAATCGTCCAATGCATTTTTCACAGAAGTTAAAATATGCCTCTCCCGTTCCGTCTGCTCCATGTTATCCCGCGCAATAGCATTCTGCAGGCGGCGAAGCTGCGCCCCCGCATAGCCCCCAAAAGATTTCACGGCACGCTTTGTCAAAAACAGGTCTGTATGGTCAATCAATTCCTGTCCAAGCCTCGTCTTGATTAAATACTGGTCTTCATCCAGCCCTAACAGTTCGCAGGTATTCGGATTACATTCCAACAGCAGGCGTATAATCTTGTTGAAGGAATAAATCACCGTATCTGTCTGCCGGTCCTCATACTGCTCGAACCGAGTAAGGCCAAGCAAATCCGAGGGCAGGGAGAGTGTGACCCCGCGAAAATCAACATCACTGTTCTCATTACTGGTGCCATAGGCATGGCTGCCGCCCAGTCCGAGAAGGATGATACGGCTGCCAAGGCGTTCATTGGTTCTGAGAAAATCATATTCTTTTGTCATCATCAAAGCTCTGAAATTCATGGAAATCACCTTCTTCTTACATTAAAACGGCACAACCGTATGAGGTTTTTGACTCTGCTCTACCTGTCTCCAGATATGTCTTACAGAAGAAAAACTAGCCCATATTGCAAGAGCGTATCCTATAACAAAATCCTTTGCCACACCTTGAATGACCTCTGGTTCTTCTAAAAAAGCAGGAACAAGGGCCAGGGAATCCACCAAAGAAAGATAATACATATCTCCAAGTTCCTGATAAATCACAATTCCAAGCGAAGCATATTCCGCCGCCATAATCATCAGGCAGGCGGTTACAATACAGATTACGATTCCCTTTCTTGACAACCTCCTGCCAAGCATATCATAACCTTTTATTCCGCAAAATACCATCGCAAATCCGGCAATTCCGGCAATGAAGCCAAACATACCAATCACCACCCACAAAACGGCGCCGAGTAAAGTTCCTAAAACCGCCCCAAGAAGCCCCAGAAATATATTCTCCTTCTGTCCGTTTTGCCCGCTTGTGCCGTTTATCTCCTGCGTAAAGCAATTCTCACAGAGCAAGACCGGCGTTCCGTCTAAGGCCGCGGCACGCAGAGGCAGTACATTTCTACATTGAGAACAGCAGTTGCGTATTCCACATTCCAGACATTTGGAAGTAAGCTCTGAAACAATGAGCGTCAGATTGTCCTTGTCGTCTCTCTCGGTTGACTCTACATTGAGGGTAATCGTATCATTACCGTTATAGCCCGTATATTGTATGGTTGAATGTCTTTGTTTCAGTTCTTGAAGAAAGGCTAAAAAGTTATCTTTTACTCCGCTTTTTTCTATGTCTGCATGAAGCTGTATCCGAAACTGATTCAGCGCCTTCACCGGTATGATCAGCAGCGCAATCCCATTCACAGCCCCATGCATTACATCGTAGGTTTTCTCATACACAAAGCCTTCTGGCATATGATTTTCAATCTGTATATCCATAATTTTTTCCTCCTTCGATTAAAAAACTGCATATTCTTTGTAAACTGTTCTAATAGAAATATTCTTTTCTTCGCCTGCACGCCTTAAACGTTCTTCTACCTGCTTATCTATATAATCATTCTGATTATCCTTAATTCTTGACATAATTCTCCTTAAAATATTCGACAATTGACTGTCTTGAAATCTCTGAATTAAACTTTCTGCCTCCGCTAGTTGCATCAAGCCATGGACTTTCTGCATGTGTCTTATTTCTCAGGCCAGAAGCAGAATATTTCCCAAAAACCGAATAGACATCTTCAAGTAATTCTTTATCTTCGCCCCTGATTTTGGACAAACTTTTCACCATCTCTGCTTCATCAGTGTGCAGGTCATAGGCATTATCAAAGCTTCTCCACACTTCCTCCACCACTGGTCCATGTTCCCATGCCACAATCTTTTCGTCAAACAGCGACCCCTTATCTAATGCAAGCGAACATCCTTCTGCATAATATAAAAGCTTGAGAAGTTTAAGAAGTGTCATCCTTTCATCCTCTCCATTATTAACATCTTCACAATTCCTGAAAATAAACCATCTAGCAATATCTATTGCCTTATATCTTCCCATAGCAAGCTCCTTCTTAAATCCACCGTCAATGCTTCATAAAAATTATACCATGATCTAATTCAATGTGTCAACCAAATCAGAACAAACGTTTGTATTTTCTGTCATTAAAATCCAAAAAATAAAAATTTCTTTCACTCCTTTTTCCCACAAAAAAGGTTATATTTATTGTAAGACGTTTTACAGGACAAAACCCCAAAGAGAGGAGAAGCATTTTGGAGGACAGAGAGCTGATACGGCGGATTCAAAATGGACAAACAGAATACTTAAACGAGATTGCCGTCAAATACTACGATGACATCTACTATTTCTGCTGTTACCAGACCGGCAGCCCAGAGGATGCTTACGACTTAGCTCAGGACACCTTCCTGCGTTTCATAAAATATGTAGACAATTATCAGTATCGCAATCTAAAGGGATATCTCCTGACCATCGCCATGAACCTGTGTCGAGATTATATACGGACGGCTTCGCAGACACCGGCAAAGGCTGAGCCTTTAGAATACATGGAGTATGCGGCCACGGCAGACAACACAAAAGCCCTAACTCCAGCGGGCAATACACAGACCTCGGAAAACACTCTGATGCTTAAAGAAGCCCTCGCAAAGCTTCCGGAGAATCAGCGGGAGGCTGTGCTTCTCCATCATTTCTACGGATATAAAAACCGAGAAATCGCCCGAATAACAGGCGCCTCTTATGATGCTGTCAAGTCCCGCCTCCGTCAAGGTATGAAACGCTTAAAAGAACTGCTTCACCAGAGTGATTTTAACCAATAATTGCAGAAAGGAGACTTAAATACCGTGACACCACAAAAAAGAGCAACGCCTCCTGCCGGAAGGCATGAACACCAGACCATAAATCTCACAGAATGGAAATTCCCGCTGGATGAAACGAAAAAAGCCCAAAGCCTGTCCGTCATCAGGATGTCTGCAGAGCAGAAGCGTATCCGCCCCTGCCCTACATTTACAGAGCTGCTCTTTAACCAGCTTCGCTTCCAGTCATGGAGGTATCGAATACTAGAAGGCATTATTTTGCTAACCGCCATGGCTTTGGCGCTTACCCTGCACAAACGACAGACAGACCGCATAGAAACTCTTGCCGCCTGCTCTGTATTCCTTGTATTTGCGGGAAATATTTTCCTCGGCCATGTGGCAAGCCTGTTCTCCTGGCATATGGCAGAACTTGAGCAGACCTTGTACCTGAACCTGAAACAGATGGTGTGTATCCGAATGTTGGAGGCAGGGATTGCCGATCTGGTCATACTGACATTGTTCCTAATCATCACTGGCAGCAAACAGCCCTCAGAAATCGGCACCTCCCTCATCTATATGCTGGCGCCGTTTCTGTGGTCAGACACCCTGTATCTGCACATGCTGACAAACCTAAGGAATATTTCCCAGGGTTTCCGTTCCCTTGCCTTTGGCCTGCTTAGCGGCACTCTTGCGCTTTTCCCTATATTATGGGAATCCGTCTATCAGCCGAAGTATCTGGTCATTTGGCAGATATTGACGCTTGCAGGACTGGCTCTGCTGATTGCAGAAGTCTACGGCCTTCTTGGCAAAATAGAAAATGGAGGTGACATATGCCTGAATTAAAATTAGATCGTATTACAAAACAATTCAAAAATAAAATCGCCGTGGATAACGTATCCTTAAACCTTCACGAAGGTGTGTACGGATTTCTCGGCGCAAACGGCGCAGGAAAGACAACCCTTCTGCGCATGATCTGCGGCGTACTGAAGCCGACCTTTGGAGAGATAAGATGCAACGGCATAGAGATTGGCAGACTGGACGGCGATTACCGCTACCTTCTGGGATATCTGCCCCAGGACTTTGGCTATTATCCGGATTTTACCGCCAAGAGGTATCTTGAATATCTGGCGGCATGTAAAGCAGTCCCAAAAGACCTTGTAAAAGAAAAGGTGCAGGAGATGCTCCGCCTGACAGATTTAACAGGCAGCCAGAAAAATAAAATAAAGACATTTTCCGGCGGAATGCTTCGGAGGCTGGGAATCGCCCAGGCACTCTTAAACGATCCTGAAATCCTAATTATGGATGAACCCACCTCTGGACTTGACCCCAAAGAGAGGATACGCTTTCGCAATATGATCAGCTCATTATCCAAAGGACGAATCATCCTTTTGTCCACCCATATTGTCTCTGATGTAGAATTTATTGCAGATGAAATCCTCATCATGAAGCAGGGACGGATTATTGAACATGGCACTGTGGCAGAGGTCACCAACAGCGTAAATGGCAAGGTATGGGAATATCTTGCCGAACCCGCCAAAGCCCTTCAGATGAACGAAGCTTTCCCAGTCAGCAATCTGAAAAACGAAGGAGAAAAGGTTCGCCTTCGCCTGGTGTCAGACTCATGCCCCATTGAGGGCGCAAGCATGGCTTCTCCAGGATTGGAGGACGTATATTTATATCACTTTGAGGAGGTGTCAGAACATGTGGACCATGTGGAAAGAAGAACTCTGTAAGATGATATCCAGAAAAATCGTCTGGCTCGGTATATTTCTTCTGCTTGCTTTCGTAACCGTACGTCTGTATGAAGAACGTTACCACTATACAACCATCATAGACGGAAGGATTTACCAGGGACAGGAGGCCATTGTGAAGGACAAAGCCTTAACCAAAGACTATTGCGGAGCTTTGACCCTTGAAAAAGTCAACAAGATATATAAAAACTATGGATTTTTTTATTATAATGAAGAAAGCAGCAAGCCGGCGGGAAACTACTGCAGCCGCTTTGTCACAGAAAACTTTACCAACTTTCGACAGACCGACGGATACGACCCCAATCAAATCCATTTTTATAAAGGAAAAGAATGGGAATACAACGCCCAATACCTTCTGGATAACGAAGTACGATTTGATTATGTCTATGGATGGAATGATTTCGCGGAAATGTACGTAGCCGCCATACTGGCCTTGTTTGTCATACTGCTTCTGGGATTATCGCCAGTCTTTGCCGAGGAATACCAGCTTAAGACGGCAGACATTCTTTTAACGACGCGGCGTGGAAAAGGAAGCGGCATCTGGATGAAAATTCTCGCGGCATTATGCTTTGCCGTCGTCCTGACCTTGGGGGTCTGCGCTTATATGTGGAGCATCTACCTTGTTATATACGGCGTACAGGGACTAAACGCCTCTGCAATTCTTCTGAGCTTTGTCACACCTTTTGGCTTTTGTCCCGAAAGTGTCCTGGGCTTCCTCCTGTATATTACGTTTTTAGGCTTTATAGGCGCCCTTCTCCTGACCGGCATTGCCATGGGAATCTCGGCTCTGTGTAAAAGCCCGTTCCTTGCGCTGATCCTCTCTGTTTCGATATACTTTTTTCCCGTCGTCTGGGTTAAGGTGCTTGCACCTATGTGGATTTTCGGAGCATATGCCAAAAAGATCTCTCATTTTATGACCTCCATGCCAGTGTACCTTCCCATGAGCACAGGATTTGCATTTTCCACAGAACAGATGGCCTTACATGTATGTATCGCCCTGGCTGTCGGAATCGGCGG
>OFGA01002834.1_pt1 | contig 10396 bp, 10 predicted proteins | sample 1521471 | NCBI WGS metagenome assembly OFGA01 (sample SAMEA3504086, study PRJEB24116) | mouse gut metagenome | biome: mouse gut; feature: mouse-associated habitat; material: faeces | place: Denmark | collected 2011
CTGATTCACCGGTTCAAATCCGGTCTGCGCCTTCGAACTCCGAAAACGTATGTTTTCGGAGTTTTTTTATTCTATTACCGGTTTCATATCCATATCCTGCTGCGGATTGCTTTCTTTGGAATAACAAAAACATAATAATTTAAAAAATTACTTGACCAGACGTAGTAATTGTCATATAATTACTTCAACAGACGTAGTAATTATATAAGAATATCTATCAGTATCAAATAATATAGAGTATTAGAGATGATGGGGGTGATCGGTTGATAAGCAATGATGTTATCCGTGGTTATACGGATATTATCATTTTAAATCTGCTGCTGCAGAATGATTCTTATGGATATGAAATATCCAGGCAGATACGTGAAATATCTGAGGAAAAGTATGTAATTAAAGAAACTACTCTCTATTCAGCTTTTACGAGGCTGGAAAAGGCTGGTTACATCGTATCTTATGCAGGTAGCAAAACAAATGGAAAAAAAAGGGTATATTATCAAATTACAGAAGAAGGATGTGCCCATTATGCTGCAAAATGCAGAGAATGGTTTGAAGTAAAAGAGCTGGTGGATAAATTTGCAGCGGTTTTAGATGATGGCGAGGCAGCCAGAATATAAAGGAGTAGTCAGGATGAAGCAGTCAGAATATAAAGGAGTAGTCAAATGGAAACAATTATAAATTATCTGGATAATATGTTTATCAATCTGCCACAGACACCGGAAGTATTGCGGGCGAAAGACGATCTTTCAGAAATGATGGAAGATAAATATAATGAACTGATCACAGAAGGTAAGATGGAAAATGAAGCGATTGGAATCGTAATTTCAGAATTCGGAAATATTCAGGAATTAATCGATGAACTTGGAATTGCAGAAACTGCCAAAGAGAACAAGTGGACGATGGAAAATGAAAACAAAGAAAGATTTGCAGAATCTGATTTTGTAAAAACAGAGGATGCAAACTCAGATTTTGTAAAAAATAAGAAGAAAAAACGTTCAGAGAATACGTCTGGTTTCAGACAGGTATCTGATTTGGAAGCAGATGAATATCTGTTTGCTATAAAACAGTCGGCAGGCAAAATCGCGTCAGGAGTCTTTCTTTGCATCTGCTCACCCATTCTGCTCATAATTTTGGGAGGAATACAAGAATGTATATTCCCGATTACAGATGCTGTAGTAGCAGGCGCAGGGATTTCTGTTCTGCTGTGTATGGTTGCATGTGCAGTTGTGTTATTTATTTTAGCTGATATGAAAACAGATACCTATGAGTATTTGAAAACAGATTGTTTTACACTAAATACCGAATATGAACAATCGATACGTTATATGCGGGAATGCCGAAAGAAAAGCTATACGTTTAAAATGATAGCAGGCGTGGTATTGTGTATCGTTTCCGTGATCCCGATTATTTTTACATCTGTGATTTTTTTGGAAACTAGCGAAAATGAATTTCCGATTTTTGTTTGTGTGGCCTTTTTATTGTTTATTGTCGGATTGGGAGTTTTTTTGGTAATTACCGCGGAAATGGAAGAAGAATCTTACAAAGTCATTTTGCAGGAAAAAGAGTTTTCCATACGTAAAAAAAATGGTAAAAAAATTACAGATATTATTGCAGCCATCTACTGGCCAGGTATGGTGATTGTATATCTTGTATGGAGTTTTATCAGCGGAAACTGGGCAATCACCTGGATTATCTGGCCGTTAGCGGGCATTTTATTCGATATGTTAAGTAAAATTATAGAATCGTCAGAACCGCAAAAATAGGAATCTTATCAGGTCAGAACAAGTCAGGCCAGAGCATATTGCATGAAAAACAAAAGAGACAAACTATAGAAAAAGTGTTTCGGATTACTATAGTTTGTCTCTTTGCTCTGTATGCGGCAGCTATTGCTTATTTCTGTTAAGCCCGGTAATTCACTTTCATAAACTTCTTTTTGCCGCGTTTGATAATAAATTCATCTGTATCAAAGTCGTCTGCAGTATAACATTTGCGGACGTCCGTTATTTTTTCATTATTGACAGTTACTCCTCCCTGTTCGATTGCACGGCGTCCTTCTGAACGGCTGGATACAAGCTCTGTCTTCACAAGGAGCGAAATCAGATCGATCGAACCGTCTGTCAGATCTTCAGAGGATAAATCACAGGCCGGCATATCAGATGTATTTCCGCCTCCAGCAAATAGAGCGCGTGCGCCGTTTTGGGCTTTTTGAGCTTCCTGTTCGCCATGTACCAGTTTGGTAAGTTCAAACGCAAGTATTTCTTTTGCCGTATTTAACTGGCTCCCCTGCCAGCGATCCATTTCATCGATCTGCTCCAAAGGAAGGAACGTAAGCATACGCAGACATTTCAGGACATCAGAATCAGATACATTTCTCCAGTACTGGTAAAAATCGAATGGAGAGGTCTTGTCAGGATCCAGCCAGACAGCTCCGGACTGCGTTTTTCCCATTTTTTTCCCTTCGGAATTTAATAACAGGTTAATCGTCATGGCGTAGGCATCTTTGCCAAGTTTCCGACGTATTAACTCTGTCCCTCCCAGCATGTTGCTCCACTGATCATCTCCGCCAAACTGCATATTACATCCGTATTTTTGGAAAAGTGTATAAAAATCGTAACTTTGCATAATCATATAGTTGAATTCCAGAAAACTCAGTCCTTTTTCCATACGCTGTTTATAACATTCCGCAGTCAGCATACGGTTTACGCTGAAATGTGCGCCGACTTCACGCAGTACTTCAATGTAATTTAAATCCATCAGCCAGTCGGCGTTATTGACCATCATGGCTTTATCTTCGGAAAAGTCAATGAAACGGCTCATTTGCCTTTTAAAACAGTCACAGTTATGCTGAATAATTTCTGGTGTCATCATCTGACGCATATCGGTACGTCCGGATGGATCTCCAATCATTGCGGTACCGCCGCCAATCAGAGCGATCGGCTTGTTGCCAGCCATCTGGAGACGTTTCATAAGACACAGAGCCATAAAGTGTCCGACGTGCAGGCTGTCAGCTGTAGGATCAAAACCAATGTAAAAGACAGCTTTACCGTTATTGACCAGATCTTTAATTTCCTGTTCATCGGTTACCTGGGCGATAAGGCCGCGGGCAGTTAATTCTTCGTATAACGTCATAATTATTTTCCTTTCTGAATGCGGGTAAGGAACGGAATGTGTCTGCTGCAGAAAGATCCTGTTTCTGCAATAAAAAATCGCCCTTACAGATCAAATGATCGATAAGGACGAGATCATATTCCCGTGTTACCACCTTAATTTACAGTTTATTCACATAAACTGTCTCTCTAAGTATCATATAATACTTTAACACGATAACGGGTGTCAATCCGTTGCAGCCTACTAAAAATGGTTCGGTGCACAGCTCGGGGATGTATTCATAACAAAGCGTCTCATGCACCTCTCATCGACCGGTTGCTTTCTGTATGTTTATCTCTGTTATTACTTGTTCCTGTCACAGCTTTTTTATATTGGGTTATATTGTATTATAGAAAGTAAAGAAGGAAATGTCAAGTAAAAAGTGAGAAATATTAAACGTTGACAAATAATATTATATATTATATAATATTGGATATTAAATAATAAGGATAGGAGGATAAAATATAACCTTTCTCAACTGCAAATTCATATTGCAAATTACGGATGCACATATTATAATGGCATATAGTAAGCCACTAACACATAACATTTCAAAAATGAAGTGTGGAAAGGATGGATAACATGGAATTGTTCGATAAATTAGGAGATACGATCGTATCGGTATCAAAAGATGCGACACAGAAAGCAAAAGATATTTCAGATCGTGCCAGAATACGCATGGAAATACGTTCCAAACAGGATTATTTAAATAAGCTGTATCTGGAGATTGGCAAGATTTATTATGATGCACATAAAGATGATGAAGAAAAAGAATTTAAAGAGCAGATGCTGCTTGCAAAAGACGCGCTGGAAGTGATCGAAGAGCTGAATCAGCAGTTAGGGCAGATTAAAGGGATGGTAAGATGCGCGGTCTGCGGTCAGGATATGCCGATAGAAGCCGATTACTGCAGTAAATGCGGAAGTAAGCTGGTGAAGCCTGAGAAAGAGACGGTGGACGAGAGTTTTGATACTGATGAATCATCCGCAGAAGAAGGCACGGATGTACAGAATAAAGACGACGTTCAGGATGAAACGGTCGGCGCTGCAGATGAAATTGTTTCAGAAACACCTGATTCAGAGGCAGACAGTTTGTCAGGCGAAGAGACAACTGCAGATACAGAGGCAGTAGTTTTAAATAAAGAGCAATCTTCCGATTTATTTTAAGTGAATGAGCAGATATCGCACCGGTTATATTTGAATAACCGACAGATACGTCAAATTCATTTAGATAATAAATATCGAGGGCAAAAGATTCTGCCAACTTATTTTAAACGAATGAGTCAGATATCACGTCGACTGTATTTGAACAACCGGCAGATATGGCAAATCCATTGAGATATTGAAATATCGAAGGAAAGATATGGTCGAAAAAAGATCGGGCCAAAAATGGCACTGAAAAAACAGATTACATGTCAGGGAAAGGTTATGGGAATCAGATATGAGCAGTAAAGGCAATTATTATATGACAACGGCGATTGCGTATGCATCCGGCAAGCCGCATATCGGTAATACTTACGAAATCGTGCTGGCAGATGCTATCGCGCGTTTTAAAAGGCAGGAAGGTTACGAAGTATTTTTCCAGACCGGAACAGATGAGCATGGACAGAAAATTGAACAAAAAGCTCAGGAAGCTGGTATTACGCCAAAAGAATATGTAGATCAGGTAGCAGATGAAATTAAAAAAATCTGGGATCTGATGAATTGTTCTTACGATAAATTTATTCGTACTACGGATCATGATCACGAAAAACAGGTGCAGAAAATATTTCGGAAACTATATGACAAAGGAGACATCTATAAAGGTTCGTATCAGGGAATGTATTGTACGCCTTGCGAGTCGTTCTGGACAGAGTCGCAGTTAGCAGATGGAAAATGTCCGGATTGCGGGCGTGAAGTTAAGCCTGCAAAGGAAGAAGCATATTTTTTTAAGATGAGTAAATATGCGGATCGTTTAATTGCGCATATTAACGAACATCCGGAGTTTATACAGCCGGTATCCAGAAAAAATGAGATGATGAATAATTTCCTGCTGCCTGGACTACAGGATCTGTGTGTGTCAAGAACGTCCTTTGACTGGGGAATTCCGGTTGACTTTGACAATAAACATGTAATCTATGTATGGCTCGATGCGCTTACAAACTATATTACAGGAATCGGATATGAATGCGACGGTACGTCCGCAGAAATGTTTGCAAAAAACTGGCCGGCGGATTTGCACCTGATCGGAAAAGATATTATTCGATTTCATACGATTTACTGGCCAATTTTCCTGATGGCGCTGGATCTTCCGCTGCCGAAGCAGATCTTTGGTCATCCGTGGCTGATACAGAGCGATGGTAAAATGAGTAAATCCAAAGGAAATGTGCTTTATGCGGATGAACTGGCGGATTTCTTTGGGATCGATGCCGTTCGGTTTTTTGTACTGCACGAGATGCCGTTTGACAATGACGGACTGATTTCCTGGGAGCTGATTGTGGAACGCCTGAATTCAGAACTGGCTAATACGCTTGGAAATCTGGTGAATCGGACGATTTCCATGAGCAATAAGTATTTTGATGGAATCGTATCTGCGACAGGCGTGACAGAGGAACCAGACGCAGACTTAAAAAAGGTGGTAACGCAAACGGCAGGCAAGGTGTGCGCGAAAATGGCCGATCTGCGTGTTGCAGACGCGATTACCGAGATCTTTCATTTATTCAAAAGATGTAATAAATATATCGATGAGACAACGCCATGGCTACTTGCAAAAGAAGAAGCAAAAAAACCGCGTTTATCAGAAGTGATGTACAATCTGACAGAAAGTATTACGATTGGCACGACTTTGCTGAAAAGTTTTATGCCTGATACTGCGGAAAAAATTTTCCAACAGTTAAATACAAAAGAAGTGCCGTTTGATTGTCTTGACACGTTTGGAAATTATAAGAGTGGCACGAAAGTAACCGAAAAGCCGGAAATATTGTTTGCACGACTGGATATCAAAGAAGTAATGGAACGTGTCGAAGCACTGCATCCGCAGGCGGAGGAAGAACAGGTATCTGAAACAGACGAACCTGTGATCGATATAGAAGCAAAACCGGAAATTACCTTTGATGACTTTGAAAAAATGCAGTTTCAGGTTGGTGAAATTATAGAATGCAAGGCAGTTGAAAAATCGAAAAAGCTGCTTTGTTCCCAGGTGAAAATCGGAACGCAGGTGAAGCAGATCGTATCCGGAATACGCAAGCACTATACGCCTGAAGAGATGGTTGGTAAAAAGGTTATGGTTCTTGTTAATCTTAAACCGGCAAAGCTGGCAGGAGTATTATCAGAAGGCATGTTATTATGTGCAGAGGATGAAAACGGAGAACTGGCTTTGATGATACCGGAAAAGAAGATGCCATCCGGAGCTGAGATTTGTTAAATTTGTATAGAACGAAATGGGATTCCCGGAAACATGTAAAAGTTCATGTTCCGGGAATTCTTAGGTACAAACCGGTAATATCTGGAATATGGCAGCGACTTTCAGGAAGGAAGATGCAGGTAAAGATATATGATTTTTGAGACACATGCACATTATGAGGATGAACAATTTGACACAGACAGAGAAGAACTGCTTGCATCCATGAAGCAGCATGGAATATCTGCGATTGTTAACGTCGGGTCGTCTCTGGATACGGTAAAAAAAAGTATCTGTCTGGCTGAGAAATATGATTTTATCTATGCGGCAACAGGGATACATCCAAGCGATACAGACGATCTGGACGAAGCTGGATTCGAATGGCTGAGAAAGCAGTCGACACATGAAAAAACGGTTGCAATTGGCGAGATTGGTCTGGATTATTACTGGCATAAAGAGGAAGAAATTCGCAAAAGGCAGCGCGAATGGTTTTACCGACAGCTGGAACTTGCGAAAGAAAGGAATCTTCCGGTAATTATTCATTCCAGAGACGCCGCAGAAGATACGCTTCAGATTATGAAAGAAGCATATCAAATGCAAATCCCCGGGGTGATTCATTGCTTTTCTTATTCTGCTCAGATCGCTGAAGAGTATGTTCGAATGGGATATTATATTGGCGTGGGAGGAGTAGTTACGTTTAAAAATGCTAAAAAATTAAAAGAAGTCGTAGCCAGGATACCTCTGGAATATCTGTTGCTGGAAACGGATTGTCCTTATATGGCCCCGGAACCATATCGGGGGAAACGAAACAGTTCGCTTTATCTGCCTTATGTTGCAGAAGAAATTGCTAAGATCAAAGGAATCACAAAGCAGGAAGTAATCGATGTAACAGAGCAGAATGCAGGAAAAATGTATCGGATGGATGAAACAAGATCTGATAACTAATACGTCGTTATTTTATATGGAAAGGAATACATGGGAGAATTAATACAACCGCAAAAAACAGCTGAGGTCCTGCAAAAATATAAATTTAATTTTCAAAAAAAATATGGACAAAATTTTTTAATCGATTCGCATGTCATGCATAAAATCATTACTGCCGCAGCGATTACCAAAGAGGAATTTATACTGGAAATCGGACCCGGAATCGGTACAATGACGCAGTTTCTTTGCGAACATGCCGGATTTGTCACTGCAGTGGAGATAGATCAGAATCTGATTCCGATCTTGCATGAAACGTTAAGCTGTTATCCTAATGTGAATATTGTTAATGCTGATATTTTAAAAACGGATATTAGAAAATTGGCAGAAGAAAAAAATAACGGACAACCGATCAAAGTCGTGGCAAATCTGCCTTATTACATTACGACGCCAATTATTATGGGATTATTTGAAAGCCATGTGCCTTTGACAAGCGTAACAGTAATGGTACAAAAAGAAGTGGCGGACCGCATGAAGGCCGGGCCGGGAACAAAGGATTACGGAGCTTTGTCTCTTGCGGTACAATATTATGCAAATCCTGTAATTGCAGCCAACGTACCTCCAAATTGCTTTATGCCAAGGCCAAAGGTGGGGAGTGCAGTTATTTGTCTGGAATGTCATAAAGAACCTCCAGTGCAGGTAAAAGATGAAAAACTGATGTTTGATCTGATACGGGCGTCTTTTAATCAGCGCAGAAAAACACTGGTAAACGGATTAAATAATTTTCCAAATATTCCGTTAGCAAAAGAACAGATTCAAGACTGTATTACATCGCTTGGCATGCCTTGTTCCATACGGGGTGAAATGCTTACACTGGAACAGTTTGCTCTTTTGACAGATGCTGTTTTTGACCGGTTACACGGTTAACAGACAGTATGATTTTAGCAAACGGTCATTTTTGAAGTTTCGGCTGCATATAATGATCGTATGATGGAAAAAATAAAAACTTTAGTATCTCTTATTATAATTATTATATGCCTGCCATATCTTGTTACTTTCGTCGTGCAGGGTGATTTTATGAACGATTCCGGACAGGAGAACGTCTCGGATAGTCTGCAGAGTGAAGACACGGAGCGGCTGATTCTGACAATTGCAAATGAAATACCCGTGATTTATGAAGAAGAGGCTTTAAAGGCGCAGGCTGTAATTGCAAGAACAAACTTTGAATATGCAAAAGAACATGATCAGGCGGAACCGGAATATCTAACAAGGGAAGAGCTGCGCGATCGTTTTGGGAATAAAGATTTTCAAAAATATTATGAACGGTTGAAAAACTGTGTGGAAGAGACTGCGGGACAAATTATCACTTATAAAGAAAACGTCATTCAGCTGCCCTATCATTTTGTCAGTGCGGGAAAAACCAGGAAACTGGAAGATGCCGACAGTAAGAAAAATTCCGCTTATATAAAATCAGTCTCCAGTATGTCAGATCTTGGAAGCGAACATTTTTTAAAAGTTGAATTTTATACGAAAAAGCAGTTTTACAATAAATTAAAATCTGCGTTTCCGGATCTTCAGTTTTCGGAAGATTCGCTCGATCAGACTGCTTCTGTTGTGAAACGAGATCAGGCTTCTTATGTACTTACTGTTCAGCTGCCTGGAAAAAAAATCAGCGGCGAACAATTTAAAAATGCATTTTCACTAAATTCAACCTGCTTTTCACTCAAAGAAGTAGACGATCAGATACGTATCGTTACAAAAGGATACGGACAAGGCTATGGCATGAGTCAGTATGGTGCAAATGAGATGGCGAAAGAAGGCAGCAGTTATGAACAGATTCTGAATTACTATTATTCCGGAATAGATATCACGAATCACGAACAATAAACAGGTTCAGGGAATAGTATCGATGCTGGCAGCATACATATACAATAATTGAACAAACAGGACTCGTTTATGAAGCTGCTTATCTTTTTATCCAATACAATTATTCCACTGCTTATTTTTTACATTGTAGGAACCGGTTTACTGCAAAAGCAGAATATTTATGAACAATTTATTCATGGCGCGGAAGATGGATTTCGTACAGTTATTAAAATTATGCCTACTCTGATCGGTCTGATGGTGGCTGTTGGAATTTTACGTGCGTCTGGCCTGCTGGATGCAGTTTCAGCAGCGATTGGAACAGTGATTCATGAAAACGTTATTCCGGGAGAAGTAATACCAGTATTTGTTGTACGATTGTTTTCCAATTCGGCGGCAACCGGACTTGTGCTCGATATATTCAAAAAGTATGGAACAGATTCTGTTCCCGGATATATTTGTTCGATTATGATGAGTTCTACTGAAACAGTATTTTATACAATGTCTGTTTATTTTATGTCTGTGAAAGTAAAAAAAACGCGATGGACACTGGCAGGAGCTATGCTTGCAACGATTACAGGAGCAGTGGTAAGCGTAGTACTGGCAAAATATCTGATATAACATCGTGAACAATCGAAAGAAAGAAGGATCAATCATGACGGAAGAAGCAGTTGTACAGTTACAAAATATGATCGAAGCATCTGATAATATCGTATTTTTTGGAGGCGCCGGTGTGTCTACAGAAAGCGGCATACCTGATTTTAGAAGTGTGGATGGGTTGTATAACCAAAAGTACGATTATCCGCCGGAAACGATTTTAAGTCATTCATTTTATATGAGCCATACTGAAGAATTTTATCGTTTATCATGATAAAATGTTGTGTCTCGATGCAAAGCCAAACGCGGCACATTTAAAGCTGGCGGAACTGGAACAGGCAGGAAAACTGAAAGCGGTAATTACACAAAATATCGACGGGCTTCATCAAATGGCAGGCAGCAGGGAAGTACTTGAACTGCATGGCAGCGTTCATCGTAATTACTGCAGAAAATGCGCGAAATTATTTGACGCGACTTATATGAAAAATCAAACGG
>OFGA01002838.1_pt1 | contig 10390 bp, 9 predicted proteins | sample 1521471 | NCBI WGS metagenome assembly OFGA01 (sample SAMEA3504086, study PRJEB24116) | mouse gut metagenome | biome: mouse gut; feature: mouse-associated habitat; material: faeces | place: Denmark | collected 2011
GATCCGTCTGGGCTTCTTGCAGCAGAATGCATTTCACAAGGATGATACCTGCGTCTCTATGGAGAAGCAGTTCAAGATGATGGATGTGATCCTGCATCTCTACCGGACGGCGAGGCATCTGGTGGCGATGGGGCAGCCGATGTCTTTTTTGAAGGCGGAGGGAATCTTTGAGAAGGTAATCGCCATCAAATATGACGTGCCTAACGATAATCTGCAGCTTTTGGATGTCTATAAGCAGGAAATTGATGAATTTTATGAGTGCGTGTTGAAGAAGAACGCATAGGAGGAGGGAGAGACTATGGCAATTGAATATCTTGGCTTGAGTAATATTAACGGTCCTCTCGTTGTCCTTGAGGGGCTGCAGGATGCGTTTTTTGATGAAATCGTAGAGTTTGTAATAGACGGCAATCAGAGGAAGATGGGCCGCATTGTAGAATTGAATGAAGACAAGGCGGTTATTCAGGTATTTGAGGGGACGGAGAATATGTCCCTGACCAATACTCATACAAAGCTGTCGGGGCATCCCATGGAGGTGTCGGTATCGCCGGATATGCTGGGAAGAACTTTTAACGGCGTGGGCGAACCGATTGACGGACTTGGTTCCCTGTATTCGATGGATAAGAGGGATATCAACGGCCTGCCGTTAAATCCCATCCGCAGAGAATATCCCCGGAACTATATCCGCACCGGAATTTCGGCCATCGACGGATTGACTACGCTGATCCGGGGACAGAAGCTTCCTATTTTCTCCGGAAACGGACTGCCTCACGACCAGCTTGCGGCACAGATTGTAAAGCAGGCGTCGTTAGGAGAAGGAACGGAAGAAGAATTTGCGATTGTATTCGCGGCGATGGGCGTCAAGCATGACGTGGCGGATTTCTTCCGAAAGACGTTTGAAGAGAGCGGCGTATCAGACCATGTGTGTATGTTCCTGAATTTGGCAAACGACCCGGTGGTGGAGCGTTTGATTACGCCGAAGGTTGCGCTTACGGTGGCAGAATATCTGGCGTTTGAGTGCGATAAGCACATTCTGGTTATTCTGACGGATATGACTTCTTTTGCGGAGGCGATGCGCGAGGTGTCCTCGTCGCGTGGAGAGATTCCTTCGAGAAAGGGATACCCGGGGTATCTCTACAGTGAGCTTGCGACGATTTACGAGCGTGCGGGAATCGTGCAGGGAGCGAAGGGTTCTGTGACCCAGCTTCCGATTCTGACTATGCCGAACGACGATATTACCCATCCGATTCCTGATTTGACCGGGTACATTACGGAAGGACAGGTGGTGCTGGACCGTAATCTATACGGCCAGGGCGTCTATCCGCCGATCAGCGTGCTGCCTTCCCTGTCCCGACTGATGAAGGACGGCATCGGCGAGGGCTATACCAGAGACGATCATCAGGGACTGGCCAATCAGCTCTTTTCCTCTTATGCGAAGGTGGGAGAAGCAAGGAATCTGGCTTCGGTTATCGGTGAAGATGAGCTGTCTGACCTGGATAAGAAATATCTGGAGTTTGGCCGCGAATTTGAGAAACGCTATGTAGGGCAGGGGTTGACAGAGAACCGGACGATTCAGGAAACGCTGGATCTTGGCTGGGAGCTTCTTCAGGTACTGCCGAAAGAAGAACTTGACCGTATTGATACGAAGATCATAGAGAAATACAGAAAGGAGCCTTCAGATGGATCCACGGGAATTTCCGACGAAAGGTAACCTGATGCTGGCGAAGAATTCGCTGGCGCTTGCCCGTCAGGGGTTCGACCTGATGGATAAGAAGAGAAATGTTCTTCTGAAGGAACTGATGGCTCTGATTGACGAGGCAAAGGATATACAGGAGCAGATCGATACGACATTTACCAAAGCCTACGCATGCCTGCAGCGGGCGAATATTGAACATGGTATCAGCAAGGTGCAGGAGCTGGCTTATACGGTACCTATCGAGGAATCTATACGGATTCAGACCAGAAGTATTATGGGGACGGAGATTCCTCTGGTTAGGTATGACGAGAAACAAAATAATCTGACCTACTCTTTCAGTAGTACCAGAGAATCTATCGATATGGCCAGAGAGGCGTTCCGGGAAGTGAAGGATCTGACGATTAAACTTTCCATGGTGGAGAATTCGGCCTACCGCCTGGCGGGTAATATCAAAAAGACGCAGAAGAGGGCGAATGCGCTGAAGAATATTACGATTCCTATGTATACGGAACTTGTGCGGAATATTAACAACGCCCTGGAAGAGAAGGAACGGGAAGAATTTACACGTCTGAAAGTAATCAAGAGCATGAAAGGGGCCTCTTGAGAATTTTTGCGGCGAGGCTTCCGGCATACACAAACGCATACCCTAAGCAGGCGAGGCAAATTTCATCTGTCATGCATCGGAATGAAAAACGTCTCGAATAACCTGTTTTGGGGGATGCGTTTTCTTGTGCCGACCTTCGGTTTGTTCAAGCTAAATCAAACAAAATCAGCGTAGGATAAAAGTATTGTCAAGAGAGAGAAATTAGTGTATAATCTATGATCAGGCAATGAATGTTTATTTACATACTGGAATATATATGATATTTATTATGACGGCTTTGTAATTAAATGTTCATTTTTGGGCGTTAGAGATAACTATTTTTTGAAGAAGTATTTTGTTTAGCTGTTGACTAAAACAAAGTTGACGAGGAGGCTGAAAAATGGAAAAAATTTTAATTGTAGATGATAGTATTGTGCAGGCGGCTCAATTAAAATCCATTTTGGAGAGTGAATATGACATTACGATTGCTCAAACAGCGGAGGACGGGCTGCGGCGCGCAAACAATGAAAATTTCTCACTAATTTTGTTAGATGTAGTGATGCCGGGAATGGATGGTTTTACACTGTTAAAGAAATTACAGGAAGAAATCATTACGCAGAACATTCCTGTTATTTTAATTACTAGTCTTTCCGATGTGACAAGCGAACAGCGCGGGCTTATCTTGGGAGCCGTTGACTATATCGCAAAGCCGTTTAATGCTTTGATTGTCAAGGCAAGAGTTAACACGCATATCAAACTATACCAGTATCGCAGACAAGTTGAGCAGCAATCCATGACGGATCAGTTGACAGGCGTTGCCAACAGACGTAAGTATGAACAATACAGCATAAGGAAATGGAATGAGGCGATTCGCCTAAATGTGCCATTTTCCATTTATATGTTTGATATTGACCGATTCAAAGTATATAATGATACATTTGGCCACCCCGCCGGAGATAAAGTAATTGCTTCTGTAGCTCAAACAGCCGCTTCCTATTTACAGCGAAGCACAGATTTTCTTGCCCGCTATGGCGGCGAGGAATTTGTGGCGTTTTCTATGGGCGATAGCTCAGAACAGATATTTGAGCATTTGAAAAAAATACGGCAGGCGATAGAGAATCTTCAGATTCCCCATGACCCGTCTGTATCTCAATGGGTTACCGTCAGTGTCGGAGGCGTTACTGTTGTTCCTGAAAAGGGCAGTTCCTACGACTTTTATTTAAAAATTGCAGACACGATGTTGTATGACGCAAAAAGAAACGGTCGAAATAGGGTTATTTGGGCCGATGAGCGTATGAAGCAATTGTGTGAGAAATAAAGGATTTCCTGACGTTGAGGAATGATAGGAACGGTTTCAACCAGGAGGGGAAAGTGTGAATTTACTACATATATTTAGCAAGAGAGCAAAAGAACAGCAGCCGCAGGAAAGTCAGGGAGGGAGCGGGGCAGGGGATGCCGCGATCTATTCCGGCATGCGGGTAGAGGTATCGACTTTTGAGGGAGAGCTGCTTTTTGTGGCAAAACTGTATGGGATACAGGAGAACAAAGCGGAACTGCATCAGTATTCTGAAATAGAGATTCCTCAGAAGGAGGAATCTCTCCACGTCAGGATACGGGGGTACAATGACCATGACAGAAAAGCGGTTCATATGGAGGGCATCATAACGCCTATGCCGAAACACATATGGCAGGTTGATGAAATGATTGTTGTCCGAACTGAAAATGAGCGCGCTTTTTTTCGTCTTACTACAAATCTTGACGCCACCGTTACGATGTTTAGCGGGCTGGAAATGGGCGAAAAGCCTTGTAAGATGCTGAATATTAGCGTGGGAGGGGCTGGTATCAGTTCTGAATACAGATACCATGAGGGCGATAAGTTCCTGTTGAAAGTCAGATTGTTAGAAGACAGGCCAGAATCCGTTATGTATAGTCAGGTGCTGCGCGTTATAGAAAAAGACGGGCAAAAATTTGAATATGGCTGCCAGTTTTTGGAGTTGTCGGAAGAAGATCAGAAGCAGATTATTCAGAATATATTTGCAGTCCAGCGTCGAAAAAGAGAATCTTATTAACGGAAAAGATGTGAAGACGCAGGAAGGTTATAGATTTGCAGAGAATGCAAGGTGCGCTGTGCGCAGTACGAATCCGTTTTTTCAGAAATAAGAATGATAGAATGAAAACTACCCGTCAGATAATTCTGGCGGGTAATTTTCTGCAGCTTGACGAACAGGCATTCATTTGCTAGAATAAAGAAGTGGGAAAAGGGTTTATTTAGCAACTTATTTATTTACTAAGAAAGTTGTAAAGGAATAAACCCGAACGAGGGAGAGTATACATTGTCGGACGAAGTCCGCCGGCTCCGAAGGAGCATGTATGAAAGTATATCCTTGGGGATAAATTTCAGGCAGAAGAGAGCTTCTGTCTATACGGCGTTGCGAGAGTGCAGCGGCAGGTAATTAATAAGGAGGAGTCTAATATGCCAGATCTAACATTCGGAGAACAAGTCAAGATCGTCTTAAGCCGGAAAGGTATGACCATCAAAGAACTCGCAGAGATAATTGAAAAGAGAACCGGAAAGAAGATGTCCCGCCAGAATCTTACCCAGAGACTGGGACGCGATAATTTTCAGGAGCAGGATATGCGTATGATTGCGGAGATTTTGGAATGTCCGTTCCGTCTCAGTATACTTTTGGAAGGGGAAGCCGCGGAAGAGGCGCGAAGCGGGGACAAGCCTGACGCGCAGCCCGAGCCGCAGGCACAGCCGAAGCCGCAGCCAACCACAAAGGAGAGCGTACGGATTGCCAAGGCGAAAGCGCGTAAAGAAAAGAAAGCAAAAGAGGCGGAGCGTTTGGCGGAGGCTATGGAGCGGGTTCCGTCGGAGATGCGCAGAGAGCCGGTTGAGAAAGAGATGACTCTTGGGGATTATATGGATATACATGAAGAGCTGGTGCGCCAGGAAACAGAAAGGCTTCCGAAAGCTTCTGAGACGGCTCCTGGAAGCCGGAAACCGTCAGAGCCAGAAGAGACGGAAGCGCCGGGAAACAGGGAGCAGTTAGAGGCTGGTCAGGCAGAAGCGCCGGGAAGCGGAGAACCGTCAGAGACCGCAGAGGCGTCGGACTGCGGAGGGCAGTCAGAAACCCTTCGAACAGATGCGGCGGAAAGAGAAGAGAAGCCGGCAAACGAGGAACAAACAGAGGCCGGAGAGTGGGAAGCGCGGTCGGAGGGCAGTCCGGAAGAGGCTCTGCAAATCGAGGAACGGCCGGAAGCCGGAGAGACAGAGGCTTCGGAAAGGAATGCAGAGCCGAAGGTAGATGTGGAAGAACTCTTGCGTGAGATGGAAGAGTTAGAAAAAGAAAGAAGACTTCTTGAGCAGCAGGAAAAGAAAGCCAAAGAAGCGAAAGAGGCGAGAGAACAGGAAGAGCCTGTCCGAGAGGAAAAGAAGATTACCGGATGGAGAGCGATGTTCCAGCGCAGAACGAAGAAAGAACGGCAGGAAGAGCTTCAGGAAGAAGCGAGGATTGTAGAGCAGGTGATTTTAAGAGAGCCAACCCTCGAAGAATTGGAAGACGATTATATAGAGTATGACGAGCCGGAGACGGAGGCGGACGAGTTTGAGCCGCAGGAAGGAAATGAAAGGCAGACGGCTACGGAAGATATCATTGAGGAATTGATGGAAGCGGATGAGGACGAGGATGCGGAGGATCTTTCCAGAGGCGAGATGAATCCATATACGGGACATGAGTATGAGACTAACAGTGTGCGGATGCATCCGAAACGCATTGGATACGTGCAGCTATATGACCGAAGGGATCACGGATGGACCGATATGACGGAATGGGCGTTCCTGGGATATCAGGAACGGAAAAGGGCGCTGCTTGGAAAAGATTATGATCCGCCGATTTATCTGGATTAGGAAGGCAGGAAAGAATTGAACTGGGAACACTTACTATCAGCCAGAAGGTACCGGGCAAAAGCCGGGCAGAACGTTAAGAAAGCGGCGGATCTGCGAAGCGAATTTGAAAAGGATTACCACAGGATCATCGGCAGCGCTTCGTTTCGCCGTCTGCAGGATAAAACCCAGGTCTTTCCGCTGGACAAGAGCGATTTTATCCGCACAAGGCTGACGCATTCGCTGGAAGTATCATCTTTTGCAAAGTCTCTGGGACAAAATATCGGGGAAAATATATTGGCGTACCAGAGGGACGCCGGATTTACCGTACAGATGAAAGAAGATATCTGTAATATTTTACAGTGCGCCGGATTAATCCATGATATTGGCAATCCGCCTTTTGGACATTTTGGCGAGGAGGCGATCAGGGAGTGGTTCGCTGAGAACCTGCACAGGCTTACGTTTCACGGGCAGACGGTGAAGGAGGCGCTTTCGCCGCAGATGCGGCAGGATCTGTATCGCTTTGAGGGAAACGCCCAGGCGTTCCGTCTGGTGACAAAGCTGCATTATCTGGTGGATGAGCGGGGCATGAATTTGACGTACGCGCTGCTTAGCACGATTGTCAAGTACCCGGTATCCTCCCTAGAAGTGAATCCGAATAGCGATAATATTAAAGATAAAAAGATTGGCTATTATTATGCGGACGAGGCAATTTTCCGTGAAGTCGTAAGAGCGGTGGGAACCGATGGACGCCGCCATCCATTGGCTTTTATTCTGGAGGCGGCAGATGATATCGCATACAAAACGGCGGATATTGAGGACGCTTTCGTGAAGGGGTTTTTGTCTTATCACAAATTAATGGAAGAGCTTAGGGAATTAGAAGCCTCGTATGTCCAGGAGAGAACTTCGTTCAGCCCATCCGGAAGGCTGCAGGAAATGTACGACAGGGGGAAGAAGCTCTATGCGGAGGGTGCGAAAGAGTATGCCGTTAAGAATTGGATTGTGCGGGTGCAGAGCTTTCTAATCCAGTGCGCAACTTTTGGGTTTACTTCCAATTATCAGGCGATTATGGAAGGGACCTACCAGTATGATTTGTTTCACGGAACCTTTGCGGAAAAATTCATGGAACTCCTCGGGGATTTGGCGTATCGGGAGGTGTTTACATCGGAGGTTATTTACCGGAAGGAAGTATCCGAAAGCGTGATGATTAACTACCTGATGGACCGGTTTATCGGGGCGGTGATTCATTATGATGATAACGAGCGGGAATTAGGGACCATTGATAAGCGGCTGGTATCCTTTATTTCCGGCAATTATAAGAATGCATACCACTATCATGCCAGAGGGAAGAGCGATGAGGAGAGGCTGTATCTGCGGCTGCTGCTGGCGACGGATTATATCTGCGGCATGACGGACAGCTATGCCAGAAGGCTGTATCAGGAGTTGACGTCGAGCGTGTATTAAGGGAATATTTGCGGTTTGGGAATGTTTGGCAGGCAGTGTGAATAAACTGTTGTGAATACATCAGAATTGGGAGTGGCAGTTTGGAACAGTTTATTAGATATTTATATGAATACCAGCAAGGACAGCCCAGCCGGAATGTGGGCTTTGTGAAGGTAGAGCGCAGTGAGGAGCAGACGACGGTACATATACATGGAAAGGGACTCCAGTTAGGCAGGGAAACGGAGCTTAAGCTTTATATCTTTTTTGAAGAGCGAAAGAACCTGACCGGAATTTTCCAGGGGATGATTACTAATATTAATCCGGCGGTGAATTACCGGCTGACATTTGGCGGAGAGGATACCGGGAAACCGGAGAATTATCCGAAGATACAGGGGATTATTATGAGAGCGGAAAGCGGGCGGCATTTTGCGGCTGTATGGAGCGATCATCCGGTTCACGTGGAGGAGATGAGCGAATGGGAGGAACCCGAGAGGATTCCGCTTACGATGACGGAGGCGGTCAGGCAGAGGGTTGCGGAGGATATTTCAGAACAGAAGCATTATGCAGAACGGCAGAATGCCGCAGGGCAGGAGAAGCATGCGGGACGAGAGGGAATCCCAGAGCAGGTGACTCATGCAGGGCGGAGAGGCGCCGCAGAGCGGGCGAATCCTGCGAGACAGGAAGATATCCCAGAACAGGCGAATCCTACGGGACGGGAAGATATCCCAGAGCAGGCGAAGCGTGCGGGATGGGAGGATGCTGCAGAGCAGGCGAATCCTGCGGAACGGGAAGATATCCCAGAGCAGGTAAATCCTGCGGGACGGGAAGACGCCGCAGCACAGGAGAATCGCCCGGGACGGAAAGATGCCGCGGAACAGGTAACTCATGCGGGCGGAGAAAACACCGCGGTGCGGGAAGACGCTGCAGAGCGGAAGAATCGAAAGAAGCGAGAGGATACCGCGGAGCAGAAGTATCGGACGGAGCAGGAATTCACAGAGGAAGTGGACGTCTATATTACTCCGCGGAAAAGGCAGTGTAAAAAGATAAGCAGGCAGGATATTGCCATGCTCCCCCGCTGCGAATGGCGTCTGGCCAATAATAGTTTCCTGCTGCACGGCTGTTATAATTATCATTATCTGATGCTGATTGAGGAAGGCGACGAGCTGTGGCTTGGAGTGCCGGGACTTTATCACAGCCGGGAGGCAAGGGCGGCGGATGCGTTTGGATTTCCTCGGTTTGTTCCCCTTGGAGAAATCGATATGGAACCGGGAGAAGAGGATGGTGATTCCGGGGAAAAATTCGGGTACTGGTGCCGCAAAGTGAGGAAAATGAATCAATTCTCGCTGTAGCAAAGAAGGAGGAAGGCGTCTGCATGGAACATGAAGATGTAAAATATATGAGAGAGGCTATCCGGCAGGCAAAGAAGGCGTATGCGTTGGAGGAAACGCCGATTGGGTGCGTGATTGTACAGGAAGGGAGGATTATCAGCCGGGGGTATAACCGAAGAAATACGGATAAGAATCCCCTGGCCCATGCGGAGCTTACGGCGATTCGGAAGGCCGGCCGGAAGCTTGGCGACTGGAGGCTGGAGGGATGTACGATGTATGTGACCCTGGAACCCTGCCAGATGTGCGCGGGCGCAATCATTCAGTCCCGTATAGACCGGGTGGTGGTGGGATGTATGAACCCGAAAGCCGGATGTGCCGGCTCGGTGCTGAATCTGCTGCAGATGCCGCAGTTTAACCATCAGACAGAGCTGGAAAAAGGGGTCCTGGAGGAAGAGTGCTCCAACATGCTTTCGGATTTTTTCAAAGAACTAAGGGCTTTTAAGAAAAACGCCAAAACGGTTGACTTTTCCGGGAAAAACAAGTATACTTAAGACGCCGAGCAGCTGGGGCGGTAGCGGTGCCCTGTACCAACAATCCGCTATAGTTGGAGTGATGTTCTGTCCCGGGTTTTTGGCTGTGGAGCTGCCTCTTATAAGTGGCGTTGAAGCTTGGGTCTTACGCAACGGAAATCTGTGAACCGTGTCAGGGTAGGAATACAGCAGCACTAAGCAGAATCTTTCGTGTGCCGTGAGGGTGCCTGAGCCGAGTTAACTGTAGGAGTAACGTCTGTGGCCAGGATTCAAAGCAGAGCGCTCGGCATTTTAATTGGGGGAAAATACTATGTGGAGAAAAATCCGGAATTTTGTTTACGACTCCTGTGATATCCTGGAGCTCGTGATGGCAATTATTGTATTGTTGGCGATTTTAGTAGCAGGCGTATCGCTGTTGGGGCCTTTTATGGATTTGGTTGAGCATCGCTTTGAAAGCGGGGCTTTCCTGTATTTTGTCGGATATATTTTTAATATCCTGATCGGAATTGAGTTTCTGAAGCTTTTGTGCCATCCAAGCCCTAATACCGTTTTGGAAGTCCTGACCTTTCTGGTAGCCCGTCATATGATTATTGAGCATACAACGGTTGTGGAGAACCTGCTTAGTATCATAAGCATCGGTGTGCTTTTTGCCATGAAGAAATATCTGGATCTTCCTACCAGCGAAGGAAGCACCAATATTTTTGTGGCTAACCATGAGTGGGGAAACCTAAGCCAGCGCCGGAAGAAGAAACGAGAGGAAATAATCCGGGAAAAGTCAGAACGATTGAAGAAGGAGACCAAACCTCTTCAGAACGAGGAAGCAGAGAAGAAATAAAGTGGAACAGGAATGCATTTTTTTTGATAAAGAAGTGTTCCTGTTTTTTTGTAAAATCATCCCCAGGCAAAAAGAAGAAGCATCCCGGGAAA
>OFGA01002843.1_pt1 | contig 10379 bp, 13 predicted proteins | sample 1521471 | NCBI WGS metagenome assembly OFGA01 (sample SAMEA3504086, study PRJEB24116) | mouse gut metagenome | biome: mouse gut; feature: mouse-associated habitat; material: faeces | place: Denmark | collected 2011
CGGGTATCATGAGGTCCGGATGATTATGCAGACGGTACATATTTTTGATCAGCTTCAGTTGGAGAAGAGGCAGGAGGAGGGGATTCGGGCGGCTAAGCAGCGGGGGGTGCGGTTTGGAAGGCCCCAAAAGCCGCTGCCGGAGAATTTTAAGGAGGCTTGCCGGAGGTGGGATTCCGGGGAGCTTGTTGGGAGGCAGGCGGCGATGCTGTGTGATATGCCCTTGTCTACTTTTTATAAGAGGGCGAATCAGTTTCGGGATAAAACGGGGAATAAGCATTGAATCGGAGGGTTGAAGTTGATATACTAGGAGTGATAGGGGACTTGGCGAAAGGGTGGTGCGGATATGGCGAGGACCGTAGGGATTGGACATCAGATTTTTGAACAATTGATTACAAATGATAATTTTTATGTGGATAAAACTTTGTTTATTAAGGAATGGTGGGAGAATCAGGATGCGGTGACGCTGATTACCCGTCCCAGGCGCTTTGGGAAGACTTTGATGATGAATACGGTGGAGAGGTTTTTTTCGGTGGAGTATGCCGGGCGCGGGGAGGTGTTTGAAGGGCTTGGGATTTGGGAGGAGGAGAAGTACCGGGAGCTTCAGGGGACTTTTCCGGTGATTTTTTTGAGCTTTGCCGATATCAAGGAAAAATCTTTTTCTCAGGCAAGAAAAAGGATATGTCAGAATATCCGGCGTCTGTATGACAAATATGATTTTCTTTTGGACGGTAACTGCCTGCGCGATGGGGAAAAGGAGCTTTATCATAAAATTTCTGCTGAAATGGAGGATTATCTGGCGGTTGATTCTTTAAAATACCTTTCGGATTATCTTTCCCGTTACTATGGGAAAAAGGTGCTTTTTCTTTTGGATGAGTATGATACTCCGATGCAGGAGTCTTATACGGAAGGCTTTTGGGAGGAAATGGTTTCTTTTACACGAAGCTTGTTTAATTCTACTTTTAAGACGAATCCCTATCTGGAACGGGCGATAATGACGGGAATTACCAGGGTGAGCAAGGAATCGGTTTTTTCGGATCTGAATAATCTGACGGTAGTGACGACCACATCCGATGCTTATGCGGACTGTTTCGGTTTTACGGAAGAGGAGGTGTGGGCGGCTCTGGAGGAATATGGGCTTTCGGAGAAAAGGGACGAGGTCAGAAGCTGGTATGATGGATTTACTTTTGGAAGCAGGAGTGATATTTACAATCCCTGGTCGATTCTGAATTTCTTGAAAACCGGAAAATTCGCTGCTTATTGGGCCAATACCAGCAGCAACGGTTTAATCGGAAAGCTGATACAGGGAGGAAATCCTAATATTAAGATGGTTATGGAGGATTTTCTGCTGGGGAAATCGTTTCATGTTCAGCTGGACGAGCAGATTGTATTCAGTCAGCTGGATCGCAAGGAGAGCGCTGTCTGGAGTCTTTTGCTGGCCGGCGGCTATCTGAGGATGAAAAGCTATGTCCGGAAGGCGGGAAGGATTACTTATGAGCTTGTGTTGACCAATGAAGAAGTGCGGCTGATGTTTGAGGAGATGATTGAGGACTGGTTTGGGGGAGATACTCTGTCGTATAACGGATTTATTAAGGCGCTGCTTGGAGAGGACAGGAAGGGCATGAATCTCTATATGAATAAGATCGCCCTGTCTACCTTCAGTTTTTTCGATACGGGAGGCAGACCTTCCGAATATACGGAGCCGGAGCGCTTTTATCATGGTTTTGTTTTGGGGCTTCTGGTGGAGCTGCGGGAGCGTTATATCCTGACTTCCAATAGAGAAAGCGGTTACGGGAGATACGATGTGATGCTGGAGCCGCGCAGAATGGAGGATGCGGCAGTGATTTTAGAGTTTAAGGTCCGTGATCCGGATGAGGAAAAAACGCTGGAGGATACGGTGCGGGCGGCTCTTGCGCAGATTGAGGAGAAGAAGTATGCGGCATATTTGGAGGCAAGGGGGATTGCACCGGAGCGGATTCATAAGTTTGGGTTTGCTTTTGAAGGGAAAAAGGTATTGATTGGGTAGGTGAAAATTCATTTACCGGAATGTGATTTGTTGGATGGGTGAGTCCGGCAGATGTAAATTGTCAGAAAAAAGTACACCTTTTGAGGATTCGCTTTATGCCGCCAAAGACCATTTATAAAATCGTATATCAATACAGCAGAGATTCCATTTCGGAGGAGGATATGCAAAAGCTCCGGGAAATCGCGGTGGACTATGCAAAGGTAAAGAATTATGTGTATACACGTTTTGGCGGAATTGCCGGTCTGTCTAAGCTGTATTCCGGCTATACCGTGCAGAATGAAATGACGGCCGGCGCAGGAACGCCTTGAACGGCTCATAGAGGACATGAAACAGGCACAGGGCACGGAACAGCTAAAGGCTGAAAACGCCTTAGAATGGGTAAGACGACTCAATAACATAAGGGCTTGTGCGATGGAGAGTGTAAATGAGGAAATCATTTACGCATAGGTAACATGGCGGCAGAGGGTTAAAGCTCTGTCGCTTTTCTTTTCGGGGAACTTTGATTAAAGTTCATATTTCTGCGCTTGATACAGTTCGTTTGAACGGCTATACTATATACAATACACAACAGGAGGTCTAAAATGTTTGAATATATGACAGCACAGGAAGCCGCAGAAAAATGGAATGTATCGCTTAGATGGGTGCAACGGCTCTGCAAAGAAAACCGTGTTGAGGGGGCTTTAAATGTTAATCGTGTGTGGCTTATACCGCAAAATACTGTTAAGCCAGACGATGCACGAAAAAAGAAAAATAAAAATATTTCAAAAAACTTGTAAGATTCTTTGAAATGCGAAGTCTTATAAGTGAGTAGGAGGTGAGAAAGTGGCCGGTTTTGAAGAAGAATTTGAGAAGATTTATAAAAGATATTTTAATGATGTATTTCTTTTTCTCAAAAAGCTGTCAAAAGACGGAAGTGTTGCAGAAGAAATCACAAGCGAAACTTTCTTTAAGGCAATGCATTCAATAGATAATTTTCGTGGCGAAACAGATGTCCGTGTCTGGCTTTGCCAAATTGCAAAAAACTGTTATTTTTCCTACTTGAAAAAGCAACAGCGTGTTGAAAATATTGATGATATTGATTTCCCAGACAATCAAGACACCATTGAAGAACAAATATCAAAGCAATATGATGCGATGCAAATACATCTCTTGTTGCATAATTTAGCTGAACCTTATAAAGAAGTTTTTATGCTACGGGTCTTTGGAGAGTTAAGTTTTAAACAAATTGCAGATATTTTTCAAAAAACAGATAATTGGGCTTGTGTCACTTATCACAGAGCAAGAAATAAAATATTAACACAAATGGAGGACAAAGATGAATAATAAATGTAATTTAATCAGAGACATCCTTCCGCTTTATGTAGAAGATATGGTAAGTACGGATACACGAGAGTTTGTTAGTGAACATCTCGAACATTGTGAAGCGTGCCGTGCAGAGCTTGAACATATGCGGAAACCTGCAGACATTATCCCCAACACTGATATTGTTCCGCTAAGAAGAATCAAAAAGGAGTTATTTATCAAACGCCTTCAGACTGTTTTTTTAACAGCGATTTTGGCATGTGCCATAGTGACAGTTATCTTTGGGATTTTAACATCACCTAAATTTTTCTCCTATTCCGATGACTTGTTCAATGTTGATAGTGGCGCTGACGGGAGCATTACCATCGCCTTTGATAATAAGGTAACAGGTTATAGCTGTATGAAAGAGTTTAATGATGAAACGAAAACAGAGATTTATCAGATAAATGCTTGGACTACGACTTGGGACATATATTCGTCCAATCGTGGGAAACAAAATATGGTTATTCCCTTTGATAGAGAAACTAACATTCAGATTTTCTATGCTCAAAACGATGGTTCCGAAGATGTATTGATTTATGGGATAAATGATAATGCTTATCAAGATACTGTAACATTGCCAAGACAAATTTTCTTGCCATATTTTATGCTAGCTTTTCTTGTCCTTGCCATACTTGCAGTTCTACGGTTTTTATTGAAAAACAAGCAAGCAATAATTGTATGGATTGACAGAGCTCTACTTTTCCCGATATCCTATATGGCAGCGCATCTTTGCACAAAAGGAATTAGCTTTACGAGTTATTCGTCAAAACGAGATTTTTGCATTATCGTTTTGGTTGCGATGCTGTTTTATTTTGCGATGTTGACAGGTACATCCCTTTATAAAGCAAAAAAGAGAACATCTCAAAAGAACTTTGAAGATTAACTCGGAATGCTTTGAGGTGGTAGATATGAAAAAATCTCTATTTAGACCAGCGGATATATTAGAACTAAGCGCTGTGTATATCCTCTGTTTTTCCCTAAATTTTGCGTTTGATTATGTGAAGACTATCGACTTGGACTCCTACATTCTAAAAAGCTATTTTAGGTCATTTTTAGAATATCAACTTCTAATCGTTATATTATTTACATTCATTGTGGTAGTTTTTCATTACCAAATGTTGTGCGGAAAAAAAGCAGAGGTGTTTTGCAGAATACTTGTAGGAGATACGGCGTTTCATATTACAATTCGGTATGCAATGGATTGTCTACTGGTTTTAATGTTTGTTTATCTTCTATCAACTTTGGTAAATGTTTATTGGAATTTCAGTTTGATTAGTAATCTTCACTTAGTTGCTATTTTTATCACATATATACTAATCAGTGCATGGCAGGTGCGAAAATATGAAAGTTTTTAAGTATTTTATTTCAAAAATATTTTTAAGAAAAGCAGTACTCGGCATAAGCATGATTCTGTTGCTTTGCATGGCAAATTATATAACTTTTACTTCTTCTCGTTCGATTTTATCAACTTATCAAGGGTATCAAGAAACAAAATATATCAATCAAGAAGGAAACTACATCGCTAACTTAGATCCAGATAGTCATATGGATATGGGTCTAATTAACGAAAATGGAACACAAGCAGTATATAGCTATTTAAATAGTTATTATAATTACGCTTTTTATGTGGATGGATTCATTGTATCTGTTCCTAATGTTGATGATATGGAAGTACACTTAAGCTATATGAATGAGGAGTATTACAAATTAAAACAATTTGAACTTTTACAAGGAGTGGATTTAGGCTTTGACTACCAACTTGATGATGAAATACCTGTTTTAGTTGGGAAAGGATTAAGCAAGACATATCCTGTTGGGTCAACGATTAGAATTGAAGAATCTGCCATTGGGCTTCCGATAACGCTTAAAGTCAAAGGGGTTTTGAAACAAAATGCTTATCATTCTAATTATTATGCTCTCAATTCCAAGACATACTATAATTTTTCGATTTTCTTTCCTGTAAATAAGGATTTTATAAATCATGCGAATATAGACCTTCAATTGAATGGTCTCATGGATATAACAATCCTACAAACTTCAGAAGAGGGAGTCGCAGATTTAAGTGAGGTCTTGAAAGATAATTTGGGTTTAGACTTTAACTTTTTTAGCCAAAAGGAAAATTACGATTATTTTAATGAATACTATCTTCATTCATTAAAAATCATGGCGACAATAACCTTTGTTTTGCTTGCGGTTATAACTTGTATTTCTGTTTGGAACGCATTAGTCAGTGTTCGCTTAATGCTGAAAGACTTTACTATTAATTTATTGGTTGGATTAAGCTATTCAAAGCTAAGAAAAATATTTTATATCTATTTTGGAATACTTTCCTTTATTAACCTTGCAGTTGTTTTCATATTCACCGCTTTTAACAGGTATGGCTGTTGGATAAGAAAAGACGCTACTTTTGTTACTTACGGACTATTTGGGTTGATTGGAATGGACTGGCTGGCTTTATTGGTAGTGGTTCTTTTGGATATTATTATTGGAATAATGATTGTCGAAACTATGTTAAGGAAAATCAAAAGAATTCCAATTTCTTTGGGGGTATTACAATGACTAAGATTATTGACTTAAGCATTAAAGAAAAAACATATAAGAGTAAAAATTCGCAGCTTTCAATATTAAACAATTTCAACCTTGAAGTTGCTGCTGGTGAAAAAATCGCCATTGTAGGAGAATCCGGTGTAGGAAAAAGTTCGTTGCTTAATATTATCGGATTGATAGATAGGAATTATGTTGGCGCATATACTCTTTTTGGTTCGATAACAAATAGCTTACATACAAGCGAGTTGGCACAGTGGCGAAATCAAAAGATTGGTTTTGTTCTTCAAGAGTCAGCACTTATCAATTCTTTGACAATTGAAGATAATATCAAATTGCCTTTACTTTATGCAGGTTCTGGAAAAAAAGAATTTAAGGCAGAAGATTTCGAAAGTGTAGTTGATGCAATTGGTATTAAACCAATATTAAAAAAGAAGCCGCTTGAATGTTCTGGTGGAGAAAAAGCAAGAGCCGTATTTGCCAGAGGAGTAATTATGAAACCTCAAATTATTTTGGCTGATGAGCCAACAGCATCTCTGGATGTGGAAAACAAAGAAAGAATTGTAACATTGCTTTTCAAAATGAACAAAAAATTTAGCACTACAATTATTACTGTAACTCATGATTTGGAAATAGCTAATCGTCATGATAGAGTAATTCATCTTGAAAGGAGTAAATAAAATGGGATTTTTTGCAATGGTAGCGTCAATGTTATTAGGAATATTTTTTATTGCACTCGGAATTTCTCGCAAAAAGCATAAGGGTTGGTCTATAATACTTATTGCACTCGGAATAGTATTTGTACTTATTGCGGTTTATTTTGGATATCCCAAATAAAGAACGGTTTGCAATCTCAATTTCTGGCTGCACACCCTGGATACTGTGTGCAGCCAGGACACCTCATACTGCCATTCTTATTTTGTTCTCTGTATCATCTCCCTATCCGTTGTATTTAAAACAGCATTCTGCCCTGATTCCTATACAGTTCCTTATCTTATGCTGTCTCTTTCCATCATAAGTATTGCACCCCTGTCAGAGGATTTCGTTATTTTCGATTACCGAAAGTTTTTATCCCATCAGCGGCAGCAAAATAATCAAAAGTAAATTTGCCCGGCATTATTATTTTATTACTTAATAAATTCCATTCATTTCAGCCACATACAATTCATCCACATTTACATCCCCATCTGCAAACAGCTGCACACCCTGCGATCCAAATTCACTATATGCCCGCATACTGATCGATTTCTCGTCATTAAAGAATGCTTCCACCAGCGAACGGTCAACATAAATCTCCATCGACAGCTTTCCGTCTTCCAATAAAAGATCACCTGAAACATGGTTTGTAGAAGCTGCGCTCCCCTTATTCTTCGTATCACCAGTTATTGTGCCCTCTTCCATATTGTATGAATACCAGGATCTGTCCTTATCTCCGCCAGTTTTCAGCTCTATGCCAAATTCTTCTGCATTTTCCGGCGCAAGCACAGCTCTGATGTACAGCAGATCACCTTTTACAGAACCCAGCTTCTCATTCGCCTGTTCCAGCGTAAGGTCTTTTCCTTCTGCCAGAACATTTCCCTCCAGCGTATGCAGTGATTCTGCCGGACTCATTTTCAAATCCGTACCTTCATCATTCAGCCAGAGATTCCTCATAAGACCTACACAGTGTGCCCATCCTGCCCCGCCTTCTTCTGCTCCGCTTCTCTGATCCTGCATAATACTGAACATACAAATCTTCCCGCTTTGCGGATCAATAAACGCACTCGGTCCCGTAAACACATTGCTTCCATAATCAAGCAGCGCCGGTTTATTATCATACTGTTCGTCCGGCGTAAATTTTCCTGTTTCAACATCAAAATCTCCTATAAAGTAAAAAACTTTATTGTCTGCCGTACCCGCTGGTGCAGGTGAAATCAAAAAAGCATATTTGGTAATCGTCCCTGCTTCATTGGAAACTGGCAGAATAACCGGCAGTTCCCAGCTTGTGCCATAAGTAACCGGCTGGTCTTTCATCTCATAAACCGGTCCCATACTGCCAGTCCATGTCTATCGTACCGTCTTCTTTTACTTCCAGAGTCTTTGTTTCATATAAAATAGCGTTTCCCCCGTTCGTCTGCATACTTCCGGAGCATATAAGCATACACCAGGTATCCCCTTCTTTCCATATATGCGGATCACGGAATTCCCCGGCACGGCCCTGCCCGTCTTCCTGCCGGATGGCAAGTTCATCACAGATTACCCAGTCTGTTAACTCCGGATCGGACAGATCTGCCGGATATGCAGCGCCTATGTTCTGATTCGATATCAGCCCGTCCTTTTCAAAGCTGTCATTACCTGCCGTAAAAAACAGGACCGGAATACCGTTCGCATCTAAAGCTGCTCCTCCCGACCATACGCCATCCGGAACGACAGAATCTTCTGTCGGGGTAATCGCTTCCTTCACCGGCTTCCAGTTCACCATATCTTCACTGACAAGATGTCCCCAGCAGATATTACGCCAGTATGTACCAACCATATTATTTTGATAAAACAGATGATACATCCCGTTATAATACAGCGGTGCATGAGGTTCATTCATCCAGTGCTGATATGGTCCCCCATGATACTGCGTCTTATAGATATCCTGTGTGAGTATATTCTCCAGCCAGATGTCCTCAAAAGCAATTTCAGGCGCTTCTTTTGCCGTAATCTCATCTTCTGATAATGCACGGTTATATAGTTTCAGATCATCCATCATGCCGGAAAACATATTATATGTACCTGCTGCAATCTGTTCTGCCTCCGAATTCCTGCCAATGTACAGCTTCTTCCTGTCTGCCGGGCTGACCGCCGAATCCTTTTTTAACTCCTTTTCCCCAATCTTTTTCCCGTTCAGATACAAACGCATGCTGCCAGTTTTCCCATCAAAAACAGCCGTTACCTGATTCCATTCATATTTATTCAGATTTTGCCCGTCTCCCCAAAGCGTCTCCCATGCTTCACCAGTCCCCGCCTGGAAACAAAGCCTCCCAAACCGCTGGTATCCCAGCAGGAATCCCTGTTTCTTATTCTTACCATACTGGCTGACAATCCCAGTCAGATGCTCCATACCATTTTCTGCAACATTCGGATCATCCCATTCAAAAGCACGCGGCGCTACCCACACGCTGATAGAAAACGCTTCTCCATCTATACAGATTTCCTCTGGAGAATACTCCATATAGGTAGAACATCCATCAAACAGCAGTGAACCCCCTTCTACACCTTTTTTCCTCCATTGCGGCTCCCTGTCCTCCATATAAGCCGCATGGCTGAACAGATAATGAACCTCTGCATCCTGCAGCTTTCCTGTACTGTCTGATATAACAGTACCGCCCTTTTCGTCAAACGCAAAATGTGCAAGCATATCCCCGGCTCCCTTTTTGTCTGCCTGACAGCCAGCAGCAATCAAAACCATCATCATACTTACAGCTGCAAATCCAATCTTTCTCAACCGCATCCTCATTCCCCCTTGTCCAATTAAAAACACTTTCACATCCTTGTCTCAAAAGGAATTTTAAAGTGCATACTGGCACTGCCATCTGGCAGCAATATTTGCTTCAATCTCATCATCGAAAAACATTACATGTAATGCGCCTTTTCTCATAGTAATCAGAAATGCTGCACTATTTGCAAACACAAGCATTTCCTGAAAGTTCTGTTCACTCAGATTCTCAAGTCCATGCTCCCAGCAGATAATGCAGAATACATCCAAGAAAAGTATCCCCCGCGCCTGTAAATACCGGATTTCCCTGCCTGCTCATTCCGTTTTCCATAAAATCAGCCAGCAATTCCCCGATTGCCGCAACATCAATTGATTTCATCCCTTACCTCCGTTAGCAATTCATATTTTATAACATCTACCGTTACCTCCCCGTCCGCAAAAAAAGATATCCCATCTGCTGCAGCATCCGTATAAATAGTTGCGGAAAGAGCATACTCTCCATCATTTACAAATACTTCTGCACTGAAATTGTCCAGAATAATCCGTAATTTGATTCTGCCGTCTGTCTGCTGCACAAGACACCTCCGCTGATGGATAATGGCCCTTCTGGAACCGGAAAATTTACGGTCTATCTTTACTATGGATTCATATGGCCGGAAACTTACGGCAGTATACACAGACTCCTTCTGCGCAAAGCGGACTGCAAATTTCTTATAAATGTCTGCCCCTTGCGCTGGACGTATGGACAGTTCCATATCAATTTTCCGCCCCTCGACACCAGGAAGGCCTGTAATGCCGCTGAATGTGACATTCTCATGCTTTATCTGTGTCCCGCGCAGCTTTTCCAGTTCCCGAACAGGTATCTGTATAAGCCGGCCGTCTTTTATGGAAAGCTCCCTCGGAAGGCTCATCTGCCCAAACCACGGCAGTTCTTTCGGGGCATGTAGACTGCATGTATCCCAGTTCTGCATCCAGCCGATCATGATCCGCCTGCCGTCAGGAGCA
>OFGA01002844.1_pt1 | contig 10376 bp, 7 predicted proteins | sample 1521471 | NCBI WGS metagenome assembly OFGA01 (sample SAMEA3504086, study PRJEB24116) | mouse gut metagenome | biome: mouse gut; feature: mouse-associated habitat; material: faeces | place: Denmark | collected 2011
AGGAACTCTATCTTTATGATGATATTTCCAAGATCAGCGATCATGCATTTGCAGGATGCGGGCAGCTAAAGAATATAACGTTTGGTCCGCGGCTGGCCTATATTGTAGACATGGCGTTTGAACTGTGCACAGGCCTTACGGAGATCAAAATTCCGGAAAGCGTGGCATATATAGGGAGACGGGCTTTTCGGATGTGCGAGGGCTTAAAAGACGTATGGTTTGACGGAGGGCTTCCGGAACAGTTTGACAATACCGCTTTTGCAGAAAATACGCTGACGTTCCATATTTCCAACGCCTATAAAGAAGAATGGAAAGATCTGATGGACGCGGATCTTGGCGGCGCAAAAATTACCTGGTCGTTTTTCTGCATTTCCCATACCTGGGAAACAGAGTACCGTGTGGACCGTGAGGCGGACTGTACGGCGGCGGGAAGCGAATCGCTTCATTGCGCTGCATGCGGTACGGTTAAGGAAACGCGTGAAATTCCGCCAAAAGGCCACAGCATAACAAAGACGCATGCGGTAACGGCGACATGCGCAACGCCGGGCAATATCGAATATTATACCTGCGGAACATGCCATAAGCTGTTTCGCGACGCCGGGGGCGCATCCGAACTTACGGCGGCGGATACGGTTGTCTACGCGGAGCACCGTTATGAAACCGTTTTTATACAGGCAACGCCTTCCCAGGACGGCAGCATTGCAAAAAAATGCGCATCCTGCGGCAGTATTTTGGAACAACAGATTATTTATTCCCCGAAGGCGGCTACGCTTGCGGCGGATGCTTACACGTATACCGGAAAAGAAATAAGGCCGGCCGTTACCGTGACGGACAGCAGCGGAAATCCGGTTGCGCCAGGCAGTTATACCGTATCTTACAGCAATAACAAAGAGGTTGGGACGGCTGCCATAAGCGTCACTTTTTCAGGGAATTACAGCGGGACGCTGACCAAAACGTTTGTGATTAACCCCAAAGGGACGTCCATTTCCAAACTGAAATCCAAAGCCAAAGGTATGACTATACAGTGGAAAAAGCAGGCTTCACAGACTTCCGGATACCAGATCCAGTATGCGTTAAAACGGAATTTTAAGGGCGCGAAAACCATTAAAATCGGAAACAGCAAAACAAAAACCAAAACGATTTCTAAACTGAAATCCAAAACCAAGTACTATGTCCGGATCCGTACGTTTAAAAAAGTAAAAGGGACGTTATACTTTTCGGGCTGGTCAAAAGATAAGAATATCAAAACCAAATAGTCTTGCGGACATCCCTATTATATGTTAAAGTATATCCATGCGCCTGCCGTCAAAGCAGGCGCAGGAAATTTATCAGTGTGAAATGATGCGCTTGAAGGCGTTTTGGCACAAAGCGTTTTTGGAACGCGCAGTAATACAAATAGGGAGGAAGCGCAATGAGCAAAATAAGGACAAGGTTTGCCCCAAGCCCTACCGGGCGGATGCATGTCGGAAATTTGAGAACCGCATTGTATGCGTATCTGATTGCAAAGCATGCAGGCGGCGATTTTATTTTGAGGATAGAGGATACCGATCAGGAACGTTATGTAGAAGGCGCGTTAGATATTATTTACCGTACCTTACAAAACGCCGGGCTTATACACGACGAAGGGCCGGATAAAGACGGCGGCGCAGGGCCGTATGTGCAGAGCGAGCGCCAGGCAAAGGGCATTTATCTTGCATATGCAAAACAGTTAATTGAAAAAGGGGAAGCGTATTACTGTTTCTGCGATAAGGAGCGTTTAGAAAGCTTAAAGCAGACCGTGGCGGGCAAAGAGATTATTCTTTACGATAAACACTGCCTGAATTTAACGCAGCCGGAGATCCAAGAAAAACTTTCGTCCGGCGTTCCGTATGTCATCCGCCAGAACAATCCGCGCACAGGCACGACGACGTTCCAGGATGAGATTTACGGCGATATTACGGTAGAAAATGCAGAACTTGACGATATGATCCTGATCAAATCCGACGGTTATCCGACGTATAATTTCGCCAATGTCGTAGACGATCATCTGATGGGTATTACCCACATTGTAAGGGGGAACGAATACCTTTCTTCTTCGCCCAAATACAACCGTCTTTACGAAGCGTTTGGCTGGGAAGTCCCGGTATATGTACACTGCCCGCTGATTACCAACGAGGAGCGCCAGAAGCTAAGCAAGCGCAGCGGGCACTCTTCCTATGAAGATTTGATCGAACAGGGATTTTTGTCGGAGGCTGTGATTAACTTTGTGGCTCTTTTGGGATGGAGCCCTTCCGAAAACCGTGAGATATTTAGCTTACAGGAACTGACGGAAGCGTTTGATTACCATCATATGAGCAAATCTCCGGCGGTTTTTGACGTTACCAAACTGAAGTGGATGAACGGAGAATATTTAAAGGCAATGGATTTTGGGCGTTTTTACGAAATGGCGGAGCCTTATCTCAAAAAGACCATAACAAAGGATTACGACTTAAGGAAAATCGCGAAGCTGGTGCAGACACGGATTGAAATTTTTCCGGATATTGCGGAGCACATTGACTTCTTCGAAGAACTGCCCGAATATGATACGGCGATGTATACCCATAAGAAGATGAAGACCAATGAAGAAACGTCCCTCGCCGTACTTTCAGAAATCCTTCCGCTGTTGGAAGCGCAGGAGGATTATGGCAACGACGCTTTGTATACGGCGATATCGTCCTTTGTCAAGGAAAAGGGCTATAAAAACGGTTACGTGCTCTGGCCCTTGCGCACCGCAGTTTCCGGCAAACAGATGACGCCGGGCGGAGCGACCGAAATTATGGAGATCCTCGGCAAAGAAGAATCATTAAAAAGGATCCGCGCCGGGATTGAAAAACTATCTTAACTCTAAGGAATTTCTATGGAACAGAATCTGAATGACGCCCAGATGCAGGCGGTTCTGCATCTGGACGGTCCTATGTTAGCGCTTGCCGGGCCTGGCTCCGGCAAGACGACCGTAATTACCCAAAGAATCGAACACTTAATCAAAAGCGCCGGGACGGATCCGTCGCATATCCTGGTCATTACGTTTACCAAGGCGGCGGCAGGAGAAATGAAGGAACGTTTTTTAAAACGGATGCCGCAGCAGGGGAAGCGCGTTACATTCGGCACATTCCACGCGGTTTTTTTCCTGATCTTAAAATGCGCTTATGGGTATAACGCTTCTAATATTATCCGGGAAGAGGAACGGATGCAGTTTATGCGCGGAACGATTCATTCGATGGGAATGGAATGCGACGATGAAAACGAACTGGCGCAAAACCTGCTGTCAGAAATCGGATTTTTGAAAAACGGCAGGATTTCACTATCGAATTACTATCCTTTAAACTGTGCAAAAGAGATATTTTGCACGGTATGGGAAGAATACCAAAATTTTTTGCGCCGCCATCGCAAAATTGATTTCGACGATATGTTAGTTTATACGTACGAGCTGTTCCGGGAACGAAAAGATATTCTGGCCGCATGGCAGGAAAAATACCGTTATATCCTGATTGATGAATTTCAGGATATCAACCGGATTCAGTACGATATCGTGCGCATGCTTGCGGGGACGAAGAAAAACCTCTTTATAGTTGGAGACGACGATCAGTCCATTTACCGTTTTCGGGGCGCAAAACCGGAGATTATGCTTCATATGCCAAAAGATTACCCGGACGTAAAAATTGTGTCCCTTCCTTATAACTACCGCTGCCCGCAGGATGTGGTGCAGATGGCCTCCAAAATTATAAGCTGCAACAAAGAGCGCTTTCCCAAAGAGATCCAGGCCGCAAAAAAAGATACGGGTTCTATTACAATGGAAGTATGCAAGACGCAGCGGGAGGAGAATTTGACGGTTATCGGGCGCATCCGCGCAGGAACTGTCCCGCTGTCACAGACAGCGGTTTTGTTCCGTACCAATACGCAGGCCAGGATTCTGATGGAACAGCTTATGGAATATAATATTCCGTTTATCGCAAAAGACCGGGTTCCCGACATATACAGCCACTGGATAGCAAAGGATCTGTTTGCCTACATGCGGCTTGCGCAGGGAAGCCGCAGACGGCAGGACTTTCTGAATATCATGAACCGCCCAAAGCGTTATATAAGCCGGGAAAGCCTGGAGCAGGAAACGGTATCCTTTGAAGCATGGCAGGCGTTTTATGCAGAGCAGCCCTGGGTGGAAGAACGCATTTTGCGGCTGCGCGGGGATTTGGAGGTAATCCGCGCTATGCGGCCGTTTGCGGCGGTGAATTATATCCGAAAGGCAGTGGGGTATGACGGTTTTTTGGCAGAATACGCCGGATTCCGCGGCATTAACCAGGATAATCTGCTGGAGACGGCGGACGCTTTGCAGGAGGGCAGCAGCCAGTTTTCTTCTTTTGAAGAGTGGTTTTCTTATATTGAAGAATACCAAAAGAAGCTTGTATTACTGTACCGGCGGCAGCAGGAACAAAAGGAGGCGGTGACGCTTGCAACCTTTCACAGCGCAAAAGGTCTGGAATTTGATACGGTACATATTATTGACGCCAATGAAGGCGTTACGCCTTACAAGAAGGCGGTTCTGCCTGCGGAAATGGAAGAAGAGCGCCGGATGTTTTACGTGGGGGTTACGCGCGCAAAGAAAAAGCTGCATTTGTATGCGGTAAAAAAGATAAACAACCATGATGCGGAAGTGTCGAGGTTTTTGATAGAAGCGGGGTTTGATACGGTTTGAAAAGAGGCATAGCTTATTTGCTATGCCTCTTCAAATTCCGCTTCATCAAGCAGTTCGTCAAACCGTTCTTCGACGGCTTCAAGTTCTTCGTCGCTTTGAATGTTTTCCATGGAGGGGTTTCCGTCCTCGTCTTCAAAATAGCGGAAGATATAAATTTCACCCTCTTCGTTTTCTTCACCGTTTTCATCCAATGGCATCAGCGCGATATAATCCTGATCTCCAATATCGAAAATTGTAATGATTTCACATTCGGCCTGCGTACCGTCGTCGAGTTCAAGCGTAACCAGAATATCCTCTTCATCGGGTAACGTAAAATTGTCCTGATTGTCCATAATAATCTCCTTTCCATAGCGGATATGTATTTGTTAAAAGAACTTGCGGGAACTCTTAACAACAATACCTGCGCATATTATATAATAGTTTACACAATAATTCAATAAGTTAAGAAAAAAGATATACAAATTGGTGGAACAAATGCTATAATAAAAAAGTACTTGCATAGCTTAAGATGAAAAGGTGAGAAAATATATGGAATATAACGTGAAAAAAGGAGATTTTTCCAATATAGGGGCTACAAAAGGAAAAACATGGACGGAGTTTTGCCTAGTATGCAGAAAAGAAGCGGACTGCAAAATACTGCTTTACAAAAGGGACGGCAAAGACAAGCCGGAAGAAATCGCAGTTCCTGCAGAGTTTTCCAAAGGAAATCTCCGCGCGGTCCGTATTGATAAATTAGATCTGTCCGAATATGATTATAATTTTTGTATAGACGGCGAAATAGTATGCGATCCTTATGCAAAGCGGATTACCGGACGGGAAATATGGGCAGACTTAAACCGGAAAGAGAGCGCTTTGACGGATTTACGCTGCCGCCTGGGGGCGGAGCCTTTTTCGTGGAGAGGGGACTGCGAAGTGGAAATTCCAAGGAAAGACATGGTGCTTTATAAACTTCACGTCCGCGGATTTACCAAAGGCATGCCGGAAGGGACCCCGGATCGGGGGACGTTTCGGGGTCTTGAAAAAAAACTTCCCTATTTAAAATCGCTTGGTATTACATCCATAGAACTGATGCCCGTATATGAGTTTGAGGAACTGATGCCTGTGAATCCTGCGGGCAGGCCGGAGGAGTTTCGCTCCCGCAAAAAAACAAAGGCAGTTATGAGAGGCATGCAGAAAACGCAGTATAAACTGAATTATTGGGGATACGGCAAAGGAATGTATTTTGCGCCGAAAGCATCGTATGCGGCCGGAGACGACCCGGAAACAGAACTGAAATCCTGTATTTTAGGGATGCACAAAAGAGGTATGGAATGTATCCTGGAGATGGATTTTCCGGATACTGTATCCGGAGAAATGATTCGGCTGGTACTGCGTTACTGGGTGAAGGAATATCATGTGGACGGTTTTCATCTGCAGGGAAACGGGATACCGATGGGGCTTTTGCTGGAAGATCCCTTTCTTGGCAGGACGAAATTGTTTTACAGGGAGATTTATGAGCATGAAATTCCAATAGAAGAGGCGCTCTATCCCCGTGCGTTTGTGGACAAAGATGAATTTCTGTATCCCTGCCGCAAGCTGGCCGGCGGTTTGGACGGCAATATCTGGGAGCTTGCGGATCAGATGAAAAAACAGGATATCCGGCTTGGTTATATCAATTATATTGCGGACAATAACGGGTATACCCTGGCGGACTTATTTACCTATGAGCGCAAACACAATGAAGCAAACGGAGAACATAATACGGACGGGCCGGAGTGGAGCTTTAGCATTAACTGCGGCACGGAAGGCGAATCAAACAGCCGCAATATACAAAAAATCCGCTGCCGCCGCATGAGAAACGCGGTCGCCATGCTGTTTTTATCCCAGGGAACGCCCATGCTTATGGCGGGGGATGAAGACTGCAACACACAGAAAGGCAACAATAATACATACTGCCAGGACAATCCGGTAGGCTGGAAGGACTGGAGCCGTTCCCGCGCGGCGAAGGAATTTACGAAGTATGTAAAACAGATGATTGCATTCCGGAAGGCGCATGCTATTTTGCGTATGGAGCAGCCCATGAAGCTTGCGGACGCCAAAGGGCACGGATATCCGGATTTGTCATATCATGAAGAGAGCGCATGGATTTCGCCCCGTTACCGGAACCGGAAAGCGATAGGCATCATGTACTGCGGTAAGTATGCGGGGGAAGAAGAGGATATTTATATCGGATTTAATTTTTCCGACTTTCCCAAAAAGCTTGCGCTTCCATGCCAGAAAGGAAAGCGCGCGTGGTATCTGGCAATGGATACGACGGCAAGGTATGCGTTTTTGCCGGAACAGGAAGAGTTAAAAGAGACATGGTATTTGCTGGATGCACAAAGCGTTTGCATTATTATTGGAAAACAGAAAGCAGGGAAAATATGAAAGCGTGGCAGCATTTAAAGACAATATTGCATCATAAGAAACTGGTGCGGGAGGGCTGTTTTAAAGCGGGCCTTTACCGGCAGGGGATTATGCATGACTGGTCGAAATATACGCCGGTGGAGTTTCTGGTGGGATGCAGGTATTACCAGGGGAACAAAAGTCCCAATAACGCAGAACGGGAACAGAAAGGCTACTCGGCCGCCTGGCTGCATCACAAAGGCAGAAACAAGCATCATATGGAATACTGGATCGATTATTCCGCCAAAGACGACCGTATGGCCGGGATGCGCATGCCAGTCCGGTATGTGGTGGAGATGTTTATTGACCGGGTCTGCGCTTCCAAAAATTACCAAAAGGATAAGTATACGGATGAAAGCCCGCTGGCTTATTACGAAAAAGGCAAAAATCACTATATGCTGCACCCGGAAACAAAGCGGCTTTTGGAAAAGCTTTTGCATATGCTGGCGGAGGAAGGCGAAGAGCGGGTATATGCGTATATCCGAAGTGACGTTTTGAAAAAGAAAAAGCGTTTTCCTGCGCGCAGATCAATCAGAAAGAAGGTTTAAATCATGTTACAGGATAAAAAAATACTATACAGTGGAATGCAGGCGACAGGAACCCTTACGCTGGGGAACTACCTTGGGGCTTTGAAAAACTGGGTGACGCTGAACGAGCAGTATGAATGCATTTACGGCGTAATGGATCTGCACTCTTTGACGCTTCGGCAGGAACCGGCTCAGTTTCGTAAAAATGCAAGATCCCTGTATGCGCTGTATGTGGCGGCGGGTCTGGATCCGGAAAAGAACTGTATTTATTTTCAGTCCCATGTGTCCGGCCACGCGGAACTTAGCTGGATTTTAAGCTGTTTTACGTATATGGGCGAATTAAACCGTATGACGCAGTTTAAGGATAAGGCCGCAAAACACGCGGACAATATCAATGCCGGGCTTTATACGTATCCGGTATTAATGGCGGCGGATATACTTTTGTATCAGTCCGACGTGGTTCCGGTCGGCGTGGATCAAAAGCAGCATCTTGAAATTACCAGGGATATTGCAGGGCGGTTCAATGCGGTTTACGGCGACGTGTTTACGATACCGGAAGCTTATATTCCCAAAACCGGGGCAAAAATTATGAGCCTGCAGGAACCGCAGAAAAAAATGTCCAAATCGGACGAAAACGTGAACGCCACAATTTACCTGCTTGACGATAAAGACGCTATTTTGCGTAAATTCAAACGGGCTGTGACGGATTCCGGCAGCCGGGTCTGCTATGCTGACGATAAGCCTGGCATCAGCAACCTGATGGATATTTACAGCTGTATCACCGGAAAGGAATATGATGCGATTGAACGGGAGTTTGACGGAAAAGGTTACGGAGAATTTAAGCTTGCGGTGGGAGAAGCGGTTGCGGATAGTTTAAAACCGCTTAAGGCGCGCTATGAAGAACTGTTAAAAGACAAAGCCTATCTGGATTCCATGATTAAAAATAACGATGAAAAAGCGCAGTATTATGCGACAAAAACGCTGCGTAAAGTACAAAAGAAAGTAGGGCTGACCGAACGGATCCGCTGAGCATTTTAAAATAAAATAAGCCTAAAAAAGTTGGAAAGGCACGCACAACATGGCCGCTTCATAGGATATATCAAGTAAGTTTTTGAGGTGTCAGCTTGAAAACTTTTTTATCCCCTCTGAATGCAACGGAAGAAAAGGAGTATTTAAAACGCCGGAAAGAGGGAGATCCGGAAGCAAAGAAAGTTCTGGTGGAGCGAAACATGCGCTTAGTCGCCCATATTTCCAAAAAATACCAGAATTCGGAAGAGGAAATGGAAGATCTGATATCCATCGGGACGATTGGTTTAATCAAGGCGATTTCTACATTTCAGGAAGATCACGGCAGCAAACTCGCCACGTATGCGGCAAGATGTATTGAAAACGAACTGCTGATGTATTTCCGGTCCAAAAAGAAATGTTCCAGGGAGGTTTCTTTATACGAACCGATCGGGACGGACAAAGAAGGAAACCAGATTAATCTGATGGATGTGGTGGAGAGCATGGACCGGGATATTTTCGAGATAATTGAACTGAAAGGAAATACCAGGAAGGTCTATGAAATGATTCCGAAAGTTTTAAACAGGAGGGAGCGGGAGATTATTGAATGGAGATACGGACTGTACAATCGAAAACCGGTCACACAGCGGGAAATAGCGGAAAAGTTGCATATTTCCCGGTCATATGTCAGCCGGATTGAGAAAAAAGCGTTGGAAAAATTGAAAAATAATTTTTAAAATCTATTTGAAAAAGACGAAATCCGTGCTATACTGATTTCGTCTTTTTATCTGCAGCGCTTCTGCTGTATAATCCCCAACCGTTTATTTCAGGGAGTAAAAAAATGTATAGTCAGATAACAACCGCGACCGTCTGCGGGTTAAAAAGTGTGTGCGTTCAGGTGGAGGCAGACGTTTGCGACGGTATGCCTGTCTTTGAAATGGTAGGATTTTTGTCTTCAGAAGTAAAGGAAGCGAGAGAAAGGGTGAGAACGGCGCTTCATAACTGCGGATATTCGCTTCCGGCAAAACGGATCACGGTAAATCTGTCCCCTGCGGACGTAAGAAAATCCGGTTCCGGCTTTGACCTTCCGATTGCCGCCGCAATCCTGGCGGCGCTTGGGAAAGTCCGTCAAGACGCGCTCAAAGATACGCTGGTCTTAGGAGAAATCAGTTTAAACGGAACGATACAGCCGATCCGCGGCGTTTTGCCCATTGTGGCAAAGGCAAAAGAAATCGGGATCCGGCGCTGCATTCTTCCGTATGGGAATTGGATGGAAGCAAAATTGATTCCGGGAATAGAATTATGGGCGGTAGAAGATCTAAAGGAAATTGTTTCCTGCTTAAACGGCAGGCCTTATCCGGTCAAAGCGTTTCCGGAGGAAAACGAAACGTTTCGGAGAAACGCAGAGCCGGATTTTTCAGAACTGAACGGACAAAAAAGCGTCAGGCGCGCCTGTGAAGTAGCCGTTTCGGGCATGCATAATTTTCTGATGATCGGACCGCCGGGCAGCGGAAAGACAATGCTTGCAAAAAGGATTCCCGGGATTCTGCCTCCGATGACAGAAAAAGAAAGACTGGAAGTATCCAAAATTTACAGTGTCTGCGGAATGCTGCCTCCGGGAAGGGCCTTGCTGGGGAGGAGACCGTTTCGTTCTCCGCATCATACGATCAGCCCACAGGCAATGGCTGGCGGGGGGAGGAATCCGAAACCGG
>OFGA01002845.1_pt1 | contig 10373 bp, 9 predicted proteins | sample 1521471 | NCBI WGS metagenome assembly OFGA01 (sample SAMEA3504086, study PRJEB24116) | mouse gut metagenome | biome: mouse gut; feature: mouse-associated habitat; material: faeces | place: Denmark | collected 2011
TAAACCAGACCTATGACATCAATATGCCCGGCGTGGTGGCGGTATACCTGAAAGGTGAGCCGGTTCACGGCGTAGGCCCGCAGGATGTGGCTCTTGCCATTATCGGAGAAGTATTTGCAAAGGGTACCGTGAAGAATAAGGTGATGGAATTTGTAGGTCCGGGCGTGGCTTCCTTAAGTGCGGATTTCAGGATCGGTATTGACGTGATGACTACGGAGACCACCTGCCTGTCATCTATCTGGCAGACAGATGATACCATTAAAGAATTTTATGAGATCCACGGCAGAAGCGAAGATTATCAGGAATTAAACCCGGCACAGGCGGCGTTCTATGATGGCCTGATCGAGATTGACTTAAGCACCATTAAGCCTATGATCGCCATGCCATTTCATCCCAGCAACACATATACCATTGAGGAACTGAATGCAAACCTCATGGATATTTTGGATGATGTGGAGAAAAAGGCCGCGGTTTCCTTGGACGGTGCCGTTGCGTTTTCTTTGAAGGATAAAGTGAAGAACGGAAAACTCCTGGTAGATCAGGGAATCATCGCAGGCTGTGCAGGAGGCGGATTTGAAAATATCTGCGCTGCGGCGGATATTATGAGAGGGGCTTATATTGGTTCCGATGGCTTTACACTCAGCGTGTATCCGGCTTCCATGCCGGTTTATATGGAACTGATCAAAAACGGTTGTGCGGCTGCGCTTTTGGAAACCGGGGCAGTGATGAAGACAGCGTTCTGCGGTCCTTGCTTTGGCGCAGGGGACACACCGGCTAACAATGCGTTCAGTATCCGCCACTCCACAAGGAACTTCCCCAACAGGGAAGGCTCTAAGCTGCAAAGCGGGCAGATTGCGTCCGTAGCGTTGATGGATGCCCGTTCCATTGCGGCAACAGCGGCTAACAAAGGCGTGTTGACGGCGGCAACGGACTTTGACGGAACCATCGGCAAATATCAATATCACTTTGATTCAGCGATTTATGCTAACAGGGTGTTCGACTCCCATGGAGTGGCGGATCCTTCCGTGGAGATCCAGTTTGGCCCTAATATCAAGGACTGGCCTGCAATGACGGCCCTTCCGGAAAACCTGGTCCTGCGTGTGGTATCGGAAATCCATGACCCGGTGACCACCACGGATGAGCTGATTCCTTCCGGAGAAACCTCTTCATACCGTTCTAATCCGCTGGGACTTGCGGAATTTACGTTATCCAGAAAGGATCCGGCTTATGTGGGGCTTGCCAAGGATATTCAGACAGCGCAGAAAGCAGTGATGGAAGGAAAATGCCCGGTGGAAGTAAAACCGGAGTTAAAGCCGGTGATGGATAGGATCCACGAACTTTATCCCGAAGCAGGGAAAGGAAATATAGGATTTGGTTCCACCATTTTTGCGGTAAAGCCCGGTGACGGGTCGGCAAGGGAGCAGGCGGCGTCCTGCCAGAAAGTGCTTGGGGGCTGGGCGAACATTGCCAACGAATATGCCACCAAGAGATACCGCTCCAACCTGATCAACTGGGGTATGCTTCCGTTCCTGATCAAAGAAGGGGAACTGCCTTTTCAGAATAAGGATTACCTGTTCTTCCCGGATATCCGGAAAGCGGTAGAGGATAAGGCGGAGGAGATCAAGGCATACAAGGTAGGAGATGAAGGGATGACGGAGTTCTCCGTAAAGCTGGGAGAGCTTACCGACGAAGAACGCCAGATCATCTTAAAGGGATGTTTGATCAATTACAACAGAGTGTAAAAGTTTTCAGGGTATGTCCTCATTTTTCAGGAATGGGGGCTGCCCTTTCTTTTTCAACGGACGGCCCGCAAAACCTGCTGTCCGTTGTTTTACTTCAGGTAAAAGACAAGCCCGAAGACGCCGCTTAACAAAAGGATGAGGATAGGCCCTGGATCATATGCTGGCGCTTTCTAATTTGAAAGCGGAACCGATATGGGAAAGCGTGAATTCCCTTGCTCTTTTAAAAGCGTGTGAAGCGGGGCTTGGGGTTACGGTGCTGCCGGAACAACTGCTGCTGGGTTCCTTACATTTAAAGAAACTGCATTTGATCCGTCTTAAGGATATGAAAATGGAAAACCAGATGTTAGCGTTATTCCACAAGGATAAATATATTACAAAGCCTTTTCAGGTTTTGCTTGACAGGCTTGAAGGGCTTTCTCCCATATATCTACAGCGGGCTTAAAGGTGGGTATCCGCTATAGGAATGCCGCTGCTTTTTAGGAAGACATTCCCTATGCAAAAGAGGCGGGGCTTATTAAAGTGTCTCTATTCACAGAACTGCCATTCTTAAAATTTCAAAAAGCCGGCGATTGGTGCTTTGTAGAACTGCATTCAATTTGAAATTACATTTTGCGGAAACTCAAGTAATAATGGTTGCAAACATTTGTTTTAAAACATAAGTTCTGGTTGTGAATTGTTCTAAATGATGGTAAAGTGGATTCATCAAATCAAAAAAAGGTATAGTTATGTACAGAAGATTGGCTGAATCCATACCAAATGATATAATAGACAAAATATATGAATACGGAAAAGAAAATCATGAACGTATTGTTTATAGATTTTGTAAACGAGGAATAATAAATGATTTAGAATTCTTAAATTCTTATGACGAATATTTGCTTGAAAATAGAGAAATAAAAGATTCCATTGATAATGTAATAACATTTTCAACTTCATGTTCTTTAACAGATAAGAAACCGAAACAACTTTACAAACTCATAAAAAAGAAGTATTTTTTACAATTCCCTACACCTTGTATAATTAGTGGACACACAATTGGAGGTTTATCGCAAAGAACTATAGAACGTGATCCGGATTATCCCGATAAAAATCATATAGACTGGTGGATATATCAGGATTGTATTGAAGATATTATTGCAGATTTTATAATTATTGACGATATAAATAAATAGAGGTGAATAAAAATGAATAAAGTATTTTTTAATGATGTTCCAAATATTGGTGACTTATATATTAACATGGTATTGCTGGAATTTGAGTTAGAACCAGTTTTATTTGTATGTAAAGATAGCTATAGCAATTTCTTTTTATGCATATGTGATGATTTTATTGATGCAAAGAGGTCTTGGATTACTATTAAAATACCGGTAGAGGATTTATTGGACGTAATAAATGATAAAATCACTTTGCTTTCTGCTTTTAAAAAATCAAAGAATAAAACTATTATTATTGATTATAATCCTGATAAAAAGATATACGATTACCGTATGGCGAACTTTTCCGATATTGACGAAACCGAACTTCCATGTGAAGATCAATATTTAGATGAAAAGGAAAATTTTGATGATTATATTGATTATTTAAAATCATATATTATCTCGTATGACATTCAATATGATGCTGATTATTTAGATACAATTTTTATTAATTTGAATAAAAATAACTGTGAAGAAAATTTTTCTATTGGGAAAGAATATAATCCGGTTCTAGATACTAAAACATTAGAAAAACCAAATGATGTAAACATTAAGTCAAATAGCATATTATTATTTGCGGCTTAGGAGACAATATGAAAAAAAGTAAATTTCAATTTCAAAATCCACGTATCTCATCTTTTTTAATTAATGAAAATAAAGATTTCGATAATGAAAATTTTGGTGGTTTCTCAATTTCTACAAATATGGATATACAAAAAATAGAAGATAATAAAGAAGCAAAGGTTTCACTTACAATAAAAATTGGAGACAATAATGATCAATACCCATTTTTTATGATTGTAGAGACTTATTCCTTGTTTAAAAATGACGGAGCAGATAATTTTAATGAATTATTAAAAGTGAATGCACCAGCATTGCTTTTATCAAATGTAAGACCAATAATTGCATTGATGACATCACAACTTGGTTTCAAACCATTTTATATTCCATTTATGAATTTTACAAGTTCTAATGATGAAATACAAAAAGACACCAATTAAGGTGTCTTTTTGTAAAAGTGCAGATTACCGCAATCGTGTGTAGCAAATGTATGGCGGCATTACGACAACCCCGCCCGGTCCAGCAGCGTAGAAGCAAAAACCCCGGCAGCCAGCCAAAACACGTTGATAAGGCAGGCCCTGGTTGACACGGTAAAGCTTTCAAAGGGGATCGTCATAACGGTGGCAGCGGTGACAAAACCGAATATGGCATGGAAAGAAAGGCTATAATATTTTTTAAGCAGGGTGTCTACTGCCTTTGCCATGGAAATGATGGTCAGAATGCATCCTATGCCGCCGGGGATCACCACAGCCAGATCCAAATGTCCGATGCCGTCCACGAAAGGGGCGTAAAGCCCTAATGGCATTAAAATAGCGGAAAAGCTCATACCTGGCGCAATGATGCTTAAAGCAAGGGCAAAGCCACAGAATAAATACCACAAAAATCCCGGCGTAATGGTAAGGCTGGCGGTATGTAAAAAGGATAGAAAAGCAAATACAAAGAGCATAGCGGCAGCGGTGGCAAACATGGATTTCGTGTTCCGTCCTTTGCTCCCCGCTTCCTGCCAGAGGGAGGGAAGCATCCCTGCGATCAGTCCTACGAAAAGGCAGATGGAAGGGGCGGGATATTTTTCAAGGAAATAAGTGAGCAGGCCGGCTACCCCTAAAAAGCCGATGGCAGCTCCCGCAAAATAAGGGAGCAGCCTTGGCAGGTGGGTCTTCGCATGTTTTCCCGGACTGGCAAGGAGCTCCATTACCGGCTTGTAAACGCCGAATACCACGCTTAAGACACCGCCGGATATTCCCGGCAGCACGGAACCCAGACCGATCAGCGCTCCTTGAAGCAGCCTGACCGGAAGCCGTAAAAGGTAACGGCGGATCTTTTGTTTTGTATTCTTAGTATCTTGTTCCATAAAACTCCATTTCTGCAGCTTATGTGCAGACTGTATTTTATTAATGCATATGCACAAACCTAAATATTTTTGCAAACCAGTCGATAAATATAGTGCAGGTACCTATGGCCAGGGCATTCTGCAAAATATGATTTTAGTCGCCACGGATGGTATACAGAAGGAAAGGGACAGCCTTCATGTGTATCATTTTTGTTTTTATGGATCAGGGAGGGGAAGTAGAGGCAAGGGACTTAAGAAGGAGGAAGAATGCGAATAGATTCCAGCAGTATAGGAATGGGATCGACCAGAAGATACTCTTCTGTGTCCGGAAGGGTAAGCAGGTTTATGCTCACTAACGGGCGGCAGAGCCTTCAAAACGGGGCCGGGCTGTTATCCGGGAATTTGTTTGGAACCAATGTAGGGCAGGAGTATACGAAGGCGAAAGGGCAGAATCAGACAAACCGCGGTCTGCAGGACCGCCTAAAAGAAATGCAGTCACAGATGCGGGGGCTTAGCTCGGGGAATGTCCGGAACACACAGACGGATGATGCCAGAAAGCAGCTTCAGGATATCCGGCAGCAGTGTATCGTCTTTTTGATGGATCTCCTTTTTCCGGGAAGGAGCCGGAACACGGTATGGGATCAGGGGCTTACCAAAGAAACCGGTCAGGAAAACCAGAATGTACAAAATGATCAAAGTGCGGGTTCGTCTAATGTGTCCTCAGGATCAGGAACATCCGGGCGTATGCTGCAGATGACCAGGATGTATTACCGGCATGAGACGGAAAATACCAGTTTCCAGACCACGGGAACCGTAAGGTGTGCAGACGGGCGGGAGATCAGTTTTAATCTGAACCTGGAAATGAGCCGCAGCTTTGAGGAATATTATCAGGAAACGGTAAATGTTAAGCAGATGAGCTATCATGACCCGCTGGTGATCAACTTAGATGGAAATATTGCGGAACTTTCCGACCAGACCTTCCTGTTTGACCTTGACGGTGACGGGGAACTGGATGAGATCAACAGGCTGTCGGCTGGCAGCGGTTTTCTGGCTCTTGACAAAAACGGTGACGGCGTGATCAACGACGGGAACGAACTGTTCGGCACGAAGTCAGGAAACGGCTTTGCGGATCTGGCCGCTTACGATGAAGACGGTAACGGTTTTATCGATGAAGGGGATGAGATCTGGGATAAGCTGAAAATCTGGGTGATGGAGGATAACGGAGAGCAAAAGTTATATTCCCTGGCGGAAATGGGTGTGGGGGCAATCTGTCTTCAAAACGCTTCCACCGACTTTTCACTTATGGGGGAAAATAACCAGGCTAACGGAATGATCAGGAGGACAGGGATCTTCCTGTATGAAAGCGGCATGGCGGGAACCGTGCAGCATGTGGACCTTGGGATCCATTCCGATGGGGAAAACAAGCATATCAATATGCAGGGCTGACGCAAATAAAATTGCCATTTCCTTAGGTATGAAACCGGGGCATCTTTACATAGAATGGGTTAGAGGTGTCCTATGAAAAAACTTAGAGTCTTTCAAACTGTCAAAAGCAAAAGGATCGTATCCGGTTTTTCAATGAAAAACCTTGGTACGGTTCTTTTGCTTTTATTTTTCTTACCTTATATATTCAGCTTTTTGTTTGGGAACTTACAGCATGCCGATGAGGATGTCCGGGCGCAGGGTACACAGAAGCAGTTAAAAAGCGGGCGCATGTATGTTTTAAATACAACGGCGATGGGAAAAGAGAGGATCCCGTTGGAAATTTATGTGGCGGATAAGCTTTCCAGAACCATGGATGGGGATTTTGAAAAAGAGGCCCTCAAAGCGCAGGCGGTCTTATTGCGTTCCGGGCTGCTTGCAGGGTGTGAGGATGGACCGCCGGAAAAGGATATTTCTCTTGAGGATGAAGCATACGGGAGCGGTATTCTTACGGAAAAGATCATGCAGGCGGTGGCGGAGACTTCGGGGGTTTATCTGTCTTATGAAGGGGAAGCGGTGGAGGGCGCTTACTTTGCGGTCAGCAACGGGGCTACAAGAGACGGCGTGGCGCTGGGGATCACGGATCATCCTTATTTAAAAAGAGTGTTCTGCGACAGGGATTTTCTTTCTCCTGATTATACGAAGACCGTAAAGTACAAAGAAAATGAGTTTGACAGGATATGGGAACAGTGTGACAAATCTCAGGCCTTGGAAGAAGAGATCCTGAAAAATAAAGAGGTACAGGTAAGCAGGGAGCCGTATGGGGTGACTTTATATCTGGACAGTGCGGGGTATGTGCTTTACGCACAAAGAGACGGAGCGTTTATTTCCGGGGAAATACTGAGAGATGCCTATGTGCTTCCTTCTACCAGTTTTCATTTAGAAGATTCGGAAGGGCGGATTGGTTTTCTTGTAAGAGGGAAGGGGCATGGGATTGGCATGAGCCAGTTTGCGGCTAATGAGATGGCGAAGGAAGGGGAGGGATATCCGGAGATCTTAAATTATTTTTTTCAGGATGTAAGAATTTCAAAATTTGAATAAAGAAGGAAAAAAGGGCAAAACTATCCATAAGAACTGAAAGGAGATAAGTGAATAAAATGAGAAGAAGACGTAGAAGAAGTTTTTCGAAAGAACGGTTTCTTATGGTTGCCGCATCTGTGCTGGTTCTGGGGTCATTGACCGCAACCGGATTATGGCTTAGGAGAGATCAGGGGCGTCAGGATGAAGGATATGTGGTGGATTTAAGCGCCATTGAAAATAATACAGCCACCGGGATAGCGAAGGACAAAGACATAGATCTTTCGGAAAAGATCAAAAGGGAACCCTCCATGGCAGATGATCTTGACTATGATCCGTATTTTCAGGAAACCAATTCCCAGAAAGTAGAAAACCCGGACCAGTCCGAAAGCGAGAGCATGTCGGATGGGGCAAATGAGGCCCGGGGAAAGTTAAAAGAGGACGAAAAGGAAGAAAGCCCCTCCCCCTCCGCACCGGCAGAGTCTGACGGACAAGCCGGTGAAAGTAATGAAGGACAGGAAGGCGGGGAAGGAACGCCTGCGCTTTCCACTGCCATGCAGCCGGCCCTCACTTTCAGTGATTCGGATACACTGGTATGGCCGATCGTTGGAAATATTCTGGTAAACTACAGTATGGACAAGACGGTTTATTTCCCTACCTTGCAGCAATATAAGTATAACCCGGCCATTATCATCCAGGCAAATGAGGGAGATCTTGTGACGGCTGCCAGTGCGGGGAAGGTCAGCAGTATTTTTAATGATCCTCAGATTGGAAATGGGATCACCATGGAGTTAGGCGGCGGTTATGAGGTGACTTATGGGCAGCTTGCCAACATTCTGGTTTCCGAGGGCAGTTATGTGGCGGCAGGGGATGTGATCGCCGAGGTGGCATCACCTACCAAATACTTTTCAGTGGAAGGAACCAACGTTTACTTTAAGCTGACCAAAGACGGAACGCCTGTTAACCCTATGGCGAAACTCAGTTAGCGGCAAAGGGGCAGTAAAATGATATGTTATATTATTGGCGGTAAAGTTCTTACCATGACCGGTGAAATATGGGAAAAGGGATATGTCCGCATTGAAGGCGGTAAAATAACCGAATTGGGGCCTATGAAAAATGGAGCCCCTTTTCCTTTGCCGGAGGGAGAACAGGTGATGGTGGTAAATGCCCTGGGGGCGCTGGTGATGCCGGGCCTTATCGAAGCCCATTGCCATATGGGGATTACGGAGGAAAAAAAGGGGATGGAAGGGGATGACTGCAATGAAACGGTGGACCCCATAACGCCCCAGCTTCGGGCTATGGATGCCATTAATCCCATGGACGCGGCTTTTGATGATGCCCTCCGGGCAGGGATCACGTCGGCCATGATCGGGCCGGGGAGCGCTAATGTGGTAGGCGGCACATTTTCCTTTGTAAAGACCCATGGAAGGGCCATTGACGATATGCTGGTACGATCCCCTGCGGCAATGAAAGTTGCTTTTGGGGAAAACCCCAAGGCAAATTATGCGGGGCAGGATAAGTCGCCTGCCACCAGGATGGCGATTGCGGCTATGCTCCGTCAGGAGCTCTTTAAGGCGCAGCGGTATTATGAAAAAAAATGCGCAGGGATGAAGCGGTCAGAGGAAGACTTTCATTATGAAGCATGGGTTCCGGTGTTTGAGGGAAAGATCCCCCTAAAAGCCCATGTGCACAGGGCCGATGACATTCAGACGGCGATCCGCATCGCAAAAGAGTACGGGCTTTCCATGACATTAGATCATTGCAGTGAAGGGCACCTGATCGCGGAAAAAGTAAAGGAATCCGGTTTCCCGGCTGTCGTAGGGCCGGACCTTGCAAGCAGGAGCAAGATCGAGGTGCAGAATATGGCTTTTAAAACGGTGGGGATCTTAAACAGGGCAGGGGTCAAAACGGCTATCGTCACGGACCATCCGGTATCGCTGATCCAATCGCTGCCTATCTGTGCCGGGCTGGCGGTAAAGTCAGGGATGGATGAGATGGAAGCGTTAAAGTCCATCACGATTTACCCTGCCCAGATCTGCCGGACAGATCAAAGGGTGGGCTCCCTGGAGGTTGGGAAGGATGCCGACATTGCGATCTATGACCAACTGCCGTTACACGTAGGCGCAAAGACCCTGTGCACTATGATAGAAGGAAAGATTGTATATGCGGATGAAAGCTTTCCTTTACCTGTCTGCGAAAAAAGGGTATAATCAAAAAGAAACCCGTGACTCTGGGCGGGGCAGAAATAAACGTTCAATTAAGAGGATGATAGTTTTGCAGAGGATAAGAAGATTAGCGGCAGCGGGCCTGGCCTTACTTTTGGCCGGCTGCGCCGCAATGCCTTCCGTGGAGGAGGTTAAAGAAAATGAATCAGTGATCACCAGTATGGAGAAGGAACCGAACCTTTCCTATGAGGTTCCGGAAAGTTCTCCTAATATTCTGGTGAACCAGTTAGGTTACATAAGAAGCGGAACCAAAATAGCAATTTTTTGCGGGGAAGAAAAGCCACCGGAATTTTATGTGATCGAGGAAAGCACCGGGGAGCGGGTTTTTGTGGGCCGCCTAGAAGATAATGTGGCGGGAAATGAAAACGGAAAACAGTTCTTTTACGGGGATTTTTCGGAAGTCATGACGGAAGGTACTTATTATCTGGAAGCTCCTTTGATCGGCAAGTCTTATTCTTTTTTAGTAGAAGAGGATCTGTATGACCAGGTTTTTCGCGAGGCATGCAGGCAGTATTATTATAACCGGTGCGGGGTGACCCTCACTGCCGATTATGCCGGGGAGATGGCTCATAATGCCTGCCATACCAGCAATTCAGTGCTTCAGGAAGATTCTTCGGTTTCCATAGACGCAAGGGGAGGCTGGCATCAGGATGAAGCAGGTTCCAAGGATGTAATGACGGCGGCAAAAAGCATAGGGGTCATGCTGCTGGCATACGAGTTGTATGGTGCGTCTTTTGGGGATGATATGGGGATCCCGGAGAGTGAAAACGGCGTGCCGGATATTTTGGATGAGGTGAAATACGAGATCGAATGGCTGCTT
>OFGA01002851.1_pt1 | contig 10364 bp, 11 predicted proteins | sample 1521471 | NCBI WGS metagenome assembly OFGA01 (sample SAMEA3504086, study PRJEB24116) | mouse gut metagenome | biome: mouse gut; feature: mouse-associated habitat; material: faeces | place: Denmark | collected 2011
CTCAAATTTCAACGGCCGGTTGTCGAAAGCGCAGGGAAGGCGGAAGCCATACTCCACCAGGGTGTTTTTGCGGGCGCGGTCGCCGTTGTACATGGCCCGGACCTGGGGCAGGGTGACGTGGCTCTCATCGATGAATAGGACAAAATCCTTGGGGAAGTAGTCCATCAGGGTGTTGGGGGGTGACCCCACTGGCCGTCCCTCAATCACCCGGGAGTAGTTCTCAATACCGGAGCAGTAACCCAGCTCCTGCATCATCTCAATGTCGTACATGGTGCGCTGTTTGATGCGCTGGGCCTCAATCAGCTTGTTTTCCCGCTCAAAGAAGGCGACCCGCTCCTCCATTTCCTGATAGATCTCCTGGATGGCGGCGTCCATTTTGTCTTTGGGGGTGACATAGTGGGTGGCGGGCCAGATGGGAATATTTTGAAGCCGCCGGATGGGAGACCCGGTAACCACGTTAATCTCCGAAATGCGGTCAATTTCATCCCCAAAGAATTCCACTCGGATGGCGGTATCCTTCCAGTAGGCGGGCCAGACCTCCACCGTGTCCCCGCGGACCCGGAACATGTTGCGTTCAAAGGCGATGTCGTTGCGTTCATAGCGGATGGCCACCAGCTTTTTCAGCATCTCGTCCCGCTCCATCTGAGCGCCCACCCGGAGGGAGACCATCATTTTGGCAAAATCCTCCGGCTCGCCCAGGCCGTAGATGCAGGATACAGAGGACACGACGATCACATCCCGCCGCTCCAGCAGGGAGGCGGTGGCGGACAGGCGAAGCCGGTCAATTTCCTCATTGACGGAGGAGTCCTTTTCAATAAAGGTATCGGTGTGGGGGATATACGCCTCGGGCTGGTAGTAGTCGTAGTAGCTGACGAAGTACTCCACCGCATTGTTGGGAAAAAACTCCTTGAACTCGGCACAAAGCTGAGCAGCCAGCGTCTTGTTGTGAGCCAGTACCAGGGTGGGCCGCTGAACCTTTTCAATAATCTTGGCCATGGTAAAGGTCTTGCCCGAACCGGTAACGCCCAGCAGGGTCTGTTCATCCAAACCCATCTCAATGCCGTTGGAGAGGGCTTCAATTGCCTCCGGTTGGTCGCCGCTGGGCGTATATTCGGATACTACTTCTAACTTTGGCATAAGCTTCCCCCTCTTGGCGCCGCCTGCGGCGCACAATCTTTCCCCATTATATCAGAACTGGCGTTCCATATCAAGAGGTTCCTCGAACAAAAATTTCAAAAGACCATACGGAAGCCGCCCCGGCGTCCGGCAGCGGCGCTCTCCTGAATGGACACCAGATCTCCGTCTACAAAGACCAGATGGTCCACCAGCAGAACCCCCAGCGGTTCCAGAACGGTACGAATTACTGCGGTGGTATTCATATCTTCGGGGGAAGGCAGGGCAATTCCGCTGATATGGTTGTGCGCCAGATAGCATGCAGAGGCCCGCAGGGCCATGCACTCCTCCGCCACCCGCCGGATTGTCACATCCGAGTTGTTATTGTTTCCCTCAGAAATTCTCCGAACACCCAGCACCTTCCGCTTGGCGTCCAGACATAGCACATAGACCATCTCATTCCGAGAACCGTAAAGGTAGGGGGCCAGGACATGCCCGGCCTCCTGCGTGGTGTGGACCAGCTGCCCCGGTCCGGTGCGGCCCTCTAGATACCGCCCCAGCACCGCCGGGAACAGCTTGAGCATGGTGGCGGAATGTTCCCCCATACCTTTTACCTTCATCAACTCCTCGGGCAGCGCATCCAGCACCCCAGACAGCGACCCAAACCGGTCGATCAACTCGTGAGCCAGGGGGTTTACGTCCCCTTGTGGAATGGCATAGAACAACACCAGTTCCAGAACCCGGTGGTCAGGCCAGCCTTCGATTCCACGGGTGAGAAACTCCTGCTTCACCCGCCCGCGGTGGCCGGTGTGGATGGCTTTCTTTTCTGCCATGGTGTCTCTCCTCCTTCGTGTTAGGCACAGTGCGCGGGAGCACAGCCGCTCATCCCGCCCCGTACTCAGCCAGATAGGCTTCCATTTTGGCTTTCATCCCGTCGTCGATATACACGGTTGCATCGACTGGGTTGTTGTGGAGGAATGCGATGACCTCTTTCACCGTCACAATGGGATATACTTGGATGCCGTAATCCTGTCTGAGCTCATCCAGGGTAGAGCAGTTCCGCGTACCCCGCTCCATCCGGTCCACCGAGACAAAGAGGGCTTTCATCTCTACCTTCGCCACCTGTTTGAACAGTTCTATGCTCTCTCGGACAGCGGTGCCGGCGGTGACTACGTCCTCAATAATGGCTACCCGCTCTCCGTCCTGGGGCTTGTAGCCAACCATGGAGCCTCCCTCACCGTGGTTCTTGATCTCCTTGCGATTGAAGCAGTAGGGCAAGTCACGTCCGTAACTGCGGTACAGGGAAGCGGCGGCGGACACCGCCAGCGGGATCCCCTTGTAAGCCGGACCGAAGAGGCAGTCAATGCCCTCCGGCATGTGCTCCTGAATACAGGCGGCATAGTAGTCCCCCAGTTTGGCGGCCTGCGCCCCCGTCTTATAGTTGCCGGTATTAACAAAATACGGGGTCTTTCGCCCCGACTTAGTGGTAAAATCGCCGAAGGTGAGCACGCCGGAGCGCACCATAAAGGTAATGAATTCCTCTTTGTAATTCATGGCGGTAGAACCCCTTTTCTCTATTTTCGGCCCTTCCAGTGCCGTAACGGTTTATTATACCATTCTTTTTTTCTCGATACAAGGGCTTGCGTCTTTTTCTGTTTCGTATTAAGATGGAGTTATTCTGGCAAACTATCCACAAAAGGGGGAACCGTATTTGATCGAACAAGAGACCCTGGCCTATCTGTGCGCTCTGTCCGGCCCCAGCGGGTTTGAGGGGCCGGTGGTCCAAGCGGCGGCGGAGCTGCTCCGGCCGCTGGTGGACCAGGTGTATACCACCCGGCTGGGCAGCGTGACAGGGGTACGCCGGTGCGGGCGGGAACACGCCCCAAGGCTGCTGCTGGACGCCCACCTGGATGAGATCGGCTTTCTCATTACCGGCCATGAAGAGGGGTTCCTCCGCTTCGCCCCTCTGGGTGGGGTGGATCCCCGGATGCTGCCCGACCGTGAGCTGCTGATTCTCGCCGAACCGCCCGTGAGCGGCATTGCGGCCTGTCTTCCGCCCCACGTTCAGACCAGCGAGGACATGGACAAATCCCTGCCTATCCAGGAGTTGTATCTGGATACTGGTCTGTCCCAGGCGGAAGCAGAGCGGAGAATTCCAACCGGTACCCCTGCCGTCTACCGGGGTGGCTGTACCCCGCTGGGGGAGGAACTGCTGTGTGGCAAGGCACTGGATGACCGGGCGGGTTTTGCTGTCCTGCTGGATGTTCTGGAGCGCCTGAAGGGGAAGGAGCTGGCGGTAGACCTGTATGTGTTAGGTTCCACCCAGGAGGAGACCCACTCCTCAGGAGCTATTACCGCCGCCTATGAGATTGCCCCGGATCTGTGTGTGGCGGTGGACGTCACCCACGGAGACAGCCCCGACGCCTCCAAAAACGAAACCTTCAAGCTGGGGGGCGGTCCTGTCATTGGTGTAGGTCCCAACTGTGCCCCGGCCCTGTCCTGCCGGCTGAAGGAACTGGCAAGGGGGGAAGAAATTCCCTTCCAGATTGAAGTTATGTCCGGTTCCAGCGGCACCAACGCCTGGCCCATCCAGATCAGCAGGGAGGGGATTGCCACCGCTGTGCTGTCCATCCCCGAACGGTACATGCACACCCCGGTGGAGGTGGTACACCGGCAGGACTTGGAAGATACCGCAAAATTGCTGGCCGCATTTGTGGAGAGCCTGGGCAGGGGGGATAAATTATGCTGAACACCTTAAAAGAGCTGTGCCAGTTAAACGGTGTCTCCGGAAATGAGGATCAGGTCCGCCGTTACATTCAGAACCGGGCAAATCCCTTTGCCGATGAGCTCCGTACCGATCCGCTGGGTAATTTAATTGTCTTCAAAAAGGGAAAGAAGTCTACTGGAAACAAGCTGATGCTCTGCGCCCACATGGACGAGGTCGGGGTGATTGTTACCCGTATTACAGACGAGGGATTTTTAAAATTTGACTTCGTGGGCGGGGTGGACCGCCGGGTAGCAATGGGAAAGCCGGTTGTCCTCGGGCCGAACCGGGTTCCCGGAGTCATTGGCTTAAAGGCCGTCCATCTGGTGAGCCGGGAAGAGCGAAAAAGGGCCCCAAAAACCGAGAGTCTGTATCTTGATATTGGTGCAAGAGACCGGGAATCTGCTGAAAAATGGGTGGAACTGGGAGACTATGGCGCATTTGTGTGCCAGCCTGAGATGTTTGGGGACGGCCTGTTCAAAGCCCGGGCCATCGACGACCGGGTAGGCTGTGCCATAATGCTCAAGCTGCTGGAGGAGGACCTGCCCCTGGATGTGACCTTTGCCTTCACCGCCCAGGAGGAGGTGGGCACCCGGGGGGCCTTCGGGGCGGCCTTCTCCGTCACCCCGGAGGTGGCCCTGGTGCTGGAGACCACCACCGCCGCCGACCTGCCCGGGGTGGAGGACCACCGCCGGGTGTGCGCCCCGGGGAAGGGGCCGGTGATCTCCTATATGGACGGGGCCACCATCTACGACCGGGAACTTTTTGAGACCCTGCGCCGTCTATCAGAAGAGAATGGGATTCCCTGGCAGACCAAGGAGTATATCGCCGGGGGCAACGACGCCCGCACCATCCAGCGCACCAAGGCGGGGGTAAGGGTGGCCGCCCTGTCCGCCGCCGTGCGGTATCTCCACGCACCCGCCAGCGTGGGCAGTATCGCCGACTTTGAAAACATGCTCAAGCTCACCCGGCTGTTCCTGGCTGAGATGGCCCAGCGGCTGGATGAGGGATAGGAGGGACGTTATGCACTTTTACTGCGGCTGTGGAAGGAGGATCAGCGATACCACCGACCTCCTCCCTTACAAGGCTTGCTTTTTATCCAACGAAGATGAGATTGCCTACTGCGATACACTGGAGCAGATCATAAAGGACGAGAGCCTGTCTCTGGAGGAGCGGGCGTACCGGGCCGTCGTCACCCTCCAGGTGCGCTATCTGTCCCGATGTATGTACCAGTGTCCGGACTGCGGTAAATTATTCATAGATGACAACGACTACAAGCTCCACAGCTTTGTCCCCGAGGAGCCGGTGGACAAGCATTTGCTGACGGCCGCCCGGGAGGATTAAAGCTATGGACAGACAGACTGCGGAGCAAAAAGCGATTGAAATTCTGAAACAGGTAGTGGACGCCCTGGCGGAAAAGCGGTATGAGGACATCCCCAAGCTTGTGGAGCTGGAGGAACACATTCAGGAGCCGCTGGAGGAGTTTGTAGCGGAGGTATATCAGATGTGGGGCTGGGAAGAAATCCCGCCCATCGACCCCTGGACCGAGGAGCGGGTGGCCATCCCCACAAATCCCTGCTATCAGCAGCTGAATTTCTACCACTTCAACAACGGCAGCGGCTTTGCTGTGGACTACGAACTGGCCAGAGGGGGAGAGCTGAGCGATATGACCCTGCAAATGGAGTTTCTCTATGAGGGCGGGGGCCTGCGGGCCGTCCTTACCGATTTGCATGTAATGTAATTTTATAGAAAGAGAGTGACTTTGATGCGCGGAGAACACACGATTGAAGAACAGGTGGAGCAGCTGAAGGAATATCTGGGCTGTCCCTGCACCTACTATCCTCCTTCCAATGACTGCCAGCTGATGGGCTCCGACTTCTATCAGGCCCGGGCCCGTGGAAAAAAGGAGGGCTTTGTCCCCATGATGATCGCGGTGGACGAGCTTCTGCTGGAGTGCTTCGAGCTCAACGGGGAGGACAAGACAGTGGAACAGGTCCGGCAGGAGCTGTTGTCCGCCTCGCTGGAGTCGGGAAAAGAATTTCTCCAAACCCGGCTGAGCGAGTTTAAGGAAGAGCTGGAGGAGGACGAACCCGGCTACTGGGAGCAGCTGGTGGGCGAGGTGGCCGGCGGCGAGGGGATCGACCGCTTTTTGAGCATTTGGGACTATGGCGGAAAACAGACGATTCCCATTGTTCTGGCGGAGATTCCGGTCAAACATCCCTGGGAGGTCTTCGCTTACCTGCCCTTCGGCGGCTGGAATGAGTGTCCCGCCAACGAGGAGCACATGGCGGTGGCGAAATACTGGTTTGAAAAGTACGGGGCCGTCCCCGCCCTGATGACCCACGATGTGCTGGAGTATGGTCTGCCCACCGTCTACGGTATTCCAAGGGAACAGGCTCTGGACCTGGCTCTGGAGCAGTACGCCTACTGCAACGACATTGTGGACCAGGGCGTGGAGACCATCGGCCGGCTGGCCGACGGCCTTTCCAAATCTTTTTATTGGTACTTCTGGTGGGATTGAGGAGGAGCTATGGAACTGCTTGAAATTTTAGAGGCTTTGAATGAGACCCACGGCCCCTCGGGGGACGAGGGGGGCGTCCGGGCGAAGATCGAGGAGCTGGCCCGGCCCTTTGCCGACGAGGTGACCGCCGATACCCTGGGCAACCTGATCGTCCACAAAAAGGGGGACGGCCCCCGGGTGATGCTGGCCGCCCACATGGACAGCATCGGCTTCATTGTCACCCACATTGAGAAGGAGGGCTTCCTCCGGGTGGGCCGGCTGGGGGGCATTGCCCCCAAGGAAGCGGCCTACAGCGCCGTCCGGTTCAAGAACGGCGTGCGCGGGGTGTTTGTCCCCGAGGAGAAGGCGGAATTCGGCCGGCTGAAGCTGGACGAGTGTTTCCTCGACATTGGCGCAAAGGACGAGGCGGACGCCAAAAAACTGGTGCAGGTGGGGGACACCTGCGTCTACGACGGGCCCGTCCGGGTTCAGGGGAGCCGGGTGACCGCTCCCTATCTGGACGACCGCATTGCCTGCGCCGTGCTGCTGTGCGCCCTGGAGCGGATTGAAAAACCCGCCTGCGACCTGTATCTGGTCTTCACCGTTCAGGAGGAGGTGGGCCTGCGGGGGGCGCGCACCGCCGCCTGGTGGGCAGAGCCCGATGTGGGCATTGCCGTGGATGTCACCGACGTGGACGACACCCCAGGCTCCGAGAAGTACGGCACCACGCAGTTGGGCAAGGGGGCGGCCGTCAAGGTGATGGACTCCTCCGTCATCTGCCACCCGGAGGTGGTGGCCCGGCTGGAGGAGCTGGCCAAAGCGGAGGGCATCCCCGTCCAGCGGGACATTTTGCGGGCCGGGGGCACCGACGCTGGAGCCATCCACACCGCGCGGTTTGGGGTAAAAACCGGGGGAATTTCCATTCCCTGCCGGTATATCCACACCCCGGCGGAGACTGCCGACCTGGAGGATATCCGGGCCTGCGTGGCCCTGACAGTAGCTTTTGCCCAGCAATAAAAAGGACCGCTTTTGAAATTTGGATACTTTTCCCGATTTTTGTCTTGCAAAAAAAAGAGCTGTCTGGTACAATAATAAAATGTCCGAACATTTGGACATAACTGCAATACCAATCGGGCCGGGAGCCCGCGGCAAGGAGAATGAACACACATGGATAAGAAACAGAGAGAGGCACGCCGTCAACAGGAGGATATCGCCCTGCAGAGAGGTCTGCTGTGGGTGGTGGGAGCCGTTGTTCTGGAGGCTTTGCTGGTGCTGCTCAACCGCTTCTATTTTCACGCTGACCTTGAAACTGAGGTCAATATCTACCTGGGCCTTCATGAGGTGCTGCGCGTTATGCGCATGGCCTCCCCTGTGGCGGTGGTGCTGGCCCTGGTGTGGACCGCATGGCAGCTGAAGCAGGGGAAGAAATTCGGCCTGCCGCTGATTGTGACCATCGCCCTGGCCGCCGTTGCCGTCTGCGTCCATGTGACCCTGAAGTACGGGACCAACGGTATGTCCATGCTGTATTGGCTGGTGATCGCCTGGGCGGTGCTGGCGCTGGTGTTCTATATCTACCAGCGGGAGTTCTTCCTGGGGGCCTCAGCCTGCGGAATGTCGGTGCTGGCTCTCTGGTTTGCCCGCTACGGCGCGGCCGGCCGGCCCGAGACGCTGCTGGTGCTGGCCGCCATTGTGGTGGTGGGCCTGGGCGCCCTGTGGCTGAAGAAGAACGATGGCGTGCTGTCGGAGAAGATGAACCTTCAGTTCCTGCCCAAAAAGACCAGCTATGCCGTGCTGCTGGTAACCTGTCTGGCCAGTCTGGCGGCGGTGGTGGTGGCCATGGTGGCAGGCGACATGGTGGCCTACTACCTGATGTTTGTAATGGTGGCGTGGCTGTTCGCCCTGTTTGTCTACTACACGGTCAAGATGATGTAAGGGCTGTGTGTCCAAGGCCTCCCCGCAGCGCGGGGAGGCCTTTTCGTCGGAAAGGGGGTGGAAAGTTTTTGAAAACCCGCCAATTTTTCGACAAGAAAGGTGACAAACCACCCGGGATGTGGTATAGTCAGAGCAGCTGAAGCAGACAGAAACGGGCTTTCTCCCCTCCGGCGGAGGGGAAGGCCTTTGGAAGGGGGAGCGGGGCATATGGAGGAGACAAGGGCGGGGAGCCCGGTGGCGGCGGTGGTCCCGTCGCTGAATCCCACCCGGCAGCTGACGAGCACGGTTGAGGGCCTTCTGGCCGCCGGCTTTGCCCGGGTGATCCTGGTGAACGACGGCAGCCGGCCCGAGACGGAGGAATATTTTCAGGAGCTGGACCGGCTGCCCCAGGTCACGCTGCTCACCCACCCGGTGAACCGGGGCAAGGGCCGGGCCATGAAGACCGCCTTTGCGTACATCTTAAACCAGAGCGCCTGGACCGGCTGCGCCGTGGTCACCGCCGACGCCGACGGCCAGCACGATGCCGCCGACGTGTGCGCCGTGGGCCGGACGGCCCTGGAGCACCCGGAGGAGCTGACCCTGGGGGTGCGGGACCTGACCCTGCCGGAGGTGCCGCCCAAGTCCAGGGTGGGCAACCGGCTGAGCAGCTGGGCCTTCCGGACCCTGTACGGCCCCCGGCTGGAGGACACCCAGACCGGCCTGCGGGGCATCCCCTGGGACCTGCTGGACTGGTGCCGGAGCATCCGGGGGGAGCGGTACGAGTATGAAATGAACGTGCTCATCCGTGCGGCCCGGGACCGGATTTCCCTCCGGCAGACGCCCATCCGGGTGATTTACATCAACAACAACGAGGGCACCCACCTCCATCCGATCCGGGACTCCTGGCGGGTGTTCGTCATCCTTGTTTCCGGACTGGGGTGGTACGCCGCCTCCTCGACGCTGTCGGCGGTAACGGACGTCGCCGCCTTCTGGCTGTGCAGCGAGATGGTATTCCGGCCCCTTTCGGCGCTCTACTGCTACTGGTGGTCCACCCTGGCGGCCCGTGCCCTGTCCTCGTCGCTGAATTACACCCTCAACCGCCGGTACGTCTTCGGCGGCAGGCCCAGCGGCAGGACCCTTCTGCGCTACTACTGCCTGTGGGGGAGCCAGCTGCTCTGCTCGTACCTGCTGCTGCTGTTTCTGGAGTGGCTGCTGCCGGGCATCTGGCCCACGGTCAACAAGGCGGCGGGGGACATCATTCTGGCCATTTGCAGCTATCAGATCCAGATGCACTGGGTATTTCGGGAGGAGAAGGCCCATGGAGCGGGGTAAACTGTTTCTTTTCAGCCGCTTTTTCGTCCGGCTGTATATCGGCCGCTGGACGGTGGACGCGGCCCCTCCGGCGGAGCCCACCGTGTACGTATGCAGCCACAGCAACCTGCTGGGGCCCTTGGCGACCCTGTGCTGGCTGCCCGTTCCCGCCCGTCCCTGGACGTTTCATATGTTCCTGGACCGGGAGAACTGCCGGACCCAGTACCGGGACTACACCTTTTCCAAGCGGTTCGGGATGCCCCGGCCCCTGGCGGCGGCTGCCGCCTGGGGGGCGTCGGGGTACGTCAGCGCGCTGATGCGGTCCATGGGGGCCATCCCCGTCCACCGCGGCACGGCGCGGATCGGGGCCACCTTCAGGGAGTCGGTTGCCGCGCTCCAGGCGGGGGACAGCGTCCTCGTTTTCCCGGACGTGGATTATACCGACGGCTCGGAGGGCATCGGGGAGATCTACGACGGCTTCCTGCTGCTGGAGCGGTTCTGGCGGAAGGCGTCCGCCCGGCCGCTGCGCTTCGTTCCCCTGCGGCTGGACGCGGACGCCCGGCGCATTGTCGAGGGCGCGGCTGTGTCCTTCGACCGGACCGCGCCGTGGAAGCCGGAGATGGTCCGGGTGCGGGAAGCCCTGCGGCGGGAGATCAACGGCCAAACCGCATAAAGAAAAGGCCCGGAGGACGGTGCAGATGCCGTCCTCCGGGCCTTTTCCCGCCGTTCTCCAAAAAATTTACAATTACTACTTTTCAAATGCCC
>OFGA01002852.1_pt1 | contig 10362 bp, 7 predicted proteins | sample 1521471 | NCBI WGS metagenome assembly OFGA01 (sample SAMEA3504086, study PRJEB24116) | mouse gut metagenome | biome: mouse gut; feature: mouse-associated habitat; material: faeces | place: Denmark | collected 2011
GGGTCAAGCCGGCGGAATTCCTGCGCCATCGCATAAATGACTTTTCCGCCGTAAGACTCATTTCCGCAGGACCAGATCAGAACCGAAGGATGATTTTTGTCTCTCTGATAGCCGGAATTGACACGTGAGAGCATCCTGGCCTCCCACTTTTTATTATCCCCCGGCACAATCCCTTCCACCGGTGCCGCGCCGCGCATCGCCGCCTCCCAGGTCCCGTGGGATTCGAGGTTATTTTCCGCCAGCAGGTAGATTCCATACCGGTCGCAGAGCTCGTAAAGTCCCGTGCCATTCGGGTAATGACTCGTCCTGATGGCATTGATATTATTCTGTTTCATCGTCACAAGATCCTGAACCGTCTCCTCCAGGCTTACCACACGCCCTGTCAGGCAGCTGAACTCGTGGCGGTTCACTCCCTGAAAGACAATCCTCTTCCCGTTCAGACGCATCAGTCCGTCTTTTATCTCAAAACGGCGAAAGCCGGTTTTCTGGGATATCACCTCCGTGCGATTCCCTTCCGCGTCATACACCTCCAGTCGGAGTTCATACAGATACGGCTGTTCCGCACTCCATAGCTTCGGATCCCTCACGGTCAGGGAAAAACAGCACTCCTCCGCGAGAACCTCCTCCGTTTCAGATATCGCGGTTCCTTTATATCCACCCGAAAGACTCTCCGCAGTATCCAGACGTCCCATATCCCGCAGACTCACACGGACGCGTCCCGGTCCTTCTTCCACAAATGCTTTAAGCTCCACCCGCAGCTCCGCGCACGTGAGCGTGTCATCCACAATCGGACGGATTCTGATATCCTGCACATGTACTCCTGGCGTCATATACAGATATACACTCCGGAAAATCCCTGAAAAGCGGTAAAAATCCTGATCTTCACACCAGCTCCCGATCGTCCACTGGTACACCTTCACCGCCAGCTTGTTTTCCCCCTCCCGCAGAAACGGCGTCAGTTCAAATTCCGACGGCGTAAAACTATCCTCACCATAACCCACGTATATTCCGTTCAGCCAGCATGCAAACCCACTTTCAACTCCCTGAAAAGAAATAAAGACCCTGTTTCCCCTCCACGCGTCCGGCAGCGTAAAGTATTTAACATAGCATGCCACCGGATTATACTCCTGCGGGATCCCGTCCGTCCAGACTTCCTGGCGTCCGTCCCAGGGATACTGGGTGTTGACATACTGCGGCGTCCCGTAACCTTCCATCTGAATATGTGCGGGTACCCGGATATCTCTCCAGCCATGGCAGTCGCAGGAGTCCTTTTCAAAATCCGGTATCGTCTGCGCCTCATTCTCCGCATAATGGAATTTAAAGCTGCCGTCCAGAAAAAGACGCAGGCTGCTCCCCTGCCCCAGTCCTGCCACAGGGACCTCCTCCGCCTCTTCCCAGTCCCTGTAGCAGACATGATCCGAATGTGCCGGTATACAGTTTTCACCGAAAAATTCCGGATCTGTCAGTTTACTCACATCAAATTCTCTCATTATTCCCCCTGTGCAGTCTGATCGGTGTCATACCTGTGTCTGTTCCTCCCGGTCTCATCCCTCCGGCTGCACTTCCTGCATCTCCGGAACCGGTTCCTGCGGCGGTATATCCTGCGGTGCCTGCTCCTGTGGAGGCTGCATGCCCGCCTTCCGCTGCGCCAGCGTGGCCTCCGCAGCCGTTAGCACATCATAGTTGGAGACATACGGCTTTGCTTCCGCAGACAGCGCGTTGTAAAGATTTCTGGCATTTGCGATCGCAGGCTCACTCTCGGGTGTCACGGTTCCGATGGCGTTGATCGCATTCACCACAGCGGCTGCGTCCTGCTGCAGCGCCGCCTTACTCTCTGTCCCCGGCAACGTGTATACCAGAACGGCATAGCCCTTGTTAATGTTCTCGTATACCGTCTTCGCCGCGGACGGCGGCATATTAATACATCCGTGAGAACCTCCGGTCTTATAGATACTGCCCCCAAAGCTGCTCCGCCAGCTGGCATCATGCATCCCCACATCCCCGGCAAACGGCATCCAGTATTTTACAGGCGTCGCGTAATCCTCGCCGCGCAGCACCGCGTCAGTCGTTTTATAGGTCAGCGAAAACGCTCCCGTCGGGGAGGCATTTCCTTTTGAGACATTGCCGGAGACAAAATCGCTCTCGATTACCAGCTTTCCGTCTTTGTAAAGAAACAGATGCTGCGCTGTCAGATTGATCTCGACATAGGAATCTCCATAGTCGTTCTCCCCGTGGCTGTTTGCCGTCTGCAGATACACCGGCTCCCTCTCCGTTGCCTTCCCCTCTTTTAAATCCGCCAGAATCTGCTCCGTCTCGCCCGCGTTATCTATCCTCCAGCCGTAATGGCCGCCTGAAATAGTAATCTCCTGACCGTAAGAGGTTTTCAGCGTTTTTTTCTGGTAGGCAGTGTTATATTTTTTTGCCAGTGTTTTCACAAAATCCAGCACTTTTTCATCATCCACTGTCACTTTCCAGTTGTCGCCGGACAGCCAGGTGCTGATCGTCTCACCGTCGAGAATCTCTCTGTTTTCCCCGAAATCATATGTAATAACGGTACCGGCATAAAGATTGAGTTCCTCAAGCAGCGCGAGCAGCCGTTCATCGTCGTCCGGCACTTCAGGATCCACATAGCAGCCGCTCTCATCAAGGTCAATCCGGTCTGAAAGTACCAGAACAGCCTCCCCGACTTTCTCCGCAAGCACCCCGCGGTTCAGCGTTGTTCCGTAATCGGCGGAAATCAGGGAATATCCCTCCCCCTCCCGGTAAGGGCTGCAGGACGCATCCACCGGCATGCGCTGATTTGCACTCTTTGCCATGGAAAGCGCATCCAGCGCGCTTTCCAGCGCTTTTTCATCATAGGAGACGACCCGGTCGAGCTGCAGCTGTGTTTCTGTAAAAAGCGCTGCGGGCCACGCAAAGCCATTCTGCTCCTGCAGCAGCGCCTCCACTTCTCCGGCAAAAACCGGAGCCAGCCCGATGCTGCTTCCCTCAATTGTCTCCTCCGCACCTTCTCTCCCGGCAAGTTTTATGCTGTATTGATCAATCTCCTTCCGGATCAGGACCTCCACTTCCTCCGCACTGCGCCCTCCGGCAGGAATACCGTCAATGCTGGTCCCCGGGCAGAAATGGCTCCCGAAATACAGGACTCCTCCCAGATAAACCGCTGCCATCAGCAGCACAATCAGCCCGGCCGCACAAACGATTTTTTTCTTTTTCTTCATTCCCTTCTTCCTTTCCTCATATGTAAACATATTCCAGAACCTGTCACATATTAATCCAGACTAAAAAAATACTAATTTTCTTTTAGAACTTACATACTATTATAGATAAGCAGGCGGTCTTGTCAACAATTTGCCAGAATCGTAATATTTCTGTAAAATTAAGGCATTGGAAAATCTTAAAATATAGATAATGTTTCTTAAAAAAAACGGAAGATCATTGTTTCCACAAAACCTCTGTGATATAATCGCAGACGAAATATACAAAAAGTACCAGTATCAGTTTCCATGAGGTGATGATTATGAACACGAAAACCCGTACAGCCGGAACACTCAGAATGGGAATCAGCTCTTTTCTCGAGAGAAACAGGCATGCACTTCTGCTGCTGTATTTTCTCATTTATCTCCCCTGGTTTTCCTGGCTTGAAAAAACAGTGACAACCCATTTTCACGTCATCCACGTCGCGCTGGACGACCTGATCCCGTTCTGTGAATATTTTATCGTACCCTACCTTCTGTGGTTCGGCTATGTCGCATGGGGCATCGCATACTTCTACCGGAAGGAGCGGGGTGAGTATTTCAGGCTCTGTGCGATGCTTTTCACCGGAATGACCGTGTTCCTCCTGATATCCACGTTCTATCCGAACGGACACTATTTAAGGCCTGCCACATTCGAGCGCAGCAATCTGTTTGTACAGCTTGTACAGTGGCTTTATGAGACGGATACCTCCACGAATCTGTTCCCCTCAATTCATGTGTACAATTCGCTCGCCGTCAACATCGCGGTCTGGCATTGCGACAGCTTCCGTGGCGGGGAACTGAAAAAGAGGGCGGTCCGCTATGGTTCCGCGGCGCTGGCGTTTTCAATTGTTCTCGCCACAATGTTCTTAAAACAGCATTCCGTGTTCGACGTTGTCACCGGAATCGTGATGGCCGTTTTTCTCTACACAATTGTCTATGGAAATGTTCTGGCACGCATTCCCCTCAGACAACAGAAATACAGGCAGGAAAACCTGCACCGCGTCTGACGGTGCAGGTTTCTTTATGTCCTGGGCATCGTACGTCTCCGCGTCGTGCATGGGAACCGCGTATCCGTACCTTCTTCCGGCAGACGCATCAGGAACCCTTCTCACAAAAAAGCCGTGTGCAGACAGGCTTTACCTGGCCGCACACGGCTCTCTTTTCATTTATATTACAAATTCCCTGTATCAGTATTTGCCATACTCATCTCCCAGTGAGATAATCTGTTCGTTTACACTGGTGTCTGTGACGGGAGACACCTGATAATCATTGTCCCGCCCGGATAAAACCGGCCCGCCGTCGCTTCCCACATTATAAATAGAAAGAAGTTCGCGCATCCTTGTCGCCTGGCCCGACAGCTCCATGCTGGCTGCCGCACACTCCTGGCTCGTCGCGGAATTGGTCTGTACCACCTGGGATACCTGCGCCACCGCCTGATCAATCTGTGCCACTGCCGTCGCCTGATAATTCGAGGACTCCGCGATTCCGTGGATAATCACCTCGCTCTTCTGCACAATCCTGGTGATCGTCTCCAGTGCCCGCGCCGTCTCATCTGCAATTCTGGAACCGGCTTCCACCTTCTGGATGGAATCCTCGATCAGTTCCGCCGTCTCGGACGCCGCCGCGGCGCTCTTTGCCGCAAGGCTCCTCACTTCCTCCGCCACGACCGCAAAGCCTTTGCCCGCCTCCCCGGCGCGCGCAGCCTCCACCGCCGCATTCAGAGCCAGAATATTGGTCTGAAACGCGATATCGTCGATCACTTTGATAATCTTTGCAATGCTCTCGGAAGAACGGTTGATATCCTCCATCGCAGACATCATGTCCTGCATCTGAACATTTCCCTGTTTTACATCATCAATTGCCTCATTGACCAGCTTCGCCGCGGAATTTGCCTCCTCTGCGTTCTGTTTTGTCTTCTCCGCGATCTCATTGATCGACGCTGTGATCTGCTGGATCGCGCTCGCCTGCTGCGTGGATCCCTGTGCCAGGGACTCGCTCGCACTCGCCACCTGTGAGGAACTCGTCGTCACCTGGCGGGACGCATCACTGATATTGCTGATCGCGTTATGATTATCCTCCACCAGTTTTTTGAGAGAATTGCCCAGAATATCGTCCGAGGATTTCGGACTTACCTGAACGGTAAGATTTCCTCTGGATACCTCCTCCGCGATGCCTGCCTGATACTTGATATTGTCGATTACCTTTGAATATTCATCCACAAGCTCACCGAACTCATCATTATGTATCTTGTGCATGGTGATGTTCGTATTTCCCATCGCTATCTGCTTTGCCGCACCGGAAAGCTGCTCCACCGATTTGCTGATCACTTTCACCAGAGAAGTCGCAATCGCCACTGAGATAATGACGGCGACAACCGTCACAGTCGCATAGATTGCAATCGCATATTCATAATAGCGTTCCTTATCCGGCGCCTGCAGGATCCCCTTGAGAGAGCCTGCCCCGATATAGACAAGCACCAGACTTAAAACAACCGGAATTGAAAACCCGATAATCAGTTTTGTTGTCATTTTCATGTTATTCATAGCACTATTTCTCCTCTTCCTTCAAAGCAGGTTCTCCGCCGGCCTGTTCTGCTGACGGCCCTTCCACATCATTCAGCAGTCTCTCCGGATCCAGCAGCAGTTTCACATAATCGCCCACTTTTCCAATGGCAAATACATACTTATTCTGCGCCTTATCCGAGCGCCCGACAGAAGACTGGGGCAGCGTCTTTTTCTCCCTGATCTCAACTACCTCTGCAATCTTTTCCACAACCAGACCAACAATCGTCGAGTTGACATTGATCACGATAATGCAGGTCCTGTCGTTGTATTCAAACGGCTCCTGGCAGAAGCGCAGTCTCACATCTATAACCGGAATAATCTTTCCGCGCAGATTGATAAGCCCCTTTACATAATCCTCGCTCTCCGGAATCATGGTAATCGGCTGAATCTGAATGATTTCGCTCACATACTCGATCCGTATCGCAAAATATTCATTTCCGGATTTAAAGGTCACATATTTCTCCTGCTCTTCCTCCTGCCCCGTATCCGCGCTGTACGGATCCGTAAATTCCTGTAATTCATCCATATCGATACCGCTCCTTTCTACATTCCGCCAGCACGTCACACCAGACCGCTGGGATCAAGTATCAGCGCGATACTGCCGTCGCCGAGCTGTGTACAACCGGTCAGACCCTTTACCTTTTTGACATAGGACGGAATTGGTTTTACGACGATCTCCTGCTTGCCGATCAGCCTGTCAACCAGAACACAGATCGCCCTGCCTTCCAGCTCAAGGATCACCATCATGCCGTCTTCGACGTTCTTCTTGTAATCCGTCAGATGATACCACTCCCCGAGCCGCAGAACCGGGAAACATTCTCCCCGCAGCATCACATACTCATCCCCGTTCGGCTCATGAATCATCATATCCTCGGTCACACTGACAAATTCTTTTACAACATTCATCTCAATCACGAAAGTGGATCTTCCGGTCTCCATCACGATTCCGTCGATAATCGCCAGAGTCAGCGGTATCTTAAGGTTCATCGTGCTGCCTTCGCCCGGAATACTCTCAATGTCCAGATTGCCACCGATCGCCTGAATATTGGAGACCACGACATCCATACCGACCCCGCGCCCCGAATACTCCGTCACCTGTTCATTTGTCGAAAAGCCCGGCAGGGTGATAAACTGATAGATTTCCTTGTCCGAATAAGTGGAATCCGGCCTGGTTTCATCGAGAATTCCCTGGTTTCTGGCTTTTTTCAGGATCTTATCCCGGTCAAGCCCCTTGCCGTTATCCACCACGCTGATCCAGACCTTTCCAGCCTCGGTCTTAGCGGAGAGAGTCACTTTTGCCTTCTCGGTCTTGCCGCTGGCAGCGCGCTCCTCCGCGGTCTCTATACCGTGATCGACCGCATTCCGGACAAGATGCATCAGGGGATCTGAGATGTGCTCAATAATATTCTTATCCACCTCCGTGGTCTCCCCGATCATCTCAAACTCGATATCCTTGCCAAGCTTCCTCGAGACGTCAAATACAATACGGTTCATCTTCTGGAACGTATTCGTCAGCGGAACCATGCGCATCGACATAATCACATTCTGCAGATCCGTCGAGATCTTGGACATCTGTGCCGCCGCTTTATTGAAGTTTGTAAGATTCAGCCCCGGAACCCTGAGATCCTGGTTCTGCAGCACAACGGACTCGGAAATGACGAGCTCCCCGATTAAGTCCATGAGCATATCCATTTTATTCACGCTCACGCTGATAAAACTCGCCTTCTCAGAGGGCTTTGGCTTTTCTTTCACAAGCTTTTTCGGTCTGCCGGACTCCTTGGGCTTAATTACAAAATCTCCCGGAGCCATCGCCGGCTTTGCCGCCGCAGGAGCGGGCTGCTCACTTTGGGCTGCCGCCTTCTGTTCAATTTCTTCCACACCTGATTCCAGATCAATCTGCGGTCCGCTCTCCCCAAAGTCAAACCCCTGAAGAAACTCCTCCCCGCTACACTCATAAATATCGACCTTTTTGACGTCATAGCCGACCCCGATAATCTTACGAATATCCTCCTCGCTGCACTGTGCCTGAAGAAGCACGCGGAAGCCGTCATTTAAGATTACCTCCGCGCTCTCCTCGTTGGAGACGATATCTTCCGGGGAATAAAGCAGATCCTCCGCAAGCTCTTTTAATGCATACACCGCCTTATAGGCGTGAATATTCACAAGCTCCGTTCCCGGATGGTACGTAATAAAAATTTTATAAAAATGGCTCGCACTCGTCGCCACCGGCGCTATGTAAAAATGCTTCGGCTCCTCGTGCTTTGTTTCCGGCACTCCCGCTTTTCCGGAAGCCCCTCCTGTCTGGATACTTTTTAAAAACTTATCCATTCCAGCAATCAGGTTCGTCGCATCGCCGTCCGCCTGACTCCCGCCTTTGATCTTATCCATTTCATTTGAGATAAAATCGGAGACCTCCAGCACGTGATCCACCAGTTCCAGATGCGGAACTTCCTCCGGATGCGACTCCCTCAGGTAATAAAAAATATCCTCCAGCTTATGCGCCACAGCTGTTATATTGTCAAACATCATGATTGCAGAGGAACCCTTGATCGTATGCATGGCCCTGAATATCTCATTGATACTGTCCTCATCAAAGCACTCTGCATCCTTCTGCTCAAGGACGGTCTCCTGGAGCGACTCTAAGAGCTGTTCGTTCTCGAAGAGATACATATCCAGCATTCCCTCTGTACTAAACTCCTCAGCCATAGCTTTCTCCTTTCCTGCTTATTTCACCCGCCGCCGGAACCAGCCCGCCGCGGGCCTCCCCCTACTCCTGAACCAGCCCCAGTTTTTTCAGCGCCTGCTCAAACCGTTCCTGGTCGATCGGCTTTCCGGAATAAATGGTGCATCCCAGTTCAAACGCCATTTTTACATTTCTCTCCTCATTGAGCGCGGTCGTCATAATCACTTTTACCGCTTTTTCTTCCGGGATATTGCGCTCTTTTTCCAGATTGCGGATTCCCATGAGCGCCTGATAACCGTCCATGACCGGCATCATAATATCAAGGCAGACCAGATCATACGGCTCCTCGTCCTCGAGCGCCATCATAAATGCGTCCACCGCCTCCATCCCATCCACGGTCACATCACACTCGCCGTACCGCGAAAGGAAATTCGCCATAAATTTTCTTGTTGCAAAATCGTCTTCTGCCAGTAAAATCTTCATACCTGATCCCTCTTTCTACATTTTATTCAGCACGGCATACATCCGTCCCGCAATTCCCTGAAGTTTCTCCTGGTACTTAACCGCCCCCAGGTCATATGCCACCTTGGGCATACCATAGACAACACAGGTAGATTCATCCTGTCCGATTGTCTCAGCACCGGCCTGCCGCATGGCGAGCAGCCCCTTCGCGCCGTCCCCGCCCATTCCCGTCAGTATAATCCCGACGGCTTTTTTCCCGGCCATCTTCGCAACCGAGTCAAACAGAACATCCACGGAAGGACAGTGACCGTTTACTTTCGGTCCCGGACGAATCTCCACCTGATAGCCGCCGCTCACGCGGACCAGCCTCATATGGCTGTCCCCGCCCGGAGCGATCAGCACCTGCCCCGGCAGGACCCGGTCCCCCGTTCTGGCCTCCTTTACCCGGACACGGCACTGATTATCGAGCCGTGTCGCATACATTTCGGTAAATCCCGGAGGCATATGCTGTACGATAACCACGCCGGGAATATCAGGTCCGAAGTCCTTTACCACAGAAAAAATTGCCTCCGTCCCGCCAGTGGATGCCCCGATCGCCACCACAAGGTTTTTATTCTCAACTTTCAGATGGTGCTCCCGCACCGGAACCCCCCGCTTGATACTGCTGATTCTGGCCGTCGATGCAATTTTAATCTTGGCAAGCAGCTCATTCCGGATAAAGTCCGCCATCTGCTTTCTGTCCGAAATCACAGGCTTCGCCACAAATTCCACCGCACCGGCGTTCAGCGCGTCAAACACTTTGTCGCTCAGCGCACTGATCACAACCACCCGCAGCGGATACTGCGGCATCAGCCTGCGCAGAAATTCGATACCGCTCATCCTTGGAAGCTCCACGTCCAGCGTCATCACATCCGGATTATGTGCAATTATCGCATCCCTCGCCTCAAACGGATCTTTCGCCGTCGCCACGACCTCGATCGCAGGGTCTTTATTCAGATTCTGAACCAGCAGCTCCCTGAAAACCAGGGAATCGTCCACTACCAAAACTCTGATTCGATGCATATCATCATATCCTTCCTATTTTCTGAAGATGGACGGCCTGATCAGCTGAAACGGCGAGCTGTTCCGGTCAAGCGTCTCTGTCGTACCGATAAACAGGTACCCGCCCGGCTCCAGTGCATTGTAAATCTTCCCCACCAGTTCTCTCTTGGTCTTCTCATCAAAATAAATCATTACATTCCGCAGAAATACCACATGAAGCTTCCGGCGGAACGGAAACGCGTTCATCAGATTAAACTGGCGGAACAGCACCTCCCTCTTCAGCTCCTCCGTCACGGCATATCTCTCTTCCCCGGAAAGATACCGGAAATACTGCCGCTTCCACTTCTCCGGCACATTTGACAGCTGCTCCGGC
>OFGA01002853.1_pt1 | contig 10362 bp, 11 predicted proteins | sample 1521471 | NCBI WGS metagenome assembly OFGA01 (sample SAMEA3504086, study PRJEB24116) | mouse gut metagenome | biome: mouse gut; feature: mouse-associated habitat; material: faeces | place: Denmark | collected 2011
TTCCCGCCGCTCCCGTCTATCGGTTTTCATAAATATTCAAAACCAGTTCTTCCTTCTTCCTGCTGTTTCCACTGACGGCATATCAGCCAGGACGCATCCTGTAATCTCAGTATACCATAATTGCATACCCGGCAAAAGTCCCAATCGCCGAGCCAGGCCGTATATGCAAAATTGCATTTGACTTTTTTAACAAAACGAGTTTCCATGAAATTCCTGCAATCCTTATCATCCCTTGGCGTCTGCGTTTCAATCTCCTGTTTTTGAACCACCGGCTATACGATCTGCTTTGAAATGGTCCTGCGCGTTCGTTTCTTCTATCTTTTTACAGGCTTCTATGATCCCATTTTTAACCGCCCATTTGATCACAAAGTATAAGGCCGTCAAAACGATAATCGCTGTTCCTGCACTGACGCCCAATTCCTGCCAGAGCTCGCTGATTCCTTCGTCTATCCCGAATGTTTCCCATAAGTCCATGTTACTTCCTCCTGTGTTTCAAAACTTCTGACTATCTGGCTGAAAGACCGCTTTGACGGATACTGTCCAGTTCTTCTGCCGATAAACATCCCGATTCATACAGCCGTAGATATTCTTTGGATACATCTGAATCAAAAATCAGAATATCATCCGAGTTAATGGTAACATCTACGCCACTGCGGTAAAGCCGGCCGATTGGATGTGCCACCATATCCGGAACCCTTCCAAGCAAAACATTGCTGTCTGGGGTGATATTCAGCCGGATATGATGATCCGCCAGAAAACGGACGACATTTTCATCCTGAACAGCGGCAATTCCATGCTGAACCTCATCAAGCTCCAGTTCTTCCACTGCCCTTCTCACATCTTTGGCAGTTCCCCACTCGCCGACATGTGCTTTTAAACGCAGCCCTTCCTTTTTTGCTCTGCGGTAAATAGATTTAAAATTTTCTATCGGCTGCGCAGATTCATCTCCATATAAATCAATAGAATAAAAAGCCCTGTTTCCCCAAAAATGCGACAAACAATCTTCCAGATACGCAATGGAGCAGTGTCTTGACAGTCCAATCTGCAGCCGCAGTTCGATATCCGGAGCAATTTCTCTTTGGGCCAGGGCAAATGCTCCCACCAGTTCATCGATATCATTCTGAAAATATTCCGCAAGTCCCCAGACATCTTCTCCGATCTCCAGCACAGTAACGCCATCTTCTCTGGCCTGATAAAAAGCCGCCCGAATTAATAGTTTTCTCATTTCCGGAGTGTCAAATCTTCCTCCCAGATTCTTCTGATTCCATGCATGCATTTCATCCATCGATGAGAGCGGTCTTTCCACAGGCTTTATGGTTAAGCCGGTCTTTTTCCACAAATACTCCCGGTTTCCGCCCAGCACAAAATGATTATGCAGGTCTGATTTGGGAAAAGCCCTGATTTTCTCTAAATTTCTTTGCTCCAGTGCATCGATGAATCTTTCCATTATACAATCTCCTTTGTTTTCCCTTTTAGGCCAGGTATGTATCCCTAATCTGTTGCAAAATCAGTATACCGTATGGATCTGTATTCTGCTGATCGAACAGTATCCATCGTGCGTCCTTCTCCTGATAAACATTATAACCTGACTGAATCATCCATGCAACCGAATTGCTGCAAAATGCGTTCCAAATGTCATTCCCAGTTGTCGTTAAAATATTCATACAAATCATTTACGCAGTCAAACACATAATCCGGATTCTCTTTTTCCAAAATATCCGCATGCGATGATTCCTGCCATGCTGCCGAAAAACAACGTACGCCCGCCTGCCGGCAGTCTTTGATGTCCTGCAGCGTATCTCCTATATAGCAAAATTCTTCTTTTGAAATCGCATACTTTCGCAGAAGATATTCTATATTCGCCTGCTTGTTCGGCAATATTTCCGAACCGCACAATACTTCGTCAAACAGTGTTGTCAGCCCCAGCTTCTCTAAAGTTATGGTACAACTTTTTTCGCCTTTCCCTGTAATCAGGGCTAACGTAACATGCTTCTTTTTCAAAAAAATAAGCAAATTTACAATTCCCGGAAATGTATCTGTTACCTCCTGATGCAGTGATTCGTATTGGAAATAAAAATCTTCTATCGCTGATTCCTGATTTTCCTTCACGACAGCTTTGACCATACCAATTTCATTCAGTCCAAACGTACGCAGAATTTCTTCTTCACAAAGTACATGATCTGTATATGGAGCGACACTGTTGCGAAACGCTTTGATACACATTGGAATCGTATCTGCAATCGTTCCGTCCAGATCAAAAGCAACCATCTGAAACATTATGTATTCTCTCCGTTTATCTTTCGAATCACACGACAGGGATTGCCTGCCGCCAGTGAATTTTCCGGTACATCTTTTGTTACAACGCTTCCGGCGCCTATCACAGAGCCATTGCCTATCGTTACACCCGGAAGGACAATCACACCTCCGCCTAACCAGCAGCCATTTCCAATTTTGATTGGCAACGCGTAAGTATGCCGCACGAGCCGACCTGTTTGTGCATCCTTTGTATATCTTTCGGCGAACCCGACGGGATGTGCCGCTGTATAAAGCTGTACATTTGAAGCGATCAGCACATGATCCCCAATCCGAATTTCATTACAATCTACAAAAGTACAATTCATATTGACAGAGACGTTATTTCCCAAAAAAATATTTCGTCCATAATCGCATAAAAACGGTGACGCAACCGATACCTCAGTGCCGATGTTTCCCAACAGCTCTTTTAAAATTTTTTCTTTTTTCTCTTTCTGCTCATATGCAAGCGCATTGTATTCCTGCAACAATTTTCTCGCATGACGTTTAAACTCCAGAAAGATTTCGTCATGGCAGTTATAATCTTCCCCTGCCATACATTTTTCCAGTTCCGTCATAATATCACCTCCGTATTTTATGGTACAAAAAAACTTGTTACAAAGCAAGTAACAGGCTGTTTCTCTATATTCTTTTAGCAAGCGTTTCCATCACAAAAATAACCGGAACCTGCGTCGTTGCATTGTAGCCTCCGTTCATCCGTCTCGTGTTTAAGCGATAGGCGAAATTCCAATCCGACAATTTCGCCAGCGTTGACAGCGGAGAATTCGTAATACTCAGCACACAGCATTTCTGTTTCTTAAACTGATGAATTGCTTCTATCAGCCTTTCCGTTTCGCCGCTTTCCGAAAAAGCAACGACAACTGTGTTCTTCCAGCGAAAAGATTCGATCGGATAAAACGCATCTTCAAGTCCTACGGCAAAATGTCCCATATTAGAAAAATATCTGGCGCCATATTTTGCCAGTGTTCCCGATGAACCCATTCCGATAAAAATAATCAGATCCGCGTTTCTAAGAACGTCAACGGCAAACGCTAATTTTTCTTCAAATGCGCTTGAATTGGCCCTGGTAAAAAAATCAGAAAGTTCCTGCAAATCTTCCATCGGAGGACGCGAAGACTGCAAGGTCATCTCCTTTTTCAAAGCGTCTTTAAATTCAGAATACCCGTCAAAGTTATTTTTGCTACAAAAGCGCAGGATGGTAGAAGCAGATACATGAAGTTCTTTTGCAAGCTCCCGAATGGTCATATATTGAATTTTATCAGTATTGGAAACGATATATTTATAAATACGGATATCTGTTTCATTATACTTTTGTATTTCTTCATATGAAAACATACGATATCTCCTTTAAAATATCAGACGTCCTGAAAAAATAAGGCGGATACGGATTTCGCATGCTTAGCATCTGCCGCTTCTACAGGAAATGAGAGAATAACATATATCAATAATAATATATGCCATACATTTCATCCTGTCAATCTCCCTGTTAGTTGTTTTTGCAAATACAGCTTCTCCTACCCGCATTTCATCTCCCTTGTGTAAAAAAATACCGCAACCCTTTTCGGATGCGGTATCGTATCGCTATGCCTCTCCTCTGTTTCATAATATGCAAAGCCGGTTTCTCATTCCTGCAAATACTCTCTGCGCCAATAATCTAATGTATCCTGTATCGACTGTTCCAGGCAGATTTTCGGTTTCCATCCTGTTACCTTTTGTATTTTTTGAATATCGGCCCTCATTTCAGTCATATCTATTGGACGCAGCTTTTTTTCATCGACTTCCACCTGAATTTTTGCTGTAGACTTGTTTATAACGGTCTGCAAAATTTCACGAATACTCCTGGCCTGTCCGCTTCCAATATTATATGTTTCTCCCGCCCGACCCTTCTCAGCCAGCATCACATATGCACATACTACATCACGTACATCTGTAAAATCACGTTTCACATCTAAATTACCTGCTCGTATCACCGGTTCCCGTTTACCTGCTTCAATCTCGGCTGTCTGTCTGCAAAAATCAGCCAATACGAAAAACGGCGCCTGATTTGGTCCGACATGGTTAAAAGCGCGTGTCATCACAATATCCAAGCCATAAGCCTTCGCATAAATACTGCCAATCATATTCTGGCAAACTTTTGTCGCAGCATAAATATTGCCCGGTTTCAGTACATGTTCTTCCCCTACTGGCAGCTCTGTTGACTGAACACACCCATATTCTTCCCCAGATCCAGGCAACAACAGCCTTGGTTTATTTTCTAATGCTCGAAATGCATCCAGTACATTTGTACTTCCTTTTATGTTGACATCGATCGTGAGTCCTGGATTTTTCCAGGAAATATCCACCGAACTCTGCGCTGCCAAATGAAAAATATAATCTGGCTGAATCTTTGTAAACAGCCTGGACACTTCTTCTTTTTCCAGGATATTCAGATCATAAACTGATACTCCAGAAATAAATATCTGTTCTCCAGGCATTTTTGTGACTGCCACTTCATGTCCGAGCATCTGTAAATACCTGGCCAGATATATTCCAACAAATCCTGTTCCACCGGTTATTAATGATTTCATGAAAATTTCCCCATTGCAATCTCTTTTTTCACGAGTTCCATATCATTTTTTACCATACGTCTTACAAGCTCTTCAAACGGAATCTCTCGTTTCCATCCGAGCTCATTCTCAGCCTTTGACGGATTTCCCCACAACAAATCTACCTCCGCAGGCCGAAAAAATTCCGAATTTACTTTTACAAGTATCCTGCCATTTGACTGGTCTTTTCCTATCTCATAAATGCCTTCGCCTTCCCATGTAAGCGCAATACCCACATGTTTAAACGCCGCCTGCACAAACTCACGTACTGTTCTTGTTTCATTCGCTGCAATCACATAATCTTCTGGATGATTATTCTGTAACATCATCCACATTGCATGAACATAATCCCTGGCATGTCCCCAATCACGTTTTGAGTCCAGATTTCCTAATTCCACATACTGTTGCACCCCTTGTCTGATACATGCTGCTGCATATGTAATCTTGCGGGTAACAAACTCCCTGCCTCTTCTCTCGCTCTCATGGTTAAATAATATGCCGCTGCATGCAAACATATCAAAACTTTCACGATAATTTTTTGTAATCCAGTATCCATACAGCTTTGCCACTCCATATGGACTTCTTGGATAAAATGGTGTTTGTTCTGTCTGCGGCACTTCCTGTACTTTACCAAACATTTCAGAAGTAGCTGCCTGATAGAAATGCGCCTTTGGCTTTACAATACGGATTGCTTCCAGCATATTTGTAACGCCAAGCGCATCGATCTGCGCTGTCGCAACTGGTTGTTCCCAGCTCGTTCCAACAAAAGACTGTGCGGCTAAATTATATACTTCATCAGGCTGTGAAATTTCCACAGCATTTACCAATGATACCATATCTGTCATATCCGCGTAAATAAATTGAATCCTATTTTTAATATGTACTACATTCCCATAATCCATCCTGCTCTTTCTTCGCATGATGCCATATACCTTATAACCTTTTTCCAATAATAATTCTGCGAGATAAGAGCCATCCTGTCCGGTAACTCCGGTAATTAATGCATGTTTCATCCAATTAATCCTCCATATTCATCACGATTAAATAATCGTTAAAGTCTTCATACAGTTTCATTTTGATCCAAAATTCTCATAACTTCCTGTGCAATATTCATATTTTCCGTATTATCTTTTTTTTCTATTACATCAACAAATTTTGAAATGGCATACTTTAGTCCATTTTTTTCATCAAAATTTTTATGAATTTCCTCATTGACGCACAATGTATGATTACATATATCATATTTTTTTATTCTGATATTCGGTTTGGTATTCATATTGAATTCCAGGATTCCTTTGTCACCAAAAAAGCAAAGTCTGCGAATTTTTTCACTACTTACCAAACTACAGAAAATAACTACATTGCAACCATCCATTAATGAATATTCAACAATTCCTGACAAAGGATTTTTAGTTTTAAAGAAATGTTTATAACAAGTATTTTTAGAATGCAGATCCATAATAAATGTAATTGCAGACATAAAATGAACGCCTATAACTTCATATACATTATCATTTGGATAAAAATTACCAAATTGTTCTATACAGCCTTGTATAATTCTAACTCTTCCAATGCAATGTATATTTTCTTTCATATATTTAACAGATGGCGATACCGTATATATATAATCTGAGTATAATATTTTTTTCACCCTGTTTGCAATTTCTATTAATTCTTCAAGTTCATACATTCTTTTAGTTGTTGGCTTCTCACAAAAAACATGTTTTCCACTCAATAAAGCCGTTTTACATATCTCATAATGAGTATCAATCGGTGTACAAACAAAAACAATATCTACTGCCTGATCTTTCATTATTATCTCCAGATCGGATACCATTTTTTCATTATTACTTATTTTACGGCAAAAAATATATTTTAATATCAGATTTGATTTCATAATATATTTTTCTATAATTTTCCCCCAATAACCATATCCGATTAATGCACAAACCACAATATCCACTCCTCTTATATGAATACACTATTTTGGATTATATTTTTTTCGTCCAAGTTTCCATAATATTTTTAACAAATCCAAATTGCCCTTTAAAGGACTTATTTTGGTAGGCGTCTTTGCATTTGCAGGATACTGTCTCAAAACAGGAATTTCTGTAACCGGATACTCTAACTGCGGCACAATAACAGTCAGATAATGTATTAAGGCATATGTAGGAAATGTACCATACCTAAAGGGCTGAATTCTTTCATCCTTAAACACCTTGATATTATGAGCTCTAAAACCGTTTGTCGTATCTGTATATTTAAATTTAGCCAATTTGTTTATTATCGGAACATGAATCAGTTTAATTGCAATTTCTCTTATCTTAGGGGTATTTATTGCGACGCCGCCTTTCATATATCTGGATCCCTGAACAAGAGCATATCCTTCGTCAAGTGCTTTTGCCATTAAAAAAATTCCGTCTAATCCGTCCTTGCCATTACCATCAATTGTTATTGTTCCCTGATAATTGTTTATTAAAGCATAATAATAACCAAGCATTAACTGGTCACTCATATGTCCGGGTGATTTTCTTATAACTAACGCTGTTGCATCTAAGTGTTTAAGCAATTTGGGGTCAATTGAACCATCTGTGCTTCCACCATCGCATATAATTAAATCAGCAACTGAAGAAACATTTAATTGTTTCATTTCCTTTAATTGTTTAATAAACTTTTTTCCTTCATTTAGCACCGGAATACATATTAAATATTTGTTTTTCTTTTCTTTTAGTTGTACCAATTCATGTTTCGGCAATTTTATTTTAGAATCAGCTACTTTCATTTTCATACATTATCCACCTTGCCTTTGTAATTTTTTCAATACTTTCAACATTGTAACTTTTACGCTTGAAAATCAAATCTATTACTACCTGTAAATATTTAATAATAACTGTTAATATCGCAAACAACATAAAAAATCCAAGAGATAAAAACAGAATAGTAGTTGTCCATCCTGCTACAGGATTTTTTGTAACATAAATAAATACTGAATAAGCCATCATAAACAAAGCAACAAACAACATAATAGTCGTCATCATCAAAGAGACAGTAAATCCTAAATTAGTAAAAATAATCAGAGCATCAATGGCTAAATTCTTCCGATATGTCTTTTCTTCTAAATTTTTTCTTCTCTTTTTATTGTCTAAAGGATCATATTTCATATGAAAAACCTTTAATCCACAATTTGCATATAAGGCTTTCCTATAGGGAATCGTCTTACTATTATTACTAATTCTATTGATGACCCTCCTGCTTAAAACGCGAAAAGTGTCGCTGATTATTGTTTCTCCTGAATTTGCATATTTATTAAATAGATTATAAAAAACTGCGGAAGACCGCTGAACCGGAGTATCCGGAGATGCACTAACAATATCAAATCCTTCCAAAACTTTATAATATATTTTCATAACTTCGTCCATACTAAAATCTTCTACAACTTTATCAAATTCAAATACAAAATCCCCAATTGATAAATCCACTCCCGCAATCATCGACGTTTCCAAACCATGAAAACTACTCATATTCAGTATAGAAATATTCGTTAAATTACATTGTTTTCCAACCTCTCTTATTTTTCTCACGCTATTATCCTTTGAAGAATCATTTACACAGATAATTTCAGACTTTTCGAAATTCATTTCAAAAAACTCAACAATACCTGTAACAAAATCCGATATTACATCCGCATCATTATGTACATATATTACTGCAGAAACAAAGTTTTTTTCCTTATTTTTCATAATCTAATACCTCGTCCAAATCATAAACTGTATTTATTTTCCCTGACAAAACGCCGGCACATCTGGGATATTCGGAATAAACTTTTACAACAGTTGGTCGTGAATCATCGATCTCAGAACTCATTAATATTGGTTTCATCGAAAAAAGAGAGTCAACATATTCATACCCGTATTCTTCTCTTAAATATTTGTGTGCTAAATTATTCATATACGCAAATGAGCTTTCAGGTTTTGCAACACAAAAATTACAATTACCTAAATGTCCAGGAGAACAATAATTATTGCTTTTTCGCTGACAGCTAAAATCAGGCAGCTCCTTATAGCAGGTAGAATGCGGCGTAAAAGTAACCGAAGTCAGTGAATGGTATTTCGTTTTGCCAAATGGCATAATTGAAAAAAAAGGACCGTCCATTACTGTAAAACCATATTCCTTTAATTTATCATTCGGATTACAAAGAATAATTTCACACAATTCATATTTTATCTTAAATTTTTCATATCCTAATAAATCTAAAATTTGATTTGTGGATGCATATGTTGCATTTAAAAGAAAATTTGTTGAAACACAGACTCCATCATTCAAAAAAATCGAATAGGAATCCTGCAATTGTTCTATTCTGGAGATACCTGCATGATATCTTATATCAACATTTTTTAATTTTTTCAAATGATCCAGAAAATATTCTTTTAAAATCATAGCATCATACGTATATTCTCTTGTAACAAAAGCTCCGTCGCACAGACCTTTCTTAAAAAAGGTCTCAGGATGTACTTCTTCACAATAAATCCCTGCAGCATAACAAAATTTTTTAAATTGCTCTCCATTCGTCCAGGAGTACTTTTCTGATGTTGCGTATATTTTATTAAACTGTCTATTGATACAGAATTCATAATCTTTATGAAATCTTTCAAAATATCCGGCTGATTTGACTGCAGTAGAAATACTTCTTGGATAGTGGTATCCTTGATGAACCCTTGCCTGATTGATATATGTCGCTCTGGTGAAAGGAGCGCTTTCACACTCTAAAACCAAAACGTTCTGTCCCTTTTTTCCGCAATACAATGCAGAGTACAAACCATATAACCCTGCGCCAATTATTATTTTGTCATATTTCACTTTTAATCTCCTTATGCCTATATGCCTAAAATAACAAATTTTATCCTGCAGTTATATCCTCTATATTATAAATATAAAGATTATACAAAATTTCATAATAATCTCTTGGTAAATCATTAGCAACTTCGCCCATTCTATAATAACTAAACGCAATGCTGTCAATTTCCTGCAACTCGTCAAGTTTTTCTTTTGTGACAAATATTACTTTTCTATTCGTATATTTATAAACATTTTCCCGAACACGATTTAACTCTTCAAAATTTTGTACAGGCACGATATCATATTTACAATATGATATCATAGGCGACATGTCTACGTTTTGTTCCTGCATATAAACCAAAACCGTTTCATTTTCATCGTATTTTTGTTCAAAATCAATCACACTTTGAACTATTCCACTATATTCAACCTTTTGTCTGCTATCTGCAAATAAATTCATTGATATTAATAAACTAGTAAAGGCGATTAATATTCTCGTTTTATTTTTTTCGATATTTACATTTACAGAGACAACAAAAAGCAATAAAACGGCTGGCAAAAAAATATTATAATACCTTCGCAGCAAAAAATAATTTTGTGGTTGGAGGTCACCACAACATGAGGAACT
>OFGA01002858.1_pt1 | contig 10351 bp, 11 predicted proteins | sample 1521471 | NCBI WGS metagenome assembly OFGA01 (sample SAMEA3504086, study PRJEB24116) | mouse gut metagenome | biome: mouse gut; feature: mouse-associated habitat; material: faeces | place: Denmark | collected 2011
CTCCTTTACTGTTGGTTTCTCAGGAAGAAATAAGAATTTTTGAGGGGCCTCAGTGCTTAGGAGATATAGGAATCGAACGACATCTTGTTGCCTCAAAGATGGGGCTACAGGTAATGGAGCATGAGTGCGGCGTGACACGAGAAGAGCTTCAAGGATACTGCGACATCATGCATGATAATGAAAATCTTGGCGCTTCTATTGCCAGCGGAAGCTTTCGTATGGATGGAATGGCTGTAGTTCCATGTTCTATGAAAACGCTGGCGGGTATTGCATCAGGCTATTCTGACAGCCTCCTTATAAGGGCGGCAGACGTGTGTATTAAGGAACGCAGGCGCTTGGTACTGGCTGTAAGAGAAACACCGCTTAGCACGATTCATCTAGAAAATATGACAAAACTTTCAAAAATGGGAGTTACGATTCTCCCTGCCTGTCCGGGATTTTATAATCATCCGAAAGATATCAGTGACATTGTACGTTTTATGGCAGGGAAAATATTGGATCAGCTGGGGATTGAACGATGGAATGGAGCATTTTAGTTAAATGAAAGGACAGATGCTTAGGGCTGTTCTTAGATATTTAGAGCGGCAGGGAAAGTTAAAAAAATGTTCGGCAAAAGTAGAACCACAGTTTGAGCTTGGAGCGGTATTATCATACTACAATAATGAACAGCCGGTTTTATTTACAAATGTTGCTGGCAGCAGGATTCCGGTTGCCGGCGGACTGTATGGGAACAGAGATTTGATTTATGAGCTGATGGAAACGACGTGCGAAGAACGCATTTTAAAGCTCATGAATGCGATCGCAAGGCCGGGAAAACCGGTATTTGCAGAATCTGCACCTGTACAGGAACAGGTGGATACAGGAAATATTGATATTAAAAAAATGCTTCCTGTTCCTTTTGTGTGTTTTATTAGAAGTTTTGCCGATACCGGGCGATAAAAAACGTAAGCGTCTGCTTTCAGTAACCTTAAAAATGAAATGAGCATACTTGTAAACGCAATAAAACAAATAATCACCGTTTCCCGCACAAGGAATATTGGCGCGAAAATCACTCCACCCCATAAAATGAAAACAGGCAGAAACATTTTTCTCTTTTTCATGGTATACCATGCGGCAGCCGAAAAACAGCAATTACAGGCACAGAGTAAAGACACAGCAATTTGCGGCGCACTCCATTCATGTACGGCGAAAAACAAAGCCAGCACAAGAAATGTTTTGGTAATCAACGTATAGCTTGTAAATGCCAGCACAAGTGAAAATGTCATTTCCCTGTTCCGAAATGGCATCATAAACAGCCCGGTCATACGGTCTGCATTTCCCGAAGAATTAAGAGTCTGCCACATGATACCCATTGAAAAAGCCGTAGCTGTCAACAAGAGAATGGACGGTGCAATCGCTATTTCAATTCCTGCGGTATGGATAGCAAGAAACAGGATAATGCAAGCAATAAGGCTTTTTACAGCACGTTCATACTTTGCGCCGAAAAGCTGCTTTGAGAGGTTTTGAAAAATAATCATTCTTTTAATACCTCCCGTATCTTCTCTGCTTTGATTTCCTGTCCGGCAAAACATCTTTTTAGCTGCCCCTGTTCTAATACCGCTACCCGGTCGGACGTAAGGCAGATACTTTCAAGAATATGGGACGAAAAAAGGATTGTTCCGTATTGCCGATAGCTGCTGATCTGCTGGTACAGGTATTCGGTACTCTGAAAATCAAGCCCGTCAGCCCGGAAAGCGTTTTGATAAAAGTGGTCTTGCCCGCCCCGTTCAATCCAACAAGAAGTTCCCCGTTACCCATTGTGTTATCGGTCATTATCTTTGTCCTTCTCCTTTTTCCTGATTGAATAGGCAGACCACAGGAATACAATGCCAAGCACCGCATACAGGGCGGCAAAGGAAATATTGGCTTTCACAACACTGACAACTGCCGCAGCCAGCCAGACAATGCCAAAAATCAGCCGAAAATAAAAGTGTCTCATAAACTTTCCTCCATTCAGATTGGTATATAAGTAACTGTTATGGACATAGCATACCGTAAAACCCATTTCCGTGCCGTTTTGTCCATGAATGGTAGGTTTTTGTCCATGAAAAAACAGACCGTTCAAACGTGCGGCCTGTTTTTACGGAAAATATATTTAAAAAATTTGCCCAATCGTCTATACTTTACGTAATAACATAACAGGCAGGTGAACGTTTCTTCTATGTATACGATTTTAATCATTGACGACGACCCGGATATCAACAATATGTTAGCCGAACTTCTGGAAAAAGAAGGCTACCGGACACTGCGCGCTTATTCCGGCACAGAGGCAGAACTTCTTCTCTCCATGCAGACCCCGGATCTGATCCTGTTGGATCTGATGCTCCCGGGCTTAAGCGGGGAAGAACTGCTGCCTCTTATAAAAGGACTGCCCGTCCTTGTTTTAAGCGCAAAAACCGATATGGAACATAAAATAAATCTGCTGAACCACGGCGCATGCGATTATATTACAAAACCATTTGACACAAGGGAACTTTTGGCCAGGATTGCAGTTTGGCTGCGAGCCTCTTTCCCGGCGCCTCTTTCCCCTACTCTGCATTGCGGGGATCTGACGCTTGACACGGCCGCGCGGAGCGTTTCGGTTTCGGGAACGCCTGTGAAGCTGACGCGTACGGAATATGCCATTTTAAAACTTCTGATGCAAAATCCCATGCAGGCCATCTCCAAATCCGCCATGTTAGATCGCATCAGCGAAGATACCCCGGACTGCACCGAAAGTTCCTTAAAAGTCCATGTCAGCCATTTGCGCGGAAAGCTGCAAAAAGCAGGCGGGCAGGATTACATTGAATCCGTCTGGGGCATCGGCTTCCAATTAAACTTTACCAAATCTTAACGGTTTCCTTTACCGCTTCTTTAACCGCCTTCTGTTAGAATACCCCTGTAAGAAACGAAAGGAGACGATACTTATGGAATATGTTCTGACGGCAAACGCCGTGGACAAAACATACCGCAAATTTCAGGCGTTAAGCGATCTCTGCCTGCATGTCCCAAAAGGGGCGATTTACGGTTTTGTCGGGAAAAACGGTGCGGGAAAAACGACTTTTATCCGCCTGATCTGCGGCTTACAGCAGCCTTCTTCGGGCAGTTATACCCTTTACGGCATGGATTTTACCGACAAAAACATTGCAAAAGCCAGGCGGCGGATGGGCGCTGTCGTGGAAACCCCGTCCATTTACCTGGATATGACCGCGGAGGATAATTTAAAGGAACAATACCGGATTTTGGGACTTCCGTCCGATACGGGAATCCGGGAACTTTTACATCTGGTAGGGCTTTCTGATACCGGAAAAAAGAAAGCAAAGCATTTCTCTTTGGGAATGCGCCAGCGCCTTGGCATTGCAATTGCCTTGGCGGGCGATCCGGATTTTCTGGTGCTGGACGAACCGATTAACGGGCTTGACCCGCAGGGTATCATCGAAATACGGGAACTGATTCTCAAATTAAACCGGGAACGCCAGATTACCGTACTGATTTCCAGCCATATTTTAGACGAACTGTCCCGCCTTGCCACACACTACGGCTTTATCGACCATGGGCATATGGTCAAGGAAATCAGCGCCCGGGATTTGGAAGCAGCCTGCCGCAAATGCGCCCGCATAAAAGTAAGCGACGTTCATGCCCTCTCCCGCGTCTTAGACCGTATGCAGCTAGAATACCAGATCCTATCTGAAAACCAGGCGGACGTTTTTGCAGGCGTCAATATTACAAATCTGGTGCTTGCCCTGGCAGAGGAGCAGTGCGAACTGATCTCTTTTGAAGAGAACGACGAAACCTTAGAAAGCTATTATGTCAATCTGATTGGAGGTGACGCGCATGAGTAGGCTGTTATCCGCCGGGCTGATCCGTTTAAAGAAAAGCAAGCTATTCTGGCTGTTTTGCGGCCTTATGTTCGCCCTGGGCCTGTTTTTCCCGGCCAGCTTATATCTGCAAGCGCAAAAATACAATCTCGCAACAACCATAGACCAGACGTTTTTTTCCCATGTGATGTATATGGGCGTAATCTCCGCCGTTTTTGTCAGTCTGTTTATCGGGACGGAATACAGCGACGGCGCCATCCGCAATAAGCTGATGATCGGGCATTCCCGGATTTCCATATATTTTTCCAACCTTATACTGTGTATGACGGCAACCCTATTTATTTCGGTTTCTTATATGATCCCAAATGCAGCTGCAGGCATTCTGCTGCTCGGTTCTTTTGCGCTGGATCCCAAAACCGTTATTATCCTTGTTTTCTGCCTGCTTTGCATCAGCTTTACCATTACGGCTCTGTTTACCATGGCCGCCATGCTGATCCACAATAAAGCAAGCATTGCCGTCGCCACCATCCTTGCGGCGTTCCTCCTTCTGTTTGCCGCAAGCTATCTGGCCGCCTCCCTGTCGCAGCCCAAAGAACTGCCAAATTATATGCTTACCGCAGACGGCGAGGTCAAGCAGGGCGAACCTGTGCCAAACAGGCGCTACCTTTCCGGTACAAAACGGCAGGCGTACCAGTTTTTGCTGGAATTTCTGCCGCAGGGTCAGTCTCTGCTTCTGACAAGCGGCGAACTGCCTGTCAAAAACGCGCTTGTTTATGACGGTATCATTGCCGTCTTTGCCACCGGCCTGGGCGTTCTCGGGTTTCGGAAAAAAGATATTAAGTAAAAGGAGTTTACCTTATGGAACTTTTGCTGTGGGGTATGGATGCGCTGCTTTGCGGACTGTTGGCCGTACTTCTGATTAAGCTGCGTCTGATGCAAAAATCCGCCGATGAAATCAAAGAAGCGTTTGGCAGCCGGCTCTTAAGCGGCAGCAACACGCTGATTGATATTTCAAGCCGCGACCGGCATATGCGCGCCCTTGCGGAAAGCATAAACCGGCAGCTTCGCATACTCCGCAAAAAACGGCGCCGTTTCGAAGAGGGAGACCGGACGGTCAAGGAAGCGATTACCAATATTTCCCACGATCTTCGGACGCCGCTGACCGCTGTCTGCGGCTATCTGGATCTATTGGAACAAGAAGATCTTTCCGAAAACGCCGCCCGCTGCATTTCCGTCATCCGCGGGCGCACGGACAATTTAAAACAGCTGACGGAGGAATTATTCGGCTACTCGCTTACCATGTCGGCCGAACAGGCTCTTCCATTGGAAGAGGTCGTACTGAACAGGGCTTTGGAGGAAAGTATCTTAGCGCACTATGCGGCGTTAAAGGGGCGCCGTATTTCACCGGAAATTACAATGCCAAAGGAACCGGTAACGTGCAGGCTGAACCGCACGGCGCTTTTTCGTATTCTGGAAAATATGCTCTGCAACGCCATGAAGTATAGTGACGGGGATTTAAAGATAACGCTGACACGCCGGGGAGAAATTACGTTTGCCAACCACGCGAAGAGGCTCGGCGAAGTGGACGCACAAAAGCTGTTTGACCGGCTATATACGGTAGAAACAGGAACAAAATCCACCGGGCTTGGGCTTTCCATTGCCAGGCTTCTGACGGAACAGATGCATGGGACGGCTTCGGCCCGGTATGCGGATGGGATATTGTTTATTTGCCTGCAGTTTGACGTGATTTAAAATGGTTTGCCTGTCCCGTCCCACCGACACGCATGCAGTAAAAAAACTCCCGATTAGCATTGCGTACCCACTCTCCATATGCTATAATGTCATAGCCGTCACTCGACAGGCAATATCTGGCAAAAAGCAAAGGAGCGATACTACAATGGAAATTACAAACGATATTAAGTACGTAGGCGTAAACGATCATGAAATTGATCTGTTTGAAGGACAGTACATGGTAGAAAACGGCATGGCTTATAATTCCTATGTCATTACAGATGATAAAATTGCCGTTATGGACTCAGTAGACGCGCATTTTGGGGAAGAATGGCTTGCCAACATCAAAAATACGCTGGACGGCGCTTCCCCGGATTATTTTATCATACAGCATATGGAACCCGATCATTCTGCCAATATTGCAAACTTTATGGACACATACAAAGAAACAAAAATTGTTTCAAGCGCCAAAGCGTTTACGATGATGAAACAATTTTTCGGCACGGATTATCCGGACAGGCAGATTGTAGTAAAAGACGGGGACACCCTGGAATTAGGAAAACATACCTTGAATTTTGTAGCCGCGCCAATGGTACACTGGCCGGAAGTTATCGTTACGTATGACAGCTTTGACAAAGTTTTATTTTCCGCTGACGGATTCGGCAAATTCGGAGCTCTGGATGTAGAAGAGGACTGGGCGTGCGAAGCCCGCCGCTACTATATCGGCATCGTCGGCAAGTTCGGCGCACAGGTACAAAATCTCTTAAAGAAAGCCGCTGCATTGGATATTCAGATCATTTGCCCGCTGCACGGCCCGATTTTAAAAGAAAATTTAGGCTACTATCTGAACCTTTACAATACATGGTCTTCGTATTCCGTGGAAACCGAAGGCGTTGTGATTGCCTACGCTTCCGTATACGGCAATACCAAAAAAGCAGCGGAACTCTTAGCAGACAAACTGCGCCAGAAAGGCTGCCCAAAAGTCGTAGTAAACGATCTGGCGCGCTGCGATATGGCGGAAGCGGTAGAAGACGCATTCCGTTATGGCAAGCTGGTCCTGGCCACCCCGACCTACAACGGGGATGTATTCCCGTTTATGCGGGAATTTATCCATGAACTGACAGAACGCAACTACCAGAAACGCACCATCGGGCTTATCGAAAACGGTTCCTGGGCGCCCGTAGCCGCCAATAAAATGCGCGGCATGTTAGAGGGCTGCAAGGAACTTACTTTTACAGAAACAGCAGTTAAAATTATGTCCGCCTTAAATGAAGAAAGCACGGCTGCACTTGATGCGCTTGCCGAAGAACTTTGTAAATAAACCGCCATGGGGCATCATGATTTATAAAATCATGATGCCCCAGATTTCATCCGGCCAGAAATTAAAGCTTCAAGACCCGGACAGCACGATAGAGCGTGTTCAAAAAATATATAAGCGATAAAATACTGTTCACACCATTTGGATGCGAACAGTAACATTTGTAAAAACATATTATAGAATATTGAATATAAGTATTACTGAAACGAAGTAAAATTTAAAATAAATTATACAGTATCGCTTGCTTATCTAAGTAAAATCACTTATAATCTGACATATAAGCATATTATCCTTCCTTGGGCAGGCGCAAGCGCATCAAAACAGGCAGGATGATACGAAGTGATAAAACCTTCAAAAGATATATCAGCAACCAACTTAATCACACAATAGTAAGAGGGAGTATATATGCAGCCATTTCTAAATTTATCAAATGCAGAGTATGAAATCATGCAATACCTGTGGGCTCAGGAAAGCCCCGCTACATTACAGGATGTAATTGCTTACTGCAACGGAGAAAACCAACGTTCCTGGAAACAGCAGACCATCTACACATTTTTGTCACGCTTAGAGCAAAAAGGCGTTGTCACTGCTGTCAAAAAGGGACAAAAACGCTATTATTCAGCAGCAATGACGCTTGACGAGTTACGGTCAGTGTCGGCACAGCATTTCCTGGACGCCAATTTCAAAGGCTCACTGAAAACCTTCCTGACCGCATTTACAGGCGGACAGAGCATGAAGGAAGAAGATAAAGCTGTGCTGAGAGAATTTCTGAAAGACTAAAGCGTGTTTGAAAAACGCTTTCTGGCAGATGGAGCTGTCGCATTAAGAAATACAACTACAAGATATGGTATAATTTTAAATAAAATTTTGTATCTTGTATGTTAACTACTTAATGTGACAGCCCCATCTTTTTTGCACCCTTCTTCCTATTTCCACTCCCTGTAAAGCTTCGCCGTGCTGAACGAGAGAAGCATCCCCGGAACTATAACCCCCAGCACAATTCTTGCCGCCCATAACAAAACGCCTCTGACTTCGGCATGAAAGTTAAGTACAATCACCACTCCCAATATCACTAATACCGCATTCCAAAGCAACAGCCCATACATTATCCTTCCTTCCAAATTCAGCCAGCAACAGCACATACGGTATACGCAATAACAAAGCATACTATAAATCAGGAGTATCCCGCACAATAAACTGGCATCCGTTTTCACAAACAAACAGAACCCTGACGCTGTCCCGGATACCGCTATTACGGCTGCGGAAACACCGGAAATGCCATAGCCTCTGTACTTCGCCTCCCAGTTTCTTTTTCTCCATTGCCGGAACATATTTATAATGTAAGGACGCAAAAACACAACCGGCGCAGTAATCCAAAGCAGCATACAGGAAAGCACATCATTCTCTGTGACGGCGTACCAATCATAAAACAATCCTGCAGCAATCGGAATCATCGCCAACAGCCACACAGGCATCTCATGCGGAGCCAGTTTTTCTTTTTGTTCCAGCTCTGAACAGATATAATCCCAAAAAACCGCAAATAAAAGAAACAAAAATAAAGCCGCAATCAGCATCTGTTCCTCCAAAGAAGCCGCTTCCCCCGGAATCCACTCTTCCACAGGAAGCAAAAACAAATAAAACGGAACAACAATCAAAAGAATACTGTAAATGTATTTCCAAATCATGTATTCGGTTACTTCATGCAAAACATATATTCCTATGCTCAAAATAAACCAAATTATAAATAACGCCGTAACCCCTTCACTCATTTTAATCTCCCCTCTATACTAAAAAGCGTTATTAGTTCACTTGTAATATCATTTATTACACATATCTACACTTCTTTTAGATTATTTTACATCTTATTTATAAACATTTCAACAATTGCGGGAAATTTTACATGTTTTTTTGAAAGTATTCATTTCATTTTGTGATCGTCCGATTCAACAAAAATTTTCCGGATTATCCAAAAATACCGTTTAAACAGGGGATTGCACTCTTTCCACTCAAACAGTATAATAAAAAAATACTTCGGATAAGAAAGGAACAAAAAAATGATCTCAAAAACAATCAGGAAACTCACAACGCTCCTGCTGGCGGCCGCCATGCTGATCACCGTTTTCCAGGGAATATCCGTCCCTGTCCGCGCCGCCGGACAGAGCAGCGCCAAAGCCGCCTTTGCGGCGCTTAAGCAGGACTACGAGCTGTACGGCGTCTTAACAAACGATGCAGACATCCCCGTTTATAAACAGGCAGACACCGGCGCGGCAGTCATAAAAACCCTTCCCAGCGGCTCCCAGGTAACGCTGACGGACGCCGTATGGGATACACAGACCCTTTGGTTTAAAATCGGATTTGCCGCAAACGGTACAGCATACAGCGGCTATGTTGAAAGCCGCTATGTCGCAACGGCAGACGCCCGGCTCGCAGAATGGGAGGAGCAGTACCTGCCGGCTTATGCGGTACAGTCATTTGGGCGCGGCGCCGCCAAAAACGCCGCGAAGGTTTCCTCCTTTCCGGAAAGCTACCGCCCAATGTTAAAAAAATTACTGCAGGCGCACCCGAACTGGACTTTTGTGCCGATGAACACCGGGCTGGAATGGGCGGACGTACTCAAAGCCGAAATGACAGACAGCCGGAACCTGGTGCAGACGTACCACCCCGACACCTGGAAATCCACAAAACCCGGCGACTACAACGCCCAAACCGGTACGTGGACCATTAAAAGCGGAACCGACTGGGTGCAGGCGTCCGAGGCCATTGTTAAATTTTATCTGGATCCGCGGAATTTTTTAACGGAAGAATCCGTATTCCAGTTTGAGCAGCTTGTCTATGGCAGCCACCACACCAAGGCCGGCGTGGAGAAAATTTTAAGCGGTACGTTTATGGCAAATAAAAAGCTGGAGGACAAATCCGGCGGCAAAATTACATACTCCCAGGCTTTTATGAAAATTGGCAAAAGCCTGAAAGTAAGCCCCTATTTTCTGGCCAGCCGCGTCCGCCAGGAACAGGGGGCCGCCGGTGATTCTTCCCTGATCTCGGGCAGCTATCCCGGATACAAAGGCTACTATAATTATTTTAACAAAAACGCTACCGGAATCGGAACCGAAGTAATTATCAGCGGTTTAAATGAAGCCAAAGAAAACGGCTGGAATACCCGCTATAAAGCATTGAAAGGCGGTGCAAAAGCGGTAGCTTCCGACTATATTTATAAAGGACAGGATACGTTCTATTTACAGAAATTTGACGTCGATCCTTCGTATAACGGGCTGTATTGGCATCAATATATGCAGAACCTCTCCGCAGCGGACACCGAAGGAAAAAACGTACAGAAAAGTTATCAGGAACTCGGTATCTTACAAAACGCTTTTGTATTCAAAGTCCCGGTATACAACAATATGCCTTCGTTACCATGTCCAAAACCGGAAAAAAATTTAAGCATGTCCACTATAAAGATTACAAATAA
>OFGA01002859.1_pt1 | contig 10350 bp, 7 predicted proteins | sample 1521471 | NCBI WGS metagenome assembly OFGA01 (sample SAMEA3504086, study PRJEB24116) | mouse gut metagenome | biome: mouse gut; feature: mouse-associated habitat; material: faeces | place: Denmark | collected 2011
GCCCTGTTTTGGATGTTCCGGTTCCAGAATATAAGAATCCCTAAGTATTCTGCATCTGCTGTATTGGTACCGGACGGACGGGCGTCTTGTCCGCCTTCGGCTTAAGCACGCCCTTGGGCTTTGCCCCCTGTCTGTGTGGCAGAATGCTAAGGGATTCTAATATTCTTCCACAGTCACATCCAAAACAGGGCAGGCATCTTCCTCAGGCTGTTTTGCGGAGTGCTTTCGATGAAGTTTCTTTTGGAAACGCCGCCAGAGAAAAACACGCAGCAGCGTCAGTTTGCGTCATTTTTGTTCTCAATTATTTTTGATACATTGTTCTTTTTATGCTGTATTGATAGTTTCTGAACATAAAAAAGGCAGCTGATTGTCTGTTAAGATAACCATTACCCAAAGGTAAACAATATTTCGTTTATATACGCTATCTGCAAAACTATTTCATAGAAATACACTTAAAATTTCCCAAGTTCTTAATATATGTTCTTCGTAAACATAAATTCATTTTTGGGGTTAAACTGTATTAATCTTTTTATGAAAAATGATAAATGATAAAGTGATTATGCACATCAATAAAATTACATTATATTTTACAGGTGCTATAAAACAAGTGTTAAAAATCATATGTGATATTGAAACTATTAATATATTTTTATATCTGTAAAAAAGTATTCCTAAAATTAGCGAAATTAAAATTGTCCATACTGCATACATTAGTATCTCCCTGAATTCCAGCGAATTTCTAATTGCCCACATGGGAATATGCCATATTACCCAAATCATTCCTGCATATACGAAAGCAATCTTTTTTCCTTTTGCAGCAGCTAATTTATTCAATAAAAAACCTCTCCATGCCATTTCTTCAAGCAAGGCTGTCACAAATAAATAAGAACAATGAAAGACAACTGCTAAAACGCCTGGATAACTGCTGATGAACAAATCTTTTTCGCCCACAAATAAACAGTATATTAGTGAAAAACACAATCCAATACTTCCCAATATTATGCAGCTAAATATTGCTTGAAGTTTTATCTTTTCCAAAAATAAAGCCTTAAACCATTTTTTTAAGTACCCATGTTTTAGCATACTGAATATTGATACTAGAAATGGCACAATAATAAACAGGTATTTTGAACTAAGTAACACTTGGGGAATGTGAATACTCTTTTTTTCTAAAAACATGGGAAGATAACATAAGTAAGAAAGTATAAGAACGAAAGCTGTCCATAATAATACTTCTGTATTCAATTTTCTTGTATTCATTTCATTTTCCTCGTTTCAATCTGTTTTGCTGAATTGTCTGGCAGCATTATTTTATCATAAGCACACACTTAATTCTATGAAATATCCTTTAAATTTCTTTTCCCTTATTTGCTGTAATCATTACCTGCCTTGCCCGTTCCCTTTGCTCTGTGCTGACCGCTCTCGGCTTGCGATAACTGACGTATAACTTCGGAAAAGAATGGGTCTTAGATACCTCGTCCCGCCCTGTCAGTTTGCAGATGTCGGGGAAGAAGGCAGCAAGTGTGTCAAGTTTCCGCATGACCGTCTTATTCCTTGTGTGTTTCTTTATGGGGCGGGTCAGATACGCACTCGCAGTCCGTTCAAGTCCTCGGCTCTGATACCATACCAGTTGTTTCCGTACTCAATCCGGGCAGGCTTCCACTTGCCCCGCACAAACATGTCAAGTCACTTCCCGCAATGCAGCCAGCCGCCGCAGCTGTTTAAGACAAAGCGAATGTCGTAACGGTCGTGAGCTCGTAATATACCAATGCTCCTGCCATTTTCTGTGCCATAATAAAATCCTCCTTTTGTAGTTGCGGGTGATTACAGGCTTTCGCCCGGTTTGAATGAACAGGGATTGTGCGCTCCTGTACCGCAAATGCGCCGCCTGCCATGTCATGGACGGCAAGGGAAGTGCAGCAGCTGCTGATAGCGGACAGGGCATTGAAAAGGCTGCTTTCAGATATTGCTTGATGTTACGGATTTTCGTCGTGTTCTCCCGCATACAGTCAGGCACAAAGCGGATATGCTGGCTGTCCAGTTTCATAAACCTGGATTTCATAAACTCTGCCAGGCAGTCGTCCCCCGCAGGGAGAGGGGTCAGGGGAAAGGATAGGTCAAGCGGTTTATAGCTTCCATGCCGCCGCCCGTCGTTACCCATACCATTTCTGCGAATGGCTGTGTGATTACCCCAGCTGCAAGGTTTATCTTATCCTTGCCAATTTCGCCGGACGGGAGTATAATACCCTTGTCTAAAAGCTCATTTTTCGTGTCGTCCTTCTTGTTCTGCTGCAGCCAGTCCTTATAAAGTGCTGATGCAGTGCTGTTATGGCCAGTATAATTTTGTTAAGCGCAGATAAAATTATGCTATGGCCAGTGCTAAGCTTTGATGCAGATAAGAAAACAGGCATGCCAGAAGTTTTTATCATGTAAAGCATTCGAAAAACAGCTGGATAACCGGGGCTGTCCTGTTTTTCTGTGACTGTGGAAGAATGTCAGAAGCCCTTAGTATTCTGCTGCACAGTCAGGCGGGCGAAGCCCAAAAGCGGCTTTAGCCGAAGGCGAATCAGCCGCTGAATCCGTCCGGTAAAGACAGCTTACACGCAGAATGCTTAGGGATTCTTACATTCTGGAACCGGAACAGGAAAACAGGACAGCCCCGGTTATCCAGCGTTCGGAAAAGCAGAGAAAAAACTTCTCATTCCGCATTCGGGAAAGCAGAGAAAAAAACTTCTCATTCCGCATCCGGGAAAACACAGGAAAAATTCGTTCATTCATTTTCCGGGAACCCGCATATAAAAAGGATTCCAGCGTTTAACATAAATAAATAACTTTACATAAAGATTTAGGAGGAACAAAATGAATACATCTATTATAGGGGGAGCAGACGGGCCCTCAGCTATATACCTGGCTGGAAGCATTGGAGATATGTTTGCTGTTCCTGCAGCTTTTATCCTGATTTTCTTTTATGGAATCTATCTGGCAAAGCTGCCTGCGCAAAGAAGACAGGGCATTCAGACGGTTCAGCTTGGGCGCGGCGAAAAACCGGCACGCAGGACGGAGAGCTTGCTGCGGGCGGCATCGGTGCTGGCTGGTCTGGTACAGATTCTTTCGATTGTACTGGAATGGAACGGGATGCCGTCCGCCGTCAGGATGGCAGGCATTTTAATTGGAAGCCTGGGGGATATCGTGTTTCTGGCGGCAGTGCTTTCGTTGAAAGACAGCTGGCGTGTCGGAATCCCGCAATCCGGCCAGACAGAGCTTGTGACGGCAGGGATTTACCGTTATAGCAGAAATCCGGCGTTTCTCGGTTTTTATCTGATGTATGCAGGCATTCTGCTGGCGTATTTTAACTGGGTGCTGCTTGCCGTTACGGCCTGGGCCGTGCTTATGCTGCATTTGCAGGTATTGCAGGAGGAAGCATATTTAAAGGATGTGTTTGGGGAGAAATACACGGCCTATCAGGCAGAAACCTGCCGCTATTTTGGCAGGAAACGCTAGCTTTTTGACAGAACATGTTCTATAATGAAATTGCAGTCAGATACTGATTTTCAGGAAAGGAGACGGTTTTTATGAAACGAACGAAGCATGCCATTCTTGCAATTGCACTTGCCGGAGCAGTGTCTTTTGCCCCGACAGCTGTTTTTGCACACGGGCATCATGGTGGCGGCCATTGCGGCGGCTATTCCGCAAATTATTATTACTGTGGCGGACACAGCGCCCATACACACAGCGGGGGAGTATGTCCTTATGCAGATGATTATTATTACTGCGGCGGGCACGCTGCCCATACCCATTCCAACGGAGTGTGTCCTTATGCATATTCTTCTAACCGGACTACGGTTCGCCTGGTGCAGAGGACGCTTAACAGCTGCGGCTATTCCTGTGGGACAGCAGACGGCGTAATGGGAACAAAGACAAAGAAGGCTTTAAAGAAATTCCAGAGGGATAACGGCTTAAAAGCAGACGGCATTATCGGACAGCAGACACTGGATGCACTTGGAATTTAAAGCAGGCGGGTTTCAGCAGGGAGTTTCATACAAATCCTATTCGCGAAGCGAATTTAAGATGGATTTGCGAAGGTTACTGGTCACGGAGTGAACAGTAACGTCATAAACGCGGCTGCCATGCATAAAATGGTATAAATGCTTTGCATCAGGCCAATAAAATGAAACAGGAATGTTATAAAGCAGCTGCCTATCTCAGACTGAGCCGTGACGAGGAAGACCCGGATGGAAAAATAGCGGAAAGCAGCAGCATCCGTTCCCAGAGAGACATGATATGTGCTTATGCCAGAAAGCACGATGATATTAAAATCTGCGGTTTTTACGTGGATGAAGGGTGGTCAGGCGTATCGTTTGAGCGTCCGGCATTTACGCGGATGATGGAAGATATTGTATCTGGCAGCATTAATTGCGTGATTGTAAAAGATTTGTCCAGGCTGGGACGGGATTACATCGAGGCCGGGAGGCTGGTTCAAAAGACCTTCCCGGCTTTTTCTGTGCGCTTTGTTTCGCTGACTGACCAGTATGATTCGCTGACCGCGGGTTATCAGGAAACATCGCTGATAATTCCAATCAAAAATTTTGTCAATGACGCTTACAGCAGGGATATTTCGATAAAAGTCAGAAGCTGCTTAAAGGCAAAACGGGAAAAAGGGGAATTTACCGGGGCCTTCTGCCCATACGGATATGAGAAAAGTGAAAACAGAAATATACTTATCCCGGACAGATATGCAGCATGCATTGTAAGACAGATTTTTTACTGGAAAATGGAAGGATATAGCTGCGCAGCCATTGCAGAAAAGCTGGACGCATATGGCATTCTGGCACCGGCGGATTATAAAAAATGCAGGGGTGAAAATTTTGAGACCGGTTTTGCAAAAAAAGCCGGAGCCGGCTGGACAGGAATGGCGGTAAAACGGATTCTTACGAATGAAATATACTGTGGCGTGCTTATACAGGGGAAACGGGAAAAAGTAAATTATAAATTAAAAAAAGTAAAGCAGAAAAAGGAAGAAGACTGGGCACGCACGGAGCAGGCCCACGCGCCTGTTTTATCCAGGGAAGACTATCTGCTTGTACAGGAATTGTTACAATCATGCGGACGGCCGTGCGGACATGGCAAAAAGGCGCACAAATACAGCGGGCTTGTATTCTGCGGGGACTGCGGCGCTCCCATGATACTGCGTCCTGGAAGGTATCAGGGACAAAAGACGCTGCACCTTGTCTGCGCAAACGGCAACAGGAATGCCGGATGCACCAGGCACAGCATTTCCTGGGAAATTTTGGATAACCTCGTGCTTGCCGGGCTGCGCCTGCAGGTTTTCATATGCACGGAAACATGCAGCAGGGTGGCAGCAGGAAGACGGCAGGACGGCTGCCATTTAGAAAAAGCCGGTCCTGCACAGGAAGGCTGCTGTGCAGAAAGTTTCAGCTGTGCAGGCAAACATGCACAAAAATCCGGTTCTGCACAGGAAGGCTGCCGTGCAGAACCGGACGTCTGTGCTGTTTTTGAACAGGAAATCAAACAGATGTCTGCATATGCCAAGCGCTGTCGTTTGCTCTGTGACACACTGCGGGAAGACTGGAAACAGCAGCTGGTTTCGAAGGAAGATTATGAAGACTTTCTGGAAATTTATACGAAAGAGCATGAGCATCTGTGCCAGGCTGTGCAAAGGCAGCGGCAGTTCGTGAAGGAGCTGCGTGAGAGTAAAGCTGCCAGCCATGCACTGCCGGAATCTATTATGGAACAGCGAAAGCTTGTAAAAACAGGCCGCATGCTGCTGCTTGCATTTGTAAAAAAAATCTATATTTATGAGGACAGGAGGGTCTATGTGCAGTTCCGGTTCCGGGAAGGGTTTTCCAGGGAAGGGCAGGATATTTTCGGCGGGGATTTATGCCAGGCTGTCGGTTGCAGGCAGCAGCCGCAAACAGGAATCGATTGAAACACAGATAGAGATGGCAGAAGCCTTTATCCGGGAGCAGGACGACATTATGCTGCGTGGCTGCTATACAGATCTTGGAAAATCCGGCATGGATTTTAACCGCGAAGGATTTGAGCGCATGATGCAGGACGTATACCGCGGCAGCATCGACTGCATTGTGGTAAAAGACCTGTCCCGGTTCGGGCGCAATCATATCGAAACCGGAAATTATATCGAAAAGATATTTCCGCTTCTCGGAGTCCGCCTGATTGCACTGGCGGACTGTTTTGACAGCATGAAGCCGGACAGTGCGGGGGATTTGCAGGCAGAGGCGGTTTCGGTAAACCTAAAAAACCTGGCCAATGAAATGTATGCAAAGGACATCGCGCAGAAAGTGAAATCTGCCAAGCGCGCCAGATGGGAGCAGGGCAGCTATACGGGCGGAATTGCGGCGTATGGCTACCGGGCAGAATGGATGGACGGAAAAAAGTGCCTGTTCCCGGAAGAAGAAACGGCGTGGATTGTAAAAAAAATATACGGGCTTTTTTTATCCGGCCAAAATATGAAAGAAATTAAAACATGGCTGTATGGCCGGAATATACGCCGGCCGAAGGATTACCGCAGATGCGGACAGGTATACTGGGAAGAAAGCGGTGCGCAGGAATGGTCGTCCGGGACAATTAAATCCATACTTACGAATCCGGTATATACAGGATGTCTGGTACAGGGACTTGCCTGTGGCAGAAACCGGGAAGGGCGCAGGCGTCATGCGCTGGATGATGGCGACTGGGATGTGCGGGAACACACGCATGAAGCGCTTATCAGCATGGAAATGTTTCTTGCAGCGGCGGCCAGGTTTGAGGAAAACGCCAAATACAGCAATAAAAAGGGATTTTCCAGGACAGTTCCGCTGGAACCGGATTTATTTGACGGCCTGCTTTACTGCGGGCAGTGTGGTGCCAGAATGCACCGGAAATATTATGTCAGGCAGTTCAGTTCGGGTGACAGAATCAGGCAGTATTCGTATGAGTGTCCGGGGAGCGGCCGCACAGACGCCTGCCAGTGTCCGAAAAAGAGGATTTCTGCCCGGGTACTGGAAAAGCTGGCCAGGGAAGCAGTCCGCCAGGCGGCCTGTTTTGGCACGATGCATCCGGCAGCCTGTCTGGAAAAAGAAATCCTGGGCGGAGCACAGAATCAGGCATATGCCGCACAGCTGCAGGAAATTGACCGCAGAATGAGCCAGATACGGATGAAGGGCAGCAGGCAGTACCAGAAATACCGCAGCGGCCGGATAAGCCGTGAGAAATTTTTAAAAGAAAAAGAACAAAACGACAGCCGCACAGCTGCACTGGAAGCAGAAAAAGCAAAAGCCATTCTGTCCCGGGAGCATGCGGCTGGCCGGGCAGCGGCAAACAGCCGACAGGTGTGCAGCCTTCTGTCTGGCGGCACGGACTGGGAGCTTTCAGAAGGGCTGCTTCAAGCCCTGATACACCGGATAGAAATTTTCCCGGATAACCGTGTGAAAATAACGTTCCATTTCCGCCAGCCATTTTAAATGCCGCAACGGAACCAAACCGGGCCTTTCGTATAGGATAGCATAAAGAAGTTGTTTTTCCGGATGGCGGAAAAAGAAAGTGTTTTTATGTCCCAAAAACAGCCATGGCGTATCGCAGCCTATATGCGGCTTTCAAAAGAAAACCATAACGGCGGGGAAGCCGAAAGCAGCAGCATTTCCACACAGCGCATGATAATCGAACGCTTTGCCAGTGAGCATTTTTCCGATTATCAGTTAGAAGAATACATAGAAATGTAACCGGCTGATTTGATACAAATCCGTCCTGCCATCCTGTGCAGGCATACAGACAGGCTTCTGCTCATAAAATGCCAGAAAAAGCAGCATGGCAGGCGTATGTCAAAAATCAGAAAAATAGAAGCAAAAGAGCCGGATATAAAAAAGCGCCGCAAAACAGCGGCTTATGCGCGCGTTTCCATGGAGACAGAGCGCCTTTCGCATTCGTTTCAGGCACAGACAGCGTATTACGAAAACCGGATAAAGTGCAACCCGCAATGGGAATATGCCGGCGTTTATACGGATTTCGGAGTCAGCGGGACGACGACAAAAGGGCGCAGCGGATTCCGGCGGCTGCTTGCAGACTGCGAAGCAGGCAGCATTGACCTTGTGCTGGTAAAAAGCATATCCAGGTTTGCCAGAAATACGGCAGACCTGCTGTCAGCTGTCCGCCGCCTGAAAGAGCTTGGAACGGAGGTCTGGTTTGAAAAAGAAGGCATCCATACATTTTCCGGGGAAGGGGAGCTGATGCTTTCCGTGATGGCATCTTTTGCGCAGGAAGAATCCCGTTCGATTTCGGAAAATTCCAAATGGGGCATCCGGAAAACCTATCAGGACGGGACAGACGGCGTGCGCAACAAACGGGTATTCGGTTACCGCTATGACGGGCAGGCCTATGCAATAAAAGAAGACGAAGCGCAAATTGTGCGGTACCTGTTTGAAGCTGCCGCGGTCGGGACAGCCCCGGGTGTCCTCTTAAAAGAGCTGAAAGAACGGGGAATCCGCAGCATTAAGGGGAACTGCATCAGCTGCAGCGGCCTGAAAGGAATATTGCGCAACGAAATTTATATCGGAGACCGCAGGCTTCAAAAAACATACGTGTCCGACCCCATCCGCCACAGCCGGGCGTTAAACCGCGGCGAGCTGCCGCAGTATTATCTGTGCGGCTGCCACGAACCGATAGTCAGCAGGGAGACATTTTTAAAGGTACAGGAACAATTAAACAGGCGGGCAGCATCCGTGCCGTGTTATCCGTTTACCGGAAAAATCAGGTGCGGCGTCTGCGGGAATTTTTATACCAGAAAAAAAGTACGAAAGAACGGCAGGGAGTATGCATACTGGATATGCAGGAGCAAAAAAGAAAGCGGGGCTTCCTGCAAAAGCGTGAATTTCCGGGAAGATGAGCTGGAACGCATGTTTGCGCGGATGCTTGGGACTGACAAATTTGACCGGGATGTTTTTGAGGAGAAAGCCGGGCAGGCAGCTGTGCTTGCAGACGGAAGCCTGCAATTCATGGGCACAAAATAGGATTAGACTTTTTCTGCTTTTTCTGATAGAGTATATGCAGAGGCAGCAGGAAAGCTTCCGGCTGCAAAAAAATCAGAAGCCAGCCGTAAAATTTCCTGTTTCAGGATTTGCGGCGGCTTTTTTCAGAAAGGCAGTACCAATGAGTGAACATATTGAATTTTGTAAAGGCGGCGGATGCACGGCAAAGCTGGGGGCAGGAGTTCTTGCGCATGTGCTGGAGCGGCTGCCAAAAGGGCCTTTGGACAAAAACCTGATAATTGGGTATGACAGCCGGGATGATGCGGCAGTTTACCGGATTTCGGATGATGTGGCAATCGTGCAGACGCTGGATTTTTTTCCGCCGATGTTAGATGACCCTTATGTGTTTGGAAAAATTGCCGCTGCGAATGCCCTGAGCGACGTTTATGCAATGGGCGGGGATGTGCGGACGGCTTTGAATATCGTCTGCTTTCCGGAAGACATGGACCTGAATGTGTTAGGGGAAATTATGCGCGGCGGCTCTGAGAAGGTGCAGGAAGCCGGCGGCACCCTGGCCGGGGGACATTCCATTGCAGATGACAGTGTCAAATACGGCCTGTCTGTAACGGGTGTTGTGCATCCGGAGCGCATTTATCCGAATAACCAGGGGCAGCCGGGGGATGTGCTGATACTGACAAAGAAGCTTGGCACCGGCATTATCTGTACGGCAAACCGCATCGGGGAAGCGTCCCGGGCTGCGATGGAAGAAGCCGTGGCATCCATGACGGCCTTAAACAGGCGGGCTTCGGAAATCTGCCGTGGCTTTGACATCCATGCCTGCACGGATGTCACGGGGTTTGGCTTTCTCGGACACCTGCATGAAATGATGGACGGGCGTCATTCCTGTGAAATTTATGCAGACAGGGTGCCGGTCATGCAGGAAGCGCTGCATTATGCGGACGAGTTTTTCCTGACAGCGGCCGGGCAGAAAAACCGCAATTACCTGGAAAAACATGTCCGTTTTGACGGCATACCGTTTGCCATGGAAGAAGTGCTGCTTGACCCGCAGACTTCCGGCGGCCTTCTGATTGCCGTACCATCCGGACAGGCCGCAGGGCTGCTTGCAGAGCTTCAAAAAGAGGGGCTTGCGGCAGAAGCAGCCGGAATTATCCGGGAAAAAGCATCTGTAGAGATTTCCGTGTTAACATAAGCATTTACAGACGGGGGCATTTATGAGAAAAAAAGAACGCAGGCTGGTCGTAACCTTTCATACAGCCGCAGATGCCATGGAAATGGAGCAGGCGTGCAGGCAGCAGAACGTGCCCGGGCGGCTGATTCCCCTGCCGCGCGAAATTTCTGCCGGATGCGG
>OFGA01002861.1_pt1 | contig 10345 bp, 12 predicted proteins | sample 1521471 | NCBI WGS metagenome assembly OFGA01 (sample SAMEA3504086, study PRJEB24116) | mouse gut metagenome | biome: mouse gut; feature: mouse-associated habitat; material: faeces | place: Denmark | collected 2011
CTTCTTCGGCCTCGCATTGCTCCGAGGTATCGGTTTCAATCGGAAGCTGCGCTATGTTTTGCATCATGCCGTCGGTGAGGTAATGGTAGTGGATATCCAGCTTTTTAATATTGGGAAGCGCAGGGAGCGTTTCTAAAAGGAGCGCGCCGCCTTTGTCTGTGAGCGTCCCGCATGAAAGGTCAAGCGTATGGATTTGCCGGATGTATTTGCAGTTTAGCACAACCTCGGCCATCTCGTCCTGTAGTTCACTGTCTGCTATGCCCAGATAGGAAAGCCTGGGGAAATCGGAAGCTTCCAAAAACTCTCTGACGGTATCTGCGTCTCCGTCAAAGCCGTAGTAGTCAACGCCGACATAAAGCAGCAGCTTTTTTAAATTGGGAAGTCTGGCCTCCTGTATCTGACGGATAACGGCTGTTGGGAGGCCGCCGCAGATGATGGTCAGCGATTCTAAATGTTCATGCGAGATCCGGCCAAGCGAGAGATCGGTGCTGCCTTTTATGGTGAGTTCCTTAAGCTGGGGCATCGCGTCCCACAGCTTTTCGTAATTCCCCTGCATAATCCAGGATACTTCACAGTCTTCGTAATCCATGTCGCCGATAAACAGGCTTTGGATGTGGGAGAAGCGATCTGTATTTGCCGCGATGCCGTCGATCAGAGGCTGGCAGCTTTCTTCCCAGGGACCGCCCCATGAACCGATAACAATACCGTTTAAGCCGCCAAAATCCGGATCTGACAGCATGTCTTCGATCAGGGAGGAGGCGTTTTTGCCTTCGTCTTCGTATTGGTTGTAGCTATAGGCGTATCGTTTTGTTTTTGTGATTTCAGATTCCATTGTCGTACCTCCGTTTTGGTATTTTTGAAACGCGTTCAAGTCGGTTTTTTGAGGATATTATAACATGGGAAATGGGGGGAGGCAAGAGGAAAGAGAGTGGTCGCAGATGACAGTTCCAACAATCTCATATATTCCACCGTGGCGGATTTTGTTGAAATCTCCTGGAAGCTGTGATAGAATGTCTTTGGATACTATCAGGATGGTAGGCGGTTAGCCCTCTCCGGAGGGACTGTGACCCTCCGTTTACATAGAAACCCGAAAGGGAATCTGGGAAAGGAGGGCTGAGTGGATGTTGACAATTGAAGGATTGATAGCAGTGATCAGCCTCGTGCTGACAGCGTTTGGTCTCGGATATGCCATCGGAAGCAAGGATAATCATAAGACGCAGAAATAGCCGCCCCAGCCTCGCAAGCTAAGCGGCTATTTTTGCTTTACATTGTTGGGCTAACCGTCTATCGGTGGCTCCTGGGGGCGTCTGTTACCAGCAGGCGCCTCTTTCTATCTAAAGAATAGCATAAAGCGGCAGAAAGTTCAAGAATTTTCTTCTGTCGGCGGCACCGTCCGCCGGAAATGATGGAGCCGGTCCGCCAGCTGCTGATCTTTGTCAGGGTAAAGGTGGGAATAGGTATCCAGTGTGGTCTTCACGGATTCATGTCCCAGCCGTTCCGCAATCTCCAATGGGGAAAAGCCCATTTCAATCAGCATACTGGCGTGGGAGTGTCTCAGATCGTGGACTCTTATGATGGGCAGCCCTATTTTGGCAGCTATTCTTTTTATTTCCTTATCCAGGGCGGATTTCGTGAAATAGAATATCCGATCCCCTTTTTCAATTCCTTAGAGCTTTGACACATATTCTTGGATATCCTCATATAGAAAATCCGGTATGGATATACACCGTTTGGCTTTAGAGGTCTTCGGCTCCAGAAATAATTCCTCTCCTTTTACCTTTGCATAGTTCTTATTGATATCGATCCGCTTTGAAGGGAGTATGTCTGCAGGGGTGAGAGCCAGCAGTTTCCCGGAGCGCATCCCAGTGTAGAACAGCACATCAAAGGCCAGCTTTACGGAGGATTTCTGTATAGCGCCAGAAAACTGCTCATACTGTGCTTGCGTCCATATGTTCATTTCCTCGGCCTTGCTTTTTCCCATGCTGCCGGCTGCCTTGCATGGATTAAAGGATAGCCGATAGTGCGCCACGGCATAATTCATCAGAGCGGACAGCTGGTTGTTGACGGTTTTGAGATATGTCTGGGAAAACGGGTTCCCAGCCTCGTCCCGATAGGATATCAGTTCATTTTGCCATTTCCGGATTTTTATGGTGTCAATATCGCATACTTTCAGATTTCCGAAGTAAGGGAGCAGCTTTCCGTTTATAATGAAGCGCTTATTTTCCATAGTCGTAGGCTTCAGCCGGTGGGACATATCCTCCAGATAGTTTTCCACCAGGGAGGAAAAGAGAATATCGCTGGTGTTTTTCTCCTGATCCAGAAAGGAACGCTCATACTCTTTGGCTTCCCGTTGCGTCTTAAAGCCTCGCTTGCAGATATGCTTTTTCTCGCCGGTCCAGTCCGTGAAGTAGAAGTTGGCATACCAGCGTGTGGTTTTTCCGTCTTTTAAGGTGTACTTGTAGGCCGGCACAGTAGTATCCTCCATCCTGGGAAAAGTATGTAAATATCAATCTATCAGCGCTTTCAACTCTTCTATATCATCCTGAATTTTAGAGTATGTTTCATCAGAGCCTTTGAAATTATCATCTGTAAGGTCAATTGACAGGCTCATTAAAGCAGAGCGAATATTAAAGTCTGGGAAGTAGTTCGGATCTTCCGTGGACAGATCGCTCACATATTCCATGTCTGACTGCAAGTCATCTATTATTTCCTTAGCTTCTTTATAGTCAAACTCATACGACAGATATTTCTCTGCTGTTTCGATTGCTTTATTTGTACAGGAAACAGCTTTGTCGCTTGGAAGATTATCTTTTTTTGAAGATCCACATGCAGACAAGAAAAGCATAATAAAGCAAAGCAGAATAAAAATGTATTTTTTCAATGCATTCATGTCCTTTCTAAACACAGATTTCGTATGTGTGAATTTCTATTTTTTTTAAGCCCCGATGCCTCCGGTACCACTCTGTATGAATATACTATACTCCTACTTCTGAATATATTATTCTCTACAGAAAAGAAATAAGCCAGCTTTTGAAGTTGTATGAGTACATACCTCAAGTTGGCTTTTTAAGAAGCTTTATTCAATTTTTATATTTCTTCGTGAAACAACCCTATCTGCCGGGTAGTGTCAATTTACTTTCGGAAATCAATGGGAAAAGCATCCCTTAATTTTAGAATTGAATTCGCTCCTGTTATTTTACTATACGTTCCTCATAGGTTAAACATGTGAACTGGAGGGATTTTTCTAGCGAGCAATGGAATGGAAAATTCAAAGAGTTTCACAAGAGTCAGTTTTCAACATGTGAGGAAGAATATGAAGATATGAAAGAAGCAGTGGAAGATGTAGAGTATTTCAAGCAAAAGGGAGAAGAAATAGAGATTAACCTATTCTTTGAAAAAATAGGGAATATGGAATGATAGATGATATATTCTCGCTGGGGATAGTGATGTAGAAACCATCCTAAACGGCATGAAAAGGAGCTCCAGACTGCTTTCTATGAAAATGTATGAATATGACGGGCAGGAGAGAGGGGATGTTGTTTAATATTCTGTACAGGGCCGGGGAAAGAGGTGTCAAGTGCTTTCCCCGGTCTTTTATCTATCATTGGGGGAAAAATCTGTATGTCGGGAAAAGAAATCGCCTAAAACATGTATAATAAATCAAGTTACAGAGGGATTATCCAGTTAAAATTCATAATTTAAATAAAATTTTTCCAAATTTAAGTAAGTGTTTTTAAATTTTTGTTCGTATTATATATGACTGGTCAGTTAAATGTACCGTTTGAGAAAGAGGTATCTGTATTGAGTGACAAAAAAATAATCTTAGCAATCGCAGCCCGGGATGAGCGTATGCTGGCATTTGTGGTACAGAAATATTCCAAACTTCTCTGGAAAATTGCCGCATCCATTTTGAACAATGCGGCTTCCGCCCAGGATGTGGAGGAATGTGTAGCAGATGTGTTTATTTACCTGTGGCAATATCCTGAAAAATATGATCCTGACAAGGCGAAGTTATCTTCATGGCTTTCTGTAATCGCGAGATCGAAAGCAGTTGACAGCTACCGCCGGATTACCAGAAAAAGGGAAATATCCATGGAAGAAATCATGGTGCATAGTTTGGGATATGCAGAAAACAATGTGGCAGAGGAAGAAATGGAAGAAAGGCATTCCAGGGATAAATTACGGTCTTGTATTGATGAATTGGACGAAAGGGAAAAGGATCTGGTCATGAGGCGGTATTACTATGAGCAGAAACCGGCGGAGATTGCGGTTGCACTGGATATGCCCAAAAAACAGGTGGAAAACAGGTTGTACTATGTGAGACAAAAGCTGAGGAGAATGATGGAGAAGCAGAAAGGAGAGCAGCCATAATGGAAAAGGGACACCCCATGAAAAAAATTGATTCCATAAAAAAATTCAGCAGGAAAAATCTTAAGGCTATACAGGATATTGTGCAGGAGAAAACAGGGACAGTCATTATTCCGGACGGAAAGCCGGCCGGACATAAGATCAGGCAGATGGCGCTTTTGGCTGGCAGCCTGTTGTGCTTTGTAATATTATGTGCTTTTGCATATGCAAAGTTTTCAGACCTGAATGGGGATGTGGCAGGGTTTGCGTCAGCCTATCAGGGTGATGGCAGGTTTGAGATTGTCATTATAAATGATTCCGACAAGGAATTGGAGCTGCAAGATGATGTAAAGGTCATGCAGTGGTCAACTAGTAAAGAGGTAGAAGGGGACAGTGGTAAGATCAGGATGTCCGGACAGACAATATTGCCTCACTCTCAGGGAGTCGTTTCCATTGATATATCAGAAGGCTATGATGTGAAGGCAATGGAAGAAAATCTGCCGTAAGGAATTATTTCCGGTACCTGATCAGCCATTCCAACGGAGGCGCCACCATTCCCGGTGACCGTCCTGAGTGTCATGCCCTTTTCAAAACATCTGGTTGCAAAAGTATAGCGTAATGTATGGGAGTATCGAAAAAGTATGCATACTTAAGTGTCAGCTGAGGCCTGCTCCCGCTCAGCTCAAAACAGCCCCTCTGCGCAGCGGTTCCCGCAGCAAGATTCCGCCTGCCGTCAGGAAAACCGCTGCTGTGAGCAGCCAGAGCCAGGTTCCTTCGTCGCCTCTGTAGATAGGAAACAAGCCGAATTTCCACAGACGGTTTGCCATACCTATATTAGCGGCATAGTACAAAATCGATACCATATACCCCAAAACCACCTGATTGGTGACTGCCGCCGCAAAACAACCGATTCCTCCCAGAAACAAAGCCTCGCAGAACGCTCCCCGCCACAAAAGTCCCACAGGAAACACAGAGCCGCCGGCCAGAAGCCGCAGAATGAGAATGCTCACCACTGCTGCCAGCATGCACACCGCCGGGAACAGTCTGCCCAGATACAGCTTCCACATAGGCAAATGCCTGGAGGCCTCCAGCTGCCAGATTTCCATGTCGCTCTCCGGCAGAAACAGAGGCGTAAACAGCAGAATCCCGGCGATAACACCGTAATGCTCCATCACCTTCGCCGCCCCTGCAGTGTCCAGATTGCGGAAGCTCAGCACTGCCCCTGCACACAGCACCAAAAGCGCCGCCCCGCACAAATGAGGGAGATAATGGTATCGGATAAAATTAAGAATTGTTTTTACGTAATTTCCCATACAAAATTTCCCCTTTCCGCCTCTTTTTTTCATAGACAGCCACTGTGAGCAGAACCAGTATAACTGCCAGTGCCATATACATCCCCTTATTCCGGTACAGCTGCCCCAGTTCCTCCGCATACCTGCCGTAGCTGCCGAAAGTGTTCCAGCGCGTCACCAGTTTCCAACCGAAATCTCCCATCAGCGTAGCGGCAGAAAACACCGAGCCGAATGCCCATGCCAGCAGGACCGGTATAGCCAGAAGTGTCTCTGTTGCCTCCGTAAGTAAAAAAGTAGCTCCAAGCACCACCATAATCACAGGCAGCAGCCACAGAAAGCTGTATTTGGCAAATGCCAGAGTGTCCGCCTGGATTCCTGCCTGGCCTGCGGCATACACACAAGGCATCTGCATCAGCAGCGCACACAGAAGCACCGGTACAAAACACATCACCACATTGGCCAGATAGCGGCACCCAATCAGAGCGGCACCGGAAACGGACCGGCTGCGGATAAGCTCTGCCGTTTTCGCCCTTTTATCCTTCAGACAGCCGGAAACTCCCACAAATATAGGCAGGATGGCAAGAAAAATGCACGCATAATCGCAGAACAGCCGCATCTGCGCACCGCTGACCTTGTCTTCTTCACACAGTTCCCGGTAATGTTCCAGAGCATCCTCATAGGTCAGAGCCGCAATTCCTCTTTTTTCATAGGATGATTTCTGATAATAGCTTCCGGAACCTACGATTTCATAGGCTTTCGCCATCACTTGTTCAAATTCTTCGTAGCTAAGATCTTCCCTGAGGGGAAGGCGCCACATTTCCGCTTCCGAATACTCCGCGGCGCTTTCTTTTGTCCCCATCTGGTAAACCTCCGTCCAGTACGCCACATTCTCCTCTGCCATCTGATCAAATTCCATACCCGTGCACTGCTGCATTGCGCGCTTAAGCACTTCCTGTTCTTCCTCATTCAGGGTCACTTCCTTATAAAAACCGAAAGGATAGGTGGCAAACCGATTGGACAACAGTTCCTGAAACAGTGTCTCCAAGCCGCTTTGCATGATCATTCTCTCATCACTGGAATATCCGTATCCATAGCTTTCCTGACCTGGCTGGGGTTCAGACAGCTGTTCCGTCCATTCCACATCGCTCATCTGGCCGGTGATAAACAACACGAATGTAGCCAGATAGACATAATACACCAGACTTTTTGCAATCTTCCTGCACTCCTTCAGAAATAATGCTCCTATCATGCCTGTTCACTTCCTTTCTGCACAGGCGTCGCGGATATGCTGTGCATCAGAAACATATAGGCATCCTCCACATCTGCGCTGCAGGACTTCGCTTCCGCCAACGGCATACTCTCCGCAATGATTCTGACGGTAGCAGTGCTTCCTGTATTCAATATGCCTGTTACAATAAAACGTTCTTTTAATCCATCCAGTTCTCGCGCCGAAACCTCCGCCGAGTAAACTTTGTTCTCTACCAGTTTCAGAAGAGACTCCACCGTTCCACGGAAAACTACCTCCCCATGATTCAGTACCGCAATCTCTTCACAGGTAGCCTCGATATCTCCCACAATGTGCGTGGAAAGCAGCACGATCCGCTCTCTGGCAATCTCGCACAGCAGGTTGCGGAAACGCACCCTCTCCTCCGGATCCAGTCCCGCCGTAGGCTCATCCACAATGATCACCCTGGGATCATGGATGATTGCCTGGGCAATTCCCAACCGGCGCTTCATCCCCCCTGACATTGCCTTCACCCGGATATTTTTCTGATCCAGGAGATTTACCTTTTCCAACATTTCCGGAACCTTTTTTCTCCGCTCCGCCTTCGGAATCCCGGAGAGTACCGCCAGGTAATCCAGTGCCTCACAGGCAGTCATATTTCCATACATGGAAAAATCCTGGGGCAGATACCCCGTCATCTTTCTGATCTCCGCTGCATGTTCCACCGGCACCCCGCACACACGCACCTCCCCGGCAGACTTCGGCAGCAGTGTGGCAAGCACTCTCATAAGTGTTGTCTTGCCTGCTCCGTTGGGTCCAAGCAGGCCGAACATCCCCTGCCCAATGGTCAGATCAACGGATTTCAACGCCTGTTTTTTCCCGAAATTTTTGCATAAACCTTTGATTTGAATTTGCGTCTCCATAACCTGGATCTCTCCTTCCTTTTTATGTAAAAAGCATTGTACAGCCCCTGACGCCTGCACCTTTTTTCCATCTGGCAGCGGAGGGCTGTTCAACCCTTTTCCATTCTATAGGAAGCAAATGCAGCTCCCGATAAGATATACTATACAGGAGAAATCTCTACAAACACTCTACATTTTCTAAATAAGTCCTGAAGCTTTCTGAAAAGGATTCTTAACCCCCTACCAAAAAGGCCGCAGCCGCAATTCCCCCGCCGTCTATGCTGTTGACCAGTTTCAGTGTTCCCCCGTGTTTCTCACAGAGCATCCGGGAAATAAACAATCCTAAGCCCAAATGTCCTCCCTCTTCCTTGTCCTCGCTGTAATAAGGATCCGTGCCGTACCGAAGCGCCCTGGAAGAAAATCCTGTCCCGTCATCCTGCACATAAATCAGAAATTCTTCCCCCTTCCGCACAAACGCAACAGTAATCCCGCTTTGGGCATAGCGGAGCGCATTGGATACCAGATTGTCAAAAACCTCCTCAATCAGCCCTCCGTCCGCAAAAAAACTTCCCTCTATCCCCTGGGCCACTATCCTGCAGGTTTTCTTTTTCTCCCCCGCAAGCTCTCTGGCTACCGTTCCAAGACGCTGCACCAATATTGTGCCCTCCAGCCATGCCCCGGACACCTCTCTGGCCTCCTGCCTGTGAAGTTGTGTCATGGTTTTGGAAATCTCCAGAATCCGCTGTTCCTGATGATGCATTGCAGCCAGCTTTTCCAGAAGCTTTTCTTCAGTAACCTTTCCCTCCGGCACATACTTCTGCAGAAATTCCGTACAGCCGGAAAGCACAGTAAGCGGTGTGCGGATATCATGGGCAAAGGCGGCGTTGATCCGTCTCTGGCTCTCCTGCTCCATCCAACGGCTTCTCTTCTCCTTCACCAGTTTTCTGCGAAGCTGTTCAAAGCTCCGGCAGAGTCCGCCCATCTCATCCCCGTCAAGATATGCGATCTCCCTTCCGTAATCTCCGGTCCCGATACAGCCAAGGGCATCTTGTACCGCCTTCAGGGCAGGATATATCTTTTTTTGCAAAAACATCCCTCCTGCCGCCGTGCAGCATACCGCCAGGCAGGGGTACTGTCCATACCAGTACCAGAACCAGAGAAATAGCAGTGCTGTTTTTCCCTGGTGTGAGATCTCCCAGCTAAGAGTGAGATTCTCCCGCAGACTTTCCCCGGTAAATACCTTGAACCAACTTTCGCAGAGGTTTTTGGACAGGGTCCACAACATCATCCCGGCCACGGCTCCTGCCGCCATATAAAAAAAGAGGCTCTTCGCCAGGGAAGCATTCCTGAATTCTGCTCCCAGACGTGCAGCCTTCTTCCTCAGCCAATCCATCGATATCCCACCCCCCACACTGTCTCAATGTATTCCTTCTCCCGGGCATTCCCCAGCTTTTTCCGGATACGGCGGATATGTTCCGTAATGATGGATGCATCTGCCTCTCCCTCATATCCCCGGACATTTTCATAGATCCGCTCCCTGTCAAGCACCACGCCCTTATTGGTGTAGAGTAGCTCCGCAATGGCAAATTCCGTCTTCGTAAACCCCACGTCCCGGCCATCCACCAGGAAACGGTGCCCGGAAAAATCAACCGTAAGATTTTCCTCCGTCACAAGGGCCCGACCGGTTCTCTCCTGTCTTCTGAAATGCGCTTCTATCCGGGCAAGTAATTCCTCCATGCCGAAAGGCTTCATAATATAATCATCTCCGCCCACCTTCCAACCCATAATACGGTCGGCTTCTTCTGTTCTGGCAGATAAAAACAAAATAGGCGCATTGGTGCGTCCACGGATAGCCTGACAGATCTGGTATCCGTCCATGTCTGGCAGATTGATATCCAGAAGGATCAGATCCGGCTGCTTTTCTATCAGCAAAAGTGTGCTCTTTCCATCTGCCGCCTGATCAGTAACATATCCTTCCATGGCAAAAGTCTCCGCCAGAAGCCCGCGGATCTCCTTCTCATCATCTACGATCAGAATCCGTTTCATTCCTATTCTCCATTCCCTGTCAATTTCCTCTGAAACACTTTTCCGAATCTGTGGCATAGGTCAGCTGGTCTCCCGGAAGACATGGAACCCTGTGGGCAGCAGCTCCAGTACCCGCATATGCGGATACAGCTTCGCCACCGGGGCAATCAGAAGCAGTAGCGCCAGCGCAATCTGCACGGCAGCCTGCGGCATGTTAAAGCCTTTTTTAAGACTTTACCATAGTTACCGGGGTATTGCAATCTTGTTGTCTTTTTAATGCATGGCTAAGTATCCGCAAAATGAACCGGTTTCATGCTATTTTTCATAGGGATTCTGCCAGTCAGGGCAGAGATATGTCTCGCTCCATGTCATCATAGTCTGCAGGACGGGGATGAAGCTCTCGCCGAATTCGGTAAGAGAATATTCCACCTTCGGCGGGATTTCCTTGTAGATTTCCCGATGGAGGAAGCCATCATTTTCCAGTTCCCGGAGCTGCTTGGTGAGCGTGGACTGTGTAATTCCGTCAAGGCGGCGCATCAGTTCCCCGAACCGCT
>OFGA01002863.1_pt1 | contig 10337 bp, 8 predicted proteins | sample 1521471 | NCBI WGS metagenome assembly OFGA01 (sample SAMEA3504086, study PRJEB24116) | mouse gut metagenome | biome: mouse gut; feature: mouse-associated habitat; material: faeces | place: Denmark | collected 2011
AAACAGCACAGACTTATCTGGAGGATGGCCGCTGCAGCTTCACAAACAATCTCAGTTGTTTTTTGTCAAGCACTTTTCCCTAAAAAAAGCGTCTAAATTCCCTTTTTTCAGCAAGGGATATTCCCTACTTTCAGCGGGACTGTTGGAGAGTCCTCAGGCAGCCCTTTAATGTAACTGTTAAAGCCTGGATATCTCCGTGCATGGTGGACAGAAAATCAATCAACGTTTCCTGCAGCTCCGACAAAGTATCTGTCAGGTCAGATACAGAATTGATTGCTTCCTCATATCCGTCCGTCAACTGCTCAAAGCACTCAGGGTTCATTAGGCGCTTCCTCCTTCCTTTTTATAGACAGCATCGGCCATATAAGAATTCCTTTTTCTGTCCAATGCAAATCTTTTGCTCATTTCCGGGACTTTGTGACACCACCTGCATGTGTCTGCATGCCACAGCTATGCGTCCCGGCGCATGAGGGCGTGTTCCATGCGGTAGCTTGTCCCTTCGAAAATCAGAAGATGCCCATGATGTACCAGGCGGTCGATCATGGCTGCCGCCATCTGGTCATCTGTGAAGATTCCTCCCCACTTGGAGAACTCCAGGTTTGTGGTCAGGATCAGGCTCTTGCTCTCATAGCTGTCGGATATAACCCGGAACAGCAGCTGGGAGCCGTCCTTATCCACCGGGACATAACCCCATTCGTCCAGTATGAGCAGGTCAAGACTGCGCAGATCTCTTAAGAGTTTCTCCAAGGTTCCGCTTTTGCGGGCTTCTGCCAGTTTCAGCACAAGCTCCGTTACGGTATAGAACTTCGTTTTATATCCGCGATTGCAGGCTGTCACTCCAGCCGCAATCGCCATATGGGTCTTGCCAACGCCCACAGGGCCGTACAGCACTAGGTTGTTCTGGCCCGGAATGAATCCCAGCGTCTCCAACCCGTCCCGGCTGAACGCAGGAGGAAATTTCACATGCTGGTAGCTGTAATCCTCAAAAGTTTTGTAAACCGGGAAACCCGCCCGCTTGACCAGGCGCTGTCTGCGGTTTTCCTCCCGCAGCGCCAGTTCCCCGTTCATCAGTTCCAGGACGAATTCAAGCTGTTTTTGGGTTCCTTTTTCCCTGCATATCTCCGATATGCGGCCCGACAGGAACAGCTGCCTGCTTGCCGTGAGGATCTGTCCGCAGAAATCTTCTTTCATCTTTGGGGTCATCATGATGCCTCACCTCCTTCCGGCAGAAACGCGGCATCATAGACTGCAAGGGACGGGCCGGTCTCCGGCGGGGTATGGATTCCATATCCGGTGATCCTGGCTGCCAGTACGGAAGCGTCGCAGATGTTGATGTTCCCCCTTGCCGATACCATCTCCATGGCGGAGGCAGCCGCCTGGAAGCCATACTGGTTTGTCAGCTCGTTCATAATGCGCAGGCACTCCTTGAGTTTTTCTTTCGGCTGCGCGTCCATGTAGGTGCGTAGAGCGTCCGGGGTATCACGGCGGATGCCGCTGTTCTCCCAAGCGCCGGAGTTCTTCATAAGCACGGCAAGCGTTGTGCTGTAGTCACTGGCATCGGTTCGTCCGTCACCGAAAGAGCGCTTATGTGTGGTAATGACCTGCCCGCCGTCCGTCAGGATATCGACGGTATGGGCTTTGATGCCCAAAAGCACTTTCTTCCCGGCGTTTTCCGGTCTGGTGGAATAAAAATGTTTCCCATCCATGCAGACCTTGCCGTAACCATCTGCTTTCAGCCACTCATACCGGCAAACCTGAAATCTTTTGGGCGGCAGCATGAGGAAAGCTTTCCGATCCTCCTCAAACAGTTCCCCGATGGGAAGCTGCTTTTTATAATGGAGCTCCCCCGCCTTCCCCTCATGCCGCATAAGCAGTTTCTGGTTGTACTTTTCAATGTCCGTATAATGCGGAACCGGCACAAACAGGTTGGAACGGTTATAGTCCACTTTACGCTCCACATTCCCCTTCTCCCAGCCGGAATACGGGTTGCAGAAGCGTACCCGGAAATGATAGTGGGCCCGGAACCGGGAGAAGAGCTCCGATTCATGAACAGCATCCCCGACACGACGGCCGACACCGGTGGCGTTGTCAAAGATCAGCAGCGGCGGCACCCCGCCAATGTATTCAAAAATGTCCTGCAGCCCCTGGCAGACACATTCGGCGGTCTCACCTCCAAAAACCTGGCTGTAGCCGTTGTTGCTGTAAGGGAAGGACAGGGTAAGATATTTTTTGCGGGACAGCTTCCCTTCCTCATAAAAATCGGCTTCCCCAAAATCCACCTGGCCGGGCCCGGGATCCCAGACCAGTTCCAGGTTTGCTTTCTCCACCTGCTGGGAACGGCACTGTTTCAGGTAGCGCTGGACAACACTGTAGCTGCCATCATAACCGTGTTCCTCTTTCAGCCGCTCATAAACCCGTTTGGCTGTGTGGTGCTGCTTGCGCCAGTGCTTTTTATCCTCATCAAGCCATTCCTGGATGACAGGCTTGAACGGATCCAGCTTGGACGGGAACTGCTTTACCACCGGTGGCTCCGGTGAAAAATCCTCCTGCGATAAGTATTTTCGTATTGTTTTCGGGTCGCTACCGGTTTTTTCGGAAATTTCACTGATCCGGTATCCACAATTGCTCAAATCTTTGATATGATTGATTTGGGACATAGCGAGCATCTTCCTTTCCTCCTTTATCTTTGGTCGCACTTAGATAAAGGATAAGTGATAAGAGAATAGGTTTCAATATGTCCCGCTTTATTTAGGGAATTTCCTACGCTTTTTTCCTCTCGAAATATTCTAAGGAAATGTGATCCGCGAAGAGGCAATAGCTGCGTGATCCATAAGCGGGATCCGGGAGTAAGGAACGATGGCAGGAGCATCGCATCTGCACGGCATATTACCGACATCTTTCGGCGATCGCCTTAATAAAGTCCTCACTGTTCAGCACAACCGGATCTTCAATCGACGTGATCAACGCAAGATCCTTCGTCATCTGCCCGCTCTCGATCGTATCCACCGTCGCCTTCTCAAGCCTGTCCGCAAAATCCATCAACTCCTGATTCCCGTCCAGTTCTCCCCGCTTGCGCAGAGCCCCCGTCCATGCAAATATGGTCGCTACGGAATTGGTAGACGTCTCTTCTCCCTCAAGGTGCTTGTAATAATGCCGCTGCACCGTGCCATGAGCCGCCTCATACTCATACACGCCATCAGGGGATACCAGCACGGAAGTCATCATGGACAGATCCCCATAAGCAGTTGCCACCATATCCGACATCACGTCCCCGTCATAATTTTTGCATGCCCAGATAAAGCCGCCTTCCGAACGGATCACACGGGCCACCGCATCATCAATCAAGGTATAAAAATATTCGATTCCCAGCTTTTCAAACTGTTCCTTATACTCCTCATCGTAAATTTCCTGGAAAATATCTTTAAAGGTATGGTCATACTTCTTGGAAATGGTATCCTTCGTTGCAAACCACAGATCCTGCCTGGTATCAATGGCATAACCAAAGCAGGCCCTTGCAAAACTTGCAATTGATTTTTCTGTATTGTGGATTCCCTGGATGATCCCCGCACCGTCAAATTGATGGATCAGCTCCCTTACTTCCGCCCCATCCTCCGCCGTAAATACCAGCTCGGCCTTTCCTTTTCCCGGAACCTTGATCTCCACGTTCTTATACACGTCACCGTAAGCATGACGGGCTATTGTGATCGGCTTATTCCAATTCCCCACATAAGGAACGATGCCCTTGATCAAAATGGGAGCCCGGAATACCGTACCGTCTAGAATAGCCCTGATGGTTCCATTGGGGCTTTTCCACATTTCTTTTAAATCATATTCGCTCATCCTTGCGGCATTCGGCGTGATCGTAGCACATTTGACCGCTACGCCATACTTTTTCGCCGCATTTGCACTCTCTACCGTCACCTGGTCATTTGTCTCGTTTCTATAGGCAAGTCCCAGATCATAATACTCCGTCTTTAAGTCGATAAAGGGAAGTAAAAGCTCCTCCTTGATCATCTGCCAGAGAATCCTGGTCATTTCATCGCCGTCCATCTCCACCAACGGGGTCGTCATTTTAATCTTCTCCACTTTTTATACCATCCTTTCTTAAATTTTAAAGGCCATACAGGCCGTTTTTAACCATATTGTCATAGGCGTTCGTCATATGCTGCGTTGCAAGTCTTTCCGCTTCATCCGCCTTCCCTTCCTTGATCGCTTCCATGATCTTTTTGTGCTCTTCATTTGAGGCGATCCCGCGCTCTTTGGTAGAAAGGGTCTTTTTCCTGATACGGATCACATACTGGTGAAAATCCTGTAACAGGTTTTCCAGCATTTTGGAATCACATGCCGCATACAAAATATGATGAAACTGGCTGTCTAAATCCGCCATCTGTTCCATATGCTCCTTAGCCGCATGGAAGCTTGCAAGGTAAACCGTCTCCTCCAGCGCATCAAGCTGCTCCGGCGTAATGTGTTCCGTTGCCAGCCTTGCACACATTCCCTCTAAGGAGGAACGTATCATATAGATATCTTTTACATCCTTGGCCGTGATGCCGGTCACATAGGCTCCCTTGTTGGGAACGATCTGGATCAGCCCTTCCAGCTCAAGCTGACGGAAGGCTTCTCGTACCGGCGTTCTGCTGACACCCAGTTCCGTTCCTATGGCAACCTCCTTTAATTCTTCATGCTCCGCATACTTCCCGTTTAAGATATCCTCCCTGAGTTTGTGAAATACCCTGCCCCGCAGGGAATACTTGTCCGTCACTTCCTGCTTAACATCATACTTACTCATTTCTGTTTCATTTGCCTTTCTCTTTCCATTGATATCGATATGACTCAAAATCCCTATGAGATAGTGATACCTAATTTCTGGCAGGCAGCCGTAATCTGTTCAATCAGTTCCCGGTCAGTCAAAACCGTTACGCGGCCGCTCTCATATTCCTGATCCACCCACTTTTTCACTTCTGTCACCAACGGGCTGGACTTGTCAAGCTGTTTATCCCCGGAAAGCTTATAATAAGCGTTGATCCAGTGAGCGATCCCTGCAAGCCCTGAAGTGTTGGAGACCGCACACAGAACCGGCCTGTTTAAAAACTTTTCCGTGTCAAAAATATTATAGATCTCTTCATTTTTTAACAGCCCGTCCGCATGGATCCCGGCCCTTGTCACATTAAAATTCTTCCCGACAAAGGGCGTCCTTTCCGGTACCGTATAGCCGATCTCTTTCTCGTAATATTCCGCCAGCTCCGTGATCACCGTGGTATCCATCCCGTTCAGATCCCCCTTTAGCTGGGCATATTCAAAGACCATCGCTTCCAAAGGCGTGTTCCCGGTCCGTTCCCCAATGCCAAACAATGACGTGTTCACGCCGGAACACCCATAAAGCCATGCCGTGGTAGAATTGACCACCGCTTTATAAAAGTCATTGTGCCCGTGCCATTCGATCAATTCATGGGGAACCCCCGCATGGGTATGCAGCGCATAAATGATCCCCTGCACGCTCCTTGGGATGACCGCACCCGGATAGTTGACCCCATACCCCATGGTGTCACACGCACGTACTTTGATCGGAATCTGATATTCCTCCATCAGCCTCATAAGCTCTAAACAAAAAGGCACCACATAGCCGTAAATGTCTGCCCTTGTAATATCCTCTAAATGACATCTTACACTGATTCCTTCTTCAAGGCAATCCCTGACAACACTTAAATAATGTTCCAACGCCTGTTTTCTTGTCATCTTGAGCTTTAAAAAAATATGGTAATCGGAGCAGCTTACCAAAATCCCGGTCTCTTTCATGCCGATTTCCTTCACCAGCTTAAAGTCCTCTTTGCTGGCACGGATCCAGCTTGTCACCTCCGGGAACTGATACCCCCGCTCCATACATTTATAAACCGCATCCCTGTCCTTTTTACTGTACAGAAAAAATTCACTGGCTCGGATCATGCCGTTAGGGCCGCCAAGCCTATGTAAATGATCATAGATCGTCACGATCTGTTCTGTGGTATATGGCGCTCTGGATTGCTGCCCATCCCTGAACGTGGTATCCGTGATCCAGATGTTTTTCGGCATATTATGAGGCACGATCCTGTCATTAAACGGGATTTTAGGCACCTCTGAATAAGGAAACATATTTCGGAAAACATTGGGCTTTTTTACATCATCCAGGATGTACATATGCTCTTCAATTTCTAACAAATTGTTTTTGGTATTAAGCGATACCGGCCTGTCCATAAACATTCCACTTTTATCTGGCATTGTAAGCTCCTCCTCTTTGTATATTGCAAAGACCATGTATAATTGTATACAATTAAACATGGTCTGTCAATAACTTATCTTATAATTCAATTTAAGAAATAATTCAGATAATATGTGCAATTACTTTCTTTCCTATCTAAGCAGCCTTGCAATATTGACCATTCCCCACCCCTGCTTATTCCACGGTTCATTCAGGTCCGTAGCCGTATACTGCAGCCGCTGCTTCACCTGCAGATTCGTATATTGAGGATATTTCTGTAATAATAACGCCGCTCCGCCGGAAATGATCGGGGTTGCCATGGAAGTTCCGCTTTTTGTCACATAAGCATTCCGGTAAAACCTCCCCCTTCTTTCTATCCCCGCATTACAGGACACAATATCCGTTCCCGGTGCGACAAGGTCAGGCTTTTTCATTGCATAAGGACTGGGCCCCCTGCCGGAATAATTTTCACAAAGCTGCTCCCTGTTCCCGAAATATCCCCCTTCATGACAGCCTACCGTGATCACCTGTTTTCTGGCTCCAAGGGGAGAAATGCTCATAGGCTTAGGGCCCATATTCCCGGCCGCACAAACTACCACAAGCCCTGCGTTCCATGCCTGGTCCACCAAAGCAAGCAGCTTATCCATCCGGTCCTTTTCCATGTTTTCTCCCATGCCAATAGAAATGTTTAATATGCGGATGTCATACGCCCTCTGCATAGCAAGAACCCATCTGATTCCTTCCGCCATGTTTTCAATTACACCGTCTCCCTTATAATCAAGCACTTTCCCAACCACCAGCCTGCTATAAGGGGCTATGCCTTTAAACCGGCCGTTTGACAAAAAACCGCTTCCACATAAACAGCCTGCCACATGGGTGCCATGCCCGCTGTCATCATAGCGTCCTCTTTTTCCGTTTACAAAATCCTTAAAATCTATAATCCTGCGGTCAAAATCAGGATGGAACGCGATCCCTGTATCTAACATGGCGACCGTGATCCCCTTTTTCCCGCAGGATTCAACCAGTTCCTCACTGCATCCTATTTGCTGCCTTACCCGAAGCATAAAAAAACTCCCGGCTTTTTAATTATCATATGCCGAGAGTTTCTAACAGTTCTATTTGATTAATTTTTTCGGTTTCCCTTTATAGAAGAATAAGGCCACCGCTCCGGCTAGAAGACCTGCCGTTAAAAACCACTTGGGATGGATTGGATCTCCGGTATCCGGCGTATTGTCCTTGTTTCCGGCAAGGCTCGTGATCACGGCTTTCCCGTCTGTCACATATGCCTGCCCATTTATCCCTGTATAATTATAAATGCCAAAAGGTGAAAAATGGCTGGTGGTAAACTGCAGGTAATCTCCGTCATCTAAAGCTGTTACCCTGTGTTCCACGGCTTCTAACTGCCCATCCTGGTCTAATGTAACTACATGCATAGCGTCCGCCGAAATCCCTGAAGGAAGCGGAACCTGCACCGTAATTTCCTGTTTTCCCAACCTGGTAATGGGAACCGTTCCTGACGCGTCATACAAAGAAATATCATAAGCCGACAAATGGGATGGCTCCCTGCCGCCGTATAATTCCCCATACGCCGCCGTAATCTTTTCCCCTGCCTCCGGTGAATCCACAATCCGAAGCACATAAGCCCCTTCATCCCCGGCAAGCGAAGCCTGCATATTTGCACCATCCGAAATCACCTGGCTGTTGATCTGCAGTGCAATGCCGCTATCTGCCATAGCTGCAACACCTTCACTGTTATCTGCCACCTGCGCACCGGATTCATTACAGATAACACCATTAAAGCCATAGATTCCGGCTTCTAAGACAGTTCCTTCCAGCCCTTGTGCCTGATCCGGGATCACAGCGGTCTTGATCGTTCCAAACGCATAGGTACGATACTTTCCATTTGCAAGCCGTGACGCACTGATTCCTACCGTCAGCTTAGGCAATGTACTTCCGTTAAACACCACCGTATCCGTTCCGCCGTTGAGGGCATAAGCTCCCATCCCTATTTCTTTCATGGAAGCGGGAATCGTCACAAACGATAAAGGGCAGTCCATAAACGCACGGTCACTGACTTTGACCAGATTTCCCCCGCCGTTTACCGTCTTTAAATTTCGGCATCCCATAAAGGCTTCCTCACAGATCACTTCCACGGAATCCGGAATATTCACTGCCGTGATCCCCATATGGTCTTTAAACACCTGCGGTCCGATCTGTTTCACGCCATCCGGGATGTTCACCACACTGTCCGACCCGCCATAAGCAAGTAAGATTCCGTCTCCCACAATCTTATACGGGGATGATGCATCTGTTTGAATCCATGGCGTTTTTTCAAAAGCATAGGGTTCGATTTCCGTTACCGTAGAAGGGATTGTCACCTCTTTTAAAGAATCGCAGTGATAAAATGCACCGTACCCAATGCTGGTCACCCCTTCCGGAATATCCACCGACCTAAGTCCGGATCTGGCAAACGCAAACTCCCCGATCTGCGTGATTCCCTCTTCTATATCATATTCTGATAAGTTGATATCCTGATAAAACGCCTGGCCTGCTATCCTGTTGCCGCCCACAACCGTATACTTAGGAAAATCTTTTCCCTTTTGGGCGCCGTCCGCAAGCAGGTTTTCCACGTTTGCTTCCTGCCCTGCCGCTAAATTCCCATCTTCTCCGGCACTTAACTGTGACAGATCCACCCTGCCCGCATCCTGGTTTCCGTTAGCGGGCTGATTCCCACTAAGTACATTAGACTGCCTGTTATCAATGAAAATGACTGCCCTGCCTGCCACAATGCTGGACTGCCCTAACAGGGTCATGTTATTGATGGACTCCGTTTCCACGCCCATAGTCGGCTCCGGAACCGGTTCAGCATTTTCCTCCGGTGCCGGGGTCTTAACAGGTTCACTTTCCTTGTCCGCTTCCGGTGATGCTTCCGGCTTTTGCGCACCGGTTACCTCATCGGCATTGATCACCCTGGAATCCTGCACATCCTCATACTCCACTTCCTCCACATCCGACCGGTTCAGCGCGGCTGCAAATTCAGCACTGTAAGTTCCCGGCGTGGCACTGAATTTCACATTCGGGCATCCGTCAAAAGCGCTGTCACTGATATGGTTCATGGAATCCGGCAGTACCACCCTTTGCAGGTTGACACAATCCTCAAAAGCCTTGCTCCCAATCGAGTGGACGGGGAGCGGTATCTCCACTTCCCTTAAATTGATACAGTTGGAAAAGGCATATGCCGGGATCTCGTAAAACCCGCTCCCCAAAACCACTCTTTGCAGGTATGGGTTTCCCCAAAAGGCATATCCCGTAATCTCTTTGACCGTTGACGGAAGCGTATAGGCTTCCTTTTCATAAGCTGGCATCAATGCATACACGACGGTTTCTTCATCGTCATATAAAACGCCGCCTGAAAAATATAAAAAACCGTTGTCCTCCGCAATTGACAGATCGGAAAGACGGCTGCACCCGGCAAAAACGCCCATGCCAAAATCCTTTACTCCTGCCCCTAAGGTCACATTGGTCAATTCCCTGTTGTTGGCAAAAGCCGCCGTACCGATCGTGGAAACGCTATCCCCTACCGTAATCGTCCGTAGATTATCGCATCCGGCAAAGGCGCGGTAACCTACCGACTCCACATCGCCTGCGATCGTTACTTTGACCAGATTATCATTACCTGCAAAAGCTTCTTCCCCGATCACCTTGATCCCATCAGGAACAGACACGGCGTCAGCCGTGCCTGTATATTTTAATAATTTTTTGCCTTCCACCTGAAAATCAGATGACGCCACACTTGCCTGTGCATCCGGTACAGGCACCTGCGATACTACTATTGCCGTAAGCAATAGCAGTACGCTTAAGGTTTTAGAAATTTTTCTGTTCATATAGGCACCTACGCCGCTTTTGCTTTAATCGCTACTTTTTTATCTCGCTTGAAGAACAAGATCAGGGAAACACATGCAAGCCCTAATGCAAGGAACCACTTCGGATGGATGGGGTCGCCTGTCTTTGGCGTCGCGTCAATAGTTGCCTCTGTCAAGTTCGCCGTATCCACATAAATCACATAAGGCGAGAAATGCTCTGCCGTAAAGGTGATGCAGGA
>OFGA01002867.1_pt1 | contig 10319 bp, 8 predicted proteins | sample 1521471 | NCBI WGS metagenome assembly OFGA01 (sample SAMEA3504086, study PRJEB24116) | mouse gut metagenome | biome: mouse gut; feature: mouse-associated habitat; material: faeces | place: Denmark | collected 2011
CCATCTCATCGGCAGTCTCATCGACATAATAAGCGTACACAATGGGTTTCTGCCGGATCAGAAGCTCCAGCGCACCGGAGAGCTCATCTGCATTTTCCGTATTGATATCGTATCCGAGAAGGCGCAGAGCGGGAACAAAGGTGTCGCGCACGGAGTTCTGCATAATGACAGAATCCCGGAAATTTTCATCCCAGAGAACCTTCCAGGTCTTTACTTTTTCCGGGGAAACGATCGCAGGATTGTAGAGGATCCCGAGCGTCCCATAAAAATAAGGCATGGAGTATTTTGATTCAGGGTCAAAAATTTTTGAGGCTTCAATGATATCAGGATCCAGATTTTCATAATAAGAAAAATGAGAAAAATCAATTTCATTCACTTCTCCCTCAGAGATCAGCCGCTGAATCATATAATCAGAGGTGCAGACGACGTCATAGGAGATGGAACCGGCTTTAAATTTCGTATACATTTCTTCCGGGCTCTCATATTCCTCCAGCTTGACATCAATGCCGGTCTCCTCCTCAAACATCCGTATCACAGTCTCATCCAGATATTTTCCATAGTTCAGGACGACAAGGGAATCCGATGAGATTCCCGCATCCGTATTCGGGGCACAGGAATCAGGGAATGTGCAGGAAAAAAGCGCCGCTGCCAGAACAAAACATACGGATGTTTTTGCAGATTTCTTCCTATTATAGAACAGTCTCATACGGGGTATCCTCCATTCCATTTATGCCGACGCCCTGTCCGGATGATGGCCTGCGTTCTGCCGTACCTGCCGGTCGGAACGATAATTCATCAGCAGCAGAAGGAAAAAGGCCAGCAGAAACAGCAGGGTTGAGAGCGCGTAAAGCTCCGGACGGATGCCTTTGCGCAGCTCCGTGTAGAGCATGGTCGAAAGGGTATTCACACCGGCACCTTTTGTGAAAAACGTGATTGAAAAGTCGTCGAGCGACATGGTAACAGCCATCAGGAAACCGGAAAACACGCCGGATTTGATTTCCGGCCAGGTAATCTTATAAAACGCCCGAAGCGGCGAGGCTCCGAGATCCAGGGCGGCTTCGTAAGTGTAGCGGTTTGCCTGGCTGATCTTTGGAAGCACATTTAAAATGACATAGGGAATATCAAATGTGATATGTGCGATCAGCACCGTCACAAATCCAAGGTTTGTAAACTTTACAAACAGCAGCATCAGGGAGATGCCTGTTACAATATCCGCATTGAGCAGCGGAATATTGGTGGCCCCCAGCATAATGGCGCGGTTCCTGCGCTTCATCGCGCTGATACCGATGGCGGCCAGTGTGCCGATCACCGTGGAGATTACCGCCGCGGCCAGTGTAATCTGGAGCGTCATTATCAGCGCGTTCATAATGGTCTCATCCTGAAAGCAGGATGAATACCAGCGCAGTGTAAAACCGCCCCAGACAACCCTCGACTTTGAGTCGTTAAAGGAAAGAACAATCAGCACAAGAATCGGCAGGTACAGAAACAGAAAAATCACTGCAAGATACAGACCTGACACTGTTTTTTTTACCATACCGCGGCACCTCCCCCGTCTTTATCAAAAATATTCATCACCGCCATGCTGGCAATGACAAAAATCATCAGCACAACGGAAAGACCGGAACCCAGGTTCCAGTTCGTTCCCTGCATAAATTCCTGCTCGATCACATTTCCGATCAGAAGCACTTTACCGCCGCCAAGCAGATCGGAGATGACAAAGGAAGTCAGAGCGGGCACGAACACCATAATAATGCCACTGATAATGCCGGAGACAGTCAGCGGAAAAATAATTTTTGCCAGAATTGTGAGATTACCGGCCCCCAGATCCCTTGCCGCCTCAATGATGTCATCCTTGATCCGCGTCATCGAGTTGTAAATCGGCAGAATCATAAACGGCAGGAAATCATAAACCATTCCGAATACCACGGTCGCCGGCGTGTTGAGCAGCTTTACGGGCCCGAAGCCAAGCCGCGCCAGCAGGGCGTTGATAATTCCGCTGTTTGCAAGAATCAGCCGCCAGGAAAGAATGCGCAGCATAAAGTTCATCCACATTGGAAGAATAAACAGGAATACGACAAAACTCTGGTGGCGGAACCGGAAACTGCTCAGAATCATTGCCAGCGGATAGGCGAGCAGCAGACAGACGACGGTGCAGGAAAGTCCGAGCTTTAGCGAGAGCAGAATGGACTTCACATGTACCGGGTCGGCGATCGCCGCAATGTGAGCAAAAGTAAACGCGCCGTCAGCCGTCGTAAATGCATAATACAGGATCACGCCGACGGGCAGGATAATAAAACCGGCAATCCACACGAGATAGGGGCCGGCGAGCAGTTGTCTCATCAGTCTACGCATCGATTTCCACAGCCTCCTCATCCTCTGATTCCGGTTTATTCATAATCTGTATATTAAAAGGTATGACCCTGATTCCCACATGCTGGCCGACGGCGTAAAGCTGCGTCGTGTGCACCAGCCATTCATAGCCGTTCACCAGGACATCGAGCTCATAGTGAACCCCTTTAAATATGACTGATGTAATATCCCCTTCCATGAACCCGTCTTCCGGAGCGACGATTTCCACATCTTCCGGGCGAATGACGACATCCACGGGCCTGTTGCTGCCAAATCCCTCGTCCACGCACGGAAGCTTCACGCCCAGAACAGAGACAACCCGGTCCTGAACCATAATGCCGTCCAGAATATTGCTGTCCCCGATAAAATCGGCCACAAAAGCATTGACCGGCTCATTATAAATCATCTCCGGCGTTCCGATCTGCTGAATATACCCCTGGTTCATGACCACGATGGTATCGGACATGGTCAGCGCCTCCTCCTGGTCGTGCGTCACATAAACAAACGTAATTCCAAGTTCATTTTTCAGACGGATCAGCTCATACTGCATATCCTGGCGCAGCTTTAAATCCAGCGCTCCCAGGGGCTCGTCCAGCAGGAGCACTTTGGGCTCATTTACGATCGCGCGCGCAATGGCGATGCGCTGCTGCTGGCCGCCGCTCAGGGAATCGACAGAGCGATCGCCGAATCCCTCCAGATTGACCAGCTTCAGGGCGTAGCGGATCTTATCTTCTATATAATCCCTGCTTTTCTTTTTGATTTTCAGCCCGAACGCAATGTTTTCCGCAATTGACATGTGCGGAAACAGCGCATATTTCTGAAACACGGTGTTTAAATTCCGCTCATTCGGCGGAAGGCATGTGATATCCTTTCCGTCGAAGATGACACGACCGTGATCCGGTGTCTCAAAACCGCCTAAAATGCGGAGCGTCGTTGTCTTTCCGCAGCCGGACGGGCCGAGCAGTGTGATAAACTCATTTTCCCTGACATAAAGATTCAGCTCGTCAAGCACAATGTTATCGCCGTAGGACTTTGTAATGTCAATAAAGCGGATCAGTTTCTTGCTCATGATATTCATCCTTTCGTGGTAAGTGCTGCACTGCGCAGATAACAGAGAACTCAGGCCCGGGCTGAACGCACTGTTATCGGCACAGCGGACACTAAAATGTCGGCGGGGTGCTGACCCAGATCAGAACAGCCTCCCGGCTGCCGGTATTTTCAATAAAATGCCGTTTGCCTGCGCGGAAATAAAATGTCTCTCCGGCACGCACAGTATAAGACCTGCCCCCGTAACAGATCCGGACGCTTCCTTTTAATACATATCCGAATTCCTCCCCCTCGTGCGGAAGATCAATATCCGACGAACCGCCCGGCTTTAATGTCATCCGCACCGGCTCCATGGCATTCTTCTGGGCGTTCGGAACCACCCATTCGATGATACGCTTTTTTTCCTCATCCTCTTTTTCAAAATAATCCTCTGGGCCGAAGACAAGCTGTTCAGGCTCCTCGTCCGTGAAAAACTCTGCAGGCGTCGTGCCAAGACACTGGATAATATCGAGCAGCGTGCCCACCGACGGCGTGTTCTGATTGCGCTCCAGCTGGGAGATAAACCCCTTTGTGAGCTCAGAGCGGTCTGCAAGCTCCTGCTGTGTCAGGCCATACTGAATTCTTAATTCCTTCATACGTTTTCCGATATCCATGTGAATCAGTCCTTTTCCGGAATCAGCTCTGATGTTCCCCACAGACTGTTATTCCCTGCAATGTATCCTGAGTTTACAAATAGTATTACCGTCTTAAAAATATATCATATGTTTACAATCAATAAACTGATTTTATATCATCTGCCGGAAAAGTCAAGAGGTATTTTCAAAAAATGAGGAAACCGGAAAGATTCAGATCCGGGTGGCAGCAAAGGCTGAATAAATTCCCTGATGAAAAAATCAAAAAAACGGATTTGTCAATAGAGAAAATAAATAGAATTTCGAACAGAATTTGGCACTAATTTATAGTTGATAAACGGGGCATATTAAAGTATAATGAATCTAACGAAAACAGCCTGGGATGTTCGACACCCTGCATTTTTGAACCTACATTTACGTTTATGGGATTCCTATATCCGAAGGCGGATGTCAGGCCATCAGTGCCACAGGCACACGAGCAGTGGAAGACAGAAACCGACGTGCGGTTACCCACCTGGCTTCGGCTAGGCGTCAAAAACGCAGGAAACGGCATTTTGGGTTTTACGGAAGATTCTGAAGCACTTAAGAAGAATGATTAAGATCCGAAGACAAAACCTTAAGGCACGAAAGAAGAATCGGAAGGCACAAAAGAGAAAGGTCCCTCTGGGACAGAGAACGGAAGCTGCTTTGAGAGAAAAGCAGCTTCCGTATTTATGCAAAGAAAGAACTGGAAAGAACTGGAAAATACCGGAATGACAATGGTGAAAAAGACAAATCAGGGTCTGCAGACAGCTGTTCTGTTCGCTGTGCTCGTCGCGGCAGTGCTGCTTTTTGTGGTAAAAATAAGACAGGAACGGGATATCACACAATATTCGGAGCGGTATGTAAGTGTCTCCGAGGTGGCCGCGGAGCTCAGATTCGGCGTATACGCCAGCGAGGACTGGGACACATGGTTTCTGGAATTTCACAAGGATTATCTGACAGGCGGAATCTTAAGCCGCCTTTTGGAAAAGCTGGGTGTGAGAGATTACATAGAGCCGGAATATGCCGGCACGGAAGACGGGCAGCAGCCGGGCTTAAACCGGCGTATTTTCAGCGGGCAGCGCGCGGTGAGCCGGGAAGAGTGGAATCTGATTTACCGGCAGATCCTTGACTATCTGGATATGGAGCGGGAAGTGACGACGCGCACATTTCTTGTTCTGGACGCCATGGAGGCGGACAGCGCCAGTGTACTCACGACAGACGCCGAGGATGTCAGTACCCGGCTTCCGGCTTCCTGGTTTGACCAGTGGACCGCCTATGAGGGATATATAATAGAAGATATCTGCGTCGGTCTTGTCGGAATTTACCGGGAGGATCTGCCTCTTAAAAATGTTTATCTGAAAAGCTGTGAAGATGGAACGGCTGATTTTCTCTATGGCGGCATGACCTATCAGAAAGAAATGCAGCAGCCGGAGGAAGGGCTTTCCGCCGGGGTCTGCGATCTGATATTCCGGGAGGGGGCCGTGACGTCCGTGCGCATAAAACAGGACGTCATAAAAGGCGGCCTGCTTTCCTATGACGATACGTCCATTGAGATCGGCGGATATGGAAAGATCGGGCACACGGGCAGGATTCCCGTCTATCAGACATATGGGGAAATTGCGGAAAAATCGCTCTCCGATGTGATTCTCGGAAACATGGAAGCGGACTATGTGACAGGCGATAACCAGGTCTGCGCCATCTTAATCCGGCAGCCGGCCAGTATTGAAAATATCCGCGTTCTCCTTCTGGCGGACAACGGCGGCAATTTCCGGCAGGAAGTATATCTGCAGTGCAGTGTGGAAGCGACGCTCACCTGCGGTCAGACGCAGATGCCTGTGGCGGCGGATACGCTGGTCTGCGCGGCAGATTATCTGCCGGACGGCGTGGGTGAGACGCTGATTCTGACGCCGTCAGACACAGCCGGCGCAGTATTTGTGTGCGATGCTTCCGGAAAACAGATCTCAAACGGGTATTCCGGGACGATGGAAGTGCGGAAAACGCAGGAGGGTTACACGCTTGTGAACCAGCTTCCGTTTGAGACCTATCTGTGCGCCGTCGTGCCGAGCGAGATGCCGTCCAGCTACGGGATAGAAGCGCAGAAAGCACAGGCCGTCTGTGCGAGAAGTTACGCGTATATCCAGCTGCTGCGTGCCGATCTGGCGGAGTTCGGAGCGCATATTAATGACAGCACATCCTATCAGGTCTACAATAAAGTGGCGCCGACGGAATCCTCCGTCACCGCGGTGCAGGAGACTGCGGGCCAGGTAATTACCTGGCAGGGAAGTCCGGTAGAAGCCTATTATTTCTCGACCTCCATGGGCTATACGGATACGGCCGCGGTCTGGAATGTGGAAGATGAAAATGCCAGCGGCTATTTAAAACCTGTCTGTCTGAATGAGACGCCGTATGAGGGCGATCTGTCGGATGAGGCGGCCTTTCTCTCCTATATCACACAGAAAGCGGACGGATATGACGGCAGCGTAAAATTTTCCCGCTGGTTCGCCGCGGCAGATTACAGGGAGAAGACGGCGGAGCTTGCGAAGATTCTGTCGGAGCGCCGCGCCGCTTCCGCAAAGAATATTCAGTATTTCGGGACAGACGGGACAACGCCGCTCGCGGACGGGACGGACATCGGGGCACTCGGTCAGCTGACCGGTATGGCGGTCACAGAAAGGAGCGCTTCCGGATCCATCCTCACGCTGGAGCTTATCTATGAACAGGGACGGGTACAGGTGAAGACCGAATACAATATCAGGAAAGTTCTGGGCTGCGGCGTCAGCCGCCTTGTATATGCGGACGGAGGCGAAAACACAGACGTCGTGATGCTTCCGAGCGCATTCTGCGCCGTGACACCGCAGGAGGACGGAACCGTGCTCTTGCAGGGCGGAGGTTACGGGCACGGGCTTGGCATGAGCCAGAACGGCGCCAACGGTATGGCAGCCGCCGGAATGAATTATGAAGAGATTCTGCATTTTTTCTACCATGATATCACAATAGAATCCTACTAAGAAAAAGAAGAGGTAAAAGTATGATCTGGAAAGTGATCGGAAACGTAAAAGCATTTTCGGAAAAATGCAGACAGGATAAAATCAGCGCCTACTCGGCGCAGGCAGCATTTTTTATTATTCTCTCAATGATTCCGTTTCTGATGGTATTTTCCTCTCTGTTACAGTACACCTCCGTGACGAAAGGAACCCTCCAGATGGTTGTTGTGCGGGTGATGCCGGAATATGTCTCCCCGTTTCTCGTATCTTTAATCGACGAAGTCTATAACCGCTCCATGGGGATTATCTCGGTCACGGCCGTGATGGCGGTATGGTCTGCGGCAAAGGGGGTTCAGTATATCACGGACGGCCTGAATTCCGTCAACGACCTTGACGAGACGAGAAACTGGTTTATCCTGCGGCTGTGGGCGGCGGTCTACACTGTGATATTCCTGATCGCCATTGTTTTTACCATGCTCGTACTGGTGTTTGGCAATTCCCTGCACTATTTTGTGGTAAAATATATCCCGTTTTTCGGGGATGCCGTCGGATTTCTGTCCCATTTCCGGGGGCTGATTACACCGTGCATTCTGACTCTTTTTTTCGGTGTGGTCTTCACCGCGCTGCCGAACCGGAAGCTCTCGTTCCGGAGCCAGCTTCCGGGCGCTCTCATCTGCAGTGTGGCCTGGTATCTTTTTTCGATCGGCCTGTCGATCTACGTGGATTATTTCAATGGATTTTCCATGTACGGAAGCCTGACGACGATTGCTCTGCTGATGCTCTGGCTCTATTTCTGTGTGTATATTATGATGATGTCGGCGGAGATCAATGTTCTCTTCAACGACACGTTCCGGAAATGGCTGATTCGGTAAAAAAATGCTTGATGTTTCAGGCCGCCTGTGTTAAAATACGCGATAGAATTGAAAAGGCAGTGAATGTGTACAGTAGAGTACCAGGCCTCTTACAGAGAGAGTGGGTCGCCGGCTGTAAGCCCGCTTAAGGAATGGCAGGAATCGAAGTTCGCACAGGAGCCGCGTCTGTGAACGCTCCCGGGCTGGTAGCGGACGACGTCTCTGCACGTTACGCAGATCGAGAGCTTTTCCGGCATGGTCCGGAGGAGAATCAGGGTGGTACCGCGGAATCATTCGTCCCTGGACGGATGATTCCGCGTTTTTGTGTACAAAAGCTTTAAGCCGGAATAACAGAATCAATGGAGGGACAATCATGAGAGAAAAACTACAGAAAATCAGGGAAGAGGCGATGCACCGGATTGAGGAGTCCAAAGACCTGAATAAACTCAATGAGGCCCGCGTGGCAATCCTTGGGAAAAAAGGAGAACTGACCGCCGTCTTAAAAGGAATGAAAGACGTCAGTCCGGAGGACCGGCCGCTGGTGGGACAGCTTGTCAATGAGACGCGGGCCGGCATCGAGCGGATGCTGGAGGAGACAAAAGCGAAACTGGAGGCTGCTGAGCTGGAAGTACGGCTGAAGCGCGAGGTAATCGACGTGACGCTGCCCGCGAAGCGGAATCTCTCCGGCCATCGTCATCCGAATACGATCGCACTGGAAGAGGTGGAGCGCATTTTTACCGGAATGGGCTATGAGGTTGTGGAGGGACCGGAAGTGGAGTATGACTACTACAATTTTGAAGCCCTGAACATTCCGCGCAACCACCCGGCCAGGGACGAACAGGATACTTTCTATATAAATGATAAAATTCTGCTCCGCACCCAGACATCGCCGGTTCAGGTGCGCGAGATGGAGAAGGGGAAACTGCCCATCCGCATTATTGCGCCGGGACGGGTATTCCGCTCAGATGAGGTCGACGCCACACATTCCCCCTCCTTCCATCAGATTGAGGGCCTGGTGGTGGACAAGGGCATCACCATGGCGGACCTGAAGGGGACCCTCAACGCCGTCATCCGGGAAATCTACGGACCCGGCACCGTCACCCGCTTCCGCCCCCACCACTTCCCCTTTACGGGGCCCAGCTGCGAGGTGGACATCCAGTGCTACAAGTGCGGCGGCAAGGGCTGCCCCACCTGCAAGGGCGAGGGCTGGATTGAGATTCTGGGGGCGGGCATGGTCCACCCCAAGGTGCTGCGAAACTGCGGCGTGGACCCGGAGGAATACTCCGGCTTCGCCTTCGGCATGGGCCTGGAGCGCCTGGCCCTGGGCCGGTACAAGATCAGCGACATGCGGCTGATTTTTGAAAACGACATCCGCTTTTTGGAGCAGTTTTAAAGGGCGGAGGACTTGACATGGCGGATTATGTATCGGCTTTCACCTACAACAACCATGTGTCCGTTTCCTTTGAGGCGGAGGACCCCAAGGTCATGGCCCTGGGGGAAAAGCTGTATGCCCTCTGCCCGGACGCCTATATGAACGGCTACAACTGGGACGCGCTTTTCCGGTACTACCTAGAAAAGCACGAGCCCGCGATTCTGGAGGGCCTGAACCCGGACCCCGAAGCGGGCTCCTATTCGGCCGTCTGGCCCCTCTCCCCGGAAAACGAAGCCCGGGCCAGACGCTTTGAGGAAATGATCCGCTCCCTGGTGGAGCATGAGGAAGAGCTCTGCCGCCTCGTTCAGGAAGAGGGCGGCGAAATCGAGTGGGACTGACCGCTCACTTTCACAGGAAAGAGGAGTTACGATATGAAACTATCCCGTAAATGGTTACAAGAATTTGTGGACATCGGCCCGGTCAGCGACCGGGACTTCGCCGAGGCCATGACCCTCTCCGGTTCCAAGGTGGAGGTCACGGAGGACCTGGGCGCAGAGATCGAGAACGTGGTGGTGGGCAAGGTCCTCACCATGAAGCGCCATGAGAACAGCGACCACATGTGGGTCTGTCAGGTGGACGCGGGAAAGGGGGAGCCCATCCAGATCGTCACCGGGGCCCAGAACGTCAGGGAGGGGGATATCGTCCCCGTGGCCCTGCACAAGTCCCTGCTCCCCGGAGGGAAGAAGATTGAGAAGGGCAAGCTCCGGGGCGAGGTCTCCAACGGGATGCTCTGCTCCTTCGCGGAGCTGGGGCTGGAACAGCGGGACTTCCCCGCGGCCTATGAGGACGGCATCTGGATTCTCTCCGACGACCCGGAGCTGACGGACCTGACCATCGGCGGGGACATCCGCACCGCCGTGGGCCTGGACGACCATGTGGTGGACTTCGAGATCACCCCCAACCGGCCGGACTGCCTGAGCGTCATCGGCCTGGCCCGGGAGGCGTCGGCCACCTTCAAGACGCCCCTGCGCCTCCACCAGCCGGTGGTCAAGGGCGGCGG
>OFGA01002871.1_pt1 | contig 10312 bp, 11 predicted proteins | sample 1521471 | NCBI WGS metagenome assembly OFGA01 (sample SAMEA3504086, study PRJEB24116) | mouse gut metagenome | biome: mouse gut; feature: mouse-associated habitat; material: faeces | place: Denmark | collected 2011
CACTGGTAAATAAAATGGTAGTCTGAGGGTCCAAAACTGGCTCGGAATTTATATGATCCTCATATTCTTTTACTGCCATTTTGGAAAATTCCTTGAGTTCTTCGGAACAATCAGCATCTTCAAATTCAGATGCTTCTATGTCTATATTTTCCTGACAATGGGGCAAGTGCTCCATCAAAAATATGCTCAGTTTGGAACAGGACTTGTGAAACCAAAACCTTAAACGCGCGATTTGATTCATCATTGATTACACCTAAAACCTTTCTTTACAATTTGCTTTTTTTCAAAAGGGCTGCTATGTCTGAGAGATCAGATATGGCAGCTCTTTTGCTGTCACAGAATCAGCTGCACAATATTGGGGTCAAAGTACCTGCAATGAACGGCCACAATCCGATTGCCAGGCATATTTGAATTTTTGAAACAAGGGTTGAACTCACCTGACGCCATACAAGCAGAACGGTTCCCCAGCACGCCTCTATTATACATGCTATAGATAATAAAATCCATCCATGGCCGTTTTATTTTTTACGCTATAGCGGGTAGAATATTATGCCATAGGAGGCGGATGTAATGGACGAGTTTTTATGCGAAATGGGAAAACGCATCTCAACGCGCAGGAAGGGGCTCGGAATGACGCAGGAGGACTTGGCGGAAAAAGCAGGGCTGACAAGTCAAACAATTTCCACCGCTGAAACAGGCACCAAGGCTTTGCGGCCCCAGAATATTGTGAAACTGTGCAAGGCATTGGAAACCAGTGCGGACTATGTGCTATTCGGAGAAATCTCTAGTGTGGATTTGGGGCTCTTGTCAGGAGAAATTTCCGCTCTTTCTCCGGAGCACTATCGGTATTGGGAAAACATCACAAAAAGTTACCTTGCCGCCATCAAAATAAGGAAAAGCCTGCCGGAAGATGACAGCTTCCAACAATTGTGACTATTGTAGAAGCACTGTGGCCATCCTAATATGGGCGGCCACAGTGCTGTCACTTGGAAAAAATATGCCGAATATACAGATTCACCCTACCAAAATGCGTATTTTTATGATATGCCGATACTGTAAAGTTCTTGTATGGGTCGGGAGGAGGTTCAAATGGGCGATCCGCTTGGTATTGGGGCAAATTTACTGGCCATTATCTCAGCCTTCAAAGACCCGAAAGAGCTGGTTGCCAAGCTAAGGAGTTTGAGCAGACGCCAAAAGGTACTGACTGCAGTTCTTCTGGTCTTGAGCATTGGACTCACCACTTTTATATGGGCTCTCGTAACCGGAGAATTTACTCCCACTATAACGCAGGTGATGCTCAGTGATTACTCTCTCAACATGAGTACTGGCGATGTAGGTACACTGTCTGCGACAGTCCTATACTCTAACAATACAGAAGGCAGCGATGTTCTCTGGGTGTCCAGCAACAAGGGTGTTGTCCAGGTTGATGAAAATGGTCAGCTCTCCGCCATGTCGGCAGGCAGTGCCATAGTCACTGCGCAGGCAGCAAATCGGAAGTCTTCAGAGAGCGCGAAATGTGTCATCACGGTTGCCGATCCTCTGAAGGGGTATTCTATCTCAGTACAGCGTACAACGCTGGAGAATTATGTCTATATCTATGTCCACCCGGAAGATGATGATGTCACGCAGATTACTCTCTATGCACAGGCCCCGTCCGGTGAAGTACATACTCCGAAGATGGGCGGAGCTAATCTTTACCATTTCTATACGGAGACAGGCACTTGGACCATCTACGCCACATTGAAAAGCCAACGTGGCACATATGAGGCCAGTAAACCTGAAGACTTTGTAGCAATCGAAGTAAATGATGTTTCACCCACCGAGGTGGATGCGTTGCTTGCGGGGCTGCCGGTTATTCGCTAGGCTCTACGCCATACCCGGCCCATTCGGTAATGTAGGGTTTGGGAATGATGGATAATAGGATATAGAGTCCCACTGAGGAGTGATTTTGTGGACAAGTCTCATTGCTCAAACAGGGTTAAAGGAGGCTGCTTATAAGCAGTCTCCCGCAGCGATACTCGCTGCGGGAACTTAATGAAACTATGGCCACCTATAAAGCTAATCCATTTTTCAGCACCCGTTAAATTTGGAGACTCCGCAAAACAGCACCTTTCAAGCCAGGAGGCTAACACAGCAACCTTTTCCAACGCAGTGACCTGCAGGTCGAAAATGGGGTAATTGATGCAATGATTATCTATTTGCAGACAATGGAGGATCCTGGTGACAGAGCGAAATTTGCAGAGCTTTACGAACGCTATCGTGCATATATGCTCACAATTGCAGATAAAATTTTGAAAAACCCATATGATGCAGAAGATGCACTACATAATGCTTTTATCAGTATCTCCAAACATATGGATAAGGTTGTAGACCCATCAAGCAGTGCAGCGAAAGGCTATGTTGCGACCGTTGTGGAGCAGAAAGCGATTGACTTATATCGGAAACGCAGTCCGTTTGTGAGCTTGGAATCCGTAGAGAATGAAGTCGCGCTCTCTTTCCCAGAACCCGAAGATGATGACTTGGCACGATGCCTTTCAAAACTCCCACCGAGGTATCGACATGTGATTATGTTGAAATACTATCATGGGTACAGTATAAACGAAATTGCTGATATGTTTGACATGAAGGCCTCTGCTGTTAGAAAGTTGGATCAGCGAGCAAAGGCCAAGCTGGAGGAAATATACCGAGAGGAGGGCGTTTATGATCTCTGATGAACGGCTGCGTGAAGCTGCACGGAAGGTTGAAGAGAGTATGCTCGCCAGCCTTCCGGAGCCGGAGGAGTGTGAAGCTACATTCTCTCCGGAGTTTGAGCGCAAGATGGAAAAACTGCTCCACCGCGCTGGCCATCCGATTAGGAAGCGGATTATGAAGGCCGTGGCTTGTTTTCTACTGGCGGTTTTAGTTGGAGGAGGCAGTGTGCTGACATTCAGCGTGGAGGCGCGAGCGGCGTTTATTGGTTGGATGCGTGAGACTTATGAATCGTGGTTTGTCTATCGGTATATTGGCGAAAATCAAGCTAACCCAGAGAACGTATCGTATTGCTTAACATGGCTCCCTAATGGCTATTACGAGTCATCAAGATTTGACACTGATACTCAAACTAATATTATCTATGAAAATGATGATAATAACTTGATCACATTCTATTATGCGTATAATGCAGATGTTACTAGCTTACATCTTGAACAGGAAAGTGTGAATATTAAATCTGTGTTGATTGGCAATACTCATGCAGATTTGTATATGGATAAGACAGCGGAGAATGCGAACTCCATAGTGTGGATCGATGAAAAAAGCGAAACGTTATTCTGGATTGCGGCTAGCTGTAGTGAGGAAGAACTTATTCAAATGGCAGCAGGTGTTGTTGCAGAGCAATAATCTAAAAATTTTTTGTTTTTACTGTCCTAAAACAAGCAATTCAAACGTTATATAATTGAAGGAGGTGATGAGCTATAAAAAGTCGTACATTTGTTGGCATAATGATTGTGATGCTGATGCTGACACTCCCAGTTCAAGCTGCATATCGTCAAATTGGTGTTTCGCCGAGTCTATCATTTCACGACACCACGGCAACATGTTCTGTTTTTATAAGGGCGAATAAAGCCAATGATGATATTTCTGCGGATATATCGCTTTGGCAGGGAAACAGCTGCATTGAATCATGGGAAGCCAGCGGTAGCGGTACACTCAACTTTGAATCAACTGCCACTGTTAGCAAAGGGAAAAGCTATACTCTAAAAATTGACTTTTCTATTAACGGCAAGATTCAACCGTCAGTATCACATAGCAACACATGTAGTTAAACGCATTTCAAAATGTTGTACCATGGGAAACCGAGACTGTTATGCCAGTCTCGGTTTCTCATATTTACATTAAATCATTTTACCATTTTCAAATTATTTATAAAATGGTGTCCAAATTCTCAACTCTCAAACGTTATATATAGTGAACAGGAATTTGAAGAATCAATCTACAAAGGAATCAAAAGAAGTTGTTTAAGCGCTCCGCCCTATCATAGGTGGGTAGAATTTTGGCAGCATCTTCATCTTAACCTGAAGCACACACTTCAGCGAGAGTGGACATCAGGAATTATCTGCGCCAGCCCTTAACTGGCCGCGATACGCCTGTTGATTTTGATAAAGTCCTGATCTGAACTACGTTATTGGAAACGAGAAAGCAGTCTTAGGGGACAGGTTTCTCACCGGAATTGAGGTGTGTGTATGCAAATTGATATGTCAAAAAATTCTTTTCACCCGCCTGGACGCACGAAAGGGTTGCTCAGAACCCACCGCGCACAAAGCGCAGCCCTGCAAAAGGCCATAGAACCCAATACCAAGCTGCTGCCGATGATAGATATCTTCAATCTTAAAGGATTCCAGTGCAGCTATTCTGTCACCGATGCTGCGGCGAGTCTTTGGCAAAGAGAGAACACCAGGGTCCGAAGGGATGATGCTCCATCGGTGGCACGCTTGCAAGCACGACTGCGCAGCGGAAATTTTAGGATGACCCCTACTCAAAAGGAAATCAAAGACTATCTGATCCGCCTTCGCCGGGATGGCCTGGATGGCCAGATTGATTGGCCAGGCCTTATCGCAGAGCTTAGGAGCTTTCAGAATATCCCGCCAGAAGAGTTGATTTCGAGTCTGGATTATGTGGCCTCACGCTATGTTTCAGTTCAGGATAAACTGAAGCGCAATTTTACAGGGTGTGAGTTTAGAGAGCTGGAGTCCAAGTTGGAAGATATCTGGGCCGCAGGTGTGACGGGCCTAGTTGATGGATACGTCAACTTTCTAAAGAGCAACCTGGGTCTTTCAGATTTGGACGCCAACGCGGCACGAATCAGCCTGGATGTACTTATGGAGCAGAGGATTTGCGTATATCGCGCGATGGTGAAGCAAATAAATATCACCACTGCTTCCCAGGGCGGCTTGGACGGCTGTTGGCTCTGCAATCATGACGCATATATGGCCACCCGGCTTCGAGAAGCTGCGGCGCCTGCCAAAGCGAGTTCTATTCCCGCCAGGGGGATATACTCTGCTCAGGATCTGATGGCGGCTGGCTGGGTCGCCCAGATATACCAATTTGAAATCGAGAGCGCCGCTGCCGGCAGACAAAATGAAGCTCAGCTGGCCTTAAACTTCGCCTTTGCGGACATGAAAGAAGAAACCCTGATTCAAAAGAATCTTATAAGCGAGAGGATGGCCGAACTTTTACGCAAATCACGCCCTCAAGGCCATGCTATGGCCTTAGATGCTGTTGCCAGGTATCTGGACTCCCGGGAGGCTTCAGGCTCGCCTGACGAGCCTGAGAGCCCGTATGCAGCTGTTGAGCGTACTGTCTTTCGAGACATCTATGAAGCAGTCTTAAATGCCTACCATCGAAATGGCGGCGACGGCGCGGAAGCGATTCGCGCAGGTGTAACCCATGGAAAAGCTGCTACCGCGAAGGCATATGCAAAGGACCCGGATGCAACTCGCTGGGGTAAATCTATGGATCAGTATTGGGAAACTTTTTATACTGTACCAAACCTTGAGAACCAGACGGCATCCGAACAACAGATAGAGCAGATGCTTGCCATGATAGGCCGGTCTTCCCGCCGCAGCAATTCTACATATCAAAATTACAGAAACGATTGGCAGAAATTTTTATCTATTATTCAAGGAACCGGATACAATCTCAAAGCACAAAACAAAACTTTTTACGCCAATTATTAAGTATATTTTGACACTTAGCCACAACGCTTCAAATTTATTTTGACTTTTCGAGTAGGTGCCATATACCAATAACATATACACATCAAAAAATTTTTCCATTTGAGTGTCCAAATTTGGCAGCCTTCTACGTTATATATTATGTAGGAGACAATAGGAAAATAGGATCCCACACCCCGGGGGCACGAAAGGAGTAGTCCAATGCAGTAAATACATAATCCGCTGGATAGCGCGTGCATCACAAAGTACAAAACCTATCTTTATTTTACAAAGGAGAAATTTCGACTATGAAAGCAAAACGTTTGGCCAGCTTGGCTCTGGCACTGGCTCTGACCAGTTCCCTTCTCTGTGTCCCTGCTAACGCAGCGTCATTTGCGTTACGGACAGCTCCCGGTATGATGGGAAGCGAACGGGTCTACACCACGACCGTCCGCTCGTTCGGTACCGGCAGAAATGAAATTGATGTCGCCGTAAGCAGTTATTACGGGGACGGGCGCGGCAACGTACACGGAACTTGTAAAAGCCACAGGACATCGCGTGATGTTATATTTGATGACGTTGGACGCGATTATATCAAGGTGACAGAGGACGTTGTTGTCGGCACACCGATGACGGTAGTGATGTCCCTGCAGAACGTGGTCCCGGCAGAGACGCTTCGTGCATCTGGTACCGTTGGGTAACAGCAGCATCTAATATCAGCCGCACAATTCTTTGCTGCTTGACAGTATGAATTGTGCGGTTGCATTTCTTATGTACTGCACTATCTAAAATCTGATGACCAAGGAGTTAATGGCCATGAAAAAGCGAATGTTTTCTTTGCTGATAGCAACTATACTGATTTTACCTGCTTGTGGAGTATTTAACCCGCAATCTAACGATGAATATTCCGAATTGACACCGATTGCTGTGGTAGTAGAAGAAGCAGATAATTTTATCCCGAAAGAATATGAAAACTTAACCTTTCGCCAAGATAAAATTTCTATTTCTGTACCAGAAGATCTTGCCTGCTGTACCCTTCGAGAGGTTGGTTGTTTTGACTTGGATTATGGTGATAAGCTGATGCGTTGGTGGATACCTAGTGAGGTTTGGGATGATCAGTATGTATCTGCCTGGGACGACACTTACGCTTATGCATTCTCCTCTATCTTTGACCGTACCGAAGAGGATGGAAACGGTTGGTATGCAGCAGTTTGGTGCACGGGAACTGTCACCTATGCGCGTGAAAAGGGGTGGGAGCACTTCTTTCACACTCCAGAGGGACTTGATCGAAGTTATAACGTTAATGTAGATAATTTGAATGAGAGCATATCTTTGGATGGAGAAGATGTCACTCTGAGTTCTGTTTTGGATTTAGCAAATTCTTTCGCATCAGACTGGTTGGCACAAACAGATTTGCAAATTACTTTGCGCCCTAAGTATCTATATGTTTGTAGTGATCAGAACATGGAAAAGTTTGTACAAGTAATTTATCAAACCTGTTGGAATGGTGTGCCAATCTCTACAGTTACAAGGCAATATCCAGACTCTAAAATGTTTACTCTACCAGTTCCCTCTGAGCAAAACGGCTATACTGGTGACGTAGAAATGCTCTCTGTACTGGCAACTACGACTTCTGGGAACGATCTTGACTTTTTTGGCGGTGGTAATGGAGCGGTGGAATTATATGATGCTGGGACTGTTTATGAAAACATGGTTTCATTATCCACTGCCTGCGATATCCTTAGTGAATCAATCACTGGATATGGTACCCAAGAAATCAGGGATGTAGCACTAGAGTATCGGTTCAATATTGTTGGCTCTGATCAGCCACAAAATACTTATCGCTTTATAGATGAAAAGAGCGGTGAACTATTGCCGGACCGGGGCAAGGTTCAACTTTACCGCACCAGCTATGATTTGTATGAAGCAACTCCTTACTGGGCTTTTTACGGAAATGACAAGCGTTTCTGTGAACTGGTCTTCTATGTTAACTGCTTAACTGGTGAGGTACAGGTTATTGATAACCAACCATGAGGAATGGATTATGAGATTTTTTAACCTCTTAAAAACAGACCTATATCGTGTAGTCTTTCATATAGATTTTGTAATTGCAGTATTACTCTTTGGGGCTTTGTGTTTTACAGCAGAAGGATATGCTGACAATGGTTCCAGCGTTAGCATTTTGGAGCTGGCTCTATTTTATAAACCGGATGATATCTCTAATCGGCTCTTCCTTTCCAACTATGGTCTTTTTTTAGCAGGAATTGGCCCCTATAATTTGATGTTCGCCCCTATTATTGCTGCAATTCCGTCTATCCCCAATTTCTGTCGGGAGCGGCGCAATGGATACATCCGCCTTCTAATTCACAGATGTGGTGTTGCTCAAAGGTGTTTTAGCTTTTATGCCTCTGCTCTGATTTCTGGGGGAAGTGTAGTTATGGCAGGTTACAGTTTATATGGACTGTTCTGCTTATTCTTATTCCCTAGTATGACTGCAGATGCAGTTCTGACAGTACCAATTTGGAGTGGAATCTTATCACAACTGGCAGGAGCCTTTGTTTTTGGGCTGGTGGCCGTACTTTTACCAACATTACTTGCGGGGATCAGCAAAAATACTTATTTCGTGCTTTGCGCTGCGTTCTCCTTGTACTATGTTTATTGTAACTTCCTTGATTCTCTTTCTAATCGCCTATTCTACATTGGAGAGCTAGAGCAGTCCTTCCAAGTTATGATGTTCTATCCGACTTCCGTATTCCAATGCATGGCTGGATACCAGCCATGGCGTTTGATAATATGGATTTGCTTGGTGATTGTATTGTGTGGTCTTTTGCAACTATGTATGATTTGGCGTTTTGACAAGGGGGCGTAAGAATGAGTATTCGAAAAATGCTCCTCCATGCCAGAATGGAGTATTTGCTCTGGTTGACGAACCCTCGAATATCTATTTTTTTAGTAATATTAGTGCTGATACATTCCTTGGTAATTCAACCTCTGCATGAAGCGAGCGAACAAATTGGATATCCATTTCACCTTTTGGAACCTATAGTTGCCTTGTGCAACTCCACGCTCATATTATTGATATTACCCATAGGTTTCTTAATTTTATTGGCAGACTTCCCACGTATGGATCATGGCTTTTTACTCCAACTCTATCGAGTGGGACGACTCAATTGGGTGCTAGGAGAACTGATGTATCTGTGTATAGCAGCAATAACATATTTGCTTGGCGTGATAATTGGAACCATGTTATGTTCCTTGCCCTATGTTCCTATTGTTGGCTCCGATTGGAGTATTGTAGCCACTGATTATACAGCAATACTAAAGGATGATGCGTTAAAGACAGTTGCGATGCTTTTGCCTGGTAACCTCTACCATCAAATGGGACCAATGGACGCTGTAATGGGGAGTTGTTTCTTGTTGTTCCTCTACCTAACACTGATGGGTACAGTCCTTCTAGCAACGAGTCTGCTTCGGATAAAATTTTTAGGGATCGCTACTAATGCCAGCCTTCTGTTAGTAGGTACCGGATTTGTTGTTTTGGATAGTTCGTGGATGTGGGCATTTCCCAGTGCTCACGCCTTAATTTGGGTACATTTCACACCTTATTTCCGGGTTCCTGTCTGCCCTCTATGGACAAGCTGGCTTTATTTCTCGATGGGAGCAATTATAATGATAGTTCTGGCTATTCTGATTGCAAAAGAAAGAAGCTTTGATTCTATTTTGGAGTTTGATTAATATGGCTATAATTTCTGTAGAAAACGTCACTTTAACCATACGAAAGGCTCAAATCCTATGTAATGTTTCTGTTCAGTTTGAAGAGGGCAGGATCCATGGCATAGTTGGAAGAAATGGTAGCGGAAAGACTATGTTAATGAAGTGCATCTGTGGTTTTATTCGCCCGACCTCCGGGCAGATCGTTGTAGATGGAAATCTGGTTGGAAAAGATGTTGATTTTCCCCCAGACCTTGGCCTGCTAATTGAAACACCTGGATTTGTTCCCTATTACAGCGGCCTGAAGAACTTGATACTATTGGCCGCTATAAATAAGCGTGTTTCCAAGAAGCAGTTGAACGATTGTATGGAGCAGCTTGGGCTAGGTGATGCAAAGCACAAACGAGTATCAAAATATTCTATGGGAATGCGTCAGCGATTAGGGATTGCCCAAGCCATCATGGAAAATCCCAAATTGCTCATTTTAGATGAACCACTTAATGGCTTGGATGAACAGGGCGTCGGAGAAATTCGGGAACTTTTATTGGATTTGAAGAGAATAGGTACAACAATTATCCTATCTTCTCATAACGCAGAAGACATTCATCTTCTGTGTGACAGTGTACATAAGATGGCAAATGGTATATTAACGACATAGACTTAATCAACTTTTTGAGGTACGGTAGTACAGGTGTTTCTCAGTGTTTGCAGCTTTAGCTGGCAATTGACGCATACATCCCCCAAAGAATTTAACTACAAGTTGAATGACAAACCGCAAAAACTGTGCTATGATATCATCAACAGGCGAACACAGCCAAAAACCAGGAAAGGAGACCGTACCATGAAGGCCATGATTACTGCCAACTTCTATGAGTGTGAGCTGCAAGCTATCTTCCAGGTCGAGGAATATA
>OFGA01002874.1_pt1 | contig 10309 bp, 7 predicted proteins | sample 1521471 | NCBI WGS metagenome assembly OFGA01 (sample SAMEA3504086, study PRJEB24116) | mouse gut metagenome | biome: mouse gut; feature: mouse-associated habitat; material: faeces | place: Denmark | collected 2011
CCGCTCCCGCTCCCGCGGCCCCCGACGAACAGCCCGTCCCCGCCGTCATCGAGGACGGCGATCAGATCTACCACGGCGAGGACGCCCCGGCGGACGCCATTCCCGGCGGCGCGTCCCCCGTTGGTGAGCTTCCCCAAGCCAAGGGGGAGGATATCCAGCCCGCCCGCCACGACCTGCTCCCACCGGGCGAATAAATCCCCCTTCCCTTTTTGGGGAAAAACGGTTATAATACGGTCAGCCGGACCCCCGATCCGGCTGACCGTATCTTTTACCACGAGGTGACCCCTATGGCCCGCGATATGAACCGCCCCACTATGAAGATCTCCTACAACGCCCCCGTGGCCCTTACCTTTGCCCTCCTCTCCCTGCTGGCTCTGGTGGCCAACCACTTCACCAACGGCTGGGCCAACGCCACCCTGTTCTCCGTCTACCGCTGCTCCCTGCTGGCCGATCCCCTGGGCTTCTTCCGCTTCTTCGGCCACGTGCTGGGCCACAGCGGGTACGCCCACTACATCGGCAACATGGTGCTCATTCTGGTGCTTGGCCCCAACCTGGAGGACCGCTTCGGCAGCTGGAACGTGCTGTGGGCCATTTTATTCACCGCCCCATGTCTCCGCTTACCCCTAACCCTGCTCTTTTCCATAAATTCCTCCCGAATATCGTCAAGCCTGAACCGGTCCTCTGCCGGAATACAGGATTTCGATGAGAAACACCCGATACACCGACACGCCGGCGCTTCCACCTGCCCCGCATTTTCCCTGTCATTACCAGTTCTTTTCCAGTATGTCTCCTCTCCCCACATCACGTTTCTCCAGCCCGCCCAGAAGCAGCCCTACATGATCCCCCTGTTTCGCCGTATCCAGAAGCTTTCGAAACATCTCTATGCCTGTCACGATAACCTCCCTTGAACTTCCGTCCACCCGCCGCAGCATCACCTTATCCCCTTTTGTCACACTGCCGGCTTCCACCTGTCCTGTGATTGCAGTTCCCCGGCCGGTAATGGAAAACACATCTTCCACCGTAATGCGAAATGTCCCGCAGCCGTCATTTCCCGTCTCCGCATCTCCGCAGTATGCACCGGCGCCTTCCGGCCTGCGCCAGGTACCGTCGTCTGCATTCTTTTTCCTGAACCAATCAAATAATCCCATTTTCCTCCTCACTCTTCCTGCTTCCGGTACTGCACCGGGGTCAGGCCGTAATTCTTCTTAAAAAGCCGGTTGAAATGCTCCACGTTCTCATATCCCACCTCGGCGGCAACAGTCTCCACCGTCTGGTCCGTCTCACGCAGCAGGGTCCGCGCCCTTTTCATGCGCTCCTTCCTCACGGCTTCCTGGAATGTCATCCCTGCCTTCTCCTTGATATACTTGGACAAATAGGGCTTGGAAAGATGGAATTCCTCGGACAGCGTGTCAAGGGTTACATTCATGTAGTCATTTTTAATAAAACTGATAATTTCCACAATGCGCGCTTCCCGGCCTTCGGTGATATGCTGCTCCACCGCCAGTTTGTTAGTTGCGGAAGCCAGCGCCGCAATGGAGGCCTTGATGATGTCCTCGTCCACACCTACTCCCCAGTAGTGCTTACCGCCGCACAGAATGGCCACATAGGCTGCAGCCTTGGAACTGGAGCCTTTGGAAATGGCATGCTCCTCATACACCGACAGCTGGTAGCTGATGCCGAAATAGGTCTTGATTGCATTGCTCACCGCATCCAGGCGCCCGTTTCCGCCGGCCCTGATGAGCCGTTTTTCCCCGTTCTGCTCTATAGTCACTTCCGCCCGGATGCCTTTCTCCTGTCGGAAATGGCATTCCGGAATATGGAACACGGTTCCCAGATTGATATAATTTTCCTCGAAAATCTGATATATCTCCGAAGGGTGCAGCTCCTGATGCCTTCTGTCGGACACCCCCTTGATGAGATACCCCACTTCCTCCTTCATGGCCGCCGGCAGGGAGAAGCCGAACTGCTGCTTCAGCACAAAGGCCACGCCGCCCTTGCCGGATACACTGTTGATACGGATGACATCGGACTCGTACTCCCGTCCCACATCCTTGGGATCTATGGGCAGATACGGAACATCCCATCTGTCCCCGCTCTTTCCTTCCTTCAGCCAGGTCATGCCCTTACTGATGGCATCCTGATGAGAACCGGAAAATGCGGTAAACACCAGATCCCCCGCATAGGGCACTCTCTCGTGCACCCTCATGCCCGTAAAGCGTTCATATTCCTCCCGCACCTTCATAATGTTGGAGAAATCAAGCCCGCTGTCCACACCATGGCACATCATGTTCACCGCCACAGTCACAATATCCACATTTCCGGTGCGCTCACCGTTGCCGAAGAGGGTTCCTTCCACCCTGTCGGCCCCGGCCAGAATACCGAACTCCGCGTCGCTGACGCCGCATCCCCTGTCATTGTGCGGATGTACGCTGAGCACCACATTCTCACGGTATTTCATATGCCTGTGCATATATTCCACCTGGCAGGCAAACACATGGGGCATGGCCACCTGCACCGTGGTGGGCAGGTTTATGATGGCTTTGTGTTCCGCGTCCGGCTGCCATACATCCAGCACCGCGTTGCAGACCTCCAGCGCATATTCCGGCTCAGTCTGGGAAAAGCTTTCCGGGCTGTATTCGAACGTAAAGTTCCCTTCCGTCTCCTCCGCCATTTCCTTCAAAAGTTTTGCCCCATCCACGGCCAGCTGCCGGATGGCATCCTTATCCTTTTTGAACACCTGCTCCCTCTGCTCCACGGAAGTGGAATTATACAGATGAACCACCGCATGGGGAGCCCCCTTCACGGCTTCGAAGGTTTTGCGGATAATATGTTCCCTGGCCTGGGTCAGTACCTGGATGGTCACATCCTCCGGTATCATATTCCGCTCGATCAGAGCCCGGATAAACTGATATTCCGTATCCGAGGAGGCCGGAAAGCCCACCTCTATCTCTTTAAAACCGATGTCCACAAGCAGCCTGAAAAAATCCAGTTTATCTTCCAGCGTCATAGGGTCGATCAGCGCCTGATTGCCATCCCGCAAGTCCACGCTGCACCACACAGGCGCCTTCTCGATGGCATCCTTTTTCACCCAGTCATAGGTCATTTCCGGGGGAAGATGATAGGTCTTGCCGTATTTATTGTTCACAGTTGTCCCATTCATATAATCTATCCTTTCCTTCCGGGCCCCTTTTTGTACGGAGACCGGACTCTTACCTGTTTTCTGCACGCAGACACAAAAAACTGTGTTACTGATTTGGCAGGATACCGGGATCAAATATCTTTGGCCCCTGACACCCTGAAAATCGTAACACAGATTCCCGAAATGCGCAAGTGTTTATTTAATTCAAATTATTGATTTATTTTATTCCCATATATTCAGGATTTCTTATTTTATTCCTGATAATTCCATGTTTTTGCGCAAAAATCATTGTTTTATTTTTAGATATCCTCATGTCTGATTTTAACTTGTTCCGGCTGCGGCTTTGCGCCTTCCTTTCTGTTTCAGCAAGACGCCGGGTCATTTTTCTTTTCGTTCTTCTCCAGCAGCCTGTGAATCTTTTCATGGGGATCCAGAAGCTTGGAGATGGATTTTCCCGCATTTACGGAATGAATGTAAATGGCAATATATTTCGTGATGTCCACTTCCCGGTACCAGGGCGCATTCCGGATTTCCTCCCGCCTGTAGGATGCATTGGTGATAAACACCGCTTCCAGAATATTCTTGCCATGCGCCTCGTCAAACTTCCTGAGCCCATCCGTAAACAGTGCAAAGGTAGCTATGGCAAACACTCTCTTTGCCCCCTGCTTTTTACAGTATTTTGCCACATCCAGCATGGTAGTGCCGGAACAGATCATGTCATCCACAATGAATACATCTTTATTTTTAACGCTGGGACCGATATATTTATGTACATCCACCACATAATTGCCGCCCACCACTTTGGTCCTGGACCTGCGCTTGTAAAAAATTCCCATATCCAGCCCCAGTTCATTGGTATATTTGAAGTTTCTGGTGGTCGCCCCCAGATCCGGCGAAACAAAAATGGAGTGGTCTTCCGAAAACACTATGTCGGAATAATTCTTCTTAATCGCCTTCATCACCTGATAGATCGGAAACAAATCATCAAATCCATTATAAGGAACCGCATTTGCCACACGATTGTCATGGACGTCAAAAGCCGTGATATTTCTCACGCCAATGTTCTCCAGCTCCCGCAAGGCCATGGCGCAGTCCAGGGATTCCCTGGAAATCCTCCTGTCCTGCCTGCTGGCATAAAGAAGGGGTGAAATTACGTTGATCCGGTATGCTTTTCCGCCGATGGCAGACACCGTCCTTTTCAGGTTCTGGAAGTGCTCATCCGGCGACATGGGAATCGTCTGCCCATACATCTGGTAAGAGCAGGAGAAGTTTCCCACATCCACCAGAATATACACATCCGCGCCCCGGACGGTATCCTCCAGCACTGCCTTTGCGTCGCCCGTGGAAAAACGGACAATCTGTGAATTTACCACATGACATTCTTCCTTGTTGTAAGTCTCCCGCAGATAATATTCAATCTTGCTTGAGAGTTCCTCCGTTCCATACAGCGGAATCAGTACGATGGGAATAGAGTGATTTGCTGCCAGCTGACTCATGTTTTCCTCCTTGTGTTGTAACCTTGAAGCCGTATTTTGATAACACACTGCCCTTTGAACCATCAGACAGATGTTCTCATCGTTTCCACCTATCAGTTTATAATATTTTCCCTGTTTTTACAAGTCAGTTTTGGGCCGGATGATCAGTTTTCCGAAACTGGCTGGGTGTCATTTCAAACTTTTTCCGGAACAGACGGTTAAAGTTGGACAGATTGTCAAACCCGCACTGTTCCGCAATCTGCAGAATGGTCTCGTTTCCATTCCGGAGCGCATAGGCGGCCTTTTCCAGGCGGTAAGCGATCAGGTATCCGTTAAAGCTGATCCCCGCCCCGTCCCGGAACCAACGCATAAAATGACTTTCACTGTACCCGCATTCGTCCGCCGCATCTTTTACCGTTATTTTCTTGTCGTAATCACGTTCTATTCTCGACAGCACCAGTTTCAGTTTTTCCACATCCCCTTTCCCGGTGCCGGGATTTTTCTCCGGAAAAGCCCCCCTGACCAGCAGGGAAAACAAAAGCATCAGCCACCCCTTTACCCCCAGTTCATAGCCCTGCATCCTGGATTCACACAATTCATCCACGGCGTCCAGACACTCCGCCGCCTGTCTGTAGATCCCGTCTTCCTTCCTGATCTGTACGGGTATCTGCAGTTTGCCGTTTAACATTGGCTGCAGATATTTCCGGCTGCAGGCGTCAATACTTCCCAACCCCAGAAAATTCATGTCAAACATAATGTTTTCATATTCCATGCTCTTCTTGGGAATACTCTGCATACCGTGCAGATGCCCCGGCAGAATCAGAAAAATGTCCCCGCACCCTGCCGTGTAGACATCATGGTCCACACGGATGATGCCCTTTCCTTTTTTCACATAAATGATCTCCGCGCCGTCCTGCCAGTGCAGGGGCACAAAGCTGAAATCCTGGGGGATTGTGCAGGGATAAATATTAAATGCAAACATTGTATCAGAATGTCTTTTGGCTTCATAATAAGCGGATTCCCCTATTTCCTTCACTTTATCATGTTTTTCCATAAAATCCGTCCTTTCTCCCCTGCAAAAGATAGCAGGATTGTATCATAATCTGATGACATTATACAAGCATTATTTTCAAATATATGGTAAAAATATGTTCAGAATCAAATAAAAACATTTGAGAGGAGACAACCGAGATGAAAAGTATGGATAAAACACTGACAGAACTTTGCGGCAACGATATCAGGTACTGCTCTTATGAAGAAGTCTACATGGCACTGCTTAGCCTTGTGCAGAAAGAAAGCGAAAAACGCGCGGTTCCGGCCACCGGACGGAAACTCTATTATATTTCTGCCGAATTTCTCATCGGCAAGCTTCTGAGCAACAACCTGATCAACCTTGGGCTTTATGATGATGTGAAAGCCTGCCTGGAATTCCACGGAAAGTCCATGGCACAGCTGGAAGAAACAGAGCCGGAACCCAGCCTGGGCAACGGCGGACTGGGCAGACTTGCCGCCTGCTTCCTGGATTCCATCGCCACGCTGGGAATGTGCGGCGACGGAATCGGGCTGAATTATCATATGGGACTGTTCCGCCAGGTATTTGAGGCAAATAAGCAGAAGGAGGTTCCGAATCCCTGGATCGAATCCGAATCATGGCTTAATGATACGGGTATCCGTTTCCAGGTTCCATTTAAGGATTTCACTCTGACATCGAAGCTCTATGATATTGATGTGGCAGGCTATGATAACGGCAAGAACAAGCTGCATCTGTTTGATGTGGAAGGTGTGGATGAGAGTATCATCGGAGACGGGATATCGTTTGACAAGAGGGACATCGGCAGGAATCTGACGCTCTTCTTATACCCGGATGACAGCGATTGGGCCGGCAACCTGCTCCGCATCTACCAGCAGTATTTTATGGTGTCCAACGGTGCGCAGCTTATCCTCAAGGAATGTGAGGACAAGGGGTACGACCTTCGCAAGCTTCATGAGCACGTGGCGATCCAGATCAATGACACCCATCCGTCTATGGTGATCCCTGAGCTGATCCGCCTGCTGGTTCAGAGGCAGGTTGACTTCAACGAGGCGATCGAGATCGTCCAGAAGACCTGTGCTTATACGAACCATACAATCCTCGCGGAAGCGCTGGAGAAATGGCCGCTTGACTATCTGGAGCAGGTGGCGCCGCAGATCGTGCCGATCATCAAGGATCTGGACGCACGCATGAAGGGCAGATACAAAGACCCCAGAGTTGCCATTATAGACGACCAGAACAGGGTGCATATGGCGAACATGGATATACATTTCGGATACAGTGTCAACGGCGTGGCGGCTCTGCATACGGAGATCCTGAAGGACTCAGAGCTTAAGCCGTTCTATGACATTTACCCGGAGAAATTCAACAACAAGACCAACGGGATCACGTTCCGCAGATGGCTTCTGCACTGCAATAAGGAGCTTGTACAGTGGATCAGCGGATATGTGGAGGAGGATTTTAAGAAGGATGCGAATAAGCTTGAGAAGCTTCTGCGCCATATCGACAGTGATATAGCCCTTGAGAAGCTTCTGGATGTAAAGCATACGAAGAAGGTACAGCTTGCAGAATACTTGAAGGAGGCGCAGGGGTTAGAGCTTAATCCAGATTCTATCTTCGATATCCAGGTGAAGCGTCTGCATGAGTACAAGCGTCAGCAGATGAACGCGCTGTACGTCATCTACAAATACCTGGAGATCAAGGCAGGAAAGAAGCCGGCAACGCCGATCACCATGATCTTCGGGGCGAAGGCGGCGCCTGCGTATGCCATTGCGAAGGATATCATCCATCTGATCCTGTGCCTGCAGGAGCTGATCGACAAGGATCCTGATGTGTCGCCTTATCTGAAGGTCGTGATGGTGGAGAATTATAACGTGACTATGGCGGAGCACCTGATTCCGGCATGTGATATCTCTGAGCAGATCTCTCTGGCATCCAAGGAAGCGTCAGGAACCGGCAATATGAAGTTCATGCTGAACGGAGCGGTGACGCTGGGAACGGAAGACGGGGCTAACGTGGAGATCCATGAGCTTGTGGGAGATGAGAATATCTATATCTTCGGCGAGTCCAGCGAGAAGGTTATCGAGCATTATGCGAAGGGCAGCTACCGTGCGGCGGATTATTATATCGAGGACGAGCAGATCCGTGCGCTGGTGAACTTTATCATCAGCCCGGAGCTGATGAAGATCGGTGACCCGTATCACTTGCTGCAGATCCATGCGGAACTGATCTATAAGGATTGGTTTATGACTCTTCTGGATCTGAAGAAATATATCTCGGTGAAGAACCGCGCCTATGAAGATTACGCAGATCGGAAGGCGTGGAGCAGGAAGATGCTGGTGAATATCGCGAAGGCAGGATACTTCTCTTCTGACAGGACGATCGCAGATTACAATACGGATATCTGGCATCTGAAATAGATTCTTTCGTGGGGTACGGAAGGCTTCGGCCTTCTGTACCCTGTTATATTGTCCGGCCGTAAAAACAGGCAAAGGAATGGAATAAGGGGAATTCGCATAAGGTGATATGAAAGGCTTATGGAAGTGAGGAATTGCCCTATGAAGAAGCATACGGCCGTGGCGCTGTTGTGTACGGCGATTGCCGCTGCTGGATTGCTCCTGGCGCCGAAGGATGGAAGGGAACTCTCATATATGAGCGGGACGGCGCAGAAACGGGAGAATGAAGGGACGGGTACGAAGAGGAAGGGTGCGGATGACGGGAAAGATTACATTAAATGGGTGGAATTCCATGTGACCTGCGACGCCATGAAGCAGGCATATCAATACGACCTGGATACATATGGAAAAGAGGTTCATTTGAACTGGGTGGAGCTGCTTGCGTATCTGGGAGCGAGATACGGGGGAGATTTTACCAGGTATAAGGAAGAGGACTTAGAAGACGCGGCGAAGGTATTGGCGGAGGGGAAGAAGACGATCGGCGAACTGACGGCTGATATGCAGTATTATGAATATTACCGGGAAGCATACGGCGCGGTATTGGACGGGATGGTAGGAGAGTATGAGGTGGAAGTATCTGCCGAAGGAGAGCCGGATAAGAAGGAATCGGATAAGATGGATTCAAAAGAGGGCGGGACAGCTGAAAAGACCTGGAAGAAAGTATACGGACTTAAGGCATTTCACCCGATCGCGAAGGGCTTCCCTTATTCGGATTATGATGATTTCGGGGTGTCGAGGACCTATGGATACAAAAGGAACCATCTGGGCCATGATATGATGGGGCAGGTCGGAACGCCGGTGATCGCGGTGGAATCAGGATATGTGGCGGAGCTTGGATGGAATCAGTACGGCGGATGGCGGGTAGGCATCAACAGCTTCGACGGGAAACGTTACTATTACTATGCCCACTTAAGAAAGGACCGTCCTTATGCAGAGGGATTGAAGAAGGGCGGCGTCGTACAGGCAGGGGACGTGATCGGATATATTGGAAGGACCGGATACAGCAGGGAAGAGAATGTCAATAATATAGACGAATATCATCTTCATTTTGGGCTGCAGCTTATCTTCGATGAGTCTCAGAGGGAAGGCAGCAACGAGATATGGGTAAGCTGTTATGAACTGGTCAGATTCCTCTATCAGCATCAGTCGGAGGTGCTGAGGGAAGACGAGACGGGGGAATGGCTGCGGATCTATCAGATGAAGGACCCGCAGGCATGCATAGAATTTGATTAAATATAACATAAATTTTATTTGGGGTTGATAATAGGGCCTCAAAAGCTTATATTATTAAAGAACCAATGAATTATTATAAATCAGGAGGAGATATTGTGGGAAAATATAAGAAGATTGAGCTCATAATTCTGTCTGTGCTGATCGTGGTTTTGTCTGGAGCAGTCGGATATAAAGTATTCCTGGCAAAAAAGGACGAACCCGTACAGGATAAGGAAGTTAAGAAGGTCAGCGAGGAGCAGCCGGTCACACAGCCGGAACCGGAGCCTGAGCCGGAACCGCAGCCGGAACCGATAGAGATTCCGGTGAATTTTGACGAATTGAAAGCGCAGAATCCAGATGTATATGCATACATAGAGATACCCGGGACTCAGGTATCCTATCCGATCCTTCAGAGTGCGGACGGAAGCGTGGATTATCTGAATACGACGCTTCAAAGGACTGCGGGGCTGCCGGGATCTATCTATACAGAGAACATCAGCAGTCAGGAATTCACGGATTTTAATACGGTGATCTACGGACACAATATGAAGGACGGTTCTATGTTCGGAAGCCTCCACAGTTTTGATAACGAGCAGTTTTTCAGGGAGCATTCGGAGATCAATGTCTACATGCCGGATAAGGCGATCAAGTACCATATCTATGCGGCACGGTGGTTTGACGACAGGTATATTCCGGTGAGCTATCCGCTTGAAACGCCGGAGGGCAGGAATCAGTTCTTAAGCGACGTCAGGAATATAGGTCTGTCGCCTGCGTATTTTAACGATGAGTATATGCCGACGGAGCAGGATTGTCTGATCACGCTGTCTACTTGTACGTCTAATCCCACGAACCGGTTGTTCATTATCGGCGTGCGGGGAGAGACGAGCGTGATCCGCGTACTGAAAGTACTGAAAAATACCTCTTTCGGCCGGGTGGAGGAAATTCTGAATCCTTCCTCCGCCCGGCGGGAGCCGGACTGCCCCCACTATCCCGCCTG
>OFGA01002876.1_pt1 | contig 10294 bp, 10 predicted proteins | sample 1521471 | NCBI WGS metagenome assembly OFGA01 (sample SAMEA3504086, study PRJEB24116) | mouse gut metagenome | biome: mouse gut; feature: mouse-associated habitat; material: faeces | place: Denmark | collected 2011
ATCATAAACTGGAAATCGTGGAGCTGCCAGATGAGAAAACGCCGGAAAGCATGAGCTCTGCGCAGGAGGAGGAAGTGAAACGGCGGGAAGGCGAACGGATACTGAAAGCCTTGAAAGAGGAAGCGTTTGCCGTTGCGCTGGCTGTGGAGGGCAGGCCGCTTTCCTCGGAAGAGCTTGCAGCATTTTTGGAGAAAAAAACGGTGGAGGGGACGAGCCATATTGCGTTTTTAATCGGCGGCTCTCTGGGGCTTTCGCCGGAAGTCATGCGCCGCGCCGATTTCGCGCTGAGCTTTTCACGCATGACGTTCCCGCACCAGATGATGCGCGTGATACTGCTGGAACAGGTTTATCGTGCGGAGCGCATCCGGCGGGGCGAGCCTTATCATAAATAACAAAACAAAAAAGCGCGCCATATATGGCGCGCTTTCAGTCCCTCAAAAAAGGCTGGAAGGCGCAGCCTGAGCCTTTTTTGATATACGTCATCAGCCCTTCAAAAGCTGTTCCAGCACAGGGAGGCTGGCAAGATATTTATTTTCAAACGGTTTCTGTCCGACAAACACCAATATCCCAAACAGCCCGATCAGGAATGTGCCGGTAAGCGCGGCAAGGTTCCGCGCGCGCGGCGGCTGTATCCCCTGCCGAATCAGCGCGGAGACAAGGGAATGTTCCAGCTGATGCAGATATTCAGGGCATTGGGAGGGGGACTGCTCCGCCAGAACGCCGGAAGGCTCAAATATCATACGGATAATCAGCCGCGCAGAGGTATCCTCCGCATCTGTCAGACGTTTCTGCATGGCAAGCACAAAGGACTGCAAAAGCGAGAAGGGCGGCTCGTCCCTGGCGAAAAAGCGGGAAAGATACAGGCATTCCTGCGCGGAAACGCTTTCGGCAACGGCGCGGAACAAATCTTCCTTGCTTTTGAAATGGGAATAAATCGTCTGCTTTTTTACGCCGCTTTCTTCGGCGATAAATGAAAGAGAAGTATTTTCATAACCGTATTTGGCAAAAAGAATCTGCGCCTGCGCCTGAATCTCATTTGCACCCATGATGTTCCTCCTGTTCTGAATCTTCCTGCGGTTTTGCGCCGCGTCACAGTATGAGCGATCATTTCTTTGGATCATGTCTTTCTCTTATGTACGTTTCGTATCCTTTGTATGACAAATACACTATACCATATTTTCGGCAGTGTGAAAACCGTCATATGCGGCATTTTTTCTGAAACAGGAAATTTCGGCAAAATGCCGAGGACGTGCAGAAAAGCAATGGAGAAGAAAAACAAAAAAATTTGTGGAAAATAAGCGTTTTTTCTGCAAATACACCGTCAAACGGCAGTCCGGCGGCAGGGGAATTTCGGGCCGGGCGGCAGGAAATTTTCGTTTGCGGTGAAAAAGCGGGGCGGTGTTCCTGGCGGAGCCTGCCTGTGTTCCGGAAGGGCAGGAAAAAGTTCTAAGGATTGAAGGGGATGGATATGTATGTGGTAAGTGGATTTTTGGGGGGACGGAAATGAAAGCAAATTGGAAAAACGGAGTGTTGTATGCCCTGCTGTTCGGATTCTGTTTCTGTGGAGGAAGGCTTGCCGCAAAACAGGACGCCATAGCGGCATCGGCAGGCGAGCATCCCCGCCTTGCCATACTGATTGATGATTTTGGCTACCATGGGGAAGGGACGGAGGAAATGCTCAGTTTGCCGGTTGCGTTTTCGGCGGCGGTAATGCCCTTCTCAGACTGTACGGAGGAGGACGCGGCGCGCATACGTCAGGCAGGAAAGGAAATATTGATACATATGCCGATGGAATCGCTGACGGGAAAGCGGGAATGGGTCGGAAAGAAAGGTGTTTTTCGGGAGATGACAGACGGGGAAATCAGGGCGGCAACGGCAGAGGCGTTTGCAATACTGCCGGATGCGGTTGGAATGAATAACCACATGGGCTCGGCGATTATGGAGGATGAACGCTGCCTTTCAGCGGTGATGGGCGTGCTTGGGGAAAAGGGCTGCTTTTTTGTGGACAGTATGACGACGGCGGACAGCTGCGGGGAAAGCGTTGCGGAGGCAAACGGCGTCTGCATATTGGGGCGCGACGTTTTTCTGGACAGCACAAAAGATGTGGAGCAGGTAAAGGCGAATCTGCGAAAGGCGGCGGAGATTGCGGGGAAAAACGGGAGCGCAGTCGCGATTGGGCATGTTGGACCGGAAGGCGGGAAGACAACTGCTGAGGCGATTGCCGCGTTAATACCGGAACTGGAAGATGCAGGAATTGAATTTGTGACAGTCGGAGAACTGGCAAAATAGAAAAATGGAACATTATGAAAAACGGCGGGAGCTTCGGTGGAATTCTGCCGTTTTTGCCGTTCGGCTGTTTCTATTCGTGTATGCATGGGGCTATGAATAATTATACAGCCTATTCTGTATAAAACGGCAGAATAATCAACAAAAAAGAACCGAATCCACATATATATTTGATATATATATACAAATCAACGTATTTTTATCATTCCCTATTGCATTTTTCCTCACCCTTTTGTATAATCCATGTATCGGTTGAAAGAAAACAGCCCCGCGGCGGGCATAGCAATAAGGAGGATATAAAAATGAAACAGAAAATTGTACTGGCATATTCCGGCGGCTTGGATACATCCGTTATTATCCCCTGGCTCAAAGAGCATTATGACTGCGAAGTTATCGCTGTCTGCGGCGATGTCGGGCAGGGCAAGGAAACAGACGGGCTTGAGGAAAAAGCTCTGAAAACAGGCGCAAGCAAGCTCTACATTGCTGACCTGACAGAGGAATTTATCACTGACGCGATTTATCCCTGCATTAAGGCAAACGCGGTTTATGAAGGCAAATATTTGCTTGGTACATCTATGGCACGCCCCATCATTGCGAAAAAGCTGGTGGAGATTGCTAAAAAAGAAGGTGCGACAGCTATCTGCCATGGCGCGACGGGCAAAGGCAACGACCAGGTACGTTTTGAACTGACAATTAAGGCTCTTGCGCCTGAACTGAATATCATTGCACCCTGGCGTCTGGATACATGGGGCATGGACAGCCGCGAAGCAGAACTGGCATATCTGGAAGCGCATGGGATTCCGTTTGAAGCGGGCCATGACAATTCTTACAGCCGTGACCGCAACATCTGGCACCTGAGCCACGAAGGCCTGGAGCTGGAAGACCCTGCGAATGAGCCGAATTATAAGCACCTGCTGCAGCTTGGCGTTTCTCCGGAGGACGCGCCGGATACACCTGAATATGTGACGTTGGATTTTGAAGCAGGCGTGCCTGTGGCGGTCAATGGCGAAAAGCTGGGGCCTGTTGAAATGCTGAAAAAGCTGAATGAAATCGGCGGCAAAAACGGCGTAGGTATTGCGGACATCTGCGAAAACCGCGTTGTAGGCATGAAATCCCGCGGCGTATACGAAACACCCGGCGGTACAATCCTGTACTATGCGCACCGCGAACTGGAATACCTCTGCACAGATAAAAAGACGCAGGCCTTTAATGAAATCGCCAGCAATAAGTTTACAGAACTGGTATACAGCGGCGAATGGTTCACGCCCCTGCGCGAAGCACTGAGCGAATATTTCGATAAAGTGAATGAAACGGTAACGGGTACTGTAAAGCTGAAGCTTTACAAGGGCAATATCATGCCTGCCGGCGCAACATCACCGTACAGCCTGTATAATGAATCCATTGCCAGCTTCACGACCGGCGAACTTTACAACCACAAAGATGCTGACGGGTTCATCAACCTGTTCGGCCTGCCTTTGAAGGTCCGCGCAATGATGCTGGACAAGAATAAATAAAAAGATAAAACTGCGGGACGCTGTCCCGCAGCCTGCAAGGGGCGTGCCCCTTGACCCGATTGCATACAGGCAAGCCTGTGTGCGGGGACTTAGAGCCTATCCGTAAATTATCTATGCGCATCTTGCTTCATCTTTTCCGGCAGTCTTTGTCGCTTTTTCTTGCCGTACCACTCGGTACGCCTGCAAAAAAGCTCCTTGCCTGCTGAAAAATCTGGCTGCGCAATCTGCACGTATCTTATTTATGGACAAGCTCTTAATTTAGATGGTATACGGTATACCATATATATTTTACATAAGATAAAGATACTCCCATCGGACAGGTGGGAGTATTCAATTCTGTTAAAAAAGGAAACTACAAAAATAAAAAATACCATTTATGGAAAACGTAGTTTTCCATATAAAAGTTTTTGGTTCCGCTTTTTTCAAAAAGCGGACGGGTTTGGGCAGAGCCCAAGGTTCTTTATAACGAAAGAAAGGATTGTTTTTATGGAAAAAGCGAAACTCTGGGGCGGACGCTTCACGCAGTCCACCGACAGTTTTACCGACCACTTCCACTCATCTATCTCCTTTGACAGCCGCATGTACCGCGAAGACATCACCGGCAGTATGGCGCACGCCGCTATGCTCGGCAGGCAGGGCATTATCCCGAAAGCAGATGCGGACCTGATTATCAAAACGCTCGGTGAAATCCTTGCGGATATCGAAAACGGCACTGTTTCATTCGACGAAAAAGCCGAAGATATCCACATGAACATCGAAACAATACTGATTTCCCGTATTGGCGATGTGGGCAAACGCCTGCATACCGGCCGCAGCCGCAACGACCAGGTCGCGCTGGATACGCGGATGTACGCCAAAAAGGAAATTACGGCAGTCAAACAGCTTGTGAAAGACCTGATTGCAGAGCTGAACAACCTTGCGGCGGAGCATACGGAAACCATACTTCCCGGCTATACCCATTTGCAGAGGGCGCAGCCTGTTACGCTGGCGCATCACCTGCTTGCGTATGTTGAAATGTTCAAACGGGATTATGAACGGCTGAACGATGCCTATAAACGCACAGACGTTATGCCCTTAGGCAGCGGCGCGCTGGCAACGACAACATATGACCTTGACCGTTATTCTGTTGCGGAAGAACTTGGCTTTGCGGCGATTACGCTGAACAGTATGGACGGCGTTTCTGACCGCGATTTCTGCATCGAACTCGTTTCTGCGCTTTCTATCCTGATGATGCATCTGAGCCGTTTCTGCGAAGAAATTATACTTTGGAGCAGCCACGAATTCCATTTTATTGAGCTTTCTGACGCGTATTCCACAGGCTCCAGCATTATGCCGCAGAAGAAAAATCCTGATATGGCGGAGCTTATCCGTGGGAAATGCGGACGGGTTTACGGACACCTTATCGGTCTGTTGACAACAATGAAGGGTCTTCCGCTGGCATACAACAAGGATATGCAGGAGGATAAGGAGGCCCTGTTTGACGCGGTGGATACCGTAAAAATGTGTCTGCCTGTATTTACAAATATGCTTGCGACCATGACGGTCAGGCCGGACGCAATGCTTGCGGCGGCAAAGGGCGGCTTTACAAACGCTACTGACGCGGCAGACTGGCTTGTCAAACAGGGCGTGCCGTTCCGCGATGCCCACGCCATCATCGGCCAGCTTGTGCTTTACTGCATTGAACACGGTACGAATCTGGACGACCTTTCTCTGGAGGAATACCGCGCGGTTTCCCCTGTTTTTGATGAAAGCGTGTATGCGGCAATCAACGTAAAACAGTGCGCACAGGCAAGGAAGGTTGTCGGCGGCCCTGCGAAAGAAGCGACAGAACAGGCAATTGCCGCAAATAAGGCGTATCTGGAGAAGCTGTAAAAACGCAGTTTCCGCAGAACATAAAATCAGAAATATTTTCAAAAGCCCTGAAAGGGTTTACCTGTTCCAGGGCTTTTTCTTTTAACTTCTTTTTTCATAATATATCTTTGTGAACATCTCCGCGAAGAGGGACACAGTCAGGCAGAACGCCGCGCCGATGCCGATTCCAACGAAATACGCGCTTCCGGATATGCGGCTCATGGCAAAAAACAGCACCATGATAACGGAACAGCCAATCTGTGTAAGCTGGTGTGATTTGCTATTTGATTGTAACGCGATGAAGCGGTTGCGTTCTTCTCGTTCCTCCAGCTTGTCTTTCCTTGATTTTTCATAGGACAGGCTGCGCAGGAGGAAGGGAATGCCAATCAGTGCGCAGAAGCCTGCAAGAATGAGGTCATACGGCTTAAACTCTTTTATAAAGCACAAAACCACAAGCCCGACTGCCATAACAATGAAATAAACACCCACAAAAAACGTCTTTCTGTTATAAATTTTCATACTCTCTGTCCTCCTGTTCCTTGTTTTCTTTCAAACAGCATAACTCCTCCACAGATACACCGAACACCCCTGCGATACGGTAGGCAAGCATCAGTGACGGGCTGTACTGCTCTTTTTCAATGGAGATAATTGTCCGCGAGGAAACGTGTACCTGCTCGGCAAGCTGCTTCAGCTTTGCCGCTGTCCGGTATTCTCTGATTTTTGTTTTCATTTCTGCCTCCCTTCTGCAATATGAAGTATACTTCATGTGAAATTAACTTCATATTACGCCGAATATAAAGATTTGTCAAGAGGGAATGTGAAGTTTCCTTCAGAAAAAACGTAGGGCCAGCCTTTCGTAAGGTTGGCATATTTGGCGGAAAAAGCCCATAGAATAGAGCAAAACGGACGTTTTATGTGTCTTTTCAGGAGGGATTTTTTTGAAAAAGGAGAAGAAAAAAGGGATGATTAAAGGGCGCAGCAAATCGGAAACGCGTTCCTTGAATGCAGGGCTGTGGCTCTGCCTGATTCGGGGGATTGCTGTCGCTTTTGCCATTACCTGCATCATTTTCATTGGCTTCGGCATATTGCTTACATACACTTCGCTTTCGGAAGATACCCTGCCGGTAGTTTCGCTGGTTTCGACCGCACTTTCAGCCGCGGCCGCAGGCTATGACTGGGCAGCATGCATGAAAAAACGCGGGCTTTTCTGGGGGATGGCTGCCGGAGCGGTTTATGGCGTGCTTCTGTTCCTTGTGACGGGGCTTGCGGGCAGCGGCTTCACGCTGGAGCTTTCCGGAGTTATGACGCTTGTTGTCGCGCTTGCGGGCGGCGGAATCGGCGGCATACTCGGCATAAACCGGAAAGGGTGAGTGTTTTTCTATGTTGCGTTCCAGTGTGTTGCGGCGGTATAATGGAAACAAAAACGAGGTGGAAGAAATGAAAGAACAGATTGGCAAAATGCTGGAATACAACAAGGTCTTTGTGGAACATGAGCTATACAAAAAATATACGACAACGAAATATCCCGACCGCAAAATCGCGATACTGGCGTGTATGGATACCCGCATGACGGAGCTTCTTCCGGCGGCATTGGGGCTGAAGAACGGAGATGTGAAACTGATCAAAACGGCGGGCGGACGTGTCCTGCATCCATACGGGAGCGTGATTTTCAGCCTGCTTGTGGCGGTGTATGAGATGGGCGTGGATACCGTTCTGGTGATTGGGCATGACGACTGCGGCGGCAGCCTGCTAAACGGCAGGAAGATGATAGAGGAAATGAAGGAAAGGGGCATTTCGCAGGACGTTATCGACCATGTGGACGCGAACCATAAAAATCTGGAGGAATGGCTTTCGGGCTTCGGGGACGTCTGCCGTTCTGTGCGGGATACGGTGAAAACGATACAGAGCCATCCGCTCCTGCCGGATGATTTGGAGGTATTGGGGTTTGTGATGAATCCGGAAACGGGAAAAATGCAGGAAGTGTGAAAGGAAAGCCTTGGGGCGGTTCAGTCAGCCCCAAGGCTTTTTGCAGACATTGTTATTTCAGCTTGCGAAACGCAGTATTTATGTTTTTTCAAACTGTGCCTGGATTTTTTCCGGCATGATGGCAACTGCGCGCCGGAACGCCTCTGTATCCAACAGTCCGCCTTGCGTCGCGGCAACAGCCGAAGAAATATGGTTTGCGGCAGTGAGCGCGTCCGCAAAACCCAGCCCGAACCGCCGCGCGGCTATAACGGCACCCATGTGCGAATCCCCTGCGCCGATGGTATCTGTTACCCTTGCGGGAACGGGCGGTGCAAAAATATCCTCCCTGCCGTCAAAGCAGTATGCCCCTTTTGCGCCCAATGTGATGATTACGGTGTTCTGCGTTTCCTGCCAAAGTGTGCGCGCTGCCTCCTGTACGGAGGATTTTTTTGTATAAGCAAGGCTTTCTTCCTCATTCATGTGCAGGACGGGGTGCAGTGCAAAAAGCCGTTTCATGCGTTCCGGCCGGATTTGCAGGATACGCGCGCCTGGCGCGAAATAAACCGTGTATTCGGGGTGTTTTTCCAGATATGCAATGATATTCATGCCGGTATATTCTTCAATTTCCAGACCGCAGACATATACGCTGTCGATGGAGGCGGTGTCGATGTTTTTCAGATAGGTTTTGTAAAACGTGTACTCTATACCGTGGTCTACGATGAATGTCCGTTCTCCGCCTGTTTCGACCATGCAGTAACAGCAGCCGTTTTCTGCATCGGGGCGGCGCACATAAATCGGAACGCCGCGTTTTTTTAATTCCTGTTCTACAAAGCTGCCGTATAGCCCGCTGCCGATTGCGGTACAGAGGCTGTACGGCGCGCCGGAATGGCGCAGAATATCCGAAACGATGCAGGCACAGCCGCCAAGGGAGCGGCTCTGGCTGCTGATATGAATGTCTTCGCCTGTATGGGGCAGATGGTCAATATTTATGATAACGTCTGTTACGGCGGAACCGATGACGAGTGTCTGTTTCATGGCATACCCTCCTGTGCCGTTTTCTGCCATTATAGCATATGGGCGGAAACGCGGACAAGGCTTGTTCTGTGTTTTCTTCCCGGACCCGCATTGATACGGGCAGGCTTTTGTGATAGTATCAAAACAGACGAACGGAGGGGATATTATGCACTGTGGAGAAAAGAAATCTATTCACGCGCTTTTTGAAAACAAGAGATATATGGAAATTTATAAAACGTATCCGCAGGTGGTAAACGAAATGCTGATGATAGAAAATCTGGCGGATTTTGAGGATTTTATGGAAGCGGAAGGGGATTTGGACGAAAGTATATTCGGGCTTTATTTTTCTGCGGGGAAGGGGGAAAGCCTGCTAATCGGAGGCTATGAAAAAGATGTGACGGAAAGCGTTTCCCTTTTCCTGAAGGAAAAGCTGCCGGAAACGGCATTCGACTGTATCAGAGGGCATCTTTCCGGCTGGTATGTGGATTTGGGGACAAAGGACACTATGGAGGAAAAAACAGCAGACTGCAACAGGGCGCTGCAGGGGACAGGATACTCTGTCAAAGCGGAATTCGAAGAAACATATTGTGCAGGAGCCTATTTTTTATCTGTCATGCATCCATGATGCTGCGGACTGGAAAGGGAAGGCGTTTTTGTCCAAAATAAAGAACTGCCGTTCCCTTTTCCGGCGCAATGTGCTATACTGGAAAAAATGCCTTATGCAAAGGGGGTGACGGCATGGAGGAAGTAAGGATTACCGGCGAGGTGGAGGATATCATTTTCCAGAATAAAGACAATGGCTATACGGTATTTTCGCTGACAACGGAGAACGATGAGGTCACCTGTGTGGGCGTACTGCCGCAGATACACAGCGGCGAAGCGTTGGAAATCAGGGGCGAATGGAAAAACCACCCTGTCTATGGAAAACAGCTTCAGGTGCAGTATTACGAGAAATCCATGCCGACAACACAGGCAGGCATGGAAAAATACCTTGCTTCCGGGCTGATTCGGGGCATCGGCGCGAAAACGGCAAAGCGCATTGTGGAAAAATTTGGCGAAACGGCGTTTTATGTCATTGAGGAAAAGCCGGACCTGCTGACGGATATCAAGGGGATTACCTACGAAAAAGCGCAGCGTATTTCAGAGGTTTTTCGCGAACAGCATGAGCTGCGTCGCGCAATGATGTTTTTGCAGGGCTTTGATATTTCCCCAGCCTATGCCATGAAGATATATAAAAAGTTTAAGAACCGTACGTTTGACATTGTGAAAAACAATCCTTACCGTCTTGCGGACGATGTGCTGGGCATTGGCTTCAAAATGGCGGATAAAATGGCGGCGAACGTCGGCATTGCCGAGGATAACCCGAACCGCGTGAAAGCGGCTGTGAAATATGTGCTGAACAATGCGGCGGCAAACGGGGACTGCTTTCTGCCAAAGGGAAAACTGATCGAGGATGCCGTGGAGCTGCTGGGGCTGCACCCGCTGGCGGTGGAAAATGCCATACGGGAGTTGCAGGTAGACAGCCAGCTCTGGCAGGAACGGCTGGAGGAATCCGGCGGGGACTGCGTGTATCTGAATTATTATTTTTATGCGGAGATGGCAGTCGCAAAGCACCTGCTGGAGCTTTCGGCGGAATATGAGCCTGCGGACGCGAAAACCATTGC
>OFGA01002879.1_pt1 | contig 10292 bp, 10 predicted proteins | sample 1521471 | NCBI WGS metagenome assembly OFGA01 (sample SAMEA3504086, study PRJEB24116) | mouse gut metagenome | biome: mouse gut; feature: mouse-associated habitat; material: faeces | place: Denmark | collected 2011
TTTCGGGGCCATCATGTCACAGGTGGCCCAATTGTCGATGTAGGGCAGGAAGCGCTCCGTCTGCTCCAGGCATTCCGCATAATCCCGGAACTGCTCCACCACAAAGGCATGGACATTATCTTCGTCATAGTATTTATGGGGGAGCTGTGCCAGGAATTCCCCGATTCCAGGGTCTTTCGCCCATTTTTTTGCCAGCGTGCGCACCTGCGGGGTGCGCCGATGATTTTCTCCAGCGCCACGGTGGGAATCAGTTTTGCGTGGAAGTCCCTGTAGCCCTCGTCCTGCAGTTCCCATAATTCAGCTTGTATCCTATCGGCTATACGTCCTCCTGTCTGCTCTCCCATTTGCCCCTTATCCTCTCCGCCCAATCTTCCGGCCTTGCACCCTGCAGCCCGTCCTGTCCGTCCTTCTGCGGATTCCGCAGAAGCTCAAACCACCTATCCAAATCCCCCAGGAGCCTTCTACTCCGCCAGGCTCCCATAAAACTCCACCGCGCCGTCAATCTCACTCTGTGTGGGATGTCCTTTGGCGATGCCCCCAATCAGCTTGAACGGCCCGAAGGTGTCAAAGCCGCGGCATCCATAGACTCCGAGCACCCTGCAGCCCCTGGCTCTGGCCTTCGCCGAAACCGAATTCGCGTATTTCCCGCTGTCATTTCCGCAAGTATAATGGAAAAAAGAGCCTTTCCAGGAAAAATACGTCTTTCCCCTTCGGCAGAGAATCGTCCACGAACCGCTCCGCGGCCTCATAAAATTTTCCGAAGGCCACGCCGGATGCTATGCCAATCCTGTCATAGGCGCTCAAATCCATCGTGGCGGCTTCCTCCACTGTCGCTGTCCGGATTCCATATCGCTTCGCCACCGCATCCACCAGTTTTTTGGTGTTTTCGTGATGGGTGGACTCATAGATGAGAATCGTTTTCATTTCATGCCTCCTTTTGGCTTCGTCAGGTTCCTTCTCTATCGATATCCCGCCTTCTTCATCTCCATGCCGAAAGCCTTCTTCGACAGGTTCGCACGTCTGGCGGCTTCGTCCGCTTTCAGGAGGCCGTCATTGACCAGGGCGCACAGGGTCTTGAGGGTCCCCAGCCGCTCGCCCTGTTTCCGGCCCACCTTTACGCCTTTCTTCATTTCATGCTTTTTGATGTCCTCCAAAGCTTTGCACATGTCTGTCTCCTCCTCCCCATTGTCCTGGTTCCATTCATACTGTAGACGGCTCCTGATGTCCCCGATGTTCGTGAACACGTCGATCACATCCACCGCGCTCCTGGGTATCCTGGCGAAGTATTCCCGGTTCTCCAGGATATACTGCTCATACTGCTTCCTGGAGGATGTGCATTTCAGTATCCCCAGCACGTACTTCAGGTCGGAGCCCATCCTCCTCAGGTCTTCGTCCGGTATGGACCGCATGGGGATCATGGCCGTCCGGTAGTTTCCCACCAGCCTACGGAGCCTACGGGGCATCGGCGACATGTCCCGCATCATGCCCTTCAGGGTTTTGGGCCCTTTCCACTCCTTCTTCCCCCAATACAGCATCAGGTCCACCACAGGCTCCAGCACGTCGCCCTTGCGGAAGCGGTATTTGAAGTCGTCCTCCGGCCCGTATCCCGCGCCGCTTTCCTCGTTCCCCTCCCGTATGGCCTCTATCTCCCTTCCATAGCAAGGAATTGTCCATGACAATTCCTGGGCAGTCCATCTCCATCAGACGCCAGGGATAGGTCAGGTTCACGGTCTGCTGGTTCTCTATTCCCAGCAGGAAGCGCACGCCCCAGGCCCTGGCCTCCCCCAGGTAGTCCCTCTCCCGGAACGTCAGCCTCCCCTTCCTGTCCCGCATCGGCAGGAACCCGTCCCGCTGACGGCACTCCCAGTCCACCGGCAGATCCTCCCTCAGATAGTATTCCAGTACCGAGCGTATCCTGTCCGGGCGCTTCATGTACGCCCGCAGCGCATTGTTTGGTCCCCCCATGGCCTTCCTTTCCGCAGGGGGCGCGGATGACGGTACAGCGCCGGAGGGCCCTCCTCTGCCGGAGCCCGCTCCCTTCCCCTGCTTATGTCGAATCGTTGGTCTTAAGCAGGGTGTTCTGAATGATAGAATGTCAGAAATTATAGTCCCGCGCTGCCTGGCGCGGCCCGAATGTCCTGCTTGCCGAATCTCTCCGGGGCTGCCGCCCCGTCTGATGGATTCAGTATAGCACAACTTTTTCCCCGGGGCAAGTTATACCTGAAAAATCTCGATGCAAAATCTTCGATGCAATCAGTTGCCGCCTGCTTTTCAGGGCCGCTGCTATAATTCAATGCTATTCAATATTGCATTGTCCATCATACTATGGTAAGATGGAGTCACTTCTGAAATCCATGCCAGTTCTAGTCAAATTACATATGTCAACCGCTATAAAGAATATAGTCGTACGGAAGAACGACAAAGGGGAATGAATCAAAAAATGAAGCCACGATACGGGAAGCCATGTTCATGACATGGACGAACTTCGACTGCATGGATGTCCTTCCTGTTTCCGGCTTTCAGGGCTTCAGCAGGTCTCTGGAGAGCGAGGCCTTAAAAGAGCGGGAAAAATACGACAGCCGCCAAAAACTTTTTCTCTATCCGGTCAGCGCAGAACAAGGTTTGCTATCTCCCGAAAACGCTGAAGGTCTACCGTTAATCATGCTGACAGTCCTGGATTTAGAGAAGCCTCCCCATATAGACACTGCTTCTTATAATGAGATACTGTGCCAGTGCCTGGAAGCCAGCCTGAAGCCGGAAGAACACGTAAAAGGACAGCTCTACGGTTGTCTCTCCATCTATGACTATGCCCTTGTCCTGCGCGGGAACAGTTACGCTGCACTTGAGCATATGCTGGCCGTCTATCGCAGAAGCCTCATCAACGCCGGAATCTACTTCCGGAAGACATACACCATCTCCGGGCTGAACCTGGAACAACGCCATGCGTGGAAGGAGCCGTCCGACCTCAGAGTGTCCGTCCGCTTATCCTGTTCCTCACAGATAACAGTAGAGCACTTCCAAAATGACGACCGGATAAGAGAAGCCTTGAAGGAGGGCTATGAGGTCTTTTCCGTGCTGGGGAAATACGACTATGATATTGTAGGAGAAATCCGTGATACCGACAAATTCGTACAGCTCTTCTGGGATGAAGGCGCGCTGTCCCCTGCGAACACAGGCATCCATAAGACCAACACCCGCTTTATGTTGCAGGAGCGCTGGGAGCCTTCCCAGGAATCGCCCATTTCGGTTGGGAATCTTCAGACCGCTGAGGCAGTGCTGAATAATTTCATCTCCCGAAAAGCAGCATTGACCCGTTTGTGCTCCAGCATCCAGGAGTCCCTGTTACGCCTGATTCTCCGTCTCTTCCAAGCCAGCACATCCATCAATGATAAAAGGATGCGCGAGAATCTATGGGATGCTCTGGACTGTTTTCTGGACTTTCTGAACATTCATCAGGCAGAGAGCGATCAGCAGGATGAATTTGCCCGGATAAATTTCATCCGGGCAGGCTGGAACCGGCAGAAAAGGAACGCTGCCTACTTTTGGAGCATGTCACGGGTCATGGCGCAGATGCTGAAAGCGTATATCGCCGATGGCTATATACCGACAGAGGAAGCCTCCCCTATGGAATCTTTCCTGAAGATTCTTGGCCCGGAGGAATCGGAAGGGGCAAAGTTCGACCAATATCGGAACTCCGTATGCCAATACTGCCAGAGCATCTTGATCCGCTGTACTTATGACTACAATGGAAAAATGCAGATTCCTCATAGCCATGCAGGCACATTGCTGAACAAAGTCGAAGACCTCTCCGTCATCCTCCAGAAGATATATGAGGAATCCATAGCGGATATCTTCATGATTCATGTTCTTGGAATCGATGACCTGGATGAATATCTTCGAATCCAGCATGCTTATTATGAGCATATCAACAGAAGTCCGGGAAGCCTCCCTCTGGCGAATATCTCCAGGATCATTGCGGTGAGCATCGTGATCAGGAAATGGGATTCTAGGGACTATGAAGGCATCAAGGAAAACTTCAGCAAAATCTGTGATAGCCATCGGAATGATGACATGGAACCTATGCTGAGAGAACTGAAAGAATATGAAAGGTACTATATGATAGAACCATTGGTCGTTTTTTTAGACCAGGTTGTAGAGAAGGGACTGGGGGCTCTGCTCCGGGAGGAAGGAATCTCCGGCATCTGCGAACAGCTCAGACAGCATTATCAGAATCTGAAGACTGGCAGCTTCGCGGCATTTCTGGATTTCATTGATAACAGCATATAAAGAAAGGGCTGATGTCACAGCTTTAGGTGACAGACAGCCCCTTTTTTATTCATCCTCTCTGCCCCGCCTCCCCAGGGACACCCGCCGCGCTCCCTACCGGCACCAGCATCCCATGTATCACATACCTGGCGTCCTCGAAATCATAGGCGCAGGTGGAGAGCAGCACGTACTTCGCCGCCCCGTCCGGCTCCATGTCCGCGGTAAAATCTGACCTGCCCTGGACTGTCTCCAGGTACTCGTCGAACTCCCCGCTGGCCCCCTCGAATATCTGGTAGGTGTCCGAGCCAGCGGACGCGGTGTAGCCGCTGAATACTATGATTTTGTAGTCCTGCTCCGGCGTCAGGAGCCACATCACCGGATGCTCCTCGTAGAAGGTCTGATCCGCGTATTCCGCAAGCGCGGCGAACATGGAGCCGTTCTTCATGTGGTGCCCGTAGATGACCGTGTTGGCATCCGCGAAGCCCGGGCGGTTCTGTACCTCCATGAAGATAGCGCCGGAATTGCTGTCCGCGCCGTCAAAGCCGTGGTGGAGATAGAACTCATTGTCCTCCCCGCGGACCACCGGGTAGTTGATGGGCGTGTCCTGGCAGTAGATCCACCCGATAATGTCGCCGTTCACGGCCCGCAGCCCATCGAAGTCCACACTAATCGGCGCAGTCTCTGTGCCCACGCTCCCCGGCGCAGAGCCCCTCTCCCCGGCGGCATCCTCCGCCCCGGTAGCCAGCGCCGTAAACTGCTCCGCGGTGTCGTCGTATGATTTATCGCTTATATAATATCTGTACAGCGTCATTCCGATGGAGGCCATGGAATACAGGAACACCCCCGCCACTGCCAGCACCACAACCCTTCTGATCCATTTTCCCATATGTCCCTCCTTCAGCCCTAAGGCATGCAACAGGCATCCAGGCTCCAGGACAACACGCCATCCATGTCCCTCATCCAGCCCTAAGGCACGCAGCAGGCATCCAGGCTCCAGGACAACACGCCATCATCCATACCTCTCCGTCAGCCCTGCCTCCCCCGCAGCACCCCGGCCAGCATGTGGAACATGACGCCGCACAGCACCAGCAGCGCCGCGTAGAGCTTCCCCACGTTGCCCGAAACCAGCGTCATGATCCTGCCCAGTACAGGGAAGTGGTACACCACCTTCCCCTCCAGGCTGCCGTACTTCACAGGCTCCATGTCCTCCTTGCTGTTGGCGTCCCCCTTGGTGACGAATTCCCCTTCCACGTACCGGTTCTCCTCCACCCGGTGGGTGATGACCGAGCCGTTCTGGACGAAAGCGATGATGTCTCCGGCTTCCACCGTCTCCGGCTCCGCTGCCTTGACATAGATCACGCTGCCCACCGGGATCTCCGGCTCCATGCTCCCGCTGACCACCTCATAGATATTATAGCCCATAAGCCGCGGCACTGTCAAAGGGAAAAATGCCGCGATCACTCCCAGCAGGATCACAGTCCCGAACACGCTGCAAAGGGCAGGAAAAAATTTCCTACCCTTTCTGCCGGAAGAACCTATAACCGATTCCATATCCTCTGTCGTCATAATTCTCCTATTCTTCCAAATCCTGTCCCCGGAAGGGCTGCCCCTTCCGGGTGGATGTGCTTATGATTCCCCTTCGCTCCTGTCCTTTTGCTTCTTCCGCCTCATGAACAGGAAATACCATGCGGCGCCTACAGCGGCCAGGGCCACCACGATGATCACCGGCACCGGAATGCCCAGCAGCCTGGCGTCAGAGCCCAGGAAATTGCTCGTAGGCACGGCATCCTCGTCCAGGTCCTCAATCTCATCGGGCCTCCCCAGGGGGGTATCGTCATCGGGAATATTCTCGTCGTCCTCCCCTACGGGATTCAAGCCGTCACCATCAGGCCCGGGAGCGTCCGGATTGTCCGCATCGGCTCCGCCCGGCCCGCCCCCCAGAGGGGTGTCGTCATTGGGTATCACCACGATGCCCGGGTTCTCAGGGGCCTGGGGGGTAGGAGGCACGGGCTCCGGCTCCGGAGCGGGCGTAGGCTCCCCGGGGGCCGGGGCAGGGGCAGGCGGCTGGGGTGCAGCCGGCTGCTCCGTCCTGGTGTACACGAAGGTGAACACATTCTCCGCCGGATCCTTCTTCAGGGTCTGGGTCATATTGTAGGCCTGGGGCGTCCATCCCTCGATGTAGATATACGCTACCACGGGGCGGTCGCCTACGTTGCCGTAATACGTCTCGCTGGGTGCCAGGGTGTTCCCCTCCGTGTCCACATAGTTGATGGTGTAGGAAGTGGCGTCCCCCAGGATCCCGTATGCTATCACATAGTCCATGTCCCCGGTGACCACGAAAGAGGAGGTCTGGAAGCTGTCGCTGTTGTCCTTCCCGCTCTCCCGGATGCCCCGGATATAATACTTGCTGTTGTCATGCAGGTTCACGGCATTGTAGTAGAAATTGATGCGGTCTCCGTAATGGAGCTCCTTTTCCACCAGCATGATCTCCCCGTTCTGGAAGGTGCCCTGCTTCCCCGCGAAGAAACGGACCGTATAGGTATATTCCTCCTCCCTGGCGGACGCCGGAAGGGCCGTGGTGAGCAGCAGACACAGGCACAGCGCGGTATACAATATCCTCTTCAGCGTCTTCATCCGTCTACTCCCCCTTCTTCTTTTTATGCTCTCTGAAACAATAGATGCAGTAGCCCAGAAGCATCAGCCCCGTGACGCCGCTGATGGCCGCCAGCAAAGGCAGCTGGCTCTCGTCGCTGGTGCGCACTATGTCGGTCCTCCTGCCCGGTTCGGGCGTGGGCTGCGTGTCGTCCACAGGGGTGGGCGGGGTTCCCGGCTGGTTGGGCGTAGGCTGTGTGGGCAGGTCGTCCCGCAGTTCCACCGCGAAGTTCATCTGCAGGTCCGCCAGGGTGTCCTGGTAGCTGTTGCCCTGGGTCTCGCCGTCCAGCGCCACCTCCAGGGTGATGGTGCCGCCCTCTCCATTGTTCACGGTATCCAGATAGAAGAAATCCTTCAGCGCGCTGGTGGCTCCATGGAGGCCTTCCAGCGTCTCCTCCACGGTGATCCCGTTCTCGCCGCCTACCGTGTCGCTGTCGAACAGGGTCTGCACCGCTCCGGTATGATCCGTATAAGTGAGCCGATAGGTATACGCGCCGCCGCCAGTCTGGCTGTTGGCGCTCCTGTCCTCCAGGGAGTACAGGACCTCGTTCTGCATGTACCAGTCCGTGGCCGTGGGATTCTCGTTCTTCAGCCTCAGGGTGACGATCACATTGTCCCCGGGCTGCATGCCTCCCACCACGTCGTTGATGTCCGCGGTGCTGAAGGAGCTGACCATCTGCTTCTCTGCGTTGAACACCACGCTCCAGCTATCGTCTCCATAGAAGGTCTCCGCATGGACCGGCAGCGACATGGCAAGGGCCGTCAGACAGGACAGCAGCCCCGTCCAGATTTTCTTGTTCTTCATGCGTTCCACCCCCCTATTCCACCAGGCTCAAGACACCGTCTTCGCCCACGGAAATCCGTTTGCCCCAGGCGCTCCATACAGCGTCCTCGGCATTGTGCTCCTGCACGGCGTCCACCTCTACCTCCACCCGGAAAGACACGCCGTCATAGTCGTAGGTGGTGACGATCGTCGTATAGTTTCCATTGGTCTGCGTCTCCTGGGACACCTTCTTCGCGATGCTGTCATCGATGACGAGAGAGTCCGCGAACAGGGGCGTCTCGGAAGTCCCCTGCCCCTGGGCGTACAGGAGCTTGTTGTAATACAGGACAGTGCGCTCATTAGTCCTGGCCCCCTCATCCTCGATCCAGTCCGTCCCCAGGTTCACCAGGTTCAGGTCGATCAGGTCCGGAGAAAGGTCGCGCATCTTCACGCCATTGGCATCCAGCCAGTATTTGTATATATTGACACGGACATATTGGTTGATGGTCCCGGTATTGCGGACCTTCAGCTCTTCCCTGTACTTCTTCCCCAGGGTCAGCTTCTCGCCCTCGGGGAGCATGCTCTCCAGCAGCACCCCCGTATGCTCGTTCCAGGTCCCGTCCCCGGCGCTGCTGTAGTCCCGCCAGGATATTTCCTTGTCGTTCTCCACCAGAGAGACGCCGATGTCGTACATCTGGATCCGGGAAGTATAAGTCTCGGAATAATAGGTCAGCGCAGCCCTGGTGCCCCCGATGGAGCCGCCCAGGAGCATGGCCACTGCCACCACGAACAGCGCCACGGTGACGATGGGCGATGCCGCCCTCAAACGCTTTTTCTGCTTCTTCTGCTTCATGCCTGGCCCCCTCCTTCCGTACCGCCGCTGACGGTGCTGCCGGTATCCAGAAGCTCGCTCCAGTCGGTCTCCTCCACCGTGTAGGGGCTTCCGTCCTCATGATACTTCACCGGCGTGCTCTCATAGATGACCACCACATTGAAGCGCTCCATCTCCTCCGGATCCGCCGGGATGTTCTCGATCCTGATATCCAGCCGTCCCGTGCTTGCGCCGCCGTTTACTATATTTCCATAATAATAGTACCCGTCGCTGCCCTGGGTCCAGCCCTCGCCGGAGTAGACAAGCGTGTACTGGCTCCCGCAGAACGCCCTGGCGCGGATGTACACCGGCTCCGAACTCTCCACATTTTCAATCACCACATGCTTCGTCCAGTCCGTGAACTCCTCCGTGATCTCCGTCCTGTCCCCCAGCTGGATGGTATAGCCGCCTGCCGCCTCCGCATAGGTGGTAAAATAGGACCAGGCCTCACCGATTCCGGCAAAGGCCACTGCCGTCAGGGCCGCCAGAGCAAGGGCTCCAGGATAAAATCTCCTTCTCTTCATCTTCTTCTCCTTATTCCAGTCCCGCGTGACACGGTACAGTACCAGCATCCGTGAAGGATTTCCGCCCGCAAAATGCATGCGTCCGTAAATCCTTCAGGCACTGTACCGTGTCATGCTGCTTCCAGTTCCGCATTGGGCCATACATCTACTCTCAGTTTCCTGCAGGCGGCTCGCCCTGGTTCCCGGCGGCTTCCTGTGCCGGGCTGGAATACCAGTGCCACGCCCCAGCCTCCTCATCGTATACAAACTGGTTCTTGATTCCATGGCCATTGGTCCTGCGGCCATCGTACTCGTTCTCGAACTCCACGGATACCACATCGTCCGCCGCTATCGTGGCCGTCCGGTCTCCCGGCACGGTGAGCTGATAGCTGGAGCCGCTGTACACCTCCCGAACCGTGACCTGGGCCATGGCCGGAATCCTGTCCAGCACCACCCTCTCCTGCCCAGCCGCCGTGAAGGTGATGCTCTCCACGTTGCTGTAGACCACCTGGTCGTCCAGCATGCCCGTGACCTCGAAGACGAAAGTGGCGGATTCCTGGACACCTCCCATGGTCTCGTACTCGGAAAGGGTCTTGACGATCTCCAGGGAGCCGTAGCGGTCCAGCCGCTCCGGCTTCAGGTTCACGGATGCTTCAAAAATCCAGTCCCCCGGATTCGCCGTGTTGATGACGCCGTTTGCGTCCGCCTCCTTGGTAGGCAGGGAAACCAACTGGGGGAGGAACGCGTATGTGTACTGCTGGGAATCGGCTATGGTGGCGATCCGCTTGGACTCCTCCTGGGTCAGGGAATCCGTCTGCTCTATCTCTATCTTATAGTCCGCCAGCTCCGTCAGGTTCCTGCCCCTGGCCACCAGCAGGTACAGGCCCGGCGCCAGGTTGCCCACCTTTGTGCCCGCAGACTCTCCGCTGCCGCTCACAGGGGTGCAGGGGGAAGCCGCGTCCAGGGCGATGGCGGCCGCCTGCTGGGCCGTCTCCTCCCAGCTCGCCGCGGGCTGCGCGCCCTCCTCCGGGCTGTCCGGAAGCTTCAGCGAGGCGTACTCCCCGGTCAGCTCGTAATGATAGGTATCCTGTCCCGATGTCTTCACGGCCCGGGCCACCTGGTACAGATCCACCACCACGTCCGCCCCTGCAAAATCCTCCCCGAAGCTGTCCGCCCCTTCCTTATGGGGATCCTCCGGATAGACGGTCAGGGAACAGCTTCCGGCCACAAAGCCTTC
>OFGA01002880.1_pt1 | contig 10292 bp, 8 predicted proteins | sample 1521471 | NCBI WGS metagenome assembly OFGA01 (sample SAMEA3504086, study PRJEB24116) | mouse gut metagenome | biome: mouse gut; feature: mouse-associated habitat; material: faeces | place: Denmark | collected 2011
TATTCTGTAAAAATTGACAAAAGCGGGAGACGACGTTCGGTAAAAAACGACAAATCCCGCTTAACGTTTGAAATTTTTCTATGCGGCCTATAAATCACGCTTTATTTACCAAATTTCATTCCTTGGACCTGCACCCGAACTGGACACCCCGGCTACTCAGCATTTTACTAAAAACTGTCAAACACAAAACGCAGGCCATCCGCCGTAACATGGGCAGATGGCCTGCGTCTTATGTTTATTGATTTAGTGCTGCTGTTTCAAAAAATTTTCAGCAGCTACGCGGTTTCGGGTCAGGTCGATACTGTAGGTCCTGACTCAAAACGAGAAATGTTTTCTTGTCAAAAACACGAAAAAGCAGGGATTAAAGGGACAATTTATAGATATTTACAACGTCCTGAGGGGTAATGGGGAAGGCACAGCCAATCTTATGACCTTCCAAAGCATAGTCGATGCGATTGGCCATCTTCCAAAGGGTCGCCTCTGAGGTGTCACCCTTCACATACTCCCGGATGGTCTTGGGCATCCCCAGGGAGCAGAACCAGTCAGACAGCGCATCAATGCCAGCCCGGGCTGTGCGGGCGGGATCGTCGTAGTCATACTCGATATGGAACAGCTCCACCGCCAGCTTGGCAAACAAGTTGACATCCCTTTCATAGACATAGCGCATCCAAACCGGGGTAATAATGGCCAGTCCCAGGCCGTGGGGAATGTTCCACTCAGTGCTCATCTCGTGCTCCATCAGGTGGCAGGCCCAGTCACCCACCAGCCCCAGCCGGAGCAGGCCGCTGATTGCAAAGGGGGCCGTGGCCATCAGAGCGCTGCGCGCGGCATAGTTTTCAGGCTCCGCAATCGCAACAGGTGCCTGATGCAGCACGGTTTTCATTCCGGCAATCAGGAATTGGTGGTTCATGTAGACATCGGGCACCGCGGTGCAGTAATTCTCAATCAGGTGCGACATAATGTCAGAGGCCCCGGAGGCTGTCTGGAGCGCCGGAACGCTGTAGGTCAGCTCGGGATTCAGAATACAAAAGTCCGGGCGGACGATGGGCTGGTTGTCGATGGACAGCTTCAGCTGCTTTTTCTCATTGGTCACAACCGAGGCGCAGCTGCACTCGCTGCCCGTTCCAGCGAAGGTGGATACCACACCCAGGACCAGCCGCTTCTCCACGGGGGCAACCATGCGGTACATATCCCATACGTCGCCGCTGTAGGGCGTGCCGCAGGCGATGCCCTTGGAGCTATCAATCACGCTGCCGCCGCCCACGGCGAGGATAAAATCAACCCCCTCCTTCTTACACACTTCAATTCCTTCTCTCACAAGGGAAAGATGGGGATTGGGAATGACTCCGCCAAGCATCGTATACTCAATTCCTTCCCCCTCCAGCGACCTGCATACTCGGTCTAACAGTCCGGATTTCTTGGCGCTGTTCCCGCCATAATGCAGAAACACCTTTTTACAGTTCTGCTCCTTCACCAGTCTTCCGGTCTCCTTCTCTGCCTCTTTCCCAAATATCACTCTTGTAGGTGTAAAATATTCAAAATTATGCATCTCTTACCTTCACTCCTTTTCTCTTTCCATCCACTATTTTCCAAGACAGATCACATTCCAGGAAGCCTTATTAAGCATACTCGTCATACGGCCTTTGTCAAGCTTGGAGCGGTCTGTCCTTTTGGAACACACAGCCTCCTTACCGGCTCCATTACACAGCTTCAAATCAGCATTTTCCAAAACAATATGCTTCTTCACCTGATATCCCTCGAAGCCTCTCACATCTGAGAGTAACTCAATATCCTCGCTTAGATTACGGTTTACCGCAAATACAGTCAGCTCGTCTTTTTCTTCATTATAGACAACAATACTCTCTACATCCGTCACATTCTCATGCTTGGATGTATCGTGGACAGGACTTTTTAGGACTGGCCGAAGGACAACGCCGCGCCCATACTTGGAGGCATGCATAAATGGGTAGAAGATCGTCTGCTTCCATGCCGCGCCTCCGCCCTGCTCGGTCATAATCGGCGCAATAACATTGACCAACTGGGCAAGACAAGCCATCTTCACCCTGTCAGCATGCTTCATCAGCGTAATCAGCATCAAGCCTACCAAAAGGGCATCCTCGAAGGTGTAAATATCCTCCAAAAGCGCCGGCGCCAACTGCCATGGTGAATTCTGGGTAATATCCAATTCCTGCTCTTTGGAATGGAACCAAACATTCCACTCGTCAAAGCTTAGATTAATATTCTTCTTACCCCGCTTTTTCGCCTTCACGTAATCGCAGATTGCAATCACAGAATGGATGAATTCATCCATATCGTCAGATTTTGCAAGGAAATCTGCCGTATCATCGGCTTCATTCCCATAGTACTGATGAAGGGAAACATAATCCACATGGTCATAAGTACATTCCAGCGTCTTAGACTCCCATCTGCCGAATGTAGGCATCTCAAGATTCGAGCTCCCGCAGGATACCAGCTCGATTGACGGGTCAATCAGCTTCCTGGCCTTCGCTGTTTCCTCCGCCAGCCGGCCATACTCCTCCATTGTCTTGTGGCCAAGCTGCCATGGGCCGTCCATCTCATTACCCAGACACCACACCTTAATGTTGTGAGGGTCCTTCACTCCATGGGCAATCCGCATATCACTGTACTTGGTTCCCCCTGGATGGTTACAGTATTCCAGCAGATTGCATGCATCTGGGATTCCTCTCGTTCCCAGATTCACGGCCATCATCATCTCAGAATTTGCCTTTTTGAGCCATTTTGCGAACTCATTTACCCCAATCTTATTGGGCTCTAAGGTTCTCCACGCCAGGTCCAGCCTCTTCGGCCTGTCCTTCACAGGGCCAACGCTGTCCTCCCATACAAAATCAGAGACAAAATTCCCGCCCGGATATCTGATAATCGGAACATCCAGTTCTTTCACCATGTCAATTACATCTTTGCGAAAACCATCTTCATCAGACATCGAATTACCTGGCTGGTAGATGCCGTCATATACGGCACGTCCAAGATGCTCGATAAACGACCCATAGATTCTCTTGTCTACCTCTCCGATTCTATACTCTTTATCTATGATCAATTTCGCTTGTTTTGCCATTTTATAACATACCTCCTAAAAAAGTCTCAGTTTAAAGGAATTCCATTGGGCATTGTGTATCGCCTCCATCTTTTTCTATCCCTTTACACTGCCCACTATCAGTATATCATAATTATTTCCATAAGGCGACATCAAGCTTTAAAGACCTACTGGAATGAAAAATACTCCTTTGTTAATTTTATAGCAAACACTATATTTTCCAGGCATAATCATTCAAAAAATATGCAGCTTTGTACAAGTTGCATATTTTATAATACAATATTTGATATATTTCACAAAAAAATTCTTATAATAAACATTTAATAAACATTTCACTATAATAGACACAATACTTTATGAGGAGAGTTATTCATCATACAAAAAATTGTCTACTTCTTTTCCAATACTCCTCTCCTCATTACCGCTTTCAATCTTAATGGCAGAAACCAGCAGGTTAATCAACGCCATCGGAGCAGACGCAGTATTCAAAAACATCCTTGTGGTGCTGCGCACCGTCAGCAGATGATCCCCATACTTTGCCACCTCTGTCTCAGGACTGTCTGTAATACTTAGAACCTTTGCTCCCTTCTTCTTCGCATACCTGGCAAGCTGCCCTGTCATAAAATAATAATCCGGAAACGAAACCGCCACAAGCAGCGTATCCGCACTAATGGCAGGCAAAACCGCAAAGACACTTTCGCTCAGCTCAGAATTCGTAATCATGGATGAAATCTGTACTCCGGCCAGAGCAGAGGCAAGCCATTGACAAAGGATATGGGACATTCCCCTTCCGCATAATATAATTTTGGGAAATTTCAGGAAAAGCCTCGCAGCCTCCAAAATATGCCGGCTATTAAAATTCCTTGCATATTCGTCCATAAGCTCTCTTTCTTCCATACAAATTTCTTTTAGAAGACGTTCCTTATCGTTCAGCTCATATTCCGGCAGAACTGTGTTACCACATTCATTCTGGCGGTACATCGTCATCCTCCGGTTGGCATTAATGTACTTCCGCACCTCATACTTCACCTCATTAAAGCTGTTATACCCCAGCGCCTTACAGGTATTCAGGATTGTAATCTCTGTGATTCCCAGTTCCTTACTCATATCCTTCAAGGTAATGAAAGCCATTGTGTCAATATTTTTTTTCATGTAATCGGCAATCTGTCTCTGCTTCTTAGTCATAGACAGATACTGCCTCTCAATCCGCATAATGATATCTGTTTTCATTCGACCTTTATCCTGCTCTTTCTCATGATAAGAAAATTATACTATTTTTTGAATTTTTTCGCAACAGGTCTTGCATATTTCACAAAAAACGATTAATATAGTAAATACTATATTTCTTATTTTTAAATTTATAAAGGGGGATTTTACCATGAAAGACTATATTTTAGAGCAATTATCAGAACTAACATCCATTCCAAGTCCCTCCGGATATACCCAAAGGATTACAGACCACGTACTGGAAAAGCTGCGTGACCTTGGATTTCAGCCGGAGCGTTCTAACAAGGGAAATGTAACGGTAACCTTGGGCGGGTCCCAAGATCCGCTGGTATTGTCAGCCCATCTGGACACGCTGGGCGCTATGGTAAGGACGATTAAGGATAATGGGCGTCTTAAGCCTACCACCATCGGCGGACACCAATGGGACACCTGTGATGGCGAAAACTGTACGGTACATACCCGCGACGGCCGCACCTACACAGGAGTGGTCTTAAACACTGAGCCTTCGGCACATGTAGCAGATAAAAAGCAGGAAAAGCTTGAAGGCAACATGGAGATTTTACTGGATGAAAATGTCTGCTCTGACAAAGAAGTGAAACAACTTGGCATCTGCAATGGGGACTTTATTGCCATGGAGCCCCGTACAGTCGTGACAGAGAGCCGGTTCTTAGACGATAAGCTCTCTGCCGCCATCCTTCTGGGGCTTGCAAAGGCCGTACAGACAGGTGAGATTACCTTAAGCCGCAAGGTGACCCTTATGTTCACGGTTTATGAGGAAGTGGGGCACGGCGCCTCCTGTCTTCCGTCTGACACCAAAGACGTTATTTCCGTAGATATGGGATGTGTTGGTGATGACCTTGAATGTACGGAGCGTATGGTTTCCATCTGCGCAAAGGATTCCTTCGGACCTTATGATTATGCGCTTACCACCAGGCTGATTGAGCTTGCCAAGGAGCATGAGCTTGACTATGCTGTTGACATCTATCCTCGTTATTCCTCAGATGCCGACGCCGCGCTAAAAAGCGGGTATGACGTTCGCCATGGGCTGATTGGGCCTGGCGTGTACGCTTCCCACAATTACGAGCGCTCTCATACGGATGGAATGATGAACACTTATTATTTGTTGAAAGCATTTGTCGCACAGTAGAAAATATGGCTTGATACATGCTGAAATAAGCGTATCATTTTCGATATTCTGAAAATGATACGCTTATAAAATCCTAAAGCTTCTTAAATACCGGCTTTCGTCCCACAAATTCCGTATAATATCGAAAACCGCAGCTCTCTAATAACTCCGGCACCTTCTGAAAATCGTAAGCAACGTGCTCAGGCTTATGGGCGTCTGAACCAACCGTAAGAATCTCTCCTCCCATACCTCGATATCGCTTCAGCACATCCATATGGGGATGGGCGTAGGGAAGTCCGTACTTAAGGCCCGCAGTATTCAGCTCAATCCCCTTTCCATGTTCAATCAGATACCGAAGAATCTGGTCAATTATGTCGGCAAATCTGGCATAAGAATACTCTTCGGCCTGATGCCTTCCGTAACGCGTGACATAATCCAGATGCCCCAACACGTCAAAATCCTCCACAGCCTTAATATTCTCATAGGTCTCGGCAAATGTTTCCTCGTATGCATCCCCATCCCTTCGGCCTTCAAAAAATTCCTGGTAATAGGGATCCTTAGCCTTAATCAGATGGACGGAGCCGATTACAAAATCAAAGGGCTTCTGACTGACGTAATTCTGATAATACTCCCCCAGATGGGGCTGTAAACCAATCTCCACGCCGATACGAAGTGAAATTTTGTCCCTGTATTTCTCCTGCATTTTTCTTAACTTAGTAAAATACTGCGCAACATCAAAGGTCCACTGGTTTCCTTGGCTTATGTAGTCCTTGTCCTCGTGGTCTGTGATGCATACTGCATCCAGCCCCTTTCGGATAGCACTCTCCACCATTGCCTCTGGATTGGCCTCAGAATCCAATGAAAATTCTGTATGCATATGGCAGTCTGATAACATTTCTCATCCCTCCTATTTCTTCTATAATGTGTCTGGGGAAAGGATTGTACCGCCTCCAAGCACATAATCTCCGTCATAGAGCACCAGCGCCTGGCCTGGGGTCACAGCCCGCTGGGGTTCCTCGAACACACAGAGTATTTCATCTTCTCCAATCTTTTCTGCGGTACACCAAGCCCCCTTATGATTATAGCGTATCTTTGCCCAGACTCGCTTCTTTTCCATCAGATCATTAACCGACATAAAATTCACCTTGTTGGCCCTTACCTGCTTAGACAGGGCTTCCTCATGGCTGCCCACCACCACCTCGTTCGTCTCTGGACGAATCTTAAGCACAAATACCGGATGTCCCAAGGAAAGTCCCAAGCCCTTGCGCTGTCCTACGGTGTAATGTATGATTCCTTTATGCCGGCCTACCACAGTACCGTCAGACAGCACAAAATTGCCAGGAGAAATCCTCTCCCTGGCAGCGTCTGATACATTTTCCCCAATATAAGCAGCGTAATCCCCGTCTGGCACAAAGCAAATATCCTGGCTATCCGGCTTGTCAGCTACTCGAAGCCCGATCTTACCTGCCAGCTTACGAATCTCCACCTTGTGCAGCAGAAGCTTACGCACGCGTAACGGATCTTTGTTGAAGATATTTCCCTTCTCATAAGGACTGATATTCATGCCGCAGATAAACGCCTCTCCGTTGTCTATCTGCACATAGCCTTCCTTGATGCTGCATTTCCCCAGGCGCAGCGACTTTACTTCCGTGCCGTGCAACTCCAGTCCGGCCTCGTATTTTTCTTCTATAAAATAATCGTGGTATGCCTTCTTGTTGTTTGCCACCAGTTTCATGGCTTCTTTGGCCATATGCCCACCTTCTTTCTCTTCTACTCCACTCTGTTTACTCCATTATATCCTCCGGCAGCATAAAGTCAACCGCACCGGCAAGGCGGTCTGCTCCTTTGACCTGTATGGTAATGCGCTGCCCCAGTTTAAAAGTCTTCCCGGTATCCCGGCCAACCATCTCGTAAGTCTCTTCATTGTAATAGAAAAAATCTCCCTCCAGGGAAGAGACATGGATCAGCCCTTCCACCGTATCAGGCAGTTCCACATAGATGCCCCACTGGGTAATGCTGGAGATCACGCCTTCATATATTTCCCCAATGTGCGCCTCCATGTACTCTGCCTTCTTCATCTTGTCGATTTCCCGTTCGACTTCATCAGCCCGCCGCTCCGTCTTAGAGGCATGTTTCGCCACCTCAGGCAGCCGCTCAGTATAGTGTCCGATACGCTCCTCGTGCAGCCTTCCCCGAAGCTGGTCCTTGATGATGCGATGGATCTGCAGATCGGGATACCGTCTTATAGGAGAAGTGAAATGACAATAATACTGACATGCCAGGCCAAAATGTCCACTGCATTCCACTGTATATCTGGCCCGCTTCATGCTGCGCAGCGTCAGACGGCTGATCAGCATCTCCTCCTCCGTGTCTGCAATCTTATCCAAAAGTTTCTGCAGCTCCTTGGGATGAATCTCTTCCCCTGTCAGCTTCACATGATAACCGAAATTATGGATAAAAGCAGACAGCTTCATGATTTTCTCCGGATCCGGCTTCTCGTGCGTCCGATAGACGAAGGGCAGATCCAGCCAGAAGAAATGCTGGGCCACGGTTTCATTGGCGATCAGCATAAAATCCTCTATAATCTTCGTTGCCACATTGCGCTCGTAAGGCTTAATCTCTATCGGGTGTCCCTCTCCATCCAGCAGGATCTTACTCTCCGCAAAGTCAAAATCCACGGCTCCCCGCTTATGCCGCTTCCTTCTCAGCAGCGCCGCCAGTTCCTCCATCAGTTCAAACATGGGGACCAGTTCCTCATATTTGCACCGCTCCTCCTCATCTTTGTCTTCCAGGATCTTCTTTACGGAGGTATAGGACATCCTTCTGTCCACGCAGATGACCGACTCCACAATCTCATAATCCGTCACTTCCCCCTTATGGTCAATGGTCATCAGACAGCTCAAAGCCAGACGATCCACACCCTGATTCAGGGAACAGATACCATTGGACAACTTATGAGGCAGCATGGGAATGACCCGGTCCACCAAATATACGCTGGTACCACGCTTCAAGGCTTCCCAGTCCAGCGCCGAATTCTCCTGTACATAATTACTTACATCTGCAATGTGTACCCCAAGCCGGTACCGCCCCGCCTCATCCAGATACAGGCTGACTGCATCATCCAGATCTTTGGCATCTTCACCGTCGATGGTCACCATCTGCAGCCCGGTTAAGTCCAGACGTCCCTGTCTGTCCGCCTCCTGTACCTGTTCCGGCACCCGGTCCGTCTGATGCATAACCTTCTCCCCAAACTCCACGGGCAGCTCAAATCTATTTACCACAGACAAAATATCCACGCCGGGATCGTTGATATGACCGAGGATCCTGGTCACTTTCCCCTCCGGCTTATGTCTCTCATCACCGTATGAGGTCAGCTCCACCACCACCTTATGGCCGGTCACCGCCCCCTTGGAACGTTCCTTCGGTACGAAAATATCCGTACCCACTTTACTGCTGTCCGGAATCACAAAGCCGTAATTCTCACATTGCTCCCAGGTTCCAACTACCTGCTTCATTCCCCGTTCCAATATCTTAACAATACAGGCCTCCCGCCGTCTTCCCTGACTGCCGGGCAGAAGTTCCACCAGCACCCTGTCCTGATGAAAAGCACCTCCTCTTCTGTCCTCCGGGATATACAGATCCTGCTCCATACCCTCTACTTCCACAAAACCAAATCCTCTGGCAGTTCCGGAATATATGCCTGCAAGCCGGTTATCCTGCGGTTTTATAAATTTACCCTGTACGGTAATCTGCAGTCTGCCTTCTGACACCAATTCCTGCAGCAATCTGCGAAAATCTTCCCGTTCTTCCTTCGATACCTGCATGAAAGCCGCTAATTCTTTCTCCTTCATCGGCACATACATCTCATCCGCCACCAATTCACAGATTAGATTTCTGCGTCGTTTGTCTTCCGCATTCTGTTTTCCCAACTCTTTCTCAAAATCCATGCTTTCCCCATTTCTACTGCGCTGCTTTCATCAGCGCATGAATGAATTATGCCGCCCGCTGCTGCAGACCGTGTCGCCGTTCTCTGTACCATAACAAAAAAGCACCCCTTACGCAAGAGTGCTTTCACATTTAAAACAGGTTCAAATTCAAAATAACGGTCAATACCATAAAAGCCACCGCAAGTCCTGTCGTAATCTTGACCAGCTTCCCTTCCATGGAACGTCCCTTATTCTTGCCCCAGTATGTCTCAGCGGCCCCGCTCACTGCTCCCAGACCTGCTGACTTGCCTTCCTGCATCAATACTAATATAACAAGTGCAATACAAATAAGAATAAAAATAACCATCAACGTAATTCTAAGTGCTCCCATTTCCACACCTCCTAATGTCAAACAAATCTTATATTACCACAAAAAAACTGCAAGCGCAAGCCAAAATTTTCTTTTTGCAGTGAAGTTATAAATCAAAGTCTGCAAAGATATCTTCTTTCGTATGATTTTTACTGTAGTAGTTCATCAACCATGCCTTCATCTCCGTATGCCGGTCACCCAAATCTTCCATCATATCCTGGAAATTATCCTCCTGCACGCCGCCCAGTTCTGCCAGGAATTGATAATAGCGCAGATCGTCTCCGTGTTCTTCAAGAACCACCAGCCAGGTCTCCTCCGTCTCTTTCCCCTTGACATGATCCAAAAGGTAATCCTCCAGCTCTTTTTTCACGGATATGTCCAGCGCATAATCATGCATCAGCCTGAGCATCGCCAGCCTGACCTTCTCTTTCCTGCGCTGTTCCATATAATAATCCAGATTGTTCTCCCTGCTGCCATAGTCCTCTTCCCCGCACAAAAGCATCCTGGAAAACCCCTCCGCATCCGGCGTCTGCATCAGCTGGCGCATCCTCACATCCCATCTGACAA
>OFGA01002885.1_pt1 | contig 10286 bp, 7 predicted proteins | sample 1521471 | NCBI WGS metagenome assembly OFGA01 (sample SAMEA3504086, study PRJEB24116) | mouse gut metagenome | biome: mouse gut; feature: mouse-associated habitat; material: faeces | place: Denmark | collected 2011
GGGCAAATGTGCTGGAGTATATTTCCTATATGCGGAACCTGAAAGGCTATTCCCCCAAATCCGTTAATAACCATTTATCCGCACTGCGGTGCCTGAACGAGTTCCTGATAGACGAGGAAATCCAGACTGAGACTGTAATCCTGAAAACGGATTTTATGAAAGTACAGCTACAGTATGCGAGTCCCTGTACCGTTGAAAAACGGGATGTGGATGCGTTCCGGCAGAGGCTTCTGGAAAGTGGGAGCAAGCGGGATTATGCCATTGTCACCCTGTACGCCTATTCGGGGCTTCGGAGAACCGAATGTGTCAACCTGTTGCTGGAGCAGATGGACCTGGTATCGAAGGAGATTCGCGTCGTTGGAAAGGGGGACAAGCAGAGGCTGGTCTATATCAATGATAAAATTGTACATGCAATCCGGGAATACTTAAAGGAGCGCAGGTCGGAAAGCCTGTACCTTTTTGTCAGCAGGCAGAGTGGGAAGCTGGCTCCATCCAGGATTAACCAGATATTCAATCAGTATTCAGATTGTATCACACCGAAAACGCTGCGGCATTACTTTTGCTCACATGCGCTGGAGAGTGGATACTCCATCCATGAGATAGCGAACCAGGCAGGACATAGCAATGTCCAGACAACTTTGATTTACAGTAACCCTACAGCAAAGGAGATGAAAGAGAAAGCCAACCGGCTGTGAAGAATTATGAAAAAGAAAAGATTATATACAATACTCATTTTAATTTTTACAGGGATTTTTATGTTAGGCGCCTTCCAGATTTATCGGCAGCTGAAGGAATATGGTGAAGGGGAATCCTCCTATACTGAGATAGAGCAGTATGTCTGGGTGGATGAGGCCCCAGAAGACAGCGGAGATGAGGAACAAAATGGAAGTCAGTCTGGAGAGAGGGAACCTGACCTCCGCTGGCCGGCCGTAGATTTTGATGCACTTAGTGAAATCAATCCGGATATTGTGGCATGGATTTATATTGAGGATACAGAAATTAACTATCCGGTGGTGCAGGGGACGGACAACCAATATTATCTGAAGCGTTTATTTAACGGTAAATGGAATGGTTCGGGATGTATCTTCCTGGACAGCCGGAACTCGCCGGATTTGTCAGACCGGCACAGCATTAGCTATGGGCACCACATGAAAAACGGTACCATGTTTTCTGGATTGACGGAGTATAAAAAGCAGGGATTTTATGAGGGGCACCCGGTTGTTTTACTGATGATGCCGGAACAGAATGTCCGGGTGGAAATCTTTGCCGGTTATGTGGCAAGTGTTCAGGACAATGCGTGGGAAATCGCGCTGGGATCTGACGTGGAGTTTGGGGAATGGCTGGAAGAGGCAAAAGAACGCTCCTGTTTTAAAAGTGAAATCACACCGGCAGTCACAGACAGGATTGTGACGCTTTCAACCTGTAGCTATGAGTTCGATAATGCGAGGTTTGTGCTGTTGGGGGTTATACGTTGAAATGTACATGGAGTTAAATTTGAAGATAGGCAGTATCCCTCGCGAGGAGCTTTTCATTACCACGAAACTCTGGATCATTTCTGAGCGGTTAGAAAATTTACGAGTAACACCTTTCAGGTATACCATGATGTCCTGAAAAAAAGCACAGTAAAATCAGAGAAGACACAGAACTGAAAAATTTTCTCATCTACTGTCTAAAATGCAAACAGGAAACGGTTGTAGATGTTTCGAGATTCATATATTGTTACTCGATTTTGACTGTACCAAATATAGCATGGATATTTTTACGGGGAAAGTGCAGAACTGTGCCAATGCCCGGTTGATGGTGTGCTGATTTTTACTTTCCCGATAAGAACCGGCAGATCTGAGGAAATGAATACGGCAGGTTTATCTGGGAAAAATGAGAGAAATAAAGTATTATGAAAAATAATACTTTATTTTTCGTGCGTTAGTCTTGAAATAGAATGATTATTGCTGTATTCTTAAAGAAAAGGAGGAGATTATGCTGCTTGAATACTATGAAAAATTGCTGCAGTTAAAATGTTTTTCATTTGATGACGCAGCAAAGATATTTGGGGATGAGCGCAAGGCCAGGAATATATTATACACTCTAAAGAAAAAGGGGCTGCTACAGTCAGTACGCCGTAATTATTATGCCACGATAAGCCTGGAAACGAAAGAGGCTGTTGCAGTTCCTTTTGAGATTGCTTCATCCATAACAGAAAACAGTTTTATTTCCCATCATTCCGCTTTTGAATTTTACGGGCTTGCAAACCAGGTTTTTTCTGATATATATGTTTCTACGGGGCGGGAGTTCCGGGAATTTGAGTTTGGTGGGCGGTGGTATCATTGTATGAAGACCAAAAGGGATTTTGGGGTATCACTGCAAAAAACGATACGTGTAACAGACATGGAGAGGACTGTGCTTGACAATATAAAGGATTTTGATAAGGTCGGGGGGCTGGAAGAACTGCTGCGCTGCCTGGAGATGATTACCGTACTGGATGAGGGCAGACTGACCACTTATCTCGAAAAGTACCATAACCAGTTCCTGGCGCAGAAAGCAGGATACCTTTTATCTTTTTACCCGCAGTTGAAATTGTCAGATGGATTTTTTGATTACTGTAAAAAGAACATAGGGAACAGTTCCCGCTATCTCTACCGTGATCTGAAAGAAGAAAAGAGTATATTTTCAAAAGAATGGAATTTATGCGTACCGGAAGATATTATGCAGCTGATAAGCGAAGGAGGAGAACCGCTTGTTTAATTATACAAAGGCAGAATTGTCAGAAATTGCGAATAGGCAGAATTTTATCCGGGATACCCTGGAAAAAGTAGTGCGTTTAAGTGAAGTCCTGGATTATATCAACAGTAATCCCATTATGAAAGACTGCCTTGCATTGAAAGGGGGAACAGCCATCAATCTGACAGTCTTTCATCTTCCCAGGCTATCGGTTGACATTGATCTGGATTATTGTTCGGATGGAAACCGCAACGAGATGCTGGAGCAAAGGCAGAAAATTTCAGAAGATCTGAAAAAATTTATACAGACGCAGGGGTATACTCTGAATCCGCAAAGCAGGAGCCGCCATAGCCTGGATTCTTTTGTGTTTACTTATATAAATCTGGGAGGGATGAGGGATAATATCAAAGTAGAAATAAATTATTCGTTGAGGAGCCATTTGTTTGAGCTGGAGCACAGGCCTGTTTTATCGGATGTAATCCATATGGAGCATTTGCTCACCGTGCTTTCGCCTGTTGAACTTTTTGCGGCAAAGATCAATGCTTTACTCAGCCGGGCAGCCGCGAGGGATCTTTATGATACATATAATATGATCGATATGGGACTATTTTCTAAAGACGAATACGAAATGCTGAGAAAATCAGTGGTGTTTTATACGGCCATATCACAGGAAGAGATTCCAGAAAGATATGATGTGAATGTGATTAATCGGATCAGCATCCGAAAAATAAGGACGGATCTCCTCCCTGTCATTCAAAAGGGAGAATTTATAGAGTTGGAAAAAATAAAGAACCGTGTAAAGGAATTTTTGTCAGAATTAATGGTTCTTACAGCGGATGAACAGGATTTTTTGAGAAAATTCAGGGATAAAGAATATTGTCCGGAACTGCTTTATGATGATGAACAGGTCATCAGGCGAATCACGAGTCATCCAATGGCACTGTGGAAAATACAGGCACATTAAAACATTTATTTTGCGAAATATGTGTAAGACATAAAAGGAAGATATTATTTCTTGCAAGGGAATTATCGTGGTTTCCCCACAAATTATATTACTGGTATAATGACAAATCCGAAAATTAGTGTTATAGTGATTGCAGTTAGAACAAAGCGGACCGGATGAGTCCAGAAAGGAAAGAATCATGGCAACAGTTAATTTCGCAGCGAATGCTTTCGCATATTATCTGCATAGCGAACATTATGAGGCACTGTTCAGTAAAGAAAAAGAACAGAGTCTGGTTAAGATGCGCTCATGTAAGGTAAGGAAAAGGCGAAAAACTGTGTGATACCTGGACGGCAGATTTTGTACGGATGCCTGACAGGAATAGAACATGGATTTATGTACCGCTTATCTTGTATGAGGTAGGCGGTATTTTTTATGCTCCATTAGCTCAGATGGGAGAGCACTTGACTTTTAATCGAGTGGTCATGGATCCGAGGTCTACACTTCGTTCCGGTCCGTGCTGGACGTGATCCACTGGACCACAGCATCCCATATGGTGCATGACCGCCTGGATATTGAGTTTTGATAACAGGAGGTGACATGGTGAATCTGCCAATCATAGATATGACGGGAACAGGACAGAACATCAACAGGCTGCGGAAACAGGCAGGATTATCCGTAAAGGATTTACAGGATATTTTTGGTTTTGCCACACCACAGGCCATATACAAGTGGCAGCAGGGTGTAACTCTCCTCACCATAGATAATCTGGTGGTGTTGGCGGCAGTCCTGCAGGTACGACTGGATGATATTCTGGTCATAGATGCAGCGGCTCAGATACAGATTGGCGCATGAATAGAAAAGAAAGAGAATGATTGATTAAGCAGGCTGAAAATGCCTGCAAGTAAGGTCCCCTGGTCTAAAGGTCAGGACACCGGCCTTTCAAGCCGGAGATATTGGGTTCAAGGTCTACGCTCCGCTTCGGTCGGTGCTAAGCGTGGTCCACTGGACCACAGCACCTCATGGAGATCATTATGGCTCCTTAGTCTAAAGGTCAGGACGCCGGCCTCTCAAGCCGGAGATGATGGGTTCGAGCCCCGCAGGAGCTACTGTGGCTATAGGACAATGGTAGTCCGGCAGATTGTGGCTCTGCTTATGGGGGCGCAAGATGTCCGGGGGACATCTGCTCTGCGCCGACCGAAGCGGAGCGGAGACCGATTCCCCCTGGTCACCCCATGGATGGGTATGCCTAGTGGCGAGGGCAGCGGACTGTAAATCCGTCACAAAGAAACACCGCAGGTTCGAGTCCTGCCCCATCCACTTTCCGTTTGCGTGTCCGAGAGGTCTATGGTGCCACCCTGCTAAGGTGGTGTGCGGCAACGCACCGAAGGTTCAAATCCTTCCGCAAACGCTTTGAGCTGAAGCGATCCATTTTTTGTTTTAGATATCGTTTAAGAGGTTATTTATCTTAATATTTTATTGGTTCTTATATAATAAATTTGTTAATTCTGTAACAGTAATCTTTCCGTTTGTATATTGTTCCCAGATATCATCATAATTCAGATTTCTTATATGGGCAACTAATTTACCAGGAGATTCATTGTGCAAGCACTTGGATAAACCTTCATTTATCTTATCCATGATGAAGTCTATGGCTTTGATTCTGAATTTGTCTTGAAGAATTTTTCTGTACAATATATAACTATCTGAAAGGCCATCATTTCCAAAACTCCAGCCTATGGATTTTGTTTTCTTTAAAAATTCAAGCCGCTTTTTCTTTAAATGAATATTAAAATCATATCCATCGGCATTTTCAGATGTTAATAATCCAGCAGATGTCACATCACATTTTCTTATTTTTTTACATAAGTGAAGAAAATGTTTTTTTCTATATCCGAGTTCCCTGATATTTAGGCTAATCAGTCCATCAGTCATAAGCTCTGTTTCTATAATATTACCATTAAATCCATAGGTGTAGAAAACATATTTATTTCCAATTCTTTGTTTAATAACTCCCTTGACTTCTCCAATATCCAAAGCAGAAATAATTTGTTTTACTGGGATATTTTTATTTTCGTCCGATTTTTGTTGGATATATTGTGGTTGAAGGTAAATATATGCTTGCCCATAGCTCAGCAAACTATGCATTGTGTTACTAATAGTTTGCTCAAGTTTATAGCTCAAATTGTTATGAGCTGTAGCATATAAAAGAGTTTCCGCAATGCATCCTTTTGGCTCAAAAGCGAAGAAATCTTTAGTTCTATCGTTTTCACCCAAAATAAAAGAAAAACTTCTTGAAAAATCTTCAAAAAATCGATATGAATATGGATTATTTGACAATGGATGATATAGTCTTTTAACACTTTTTCTCGTTTTAAATAGATTATGCATTCATTTTATCCTCCCAGGAATAACTTGTACGAAATTTTTTATCTTCTGGCAACAAGGGATTGATGCAAAGTACCCAATATACTTCAGATGGATCTGTAGTGAATCCCACACTTTCAAAGTTTCCACAAAATGCTCTTAGTAATTTACTTTCTGTTTTTAATTTCATGCCAAATATATCATATTCTGTTTGATATATTTCAGAATCTCTAATTGCCTGAGCTACTCTTTGCTGCCATTCAGTTTCAAGAAAACCTCGATATCCAAAACCAATCCAAAATTTATCTCTATCTTGAATGTATTTGATGAATGTCTCCGCAAGTTCTGTTCCTTCAGAATCATCTGTAAAAATTTCCGCAGTAACAGTGTTTACAATTTCTTTCCAGTCTTTGTTTGAATTGAACTCACCCCATAATATGGCTAGTCCACCTATTTGAGCCCATTCTACTATTGGGGAAGTAAATGTGTAATATACAAATTCTATTTTATACATATCCTTTTTCTTTATAAAATCTGTTCTAATATATTCTTGATATAAAAGCATAAGCCTGGACAGATTTTCAAAGTCTACTTGAAACTGCGAAATATTGTTTTGAGTAATGGCGTTTATAGCATCATCGCAAATGTGGTTATAACTTTCACCAAGGAAGTCTGGATACTCGTCTCTCTTTTCCCATGTTTTAATTGAAAATTCACTTGAACATTTAAGCAATAAAGACGGAATCATATTCTTCCATTTTTTAATTGTCTGCTTTAAAATTCCGGTTTTCAGTTCATCCCAAACAAGTGCCTGATCAATATGGTATTCAGAAACCTCTTTTTCTTTAAGCTCTATTACTTCCAAAAGTCTTGAAAGCTTAGATTCATATTCATAAAATCTCAGAGAAATTATACAAGACTCAAATAACATTTTCTTTTCATAAAGATACTGTCCTAATCGAAATGAGTTATCAATACTCTCTTTGATTGCACCTATTAAGTTGTTAATATATACATGCGCTTCTCTGGCTACATTTTGTGCAATTAACCAATCCGGTGTTAGACGCCTTTTTTCAACTTGTATTTCTGTTATGATTTTATTATAGAAATCTAGTTGCTCCTTTCCTCTAAACAGTTTACATTTATCGAGAGGTTTACCTTTGTCAATTACACTGATTGTATTTAATATAGATTTTTTAATATCAAAGTTTTTACAATATTTACTGGATTCCAAAACAATACCTAAATAAAGTAAGGAGATTTGTTCTACTATTCCAGCAAAAACTTTGTTTTCCTCATCATCTTGTCTTTCAGTCTCGGTGGCTAACTTTTCAACAAGTTCGCGCAGGCAGTTAATTTGATTAACGAAATAGTTCACTTCTTTACTATCTATCGCAGTTTCACATAGAGTGTCAAAGCTTGATAAATATGTATATAGCGAGGAATAATTACTGGTTTTACACAAATACAAAATACATTTCCGATTTATTGAAAATATTTCATTCTCGAACCACCAATAATCATGTTCTGCTTTAGAACGTAAAATTGTTCCAGTTCTTAGTGCAGTGGAGGTTTCTATACTGTCTGTAAGATGCCATTTCTGATATTTTTGAGTATTTCTGAACCAATAAGAATCTCTGGGAATATACCTCTTTATCTCCCAATAAGCCTCCACGAGTGCAAGATTTTTACACATGAATTGTATCATTGTAGCAATATTATTTTCTGCTAAAGACTCTCCAAATCTCTGAATTTCATTTAAAAATTTAATTTGATTCTCACTAATTTTCTGAAAATGGTTCTGGAAACTTGCATCATTACAATATATTTTTCTATTTAAGTTATTGGAGATAATTCGATATAGGAGTCTATAAGAATCATCTGCTACGCTATAAATATCTGCTAACTGGTAAGCTCTATTTCCTGCCACACTATAAGATATAATAACTACAATTGACCACAATATGATTGTGAAAACGGTTCCTAAACTTAAAGAACAACCTATAAGGATTTCTACAATTACAATAAATCCAAAGATAATATAATCAATAATTACACTAACGCATCTTTGGGTTAATCTGTCGTATTGAAATGCATTTGATACTGCTGCAGGGGCATTTGCATATTTAGATGAGTATATGGAAGAAATATTAGCACAATATAAACCCAATATGACACCTGCTATGCTTAGACAACCAATAACGACAGCTGTGAAAATACTACCATCAATTTTGGTCAAACATTCCACTTTCAATAGGATTTCATCAAGAAACAATAAAAAAGTTGCAATAATAATACCCTTAATAAGCCCTAATATTGCTTTCTTGGCAATAACAAGGTTGAAAGGAGCATAATCCTTGGGAATACTAATTATACTAATACTTCTATATATTATGGTTTTGAACTTAAAGAGCATGTTTAACATTCGTTTCCTTAATTTCCAATATATTTTACTGTTCATTGCTACCCTCTTTTAAATCTCGATTTATAGCTGTAATTATAATCTATGTTTAATAAAAACTCAATTCCGAGTTAAAGTAAAGGTCACAGGGTTAAAGCGATTTAAAGTCAAAATAAAGCTGCAGAATAAGATACAGAGCCACAACACTCAAAGTGGTGGCTCCATATGTTTTATACTATGTCTATGGATATATCACAGATTCTGCCGGATGATCCGGGTAATGATCCCCACAGCCACGCCCCGATCTTCATCAATCCGGGTGACGGCAAAGCTCACATCATCCTTCTTGCCGGGAGTCCGGTAGTCATAGCAGGAGTGGGCCACAGCATTCACGCCGTTAGACAGGCGGATATAGACCACGCCCTTATGTACATCCGTGACCTTGCCGGCATACTTGCTCTGGATACGGCATTTTTTCAGGTTGTCATGGCTGGTGTTCTGGGACACACTCTTGATGTCCGCTTTGATGCCCACATCTTCCAGACTGTCACGGCGCACGTTCAGGATGCGTACAAGAACCTGGTCTCCTACGGAAAAGCGTTCGTGGGCATCCCCGATCCATTCCCAGGCCAGATCACGGGCCATGATGGAACATTCCACACCGAATACCTCTACCCGGATGACCTTCTCGGCCACGGCGATCACACGGGCCTGGGCAATACGGCCTTCGTAAATTCGGTACATGCCTGCCGCATCCGTATCCAGATAGAATGTCTGCCGTTTCCGGAGCATGGCTTCCTTCCGGCTGGCAACCACGCTGCGGGTTTTGGAATCAATCCCTTTTACGATGAAGTCAATCTCTGCGCCCAGCATATTGCCGAGGATCTTGTTCTGGCGCAGCATGAACTCCGCATATTCCTGTCCGGAAGGGCTGCGGCCCACGTTGATCATCATCTCTTTTAAGGGGATCACAATCCGGAAGCCTTTATAGTCTACAATGGTGATGGTCTTTCCACTGTCCGTCTGCTCGATCCCGCCAAGCTGCCCGGTAAGGATGCGCCGGGTACGGTAAGCATTGTGGATCTCATGCCAGATGGCATCGTCACGGGATTCTTCCGTTTCCACTTCCCCACGTACCTCCAGTGTCAGTACCGGGGCATCTTCTTTTCTGCCTCTGGCAGCGGTACGGCGGGAAGAGGATGCAGCAGGGGGAGATGCGGTTCCGGCTGTGTCTTCAGCGGAGGGTAAAGGCGTATCTTCCGGCCCGGTTCCAGCGGGTTCCGTTTCTTCCTGCGGAATGGTGCCATCCATTCCATCTGCTGTCTCATCCGCCATCCCGTTTTTATCGACAGCAGCAGACAGGGAATCGGGCACGTTGTCAGGTACAGCTTCCATGCTCTCCGGCATCTCTGCTTCTGGCCGCTGTGTTTCCCCGTCAGTTTCTGTAGGGGGCTCTTCTTTTTTCCTGCGGGTGGTGCGTCTGGTCTTTGCAGCGGCACTGTTTGGTTCAGGCGGGGCTGCCGATTCCGGCTGTGCTTCACCGGGGGTATCGCTTTCTTCAGGGGCACCATGCACAGTGCCGGCGCCATCGGGATTTTCCGGCGTTTCCCCGAAGATCTCTTCCTCTGTCAGTTCCGGGAGATCCCCATCTGTCCTGTCCGGGTCGGCAGCCGGTTCCTGGTCCATGCTGCCAAGCAGTTCATTTAAGTCCATGCCGTCCCCGTCAGTTTCAGGAGGAGTGCCGCCTCCCTCTCCGTGGAAAGCCCCGGCTTCTGTGTCCGTTCCGTCCAAAGAATTGTTTTCTTCCATAGAAGGGTTTTCCAGTTCCATAAGTTCTTTTTTTCTTGCCATGTGTTT
>OFGA01002889.1_pt1 | contig 10274 bp, 7 predicted proteins | sample 1521471 | NCBI WGS metagenome assembly OFGA01 (sample SAMEA3504086, study PRJEB24116) | mouse gut metagenome | biome: mouse gut; feature: mouse-associated habitat; material: faeces | place: Denmark | collected 2011
CTTGTTGCGCTGGAGCAAATCCAGGGCCTCGGGCTTGCGTTCCACGGCGTACACCCGCCCGGCGGGACAGGCCAGAGCCAGCTCCACCGACACCGACCCGGTCCCCGCCCCCACATCCCAGGCCACATGCTGGGGCTGGGGCCGCAGCTTGGACAGAACCAGCGCCCGGACCTCCTCCTTGGTCATGGGCACATTCCCCCGGATAAACGCATCGTCCCGGATCTGGACGCCTTTTGCCATAGGCGACGGATTCTCAACATACAGCACCGCCAGACCTTGCAGATCCTCCGGCTGTATATCTGCTCCGCTGCGGCAGACAATGCTTTCATCCTTGTAGGAAAGATCCTTGCCGATCCAGATCTTAAGATCTGTCAGGCTATAGTCCTTGATCTTACTGCAGAAGTCTTCCGCCTGTCCGCTCCCGCCCAGAAGCAGAAATGTCTTCCGATGCCTTGCAACGATATGGATATAAGGCTGCTTTCGTCCATGGATGCTTACAAGCCGTGCATCCTCCCAGGAAACATGGAGCTTTGCCGCCAGGTATACGATGGAGGCGATCCCCGGGATCCCCTTTACCTCACAGAGATCTTTCAATAATCCGTACAACTCTTTGGAACCGCTGTAGAAACCGATATCACCGGAATATAAGACAGCCGTCTTCTGATATTCCGGATGCGAAGCGATGATCTCCCGGATCCTCTCCGGCATATATTCGCAATGGACCGCCTTTCCATCCGTATGGACCGCCTCTAACATCCGCTTCGCTCCGATGACACAGTCGCTCTCCTGAATAGCCTTCCTCGCATCCGCCGAGAGGGTTCCCTCGTTTCCCATCCCGATCCCGATCAGGAATGCCTTTCTCTTATCTGACATCTGATACCCCGTCCCTTCTTTCTGTCTCTTCCCTTTACTGTTCTTTATCCCTGTAACCTCTGGGCGTGACCATCCTGCCATTTCTCTCTTTCGTCTGGCTGTTGCCGATAAATACGGTCGTAAACATATCTGTCTGCGCATCTTTTAATTTCTCTAAGGAACAAAGCGTACTGCTCTGCCCTTCCCGCCCAATGTTCCTGACGATCCCGCATACCGTGTCAGCCGCCTTTGCCTCCAATAATATTTCACACGCCTTCTTAAGATGATCGTGCCTCTTCTTACTGGAAGGGTTATACAGACAGATACCAAAATCCGCCTCCGCCGCCGCCTTAAGCCTCTTTGCGATCTTCTCCCAGGGAGTCAGAAGGTCGCTTAAGCTTATGACTGCGAAATCATGGATCAACGGCGCGCCAAGTACCGCCGCTCCGCTTAATGCCGCAGTGATCCCGGGAACCACCTGGATCTCCGTATCCGGATGATCTTCGGACAATTCAAGAAGCAGCCCCGCCATGCCATAGACACCCGCGTCTCCGCTGCACACCATCGCCACGTTCTTCCCGCACTGCGCCTGTTCAAACGCGATCTGGCAGCGCCGCACTTCCTGCGTCATGGGCGTGGTAATAAATTCCTTCCCCTTTAACTCACTCTCTTCTAATTCCTTTTTCACCAGATCCACATACACTGTATAACCTGTCACGACGTCGCTGGAAGCTATTGCCTCCCTTGCTTCTGCCGTCATCTGCCCTGCATTCCCCGGACCGATCCCCACTGCATAGATCTTTCCCATATGATCCACCTATTTGCTTCCTTTCCGAAATTCTGTCGTAAACGCAGGATCATAAAGCTTAGAACGCCTGCACTCACTGTCCAGGAATCTGCCGACGATGATCAGCGCCGTCTTCGTGATCCCTTCTGCTTCTGCCGTCTCTGCCAGAGAACCTACGGTACACCGGCATACCTTTTCATCCTGCCAGGTTGCCTTATATACGACCGCCGCCGGAGTATCTTCCGGATAACCGCCTGCCTCAAGCTCTCTTTGCAGCTTCCGGAGCATCCCCGTACTTAAGAAGATCACCATCGTAGCCTGATGGGCGGCAAGATCCCGTATGGATTCCTTCTCCGGAACCTTCGTCCTTCCTGCCATCCGGGTGATGAGCACAGACTGGGAGATATCCGGGAGCGTGTATTCTGCCTTCAAGGCTGCTGCCGCCCCGCAGAAGGAGCTCACCCCCGGACAGACGTCATACGATATCCCTTCCCGGTCCAGGACGTCCATCTGTTCCTTGACCGCGCCGTAGATACTCGGATCGCCCGTGTGGAGCCGCACCACCTTCCTTCCCTTCTTCTCGGCGCCGGCAATGACTTCTATCACTTCTTCCAGCGTCATATACGCACTGTTATGGATCTCGCAGCCTTCCTTGCAGCTCTCAAGCAGCTGTGGATTCACCAGCGACCCTGCATATACGACCACATCTGCCTCTTCCAGAAGTCTCTGCCCCCGCACCGTGATCAGATCCGCCGCTCCCGGCCCCGCTCCTACAAAATGAACCATCTCTTCTCTTCCTTCCCTTCTTCATTTCTTTATTCCCGCGAGCAGCGAGCCAAGCGGGCATGCTTGCATGCACATTTGGCGACTGCCGCGAGGGTCAAATACGCTGCTGCTCTGCAGCGGGATCTTTGACTTCTTCCGACAGCTTCTCTGCCTTCCTTGTCATACCGAGGATCCCGTACTCCGGCGAGAACATGACCGCACCGATCTCAAGTCTGTCTCCGGCGCGCTTTTCCAAGTGGTCTTCCATTTTCGCCATGATCGTCTTCATTGCCGGCTCTAAGAGCTTCTCCTCCGACATCTGCGCCAATGCCTCTGCGGTCGTGACGCTTCCCATGATCTCACGGATCACCTCCGTGCGGGCTCCGGCGAGCGCCGCATGCGCCGCCAGTATCTCGAACCTTCCGTCCGCCTGCTGCGAATGTGTATTCATGATTCCCGCGGCAACCTTGATAAGCTTCCCAATATGCCCCGCAAAAAGCAGCCCTTTCATCCCAAGCCTCACCGCGATATCAATGGTTTCTCCGATATAATTGCTGCACTTAACCGCCGCCTTCCCCTGATATCCCCAGGTATCGCCAAGAAAATCACTTCCATAATTCCCGGGCACGGCATAACATACCTCATAACCGCCGCTTTTTATAACGCTCATCTCTGCATAGATCGTATCCACCAGCGCCTGCTCACTCATGGGTTCCACGATCCCGGTCGTCCCAAGGACCGAGATCCCCCCTTCGATCCCAAGCCTTGGGTTAAAGGTCCGCCTGGCAAGCTCTGTCCCTTCCGGGATCGAGATCACGACAGATATCCCCTTCTCATATCCATAAGAGGAACACACACCCTCCACCGCTTCCCGGATCATCTGTCTTGGGATTCGATTGATCGCAGGTTCTCCCACAGCCTGTTCAAGCCCCTTCCTGGTCACGATGCCGATCCCTTCGCCTCCCCGGATCTTAACCCCTTTCTCTTCGGTCTTCTCAACCTTTGCATAGACATAGACTCCGTCGGTCACGTCCGGATCGTCTCCGCTGTCTTTTTGGATCGCGCAGACGACTCCGCCTGGATTCCTTACGATCCGTTCCACATCCAGATAAAGCGTAACCCCTTTCGGCGTACGCAGCTTCACCTGCCCTACCGTCTCTTCCCCAAGAAGCATCTGCACCGCCGCCTTTGCTGCCCCCGCGGCGCAGCTCCCCGTCGTGTATCCGGTCCGCAGCTTCTTCTGATTCTTCCACACATACTGACTATCCATATTCCTTACTTCCAATACACACATTCTATATCATCCCTGGCTTTTACTTCTTCTAATAAGTCCCGAAGCCGCTCGTTACAGCTCCCCCACGGGATGTCCGTATAGATCACCCTGCTGCACTTTGACACTGCCCGTCTCGCTTCTTCATACACAGGATCACTGATCTCCTGAAAAGGCTTCTCGAGGATCACCTGTGCCGCAAGATGTCTGGCAAGCTGATAATCCACGTCATTCTGATACAGGATTCCCGCAACAAATGGAATCCCCTCCCTCTGAAGCCGCCGATAGACCGGGATCCCGCCGCCGCACGCTGAGACCACCATCGTCGCAGCCTCGCCCTCCGGCGGCGGAAGCTCGATACTGCCGAAGACCGGATCAAAACTTCCCTTCTCCATCCCATATAACTCCCGGATAAACGCTTCCTTCAGAAGATCTTCCGGCGCTTTGCAGCCGTACGCCTCTCCCGCCTTCACCGGCAGCACCTTGTCTGATACCTTGCCCGCAAGATCGATCTCATGCAGGGACATGACGACCGTGATCCCCTGCTCTTTTGCCATCTTGCGTAAGATGGCAAGAAGCTCTAACTTATACTTGATATCCAGAAATGACGTCGGTTCATCCAGCACCAGGATCTCCGGCTCCTGGCAGATCGCCCTTGCAAGCAGCTCTTCTCCTTCTACCTCGATCTCTTCCATATCCTCATTCAGTCCCCGTGCCTTCACATAATTCGGCCTGGTCACCGTGCCCGCTTTTCCCGGTACACTTAAGCACCCCTCTTCTCCGGTCTGCTCTCCGGACTGTTCTATGATCTCTGGATTGATCAGCACGATCGGGCCGTCGCCCACATCGATCACAACGATCCTCTTAAGGATCCCCACCTGAGGCGCGGCGAGTCCTACTCCGCCTTCCTCATACATCGTATCCAACATGTCGTTGATCAATATCCTGCTGCGGATCGTCATCTTCGTTACTTCTTTGCATTTCTTCGTCAGAACTTCATCCCCAAGTTCACGGATCTTTCTTATCGCCATAGTCTGTTCTCCTTCATCTTAAATTTTCAGAATATATTCATCGGATTGAAATCAAACTGAATCCGCAGTGTCCTAAACCCTGTATTGATCTCGATATATTGCTCCATCCGATTCTTCACTTCTATCAACATCCGGTATTCCGTCCCCTTCAGATACAGGATACGCCGGTATACATCGCTGACCTTCGCCACATAAGGGCTCGCCGGCCCGATCACCTTGAGGATCCTGTTTTTATCTACCCGCAGGACGAATTCTCTCAGATACTTTGCCGCAGTCTCAAGCACCGCCTCGTCAGGCCCTGTCAGCAGGACTGCCAACAGCTGTTCTGTCGGCGGATAGCCCATCAGCATACGGTATTCCATCTCGGATTCATAGAACCCTTCATAATCCTGCGCCGCAGCCATCTCGATACTGTAATGTTCCGGGCTGTAAGTCTGGATCACAACCTCGCCTTTACTCTTTCCACGCCCGGCGCGTCCCGCCGCCTGGGTCAGCAACTGGAACGTCCGCTCTGCAGCGCGGTAATCATTGGCATACAGCGACAGATCCGCCGCCAGGATCCCTACCAGCGTCACATTCGGGAAATCATGCCCCTTCACGATCATCTGCGTACCGATCAGTATATCCGCCTCTTCCCCCGCAAATGCTTCCAGTATCTTTTCGTGTCCGTCTTTCGTCCTGGTCGTATCCATATCCATCCTGAGGACCCGCGCTCCCGGAAACTGCCGTATCACCAGTTCCTCGACCTGCTGTGTCCCGGCTTTGAATCCTCCGATGTACTGCGACCCGCAGGAAGGGCAGGCTCTTACCTGCGCTTCTTCATAGCCGCAGTAATGACACACCATCTTTCCTCCACGATGCGCCGACAGCGCCACATCGCAATGAGGACATTTTACTACATATCCGCAGGCTCTGCAAGAAACAAATCCCGCATACCCTCTGCGGTTCAGGAATAACATGATCTGTTCCCCGCGCCCAAGCCTGGTTTCGATCAATGATTTCAGCCGGTCGCTCAAGATCGAACGATTCCCCGACTTCATCTCTTTGCGCATATCTTCTACATATACTTGCGGGAGTTCACCGCTTCCCGCCCTCTTCTTAAGTTCAAACATCTGGAACGTCCCCTGCTTACATGCATAAAACGATTCAAGCGACGGAGTCGCAGACCCAAGGACGACACTGGCTCCTTCCATCTGCGCGCGCCTGACGGCGGTCTCCCTCGCATGATAGCGCGGCGTCTGTTCGCTCTTGTAAGACGTCTCATGCTCTTCATCGATCACGATCAGCCCCAAATGTGTGAACGGAGTAAAGAGCGCCGAACGCGGACCGATCATGACGTCTACTTCTCCCGCCTTCACCCGCTCCATCTGATCGTACCGCTCCCCCTGGGACATCCTGGAATTCAGGATAGACACCCGATCGCCGAACCGTCCGCAGAAGCGCATCACCGTCTGATAAGTGAGCGCGATCTCGGGGATCAGCACGATCGCCTGCCTGCCCTGTGCAAGCACTCCCGCGATCATCTCCATATATACCTCGGTTTTTCCGCTTCCCGTGATCCCATACACCAGATATGTGCCCCGTATCCCGCGTTCATAGTCTTCCCGGAAACTAGAAACCGCATGCTTTTGCTCCGGTGTATAATCCGGTATCTGGTCCTTCCGGTTCCGGTATCCGATGGGATTGCGCAGCACCTTCTCAGAATTCAGGGCAATGATCTTCTGGTCTTCCAGCGCGCGTACAACCTCACGTGTCACATGCAGCTTCTTCGTAAGCAGATCATAATCCTGCTCCGGCTGGTCAAGAAGCGCCGCCAACAGCCTTGCCCTTGCCTTCTGGTTCTTATGAAGGAAGACATCAAGCTGCCACTTCCCTTCCTCTTCTCCAAGAAGCAGCCGGATCCTTCTCTTCTCACGCATCTTCTCCTGTTTCTTTATCGGGATCACCGTCTTTAAAGCCTGGATCATCGTCCCGCCGTAATACTCCTTAAGCCATGCCGCCAGCGCCACTAACTTCGCTTCGATCGCTATACTGTCTTCTGCCGTACGGATGATCTCCTTGATCTTCGATTCGTCATAGCCTGCCCGCTCGGAGAAACCGACCACATACCCTCTGATCTCCTTATTTCCCCGCCCGAAAGGAACAATGACCTCCATACCAGTCTTAAGCATCCCTTCTAATTCAGAAGGGATGCCGTATTGGAATATCTTATCCAGTTTCTCATGGGTAATGTCTATAATAATATCAGCGTACATGCATTTCCTCTAACACTTCCCTGATCAGGATCCTGTCGTCCATATCATACTTAACGCCCCTGATCTCCTGATAAGTCTCATGCCCTTTTCCTGCAAGGACGATCACATCACCGGGCTTCCCGTGCCCGATCGCATAGCGGATCGCTTCCTTCCTGTCGCATACCGCGATATATTCCCCGTCAGTCTTCTTCATTCCGATGATAATATCATCAATGATATCCTGGGGTTCTTCAAATCTCGGATTGTCTGACGTGATGATCGTAAAGTCAGACATCTTCCCTGACACTTCCCCCATCTCGTAACGCCTGGTCTTCGACCGGTTGCCGCCGCAGCCGAATATCGTCACGATCCGTTCCGGATGATAATCACGCAGCGTATGGAGCAGGCTCTCAAGGCTCATGGCATTGTGGGCATAATCGATCATCATGGTGAATTCATCCGATACTTTCACCATCTCAATACGCCCTCTCACCTTCGCTTCCTTGAGCGCTTTCTTTATATTCTCCGGCGGAACATCAAAATGCCTGCACACCGCGATCGCCGTCAGAGAATTATAGACGCTGAAATCTCCCGGGATGTCGATCTCCACATCGAAGTCCATCAGTCCGTTCACATGATACCTGACTCCCAGATAACCTGGCTTTGAGATATGTTCAATCTCTGTTGCGCGTAAATCTGCCTTCTCAGAGAACCCAAACGTCTCAACCTTGCACGTCGCATTGCGGAATACATCCTCGTACCATCTGTCATCCACATTCGCGATCCCGAGCCTGCACTGTGTAAACAGCATCCCCTTACACCTCTTATAATCCTCAAAATCCTTATGCTCATTCGGACCGATGTGATCCTCCCCCAGATTGGTGAAGATCCCGATCTCAAACTGGATCCCTGCCGTACGGTGAAGCATCAATCCCTGGGACGAGACCTCCATTACCACGCTGTCGCACCCTGCCTTGACCATTTCCGCAAAATACTGATGGATCGTGTAGGATTCCGGCGTCGTGTTATTTGCCGGTATAGACTTATCTCCGATGACCGCCTCGATCGTCCCGATCAAGCCAACCTTATGCCCGACCCCTTCCAGGATGGATTTCACCATATAAGTCGTTGTGGTCTTTCCCTTCGTCCCTGTGATCCCTATCACCTTAAGCTTCTGCGCCGGATACCCGAAATACGCTGCGGACATCAGCGCCAGTGCATACCGGGTATCTTCCACACGGATCACCGTCACACTGTCAGGAACATCGACATCCTTTTCTGTAATAAGCGCCGCCGCTCCTTTCCCTGCAACCTCCGCCGCATATTCATGGCCGTCTGACACCGCGCCGCTGATACAGACGAATACGCTCCCTTCGGTTACTTTACGGGAATCATTGACCAATTCTGTTATCTCTGTCTCGTCGCTTCCCTGACGTACTTCATATTCTAATCTTTCTAATAGCCTGGTTAATCTCATAATTGCCGCCTCCTGACCTTGCAACCGACTGTTCCTCAATGCACAATATACATATGGAATTGTATCATATTTCTAAATATGATACAATCTATATAAACATATTGAAAAGGGGGAATATCTATGAGAGCCTACGAACGATTATTAAAATACGCAGCCATACGCACGCCAAGCGATGAAAAAAGTACCTCCTCTCCATCTTCAGAATGCCAATTTGACCTCGCGCGGATCCTGGAGCAGGAAATGAAGGAACTGAACCTTACGGACGTCAGCCTTGACGAACATTGCTACGTATACGGCAAGCTGCCTGCAACAGAAGGCTTAGAAGACAAGCCGGCGATCGGATTCATCGCCCATATGGACACGGTTTCAGACTTCTGCGATCATGAGATCCGGCCTTTGATCACGGAAAATTATGACGGCAAAGACCTGCCGCTTGGAGACAGCGGGCTTGTATTAAGCCCTGAGAATTTCGAACATCTGAAAGAGCTGAAAGGGCGCACCCTGATCACCACCGACGGCACCACGGTCCTGGGCGCCGACGACAAAGCTGGAATCGCCGAGATCCTTACCCTCGCCGAACAGCTCATCGAACAGAAGATCCCTCACGGACCGATCTGTATCGCATTCACACCGGATGAAGAGATCGGTACGGGAACCGCACATTTTGACCTGGAGAAATTCGGCGCCGATTACGCCTATACGCTGGACGGAGATACCGAAGGCGAGATCCAGTATGAGAGCTTTAACGCCTGCAAAGCCGAATTCGATATCAAAGGATTCAATGTACACCCCGGTTCCGGCAAAGACACGATGATCAACGCCAGTCTGGTCGCAATGGAGATCAATTCTCTGCTGCCAGGCATGGAGACTCCGCGCGGTACAGAAGAGTACGAAGGATTCTATCACCTCACGAGCATGTCCGGAGAATGTGCCAAAGCGCACCTGAGTTACATCATAAGAGACCATAGCACAGAATTCTTCGAAGCGCGGAAAGCGACCCTCAGGCTGATCGAAAAGAATATGAATGCGAAATGGGGCGAAGGGACGGTAACCCTTACCATCAAAGAACAATATAAGAACATGGCAAGAGTCATCGCCGACTGCATCCACCTGATCGACAATGCCAAAACCGCATGTGAAAATGCCGGCGTAACCCCTGTCATGCCGCCGATCCGCGGAGGTACGGACGGATGCCAGTTAAGCTTCAAGGGACTGCCCTGCCCCAATCTTGGAACCGGCGGGCACGCTTACCATGGGCCTTATGAGCACATTACGGTAGAAGGAATGGATAAGAGCGTGGATGTTGTATTGGAGCTGGTAAAGCTGTACGCTAAGTAAGACATTGGCTTATACCCTATTTTGAATATGAATGAGGGGGCTGTCTAAGTAAACAGCCCCCTTTTTATACTTCTTCTTTAAAGCCTTCGCCCACCACCTCATTTGATTCCATGATAATCGTAAATGCCCGTGGGTCAATCTGGCGCACCATTTTCTTGATGGTATACATCTGTTTGTTGTTACAGGCGCACATGACAACGTCTTTGTGCTGCTTGGAGTAGCTTCCTGTTCCTTTAAGGATTGTCGAGCCTCTCCCTGAGTATGCATCAATCGACTCTGCAACCTCTGCTCCATGCTCTGTCACAATCAAAGTCATCTTCCCTTCGTCAACGCCATACAGGATACGGTCCATCACGATTGCCATAAGGTAGGTCACGATAATTCCGTATATAAAACCATCTATATCTTTAAACACAATCAGGCTTCCCATGATGATTGTGGTGGTATCCAGCACAAAGGTAATGATTCCCAGTGAGAAGTGAGGCTTTACTTTCTTGATCGCAACGCTGATAAAGTCCTG
>OFGA01002896.1_pt1 | contig 10262 bp, 7 predicted proteins | sample 1521471 | NCBI WGS metagenome assembly OFGA01 (sample SAMEA3504086, study PRJEB24116) | mouse gut metagenome | biome: mouse gut; feature: mouse-associated habitat; material: faeces | place: Denmark | collected 2011
CTTCTGGCCCGGGGCCTGGAGGGGGAGGAGCTGCTGCTCACCTACGCCGACGGCGGAGGAGATACCATACAGGCCGGCTGGTTCGGTAGGAGTCTCCCAGATCTCCCTTCAGCAGGTCCCTCACATAGGTGACATAGCGAATGAGAAAAGGCTGGTCATATCCCAACTCATGGTTCAATTCCTCCACAGCTTCAGCCGGTGCGTCCGGCCCAAGGATGGCCAGCCCCGGTGAACCTGGGATCAGGGACATAATGCCCATAATCAGCAGGATGATGCCCAGCAGAATGGGAATCAATGAGAGCAGCCTTCGAGTAATGTACTTTGTCAACACCAATCGCCTCCCTAAACAGTATCTGCAATTATTTAAAGCAATAACTGTGCCAACATGCTGTTCCGCTGCATTTCGTCAAAATACAGCCTATTTTTCTCGTGTTCCAGCATTTTTCGCTGTTTTTACGGACCGTTTTTGTTGGATACTCTCGTTTAATTGTGTATAAACTGTTAAACAATTGTTGTTTCACATTTAATGCTCGATTAAAAAAGCGCCGTTTCCTGGGAAAAGGAAACCGGCACTTTTTATTTTTGTACCTTTATAGAATTTTTCATCGTCTCTGTCAGGCGAATCCCCTGCCGGCCTTTCCCGCGAAGCACCTTCTTTTCCAAGACCAATTCCCGGATCAGCTGTTCAAACCGGCTTTCGCTCAGGATCATTCCCTCATGTTTCAGCAGTTCCAGCATACGTCCGCGGCCAAGACCTACATCAGGATAGCGGGCCAATATATACAAAATCCGGTGCTTGATTTCCTGTGCGGGCGGCAACACGGAAAAAATCTTTTGGGTGGGTACAGTGGAGATGGACTCAATGGTACCAATTACATCAAAATAGGCAGCCACATTTTGCAGTTCTCGCACATTGCCGGGCCATTGATACGCCAGCAGCTTCTGTTCCTCCTCTGGCGGGAGGGTCTGCCCCTTGTGCCGGGAGAAGGAGTAGAACAGGGGAAGGATATCCGCCTTGCGGGTACGGAGGGGAGGAATGGTAATGGTAAAAGTTGACAGTCGGTAATAAAGGTCGGCCCGAAAGTTCTTCTTGGAAATTTCTTCCAGCAGATCTTTGTTGCTGGCAGAGAGGACCCGAACATCAATGTCGATCATGTGATTGCTTCCAACCCGCATGATTTTCTTTTCCTGCAATACCCGCAGCAGTTTGGCCTGAAAAGTGAGTGGCATATCCCCGATTTCGTCCAGAAAGATGCTGCCCCTGTTAGCCAGCTCAAATAGGCCGGCCTTCCCTTCCCGTTTTGAGCCGGTAAATGAACCGCCCTCATAGCCAAATAGCTCACTTTCAAGTAATGATTCTGGAAAGGCTGCACAGTTCACCGCAATAAAGGGGCCGGAAAAGCGATCGGATGCGTTATGGATCGACTGGGCAAACATCTCTTTTCCCGAACCGCTCTCCCCGGAGATCAGGATTGCGTATTGTGTCTTTGCCAATTGCTTGGCAATATCCAGACAGTTTCTCATCTCAGGTGATAGATATATGATATCTTTGAACTTATATTTGGCGTAAAAGCCGGATTTGTGCAGCTTTTCGCTCAGCTTGCTGTCCAGAGAACGAATCCCCTCCGCTGTGTGGCACTCAAAATAGAATCCAATCGGATCGTTTCCGCTTTTTAGGGGATGACGCTCAATCATGGTATATTCTTCTCCGATTTTCACCAGCTCATGGCAGAAGTCCTCTTGGAACATCTGCTCTGCAAGGGCCTGGTTGCTGTCGAGGGAAAGCGGCTCATTCTCCCGGATATCTGTCTGAAAAATAGCGATGGCCTTTTGATTGACGTAGAGCACACGGCGCTCGTTGTCCGCAACTAGAACACCGAAGTCGGAATTTTCAATTACTTTTTCCAAAATTTTGTCTGTTACCTGCGATTGCAGATATCGTTTTTCTACATCATTATATTTGGGAGGAAGTGTTTGAATATAGCGGTTCAGATTTTGAGTCAATCGGCTGTCCCGGATATTTAATCGAGAAAAAATATCCAGCACCGCCTGCGTCCCCAACTGCCGGAATCCGATATTTACAACCTTTGTGTTACAGCCGGCGAACAGGTCAACAATCCCGGTTGTAATAACATATTTGAAGTCGTTTGGGTCGATCTCTGGGCTGTAGGGGACAAAGTCGAGATGAATTACCTCCAGCTCATAGAGCAACTTAATCAAATCCGCTGTTGTTTCCTGCAAACGGTTTACCACCAGCACGCGTTCTCCGGCGGGAATGGCATTGATTTTAGCCAGCGCATTTTCGCCAAGTGTCCGGGAAACCAGCAGCACCTTCTCCCTGCACTGCCTGCTTTGGATATAGTCATAAATTCTATGAAGCAACCGCGGCACCATGACCAAAAACAAATCAGTCCCAGTAAAGTCAACTTCTTCCATATCGGACAAGAACAACACATCGATACTGACGGTGTCCTCTAGCACTTCAACAATATTATCCTTAATAAAAATCCCGGCTGCATAATCCTGCGTTTTTTCTTCTAATAATATTACAATCTTTTTCATGATATTCCTCTACACAGCGTTTTATAGTGTTCAGGCCCGGAGTCACTTAAATACCTGCTTTCAGCAACGAAAACTCCGTTTGGCAGTATCCCCAATAACAATGCTATCATATTACATTTTCATACTTATTTCAAGAGATTTACACTTGAGGGAATATCTAAACGCAGAGTTAAAGGAAGTCAAAGAAGAAAAAAGGGACAGCAGCCCCCAATGCCATTAAGTTAACCCCAGAAAAAACCACCCCCGCAAGGCCGCATGAAAACGCGAAAAAAGGGCTTGCAGAATCTTCCGATATCATGTAAAATATTCGTTGGAGACAGCAAAAGCAAATAAAGGCAGGGCGCAGGGTGCTACCAACACCCTGCACCCCTATGCAGGAGCCAAGTCCTCCCACACAGCAGATTTCTGCGCCGTCCCCATTTTATCAAATATCCATAGGTTAATCAAGCGTGAAAAATGGGAATGTGTGTTTAGCTTTCGGCGGTGTAGGGATAAATTGCAAACCCTGCGCCGCTTTTGTTGTCTCGGCGGTCCCGAGCAAAGCCCACGGGGGACGGGAAGAACCCACCCCCAAGGGCCGGACCGTTGAGACAGAACGAAAAATAATGTGGAAGGAGAACACACGATGAAAAAAGCCCTCATATATGCCCTTGCGCTGGCCCTTGCGTTTTCGTTGATAGCTTGCGGCCAGTCCAAGACGGAGCAACCCACAGACCCCGCCCCCAGCACATCGGCCCCGGAGCCAATCGCAACCCCCGAACCAATCAAGGACACAACCCCGGAGCCTGAACCCGAGCAGACCCCAGCGGCCCCCGTTGAAACCGAGGACACCCAACCCCCGGAAGAAACAGACCCGCAGAAGGAGCCAATGCAGACAGAACCCACGGAGCCCGTGGAGGTTGCGGAGCCGCCGGCAGATACAGCCCCGGAGCAGTTAGTAGACACAACTCCAGAGACACCCGCCGAAAAACCGCAAGAAGTGATTCCAGCAAAGCCGCCAAAAACAGAAACAGAATCTAAACCGTCCCAGGAGCCTGTTTCCCCGCCGCCCGCACAGCAGGAACCTACGGAGCAACAGCCTGCCGAGCAGCAGCAACCCAGTGAACCACAAGGTGGTGGAGATTCCGCAGCAGAAATAGAAGCAAGAAAGCAAGCCTTCCTTAACGGCATGGATCAAATGCTTAAAGACCATGGATACAATACAGATGGATCAGATCATGATATGACCGAAGAAGAGTTTAGAGCTATGCAGAATGCAATGGGTATGTCTGGTGGCTAATCACCATTACATCAACATATAATCATCAGGTGCATCCTATCAATCTAGGTAGGATGCGCCTTCTTTTCAATCCCAAACATGCCAACATCAGGGAGCTCCAAACCGGGTTTCCTCTTTCGTTCCGCCAGCGGGAGCGGCGGCATGAAAAAATGAAAGTAGTGATATTTTAGGTTAATTTTTCAAATCGCTGAGCACCAAAATTTTGGGCATTTTTGCAGAATTGAGATTACCAAATTTTTGGGCAATTACTAAAATTTTGATTACTCAAATTTCGGGCATTTACCTAAATTTTTTTGAATGGTCCTCATTTTTCCTGAAATTTCAAGGGTTTTGCAGTCCGCTGGAAAATAAACTCTTACTGGGCAATTCATAATGTGGCATTTACCCGCTGGGGAAATTTTTCTCAATAACTTAAATTATGGTCATTTTTGCTGTTAAGAAATAAACTAAATTTTGGTTGTTTATGCCGACACACGATACCCAAAACCGCGCCAGGACTGCGCCCGAAGATTCCGCGGATTCTGCTGGCCCGGCTTCACCGGAACAACATATTTTGCAATATCACGCAGAAGCTGCTCCCCATCCGCGCCGGGATTGCGGAGAAATTCCTTGCAGAGATACCCCGCCATTTTACGGTTTACTTCGTAGAGTTTCCCATGTCTCCACGGTTGAATGACAACTTGCCTGATGATTTTAGAACAAAAATTGGAGAAAATCATGGCGGAATAGATTTCCTGCCGGGCAAATTCTTCACTTTTCCCGTGGATATGCGTAATGCAATGAGTATATTTCAACTCTCGAAATGCTGTTTCTATACCCCATCTCGCATGGTAAAGCTCCTTAATCTGACTTGCAGTGACCGAGGTAGGCAGAGAAGTCGCCAGCGTCTCATATTCCCCGGTGCTGAGCTTTAGCCGAATGATTCGCAGCTCCATCGGGTAGGGAGAAGGGAAACTCCAGCGTCCGGCGCGTGTATTCGCGCTATATGTGCGGTTTGGATTTTTCTGAGTTTGTAAAAATATGTAGCCCCGTGCTTTATCCTCCTTAGTTTGCGTCGTGGTGATTGTGAAATTGACCTGACGGTCAAACTCCCGCATTGGAAGGTCCGCTATACATTTCATCGCGCCGCGCCCCTGCTTCACCCGAATGAGAAAATCGGTATTTTCCCGCTCAAGAAGCGACGCAAACAGCGCATAGCTGGAATATCCCCTATCCCCCACAAGCAGAACCTTTCCGGCGATATCATACCACGTCAGCAAAAACTCGAACGCTCCAATCTCGTCCTGCTCCGGCTGGGGATGAATTTCGGCGGAAAGATACATTTTCGACAAAACATCGTAAATAGCGTGTACTTTCACCTGGTTGTAGCCTTTTGGAGCGCCGGAATGTTGCACAAATGTCTTTGCGTTCGGGTCCCTCGCAATGTTGACACTCGACCCGTCAACCGCACAAACCCGATACCCCTGAAATGTTTCATACTCCGTATCCTGCGCGCCGAAAGCGGCTAAAATGTCTTGAAAGACTCCAGAATGGAGCTGGTGGCGGCGTTGAATGAAGGCGGAGGGAGTCATATCAAGGCCCGCCCGCTTCAGCTCCTTCGCAAGGCTTCCGCCTTCAAAGTATAAAAGCGCATTTGCGACATCTTGAAGGGTGACAATCCGCTTCCGCTGAGGAGATTTCACCATTTTGTCGCGTGTTGTATAGTTTATTTCGCGTTGAATAATGTTTTGCAACTGCTGATATACAATCTCAGGATAAGTCATAGTAAAGGCTCCTTTGTTCAAAAAATTCAGCAAAAACGCAAAAAAGCGCAACAAAACGCCATCAGCGTTTCCATTGCGCTTGCTTCTTTTGGTTCCTTGCCGTGAATTTTTTGACTTGCCCGCCCTATCTGCCCTGAGACTTTTTGAACGCGGTTTCCTGTCAATTTTATATCTTTCTACGCGCTTTTTGCTGTATTTCAATTATAGCGAAAGGCATGTATATTTGTCAAGAGGTAGGAAACAGTTCTTAACTTAACCGACAGCATTTTGATTTTCGTTAAGTTAAGGGAAAACTACCGCTATTTGAGCGATATCCCATACAAAGCAATGCAAAAAGATTCCTCCCGGCACCGCCATTTCGGTCGTGCCGGGAGTTCTTTTTTTACTTATCTTTATAGCATTGAAAGGGGGTGGGCGCTTTTTCATCACCTATATGTTGTCAAGACAGCAAAAGCCGCCGGGATTTATTTTCCCATAGCGCGATACAGGAACGTAACAATCTGCCCACGGGTACAGGTTGCGGCGGGAGAGAAATTACCGTCACCGGTTCCGCTTGTGATGTTCTTCTCAACTGCCCAAGCCACAGCTTGCGCATAGTCTGCATTGGCAGGAACGTCATCAAAATCAGCTTTGCCAGCAGGTGCGGGGCTTCCCGCCGCTTTCCACATATATTCCACAGTCATGGCGCGGGTACAGTCGGTATTTGCGCCGAAAGTGGAACCAGACACCAAGCCCTTTTCAGCGGCCCACAGCGCCGCTTTATAGAAATAATCGGCAGTCTTAACATCTGTAAAGGGGGTAGCCGCTGTCGGCTCCGGCGAGCCGTTAGCGTGCCACAGGAAGGTCAAAATCTGCGCTTTACTGCAAGTCACACCGGGGGAGAACGTGGTCTTACTGGTGCCGCTGGTGATGTCTTTTTCAACCGCCCATCGTACTGCGTCCGCAAAGTAGTCGCTTGCCTTTACATCAATAAAACTACCTATAGCGGGAGAAGATCGAGAGGTTCCAGGAAGTGCCACCGTTAAACTGAGTTTTATAGGAGTAGTTTGAGAGTAAGTAACTTCACCTTCCCCTTCTCCGGCCTCTTTTTTATCACCAGTACCGCCGTTTCCAAGTTCGCCGTTGAAATTACTGCCCCAAACCCAGAGGGAACTATCCCGTTTCACAGCTAAAACTTGGCTGTTGCTGCTGAAAGCGGCTACATTATCTAGCACTTGTGTTGTAATGATTGTCCGTCCCTCCAGTGAGGATTTGTCTGCTAAGCCCAAAAGTGTTTCAAAAGAAGTTTTATCCTCTACGAGCAAAAGTGTTCCATCCGTCTTGAGAATCATGTTTCCGCTGACGGATGCAACATCATCCATCACCTTTACCGGGTTGGCCTTATTGGACAACAAACTGCTTTCGCCCCAAGTCCAGAGTGTTCCATCTGTTTTAATAGCGGCGGATTGCATACTGGAACAATGGACCACCGCAACACCATCCATAATCTTTGTCGGACTAACCACGCCGTCTTGCCGCTGTATTTCACCGTTACCTAACTGACCATTGAAATTACTGCCCCACATCCAAAGCGTGCCATCGGTTTTGACCGCGCCAGTAGTGGCGTTATCGCCGCAGCTGACAGCGGCAACATCGTCCAGCACCTTTACTGGAATATTGGATTTCGAATAGGCACCATTTCCAAGCTGACCCCGTTCATTGTTACCCCACATCCAAAGACTTCCGTCTGTCTTAATCGCCCCAGTATAATCGGATCCGCAGCTGACAGCGGCAACGCCGTCCATTACTTTTACAGGTTCTGTCTGGTAACGGTTTGCTTCATCTATAATTGCGTTTGCTTTCCCGCCGTTGCCCAGTTCTCCGTGGGAATTGTCCCCCCACATCCAGAGACTTCCATCCGATTTAATCGCGGCAACAAATCTGCCACTGCAACTGACAGAAACGACATTATCCATCACTTTCACAAAATTCACCGCATTTTTGCCGCCCTGTACGCCGTTGCCAAGCTGGCCGCACCAGTTATCGCCGCAAATCCATAGTGAGCCATTCTGGTCAATTACAGCAGAAATTCCACTGCCTGCGCATACGGTATTTGTCTGCCCAGCTTTTCCTAAATTTCCCTCTGCCATCACGGGAAAAGCCAGCCCAACGCACAGATACAACGCTAAGATTAAAGATAAGCATTTCTTTTTCATGTGTTTTCTTCCTCTCAAAATAAAATTTCCAACAAAGCCCCGAAGGGCGGGCGGGGGGACGCGCCCCCGCCCAGGGGTCTGTTGGAAACATAAAAAGCGGTGTTGAGCGTATAACTCAACACCGCCTGACTGAACTTCAATCAAAGCGAAACACCAAACCCATTTCCTGTTGCAAATTGGGCGATATGACAGTATAATGGGAGATACGGTGTAGTCTATCGAGACTATGGTGTTGAGTGGATGTGACACTCTTCATCGGAGCATAGCGGGATTAGGCCCCCGCTATGCTCTGCCGCTATTTATGTCTCCATGGCTATTTTAACCTATCACGGAAGAAATTGCAAGGGTGTTTTCGGGAAAAGTCTGTAAAAACGGACTTTCCCGCTTTTTTATCGACATTTCCCGGACTTGTTGATTTTTTCGGGGTATTTTTGGATTCTTGCGGTTTTTAACAAAAACCGCTTATTTTTATATCATAGGCAGGACTTGTTGAAATTTGGATTTTCCTTTAATTTAACGGCTGGTTTTGGGACAATTTCCTTCAAAAAATCACCTTCCTAACTTAACCTACATTTTTTCATCCTAAAATATGTCACTTTTAAGCTATTCTCCAAATACCTTTAGTAACTCATAGCGACCTCTAATCAATTTTTCCATTGTGTGCGCTGGATAATATCTTTTCTTATTGTCTGACTAGCTTTTTTCATAACAGACTATTTCTTCCCACATTGTGGCGGCTTCTTCAGATACTTCAAAATAAATCCTCTTCTTTTGCTGTGTACCTTACTTATTTAGGTGTGTACCTGTCATGTCCTCATCTCTCTTAGAAACCGTTATTTTAAATTATTTTTGTATAACCATCATGTTACTCCAGTTTCCTACTTTTATTTTCAATTTTTCCATCGCATTTTCAGCTCTCTTTTTTGACGTGTAGTCTTTCGCATTTCTTATATCGTCCACAAAATTGCCAAATACTTCTCCTTGAACAGTATATGTTGTGCCTGAATAGTAATACCATTGTTCAACACCACCACCAAAATTTTGAGAAACTTTAATTACAAAATTCTTTTTACATCCCATTTTCCTGTCTCCCTTTTCAAATTTTTTTAGAACTAACTCTTATTTTTCTTTAGTCTTTTCTCTTACTTCTCCGCGATACTTTCTCCCTTGTGGTGTTTTAAGAAAATCAACTAGTTTCTCGTTTGATTCAAACTTTTTAATTTTTCTTGTCATTTTATTGCTACATATTCAAATTCAGTCATAATCATTCTCCCTTATTTAAACCCTTTGTCTGTCACATAGCCTGGTATACTCCAGATTCTGAGTGATTCACTTTTTGCCTGTTCTTGGGCTTGCTCTAGTTCTGACAAATACTTAGTGTTAGGTTCTTTGACATAAGCTACACGTGCTAATCCCTCTCTCACAAGTGTTTTTTGTAGTAATGTTCCATCTACAAAAATATAACCCAACGCTCTACCGTAACGATCTTTTTTATTCCCTTGATCATATTCAAAAGTAATTTCTGAAGTAGTAGACAAAAGCTCTTTTGTGCGGTTACTAGCTGCCAACCCAAACGGTTGAACTTTTGTGTTTGGTTTGACCGTCTCGGGTGTGTCAATTAATAAAAAGCGAACCTTTCGTTCTTTTCCGTCAATTCTCAAAACCGTTGTGTCACCGTCTACGTGACGAACAAAATCAGCTGGTATACGTTGATCATTTGAAATAGTTTGAAAAAAGCCTTCATAAACATCTTGTTCTAGGTCTTGAACAAAATCTTGTGCTTTTTGTTCAACATTTGTACAACCTGATAATAGAAGAGAATGGGACAATAATCAGAAAAAAATCTGATTATTGTCTCATTTTTTTGATTAATGACTTTAGTCAGTCGAAATCTCTAAAGAGATTTCGACAAAAAAACCACGCGTACTGCGCGTGGAGGAACTAGCTTTAGCGATAAAAACTCCTTTCGATATAATAGATAAAGGCTACCAACCGTTATCTAATCGAAAGGAGTTTTTGTATGTCGAACGACGATAAAAGTTTAGCACATACTCGTTGGAATTGTAAGTACCATCTTGTATTTACACCAAAATATAGAAGAAAAGTAATCTATGATCAGTTAAGGCAGGATATTGGAAAAATACTGAGAAAATTGTGTGAAATGAAAGAAGTCGAAATCATTGAAGCGCATGCAATGCCCGATCATATCCATATGTTGGTAAGAATTCCACCAAAGTTGAGTGTATCAAGTTTTATGGGTTTCTTAAAAGGAAGAAGTGCAGTAATCATTCATGAACGTCATGCGAATTTAAAATATAATTATGGGAATCGATCATTTTGGTCAAAAGGCTATTATGTGAGTACTGTAGGTCTGAACCAAAAAACGATAGCTAAGTATATACGAGAACAAGAAGCAGAAGCTCAAGTAAAGGATAGTATAAACAAAAGAGAGTATAAAGATCC
>OFGA01002899.1_pt1 | contig 10249 bp, 7 predicted proteins | sample 1521471 | NCBI WGS metagenome assembly OFGA01 (sample SAMEA3504086, study PRJEB24116) | mouse gut metagenome | biome: mouse gut; feature: mouse-associated habitat; material: faeces | place: Denmark | collected 2011
CCTTGACCCCATACAAACGTACCAGCCGAATGGGATTGACCCATCCGGCTGGCTTGCCATGTCATTTTGTTGTGAAAACGCATAAAACCCGCCCGCCCCACTTGTGCAGGGTGCTAATTTTTCTTGACTTTTGCAAATTTCTCTTGACTTTTAGCAAGTTTTTTCTTTTTCCTAAAACGTACCGTTTCCTTTCAAATTTGGCTGCGCATAGAAGTTGACGCTGTTGGGTATCCCAACGAACATGTAGCAGTATGTGATTCTGTCGTCACGCCCACCTCATAAAAAGAGAAGGATAGGGAGCAAGCAGTCAGAGTCTAAAGGAGTGGAAAGCCCTCTTTTCAATGCGTCCTGCGTTTTTTTCCACTGTCTGGAAACTGTCTATCTCCTTTTCATCTGCGTGATCAAAAAACAGACGGACATCCTCCAGTAAAGCCGGCTGATTCTCTTTCAGTCCAAACGGATAATCCCCTTTGCGTTGTATGACCCTGCGGCAAGCCTTCCTCTGGCAGTGCATGGCATCAGCCATGGCTGTTTTACCCTCCACAGCTATCACTTCCCCCACAGTTCCAAACCGCATACGAAGAACACCCAAAACAGCGCCACCTGTTTCTTTACTGCTGACGCAGCTCAATACTCTGGCAAACGTTGCTTTTGAGACAATCGCTTCAATTCCAGACTCCTTTGCCAAAAAGTCCTTCTTGTTTTTGGTTTATATTACTAAATCCCCCAATATTTTTATTGAGACGGACGTGGCCTAATCTTTACTACCTTTTCCTTTCACTACTGTCCAACATGTATTGTACTCCTACACTACAATTGCGATATTTTTTCTTGATCTGATTGACTTTAAACTTCAAATCCTATATAATAAAATTCGTTGTTTAAACTGTTTAGGACAGTTAGACAATTCGTTTTATTCTGTGGAGACACCCAGTCACCACTATCATCGTGCGCCTGTGATGGAATTGGCAGACATGCGAGATTTAGGTTCTCGTGCAGCAATGCGTGTGGGTTCGAGTCCCTTCAGGCGCACCACGAAAGTCCGCAGTCGATGATACAATCGACTGCGGACTTTTTAATTTTGTCTATGAAAAAGCCTTGAAATCAAAGGAAAAGCGGGACGCTGGGGGTGCGGATATCCTCCGGCGTCCCGTTGTTGTATGCTCTGCGTCCGATAGCATAGCCCACAATCTGAGCAAACGCACAGCTGCCAAGCAGAATCACCATTCTGAAAATTGTAATACGACCAACGGAAATCTTCTAAAATGTTCGTTAACTGCTGCCATTACGCAAAGTGTTCATCTACAATCGCATTTAGCTGCGCAGCGATTTCGGAAAAATCTCGGTTCAAATCCATCGTTTTTACACTAATTTTATTACCGCTCATTTGATAAATGTTATCAGGCTGGATGGTTTCATCTGTCCGGGCATATAGCAGCATGCCAGATACCGTATGTCGCTTTTCGCCAAACTCGGCGTCCTTGTTCTTCACATAGGTGAAACCCTGGCTCCATTTCGAAAAAGCTAAAGCGGCGACGGAGCGCATAGTCAATCATGGCGTGGCTCCGGTCTGCCGTATTCATCATGCCGATGATGTAAAGGTTTCCCGGCACAGAGAACGTAAGCCCGTTGTAGGCAAGCGTGGCTTTCGTGCCTCTGTAGTCGCGCTCAATCAGCATGAGCAGCTCTCCAAAAATCTTACTCATGTTGCCTCGGTTTATCTCGTCGATGATGAAAAAGCAGTCCTTGTCCGGCTGGTTTGCGGCCTTCTGGCAGAAGCGATAGAAAATGCCGTACTTCAGCTCAAAGCCATCCTCAACCGGCTTATAGCCCATCATGAAATCTTCATAGGAGTAGTTCTGATGGAACTGCACAAACTCGATACGGCTCTCGTCTTTCTCACCCATCATAGAATAAGCGAGCCGCTTCGCTGCAAAGGTCTTTCCGACGCCCGGCGCACCTTGCAGGATAATGTTCTTTCTATTTCGAAGCACTGCCGCCAGGTTCTCATACCGTGTTTCGGTCATATAGACTTCTTCCAAAAAATCGTCCTTCGTGTAGGCGTCAATGGCCGATTCTGGCCGCAGCAGATTTTCCTCACGGATGAGGTCGATGATAAAGTCAAACTCGCCTCTGGTCAGCTTGAACAAGCTGCCCTGTGGATTCCGGAAATACTCCATGCGTTCCAGTTCCGGGTATCCCTTCAATGTCGCATAGTCAATCGGAGAGGCCACCCCTTCGACCTTCTCAAAATATATTTCCTCGCCATCCTGCTCCGCACTGATTTTGCCGATTGCCACGATCTGCTTCACAGGATAAGACTCGTAGCCTATAATCATATCTCCGGCCCTGGCATCCAGAAAGTTCTGGAAAATTCTACGCTTGTTCCCATTATCATTGAATAAGGTGTATGACTGCACTTCACCAACCGCTATGTCGGAAAAACTCCAAATCTTCGGATTTGCATTCAGCCACCAAAAACCATGATCTTCTTCGCCCGGCGCCGCAGCGGCATAAAGCTCCACACCACTTAGATCGACCTGCTCCAAAGCAGCCGCGAGTTCATCGCGTAGCTTCCATACATAGCTTCCTTCCTCATCCTGGCTGGCATTTCTGCCCAAGTACAGAATGGGCCACCATCTTGAATTTTCGTTTTCTCGCTCCATAACTGGGCAGCCAGTCTTTTCCGCAACGCGGCGGGCAATCGCTACGGACCCGCTATTGTAGAAATTCTTTGCTTCACCGTATTTAACAGAGAGCTGTGTGCAGGTAGCTTGACCACCGTAATCCTTTCCTTGCAAATCTCATCGTAGAGCTTATAAAAATTCCGGATGTTATCTGCATAAGCACCTTTTTTGAAACGGCAGCCGCTTTCCAGCTCATCTGCCACGGCTTTGGCCTCACCGAACTTGTAGATGTAATATTTGTCTGGGTAGCGAAGCCACAAGTAGGTGCTGATGGCATTTTCGTACTGATAGTGCTGACTGGCACCGTTTCCGTACTTTTCCAGTAGGATGGAGGACTGCATTTTGAACGCATCAATCCGCTCATACATATCCTTATTTTCATCAAAGAGCACAATGAACATGGAGCGTACTTCTTCCGGTGCTGTCTTGGCAAATCCCGTAATCATTCGTGCCGGGAAATTATTCATGGAAGCCAGCAGGTTATATGTTTTGGCAAGAGATCGTGTAAGCATGCCGGCAAAATCAGCTGCGTTCACATCCCAATTATCCTGAAAGCACTTCACTGCCTCCCATTTATATTTTTCATTCCCCCACTGCGTGGATACAAAATCCTGTTTGTACTTTACCAGCGCTTCCTTCAAGCGTCTCTCTCCAATCGGGAGTGTCAGCGGGGAGTCCCTCTAATTTATCCAGGATTTCTTGGTAGAATCCCTTTGCCTGCTCCTGCTGAGCTTTTTGAAAAATTTTTTCTATTCGAACACCTCGTAATATTTTTATGCTTGTGACGGCTGTGAATAGTGGCTGAAACGAAATCTACCGCTGGTAAAATCAAAATCTGGAGCCCAACCGTTTCTAAAGGCACCATTGAGGATAAGAAAGGAACGGGAGTCTTGTTGCGCTTTGTTGATTGTTGTTGAGTTCTTCCTGACAGTGCCATTATAGCCCTCACCAGCTAAATAATCAATCTACTATTTCAAAAGCTGTTGGCGCTCTTTTTTCCGGTATATACCGAAAAAAACAGAATGTTTGTTAACACAAAAGATTTTCTAATTGAGCTTGATTTTCTGATAGCCTTCCTTTAGAATAGAGAACGTGGGTCAAAGAGACCTGACTAAAAAACGGGAGGCAAGTTCATATGCAAAAACGCATTTTGGTAGTAGACGATGACGACATGAATCTGACACGGACAAAAATCATTTTAAAAGACGAATATGATGTTCTGCTGGCAGATTCCGGGGTACGTGCCCTGCACATACTAAAGAACCAGAAAGTAGACTTGGTCCTTCTGGATATTGATATGCCACTGATGAACGGGATCGAGACTTTTGAGCACATGAAGGAATTCGCCGCAGAGATACCGGTTATTTTTTTAACGGCATCGGGAGATGTAAGCGACGTCGTCGGCGCACTTTTGCTGGGGGCAGTGAATTACCTGCGAAAGCCTTGCCCGCCGCAGGAACTGAAAAAGCGCGTTGCACAGGAGCTTGAGAAAAAATGAAGGCGGGAGAACAGACAAGTATGCATCTGCTGCTGGCTGTTATCACCACAGTTTCCAGCGGGATTTTATGCCTAAGCACAGTGGTTATGGCGTGGGAATTATGGACCATCCCCTTAATTGCCGCCAGCTGCTTCAGCGTATGGTTTTTGCACATCGCAAAACTTGGTTCTGACACATTTTATGAAAATCTTTATGCTGGATTGTTGCTGCTGGAATTCTTTTTCTTCGGCGTACATGAATCCAGCCTTTTTGACGTACCGGCTGTGGCCTGCATTATCATTCTTGCGCTGTTTATGCTAAACAAAACCTGGGTCCTCTATGTGCTGGAAGCTCTCTATGCGCTGATCCTGCTCTACCATGTCTTCATCCTCCGCACCATTTCCACTCAGATCGCGTTCCAAGAGGGGTTTCGCCTGGGTCTTGGCGCAATGGTAACCTTTGGCGGAGTGATGCTGGCGCGATATTGGATCAAGCAGCGCAGCGCCCAGCGTAAATGGTACAACCATGTATTTACTGAGTTGGAAACCGTAGGAAAACAAAACGCTGTGTTTTTATCCAATGTATCCCACGAACTTCGTACCCCCATCAACATGGTGATCGGAATCAGCGAGGTGGCACTGGGAAAGGAGCTCTCTCCGGATATTCGGACCGATATGTCGTCGATTAAGCTGGCCGGAAAACGTCTGTCCAATCAGATCAACAACATGATGGACTATACGGAGATCATGGAAGGCACACTGACTCCGGCAAAGGAAGAATATATGATTACCTCGGTACTGAACGACGTAATCACGATGACCGCGCTGCAAAGCAACCGGAATCATCTGGAAATCGTGTTCGATATCGACCCGCATGTACCGGCTGTTCTCATCGGAGATGCAGAAAAAATTTCCCATGTGCTTAAAATTTTGGTTGAAAACTCCATTAAGTTTACCGAAGAGGGCGGTGTGAATGTCCGCATAGGGTATCGGATGGAAAGCTATGGCGTAAATCTGATTATCGACATTCGGGATACCGGCATTGGTATGACGGATTCTCAGATGCTTCAGATGTATGACGACTTTTACCAAGCGGATTCCGGAACCCGCCGTTTTGTAGGCGGACTTGGCCTTGGGCTTCCCATTGCGCGGGGGCTTTTGAACGCCATGGGCGGCTTTATCCACTTTGAAAGCAGACAGCAGCAGGGCCTGCACGCCCACATCGTGATCCCCCAGGGCCTGGTGGATCACCGGCCGTGCATCGTACTCAACCATGCGGAGAAGGTGTGCGTTGCCTGCTATTTCCGCCCGGAACTGTACAGCTGCGACGAGGTCCGGGAGTATTATGACGGCCTAATCTTAAACTTGGTGGAAGGTCTTGGTATTAACGGGTATCAGACCCATAATTTTGAAGGACTGCTTAGATTACAGCGCAATCACCCGCTGACCCATGTGTTTATCGCCCAGTCGGAATATGAAGAAAATCAGGACTATTATGAAGAATTGGCCGCCACACTCCGGGTGATTATCATTGCGGACAAGGAATTCACATTGGACAGCACGAGCAGACTGCTTATTATACATAAACCTTTTTCCGCGCTCTCCGTTGCAAACCTGATCAACGGAGAACTGGGCGCCCGAGGTTTCGCAGAGGCTCAGGCCGCCGGGCGAAAGCCCTTTACCTGCTCCGGTGTGCGTGCGCTTGCGGTGGACGACGAGGAAATGAACCTGGTGGTGGCAAAGGGCGTTCTGGGCAGCTATGGGATCATGGTGGATACCTGCCTCAGCGGAAAGGCGGCCGTGGAACGGTGTACCCAGAACGAATATGACATCATTTTCCTGGATCATATGATGCCGGGATTTGACGGTGTGGAGACGCTGCGGCGGATCCGGGAGCTGAACAACGGAATGTTCAAAGACTTACCGGTAATTGCCCTGACTGCGAATACCATAAGCGGCGCCAGGGAAATGTTCCGCAACGAGGGATTCACGGAATTTATTCCCAAACCCATTGAGCGGTCCGTGCTGGAGAGAGTGCTGCGCAGGGTGTTGCCGGACCGCTGTATAGAGCATGACGCAGTGTCTTTTGTTCCGGACAATGAGCCGGCCGGAAACGGAAGCGCAGAAACTCCGGATGCTGCGGAAAACGGACAGGAGACGGCAGCCGGCTTTGCGGGTACGGAAGAGCCGCTGCAGGAAGAGTCCCTGCAGGAAGAAACTTCAAAGTCCTATGGCAGTCTTGTGCGGGCCGGCATTAATGTGGGGCTGGGAATGGAATATTGCAGCGGTGAGGAAGAGTTTTATATGGAAATGCTGCGAATGTTCCATGACCAGGCTGAGGAAAAGAGGGAAGAGATCATCGCCCTCTTTGAGGCGGAAAACTGGACGGATTATGCGATTAAGGTTCATGCGCTGAAGAGTACCGCACTGACCATCGGTGCGGAAGCGCTTTCCGGTCAGGCAAAAGAACTGGAGCTGGCAGGCAAGGAGAAAAAGGTGGAGTTTATCCGGAAAAATCATCCCCTGCTGTTGCAGAAATATGAGGAAATCTGTGAGAGCATTGCAAAAAATTTATCCTGATGAAACTGTGTGTATCAGAGGGGAAACACCCGAAATATACCTGAAGTGAGACATTTTTATCCGGAGCTGAGTCGCGGCATGGAGGTTATTGTGTTTAAAAAATGGCTTGATATCATATTTGACTATAAAATCAGTCTGAGGGAACGTGTGTTCCGACTGGTTACAGGCATCAGCATGATTGCCCTGATATTTATTCTGATTCTGGGCAGATATACGGCAAACTGGTTCCTGCTGGCTGGCAGCCTTGTGTATATGTATATGGTTGCAAAGATCAGTATTCAAAAGGGATGTATCAATGCGGGGGCAACCGCCACGGTGGTGCTGCTTCTGCTGCTGTTCCCGGTGGTTTTTTTCACGGGAGGAGGGATTTACGGAGGCGTGCCGGAATGGTTCGTGCTCTGCTTTATTTACATCAGTATTACCCTGGAGGGCAGGAGGAAGCCGGTATTTTTCCTGCTGTGTTCTGCGGAAACACTTCTCTGTTATTATATTGCGTACAACTACCCGGAACTGGTTATGGAAAATACCACGGCACAGGCTTATTTTGATTCTGCCCGGTCTGTCATACTGGCCGGGGCCCTGACCAGTGTCCTGCTTTTGTTTCAAAATCATTTGTATGAAGAGGAAAACAAACTCACCATACAGCAGAAAAAAGAGATCGAGGAGCTGAACCAGGCAGAAAATCACTTTTTTTCCAGTATGAGCCATGAGATCCGCACACCCATCAATACCATTATCGGATTGAACGAGATGATACTGCGGGCGGACATTTCGGGGGAAGTGGCAGAGAACGCCAGGAATATTCAGGGAGCCAGTAAAATGCTGCTCACGCTGATCAATGATATCCTGGATTTGTCCAAAATCAAGTCCGGAAAAATGGAGATTGTGAACGCGTCCTATGAGACAGGGGAACTTTTTTCAGAGATCGTGAACATGATATGGATCAAGGCGAAGGAAAAAGGGCTGGAATTCCGGCTGCATGTGGATCCTTCCATGCCCAGCATGCTCTGCGGGGACGAGGTACGTATCAAGCAGGTATTGATCAATCTGCTGAACAATGCGGTGAAATATACAAAAGAGGGATCCGTGACGCTGTCCGTGCGGTGCGAGCGGGTGGGCGTGAACCGGGTGCGCGTCTGGTATTCCGTGGAAGATACGGGACAGGGAGTGAAAAAGGAAAACATTCCTTATATATTTGATGCCTTCAAGCGTGTGGACGAAAAGAAAAACCGCCATATCGAGGGTACCGGGCTGGGACTGAGCATTGTCCGCCAGCTGGTGGAACTGATGGGCGGGGAAATCAGCGTCAACAGTGTGTATATGAACGGTTCCACATTTCTTGTGACACTGGAACAGGATATTATGAGCGAAAAGGAACTGGGAACCTTTACACTCACATCCAGGATGAAAGTCCATGATGGGGAGCAGTACAGGCAGAGTTTTGAAGCACCCAATGCGCATGTGCTTGTGGTGGATGACAACGAGATGAACCTGCTGGTGGTGAGCAAGCTTCTCTCGGAGACCAAAGTGCAGATTGACACGGCTTCCAGCGGCGCGGAATGCCTGAAGCTGGCCCAGTACCAGCATTATGACTGTATTTTGATGGATCATCTGATGCCGGAGATGGATGGAATAGAATGTCTCCATGCCCTTCATGCGCAGCCGGGAGGGCTGTGCCAGGATACGCCTGTGATTGCGCTGACTGCCAATGCCGGAAGCGACAATCAGCAGCTTTACAGGAAAGAAGGATTCAGCGGTTATCTGGCAAAGCCCATCAGCGGTGCCCTGCTGGAAGCTGCCGTGCTGAGCATTCTGCCAAAGAAGCTTGTGAAACTCAGCGAAATGGCCAGTCAGTCCGAAATCGGGAAGGATGTGCTGATTTTTGACCAGGCAAAGAGGATTTCACTGCTGGTTACCACCGACAGCGTCTGTGATCTTCCGGAATCCCTGCAGAAGAAATTCGGCCTCCATATCTGTCCTTACTATGTGTGTACGGAACAAGGACGTTTCCTGGACAATTCCGAGCTGAAGGCAGATGAGCTGCTGGCCTATATGGCAGAGGGGAAAAACGGCATATCCCAGCCGCCCACGGTGGAGGATTATGAGAAATTCTTTGCCCAGAGGCTGAATGAAGCCCAGAATGTGATTCATATCACCATGGCCAAGCACGTCAGCGACGGGTACCGCAATGCCATGGAGGCGGCAAAATCCTTTGAAAATGTCACGGTAATTGATTCCGGACATCTTTCCAGCAGTATGGGACTTTCGGTGCTGCATGCCGCTTATATGGCGGAAAACCATGCCTCAAAGGCGGATATTGTGAAGACGGTGAAAAAGCTGAGGCACTCCATTTCTTCGGCCTTTATCATTGACAGTACCCATATGATGTGCAAGTCAGGACAGATATCCAGAAAGATTCAGGTGATGTGTGACGCACTGCTGCTGCATCCTGTTATTGTACTGCGGAACAGCCGGATGGCAGTGGGCAGCATGGAGATGGGAAGCTTTAACCATGTGATAAAAGGATATGTCAAGAAAGTACTTCTGAATACAAGGAATATTGACAGGAGGGTTCTGTTCATTACTTATGCGGGACTGGATGACAAGAGTCTTCAATATATCCAGGATCTGGTAAAACAGTATTGTCCTTTCGAGAGGATTTACCTGCAGAAAGCGTCTTCTGCGATTGCCAGCAATTGTGGACCAGGATCCTTCGGTCTGCTGTTTATGAAGAAAAATGACGCATTGATTACATATTCGGACACACCGGGGGAAAGCCGGTAAATACGGATACATTGTTGGTCGGCAACAGCCGGGTGTATGCCAGGGCTGTTGCCGATTTGTCGTTTTGCGGCAAATTTTGTCGACGGTCTTTCCTGGAAAATAGTCTGACAATATTATGAAATGATTTTACAAATCATTTTGTTCTGAAAAAGGAGGCCATGGATGAAAAAGGCACAGACAATGCAGATGACAAAATGGAAGGCATTTATCGGCGGCGGTGATATACTGCGGCGGTGGATGTGTACAAGACGCGGTATTTCATCCGTCACAGCACTTCCGCGATTTCCATTCTGGGGGAACTGGAAATTGTGAAAAAGCATGGGTACGGTCATATTACAGTCAACAAAACCAATGACTATGTGATAAAACTGGAACCCAGGGCGCCGCATTTCCATACCTGGTTGTGAGGGAAAATCAGTTCCTGCAAGTGTCCGGACGGCTGCTGGATTTGATGATCGCAGAACTGTCGGAGCCGCTGCAGAGACTATTGTGCGCCTTTCCGGAGGAATTGCGTGAGAGGGCCGCGGAAATGGCCCTGGAGGCGGCCGTGAGAGAACTGGGCAGGGTGATTCAGGGATCCGCGGGTAAAAGGTGTAGGGCCGTTGCGTATGGCCTCACAGGACGACAGATCATATTATGAGCAATCATGATATGGTCTGTTTTTTTATATCATAGGAAAGTGCGTCCTATGATACAAAAACGCTCCGCGGGGATCGCACTGC
>OFGA01002901.1_pt1 | contig 10248 bp, 14 predicted proteins | sample 1521471 | NCBI WGS metagenome assembly OFGA01 (sample SAMEA3504086, study PRJEB24116) | mouse gut metagenome | biome: mouse gut; feature: mouse-associated habitat; material: faeces | place: Denmark | collected 2011
AGGAAGTTTTCTTCCAGACAGAACCCCTGTCTCCAAAGAACTCTCTGCCTGCATTCAGACTGAAAAAGAATATCTCCTGGACACGAGCAGACCAATCTATCTCACCTCTAGTCCAGGAACACCAGTCGCTGCACTTTTCCCTGTCCATGTAGAAAAGCCTCTGGCATTAGCAGTACTTTCTGCAAAGTCGCTTACCGAAGTGGAAATTGGATGTTCAAGATTAGTTGCAGCCACAATCGCACGTGAATTTGATTAGCAAAAACAATCTGGACAGGAAACAGTCACTATCCTATACAGATTTCAATCACGAGAATTACAATCTATACCATTTATTTTAAAGAAAGAATAAAAATACTATGAAAAAAATACATCTATTATCCCCAGAACAGCAAAGATTTGCAGAGCAGAACCATCAGATCGTAGACCGTTTTCTCTCCAGAAAAAGGCTGGATGCAGAAGAGTTTTATGATGTCGTCATCTTTGGCTATCTGTTAGCCGTACAGGAATATCTGGAGAAACCCAGATTATCCGATTATGCCTTCAGTACCATTGCATGGCGCAACATGAATGACTGCCTCATCAATGAATATGCCTACTGGAACTGCGGGAAGCGGTCGGCTGTTACCGCTCCCTTAGAAGAGGAATATCTGTCCATTGACGCGCTTCTCCCCAACCGGATGCAGCGGGCGGCTGAAACTATGGATAACCAGAAACTGCTGGTCAAGCTGCTTGCCTATATCACCCCGAAAGAACAGGAGGTGGTCCGCCTGAAAGCGGACGGCTACACCTATCAGGAGATTGCTGAGAAATGCAGCCTCACCGTATATGGCGTGGAAAGCCGTTTCAGCCGGATGCGTCGGCGGTTGCGAAGTCTTGCCCTGATGTAGAGGAGGATTCCTATGAACGATTTGCAAATACAACGGGCGGCAGAGCTTCTTCAGAATGAATTTGGCCCGGAATGGCAGACCATTGCCGGAATGCTCGGCACAGAAGGACTACGGAAACGGGTAGGCAAAGAGCTCACATCCTTTATGGCGTTTCCAGAGCGCGGAAATGGCGGAGATAACCACTGGAGAGGGAACTGCTCTCCGGAAGTGGTTGCTTCCATCCTGCGCTATGTTCTGGACTGCAAGCGTTACTATGACAAGGATGTAAGCCGGTTTACCCTAATGGATCCCATGAGTGGTTCCGGCACTTCCCAGGCTGTGGCAGACCAGTTTCAGGTACGGTCATTGCTTTATGACCTAAACCCGTCTCCGGCTTACGGATACGGCAACTGGAATGCATTAAGAAATGATGTGGAGGACTCAGCAGACCTGATCTTCTTTCATCCGCCGTATCACGACATCATCAAATACAGTGGAAATATGTGGGGACAGCCTCACCCAGATGACCTGTCGAGATGTGAGAACTATCTGGACTTTCTGGAGAAATTGAATTACTGTATCCGGAAGTTTTTCTTTGCGTTACGCAAGGACGGCAGACTCGCGGTACTGGTGGGGGATATCCGGAAAGACGGCCATTTTTACAGCATGCAGAACGACATAATGCGCATGGGTGAATTTGAATCTTTTCTTGTAAAGGGGCAGTTCAACTGCGTATCGGATAACCGCAGGTATAAAAAGCCGTTCATCCCGGTCGTTACAGAATATGTGCTGATTCTAAAGAAAGCCGATTCCCTGACAGTCCCCTTTTCCTGCAGGCAGGAAGGCTGCCTGTCGGTAAGCCGGACAGACCTCCAGACTATTACCTGGCACCATCTGATCCGGATGACCATGGAAAGCATTGGAGGGACGGCGGCATTATCAGATTTATACGATCTGCTGCGGGGCCATCCCAAAGCACGGAAAAATCCGCACTATGAGGATCGGATCCGGGCAACCATCTACGAGCACCCGGATCAGTATCTTCGGACAGCCCAGGGGTGCTACCGCTTAAATTATGCCGTGGCATAAAAAAACAAACCCAACACAGAACTGACAACAAATCCACAATTTTAAGAAAGGAAGACAACTACTATGAAAAGACACCGAAAACAAGAACTGCAGAATGTTAAGAAAGCAACCGTCACCATGACCGGCACTCTGTTTCTGCCTCTCCGTATCGGAGAAAACGCATGGATCCGTACCCGTCATCAGCTCTTTACAACTTCTATGATCCTAAAGATTATGGAAGTGGCAGAAGACGGTATAAAGTTTGAGACCTGTAACACAATCTACCACCTCAGATATGAAACCGTTTCTGCCGAGAGCGGGGTGATGTGCGCTTGACAAAGATCCAAGAACTGGGAAGCAGCCTCCAAAAGCTGCTTTCCACCCTAAAGAAAAACCGTGAAATGATCCCTCTTGAAGTCCTGAAATCCCATTACCAACAGCCTTATTACGCTCTGATCCGGGAGATTAACAAAACTGCATCTGCATTTGTAAAAGCGGTCCTTATCAATCACCTTATCCTAAACCCAGATATCTCTTTAGATGAGCAGGCGGCTGTCATCAACCAAGTGATTGCAGATTCCGGCATGGATCGGCAAATGAGTTCCTGTATTTCCAGAACCTATAATGTTGAGCAGCTTTATCAGATGGCATTGGGGCTTCGGCGGAAGATTGAATGTGCCTTATGGCCATACATCGACCTGAAAACCTGTCTTGTGTTTGATCTGGACAATCCGGATGTGGAACCTGTCACCTATAATACCTTGACGAGACAAATCTGCAGAGATGGAATCTGGGAGAATCAGGAGTTAGATCTTCAGTGGAAATTTTTATTTTATCCAAATGCAAGGGCCTATTCAGGCAATGAACCGGACAAAGAAGAAAAGGAGAAGAATGGCTATGAAAACTCATATAGCACCAAAAACAACGATACACCTGTCAGGTCAGGAAATGGAAGATATCTACCGCATACAGCAGCGCCTTTACTGGGAAACTGATTTTATCAGCCGCTGCGAAGAGCGTAAACAGGAGGGAACCGGCTTATGCAATCTTCCTTACAAAACGCTTCCAGATGAGAAAAAGCTCCTTAATCTGGCCTATGAACTATATAGCAATAAGGAAGATTCCAACACAGCCTATAATGTAACCCTTGATCTTGTCATTGATGAGATTGAGCGCTGGATTAGGGATAACCAGATTAACGCTACTGCGGAATCTGACGGAAATCCAAGAGTGGTCGTTGTAATGGAAGACGGCATTATCACTACTGTTTTTGCAACAGATCCGGATATCCGGGTAAATATTACAGACTTAGATCGCAACTATGCGAATACTGATCTGCGCTCCGCCGCTTTCGATGCTTTAATATATAATCCTGACTTACAAATCTGCGATTATTCAACCTATAGACCTGGTTATGAGCTGGAAATAGAAACGGAGGTGGATGAGTAATGGCAAATATCTGCTGTGATGACGTCTATTTCTATTCACAATCCAATCCGGAACATCTGGATGCACTATGGGAAGACCTGGAAACATCCATTGTTTTCTGCAGCAATGAAGATCTGGCAGGGATTGGGAACCTGTTTGAATTAAAGGGTATTCCCACAGAAGGTCTGTCCCTCCGGGGAACAGTCATCTCTATGGAACGGAATCCGGATAATATCCTTCTCAGTACCTCTGCAGCATGGTCTCCGCTTTACGAAGCATACCATGCGATTGCCGAAGCTTATCAGGTGGATTTTGTCATGCAGAGCATCGAGCCGGGATGTAATATTTATATCAATACCGATCATTCCGGCCAGTGTTTCCCAGACCTCTATGCTGTATCTATGGAAAACGAAGCTTTCCTGACGCCGGCAGGTATTCCAGTGGGTGAAAAACTGGAATATGGGGAACTGTTTACTACGGATGCCACTCTGCTGGAACGTTTTGCGGAGATGGGATATCCTGCAGACACACTGGAAATGCTGGATACACTTTTGGAAGATACAGGAATTGAGGTTCACTGCTTTGAAGATCCTTATTCCCTGAGTGATTTAACAGACGAGGAGGAATGATGTATGAAGCTATATGTATTATGCAGTTATGGAGACGGATTGAATGATCCCGATGTCTCCACAGATTATCAGGAACTCTATGAAAAGATGGAGAGAAGCTACCGAATGACGCTGGAGCACGTTTCCCAGACAGAAGAAGAACTGGAAAATACCTATCTGAGCGGATACAGTGCCAGGGCTGTCATACAAGGTGACTGGATCGAATGGTCTATTACGGAGTTTGATCTGCCAGTTTTAACTAATACTATCGAAATTCAGGAGGGCAATAGATTATGAAAGAAACAACAACATATGATCCACCGGAATGTTTTACTCCAGAACCAGATAATCCATATCCATTATGTATTGGCAAAGATATGAAGCGATGTAAAAAATGTCAGCTTTGGGCAGAATGGGAACCGGAAGATCCGTATGCAGTTAACGCCTGAAAACGGACTTTAAGAAAGTAGAAAAACAGATATACAGAACAAAAAGATTTCATAAGAACCACAAAATACTATGGGCCGTCACTTTGGGCGGCTCTTTTCATTTATATCTTACATAGTAATCAGAAAGGCCAATATTATTATCTTCTCGTTTCCATTTATCTTTTCCATATTTTGGCAGGCTTTGTATATAGTATTCCCTACATCTAGTTTTATATTCATGAAAATCACTGTATTTAGTATATTATCATTTGACACGCCCAGTATATAGTGGTAATATATTATTGTAATTATTTTTGTGTCAGTCCGGAAAGGATTTCACACGCAGTTTAGGTTTGTATATCAAGTCAGAAGAATTACTATGCCCGGCATAGGAACTTCTGGCTTTTTTGTTTGTAGAAGGGCAGATGCCGCTTCTGCATTTTGCAGTTTTTCTGCAGTAATAGGAGAATGGACGCTTATAGTGTACGTTCTCTTTTTTTGCCTGAACGCAGATGGAAGGAGGCGGAAGAACAACGATCCTTCCGGATGACACCATAAGAAAAGGAGGTCTCAAATGACATACGAAACTTTTAGGAATGAAGTTTTACAGGGTTTACAGTGCAGAGAAATCGGTAATGTCAGTCTCAGCCTTACAAAAAGACTGAAATCCAATGGACAGATGAAGTACGGAGTAGTTTTCAACAATCCAACTACGAATACATCTCCCGCGGTCTATCTGGAAGAATACTATGAATTTTATCAAATAACGCGGGATCTTGATACAGTCATTGACATGCTCGCGGACTTGTATCGTACTTTGCCTGTAATACAATTGGATAAAAAGAAATTTTTTGATTTCTCTACAGCCAAAAGTAGGATCATCATGAAACTGGTCAACACAGACAAAAACCGCATATTATTAGAAACAACTCCACATATCCCATTCCAGGATCTGTCTATTGTTTATTACTATCTCATCAGTAATTCAGACGGCATAATCCTGGATATGCCGGTTGATGACAGGCTGTTAAAGAAATGGGGCGTTGATACCCTGACACTGCATCAGCAGGCGGTGGTAAATTATAACCGTTTGCTGCCGGTAAAATTCGGTAATCTAAATCAGTTCCTTCTGGAGAACGGTTCTCTAGAAAAGGAATATTACGCTACGATATCTGACAATAACGGAAGTGAAGAACTGTATTTTTTATCAAATGAATTTTTAACAGGCGGCGCTGTCTTAATGACCTGTAAAAATCTGATGGACGAGATTGCAGATTTTTTTAAAGAGGATTTCTATATTCTCCCAAGCAGCGTCAATGAATTACTCCTGTTTCCAGAATCCAAAGCACCTCCCAAAGAGAAGCTGGACAAGATGATACAGGAAATCAATCGGGACTACCTGGAACCGAAGGATTATCTTTCCGACCATGCTTATTATTACAGCAGATCCGGACAGGATTCAAATGCTTACTATATTCAAAGCCTGTTCCAACATTCACCTAAAAGCATATCTTAGAATTATCCAAAATCAACAAAAGAAAGGACGAATACTATGAACCAGATTCAGAAAATCACTTCTCTGGTGCAGGAATTAAATGAGCACAGACATGCTTATTATAACTTAAACGCACCGACGATCACAGACAAAGAATATGACCAGCTATTCGATGAGCTTCAACAGCTGGAAACGGAGACCGGATTCATCCTCTCCAATTCCCCGACACAGACCGTCGGCTATTACCCGGTCAGCAGCCTTTCAAAAGTGCAGCACCCCGTTCCACTGCTTTCTCTGGAAAAGACAAAACAGGTAACGGAGATCACAGCGCTTCTTGCCAGGAACCCGGCATTACTGATGCTGAAACTGGACGGGCTTACGACCAAGCTGGTGTATGAGGACGGGCATCTGATACAGGCTTCCACCCGTGGAAATGGAGAAGTCGGCGAAGAAATCACCCACAATCTCCCTGCCTATCAGAATGTTCCCTTATCAATCCCCTATCAGAAACATCTGGTTATCACCGGGGAATCCTACATCCACATCAATGACTTTGAACGTCTCAAAGAAACACTGGTAGACAGCAATGGAAAGAAATTCCGCAATGCGCGCAATCTGGTCTCAGGCACAGTACGGAGCCTGAATCCGGAAACCTGCGCAAAACGCTGCGTCTATTTTTCACCGTTCAATGTATTAGAGGGGTTAGATGAGAGTCCCTATAGCGACAGTAGGCAGATACGGCTTTCACTCTTAAAGGAGCTTGGCTTTGATACCTGCCCTTATATTTCCATAGAAGGGCAGACGCCGTCAGAAGATCTGGTCACCACCAGTATCGACATGTTGGTAACAGAAGCTTCAAGACGGTACATTCCGATTGACGGCATCGTTGCAATCTTCGACAGCCTCAGTTACTCCAAAAGCTGTGGAAAGACGGGACACCATTACAAGGACGGGCTTGCTTATAAGTTTGAAGATGAGCAGTATGAGACCATTTTACGAGAGATTGAGTGGACGCCTACCCGCTTCGGAGAGATAGCGCCGGTCGGCGTTTTCGACACGGTTGAGATCGACGGCTGTGAAGTATCAAGGGCATCTCTGCATAACTTAAGCTTCATTAAGAACCTGGAGCTGGTTCCGGGATGCAGGATTCTGATCTCCAAACGGAACATGATCATTCCCCACATTGAGGAAAATCTGGATCGAGGCAGATATCAGGATGTCGTGCCACCTCTTTGTCCGTGCTGCCAGTCGGCTACCTGGATTAAACAGCGGAAAATCAGTGACGGCAGAATTGTGGAAACTGTCCACTGTAACAATCCGGCATGCGACAGCCAGATCCTGCGGAAGTTTGAGCATTTCGTAGGTAAGAAGGCTATGGATATCGAAGGTCTTTCTTCGGTTACATTGGAGCGGTTTTTAGAGCTTAGTTACCTGGATTCCTTTCAGGATCTGTACCATCTGGATCAGTACCGCGAGGATATCCTTGCACTGGATGGATTTGGCGAGAAATCCTATGAACGCCTCTGGAGTGCCATTACCAGAAGCCGGGAAACCGACTTCGTGCATTTCCTGGTGGCAATGGACATCCCTATGGTGGGGCGTACAAAGAGCCGTATTTTAAATGACGTATTTTCCGGAAGCCTTCATGACTTTGAAGCCGCTGCTGTCGGCAGTTATGACTTTACCACGCTAGAGGACTTCGGGGAGACACTGAACCACAACATTCACACATGGTTTTCGAATGAAGAAAACTTGTGTTTATGGAAAGAATTACAAAAAGAATTAACATTCACAAAGGAGGAACACATCATGAGAGAAGTAAAAGAAAATCCATTTATGGGACGAACAGTTGTTGCGACAGGAAAACTTACGCATTTCACCCGCGACGGCATCAATACAAAGATCCTGGAGCTTGGAGGAAAACCCGGAAGCTCCGTGACGAAAAAGACCGATTATCTGATCTGCGGGGAGAAGGCAGGAAGCAAGCTGAAAAAGGCCCAGGAGCTGAACATTCCGGTTCTGACAGAAGAGCAGTTCCTGGAGATGATTGCATAACGCTTGCTTATTACATAATAAGGGAAACAGCCATGAAAGAAATGCTCTATGAACTATGCCCACACTGCAATACGGAGGTCTCAGTCTTATGGGATACAGCGTCACAAGGGTATCTGACAAACTGTCCTTCCTGCGGCAAGCGCTTACTGCTCTGCAGTGAATGTGTAAACCGTGGCGGCTGCGACTATAACCAGGAATCTGATCTATGCAGGCGGGTGGTAGAAACCATGTGGCGGGAGCTTTCAAATATACCTTTGGAGGTTCCGGACTCCGGAGACGAATTCTTTGCAGAATCATTTACACTGCAGGAGATCTCATTTCCGGCCGGAATCACACTGACAGAACTCTGGCACTGGTTCGATGACCACCATCCGAAAGGCGTGGCATATTTACTGTATGGATTACGAAAAGAATAAGCATAAAGAATCATTAGATAAGAGAATGGGAAGGTATGGCTTGATGCCGTACCTTTCTTTTCGGAAGGGAAACATTATGAAATTTGCAGAGAAAATATTTGAGAGGGCAACGGTAAAAGGAATTGCAGATTACCTGTTATACGGCATGGTTCCAGACCGGGATGACCGTAATTACGAGACACGTCTGGATGATGCAGACCTGGCTTATGAAAAGGTTGCCAAACAATATGATGAGGATGGGGCTTCGATTCTGCTGTCTGCTGCAAATGAGCTGGCAAATGAACATGCCAGCGTGTACATGGAACTGGGGCTGCAGGCTGGAATCCTGTTAATCGCCGATCTGTTCCAAAATATCTGGCGGGAAAGAGACCAAGACGGATATCGTATGGCTTCGGATAACCATAGGACACAGGAAGAACAAAATCCAGATACCAAATCAGATGTAGATCTGAATGCCGAATCTACTGTAGATGCAGATACCGAATCTGACGCAGATGCAGATACCGATATGGCATCGGAGTTCCGGCACTCGGTCCTGCAGCAGATCATCCGGAACAGGCTCGATACCGCTTTGGAGGATACCCTTAGAAAAGACAGGAAATACCAGAACTCAAAGCAGAAAGCCAAAGAAAAGGCTGGCAGACTGTCAGAAGATATGTTCACGCCTGAACAATGGAATCTGATTGACGATGCCCTGGAAGAAAGCAATGCAAGCGGTTCCGAATATGGGCGGGTTGCTTACCAGCAGGGTTTTTTTGATGCTTTAAGCTTTTTCAAAGACATTTGTTCAATGAAAGGAGAGTTTATATGAATACACCAGCAAACAAGAACGACACTTTAAAACTGAAACCAATTGGTACGGACTCATGGTCACGTCCGGTCTATGAAGATCAAAATGGGCGTTTGTGGAAGGATATTACATTAGGCCGCAATAAGCCGAATCTATGCTCAGCAGTCAATAATGCATTTGACGGCGAGCCGGATCTGCCGATTCGGAGACCATTCATCATTTTATCCAATGAAAAGCAGATTAACAAAGATAAAAGATTTCAATATCAGATGCTGGACAGATACAGATGCGATTGCGAGTATTACCTTGGATACGGCAACAAAAATCCTGACGTCTGGCAGATTGCAACAAGGGCTTCATATAACTCTTGTTCTGCTTCATTCATTTTTAGCGCCACCTTTCCATTCAAAAAATTCAGGATTGGTTAACAAATTGGCTCTCTTCTAGTCAAAATGAAGGATCTTGAAAGTAGCCGGCATTTTCTGCTCCTTCATAGCTGACACAAGAAAGCAGTCAAAATCATAGAATTCCGTGTCTTCATTTTTTTGGTTGCCTCACGTTTATCTATCTCTTTCGACACTATTAATTTACCATGTTGACACCTGAAAAAATTCCACGCTTTTTCCATGTTTACATCCCTAGTTCATCCGCCACCGCTTCAAAGAAATGATTTCTTAATTTATAGGCTTGGCTTTTACTAATAAATAATTGCTGGGCAAGTCCAATTAATGTTAAAGAGGGCCGTTTTTTCATATATAGTTCTTCAATAATCACGCGCGTTTGTTCATCCGCTTCGGCTAAACAATTTTTGATAATGTCTCGATTTCTCTCTAAGTTCCACAGACGACGATCCATAGCTATCGTAATCGCCATTCGTTCGGTCACTACAGAGTGAAGTCCTTGTCCTCTAATACCAGCATTTAAATCTGCTTCTTGATAAGGGTGCCGTAATTCTTCTTCCCGTTGACGGATATACTCTTCTGTTTTATAAAAGTCTGCTAAAATATCTTTGATATAATTAAATGTTGACGTACGCATTGGTTAATCTCCTTTACTTTTATTCATTTAAAAGTGTTAATCGATAAATAAAATAA
>OFGA01002905.1_pt1 | contig 10245 bp, 8 predicted proteins | sample 1521471 | NCBI WGS metagenome assembly OFGA01 (sample SAMEA3504086, study PRJEB24116) | mouse gut metagenome | biome: mouse gut; feature: mouse-associated habitat; material: faeces | place: Denmark | collected 2011
ACGGCGGTCTCCAGCATACTGCGGACGCTCTCGTTGGCGGCCAGCACATCGCTGACCGTGGCGGGCGGACCGCTGAGGCCCGGAATGGTGCCCAGAATATATTGCAGTTTCTCGCCTTCGGCGTTGAGGATGTGGCTCAGGCCCAGCTCTTCCATGGCAATGGAAGAGAGGATCTGGTTGACCGCATCCTCCCGCTGGATGGGCGGGTCAATGTTGGGAAAACTTGGCATAGACATAAAGCTGTGTCTCCTTTCAAGCCTTGGGCGCAGACCATGGCGTACCAGAATACCGGCATCGAGCGGAAGGCTCTCCCCAGTGAAGCGCCCACGGCATCTTATGCCTCTGTCAAGCGCCGGGTTCCAGTGTCACAGGACGGTTCCAGCCGCATAGGATGGAACGGCGGCAGTGGTTTCCCTGCCGCGCAAACCCGTCCCGGCTTCGAGCCGGGGCGCGCTATGGAGTACCTCATATGTCTATGCCTTCTTTTCCCCCAAACGGGGCGGACTTGACGCAGGAAGAAGCCTTGACGATGATCATCGCTTCCATCGCCATGGAAGAGCTTGCTCTGAGCCATATTATTAACGCCGAAGGTGAGAAGCTGCAATACATTTTGGGCACCCTGCCGGGGACGAAACCCTGCGCCGGCCCCCAGGATGTGCTGGCGGTGAACAAAAGCGTATCTTCCCTGCTGGATGTGGTGGCGCAGAATCAGATGCTGCTGAAAAGCAAGCTGGAGAAGGTGCTGGAGGTTTACCCGCTTCCTCCGCCACCGCCTCCGCCTCCTCCGCCCTGTAAACCGAAGCCCTGCCCCGATCCCCCGCCGGATCCACCTCCCTGCCCTCCCCAGCGTCCGGTCCCCGTTCCTTTGCCGCATCCATGTCCGTGCAGGGAGCCGGCCTGTGAAAAAAGCGCCCTCCAGCTGACAAACCAGCGAGACAGACAGCTGTGGCATCCGGACTGCCGCCTGGCCTGGAGGCAGCGGAGCTGCTCGGGAAAAGGCATCTGCTGGGACGGACGCGCTCCCGCGCAGGTCCAGCTGCATCCAGGGAAAACCTATTTGGTCCAGTACACATTGAATGTCTGCGCCCTGTCCTCATCAGAGGAAACAGGGGCCATTTTTCTCAAGCAGTCGCCCTGCGGCGCATTTACAGATGTGTCGCCCCTATACTTTTCTTTGGAATGCCTGGCACACGGCCCCCGGACCCTGCAGCATGTCTCCGTGTTGCATCCCTGCACAAGCGGCGGCGGGACGGTGGAACTGTCCCTGGCGCTGAATGCAAAAACGCCTCTGTGCGTAAATCGGGCAGTAATGGATATTGTGGAGCTTTAGCTGAAATGCCGCCCGGCCATTATCATGGCCGGGCGGCATACGCTGTCTTTGGGAGCTTATTTCTTATACTGGAACCCAACCTCGGTCCCTGCGGCGTCTACCGCGTGGTTGATGTTGATGGCGTTCTCGGACACCACGCCGGACACTGTACCGCCGTTCTCACTGGTCAGCAGCAGAGACAGCCCCATCTGGGAAGCGGCGGCCTCAAAGGTGCCCGCTTCCGCGTAGGTTTCCGTCCCGTCCTTGGTCACGGCGATGGCGTAGGTGCCGTCGCCGTTCAGCGTCAGCGCGCCGGCATAGCCGTCGGCCTCCTCGGAGGGGGCGGCGGTGAACTGACCTTGGATGTCGTCGGCGTAGAAAACAATCTCCGTGGCCATGGGCACGTCGTTGGAAATGCGGAACTTGCAGGTCAGGGTGCGGTTCTCCAGCACGCCCTCCACCGCTTCGGCGCCCTCGGCGTCGCTCTGGAAGGTCAGCTTGGTCCCGTCCACGGTAAAGGTCCCCTGCTCAGCATAGTCCTCCTCGCCCTCCATCTGGGCCAGGTAGGTATAGCCGCCCAGGCGGTCCAGCTTCAGCGTGGCGTTGGAGGTCATGACCATGGGACCCATTTCCATGTTCTTGATGCCGGTATAGGTCCCCGCCTGCTCGGAGGTTGTGGCGGGCTTGAGGGTCAGATCCTTCTTCTCGGAGCCCTGGGCGGACACCAGGGACTGGATATCGATGGTCTTGTCGGCAGAGATAGTACCTTCGGTGGCCTCGCCGCCCTCGGCGGTCAGGGTGATCTTGCCGCCGTCGATTTCGAAGGTGCCGGCATGGGTGAAGACCTGGTCGGAGCCCATAACGGAGTAGAGGCTCTCAAAGGAGTACTCCGCGCCGTAACCCAGCGTCAGGGTGCAGGCGTAGGTCAGGGTCGCGCCCATGGCCTCCACCGTCTCCTCCAGCACGCCGGCGTAGTCGCCCAGATATTCGGTATAGGCCATGGCCTTGGCGGTGGGGTAGATGGGATTCTGGGGGTCCTCCTCGTTGGGGGCGAAGCTGCTGGAGCCGTAGTAGAGCTTGGTGCTGAACACCAGCTGCTTGCCGCTGACGGTGAAGGTGGAGGTCTTGGAGGCCTCGGCGGTGGAGTCGCTGTAGAGCAGCATGTAGGTGTCGCCGCTGCGGCCCACCTGGCCGGAGCCCTTGTCATCCCCGCCCTCCAGGCGGTTGGTCAGCTGGAAGGAGCCGTCCTCCTGGATGATCAGGTATACCTGCAGGGGCATGCCCAAGGGCGCGGCATCAATTTGGTACGTGGCGGCGATGTCCTTGACGCCGGACTCGCCTTCTCCGGGGGCGGGAGCCGGTTCCTGCTGGTCCTGGCTGGGGCCGGAGGGCTGGCCGTCCACTGCGGGATCGTTTCCCTTTCCGCCGCACCCGGACAGCGCCAGGGTGAGCAGCAGAAGGGCGGCGCAGAGCAGCGCGGTTATCTTCTTCATCTCTTCTCCATCCTTTTCCAATTATTAATATTTTCGCAGCGATGTTTCGCCGCGAATTGCTGTTATTCTATCTTATTCCAAGAGAATTGTCAATGGTCTTCGTTTAAAATGTGAAAAATTTTTCAGTTTTTTTGTATATTATACTCAAATTTTCTCGAATTGGACAGTTAGCCTGTACTAAAGTCAAATTTTGTGATATAGTAAAAAATATTGTGGAACAACCACGAAGATACAGGAGGTAAAAAACGATGCAATCTGCCGAGCGGTTCTTTAAATGGGCTTTCCATACCCGCGCCAATTCCGTGCTGAAGCTGTACAACGGGGAGATGGTGTCTCCCGAGAAAATGTTCCTCAGCTTCTGCTCCCACGACCCGGCCTTCGTCTCCCACGGCCCCGCCGGACTCAACGCCAGCATCAAGGGCATCGGCTTCCTCCCCAAGGACGAGTACCTGGAGGAAACCCTGGAGGCATACATCGCCCACATCAAGACCTATGACAAGGATGACAAGACCTACAGCAACCGCGGCCTGGAGCTGCTGGTGAAGTACATGTACGGCCCGGAGGCCCAGGAGCGGGTGGACTTCACCAAGGTAGGCAGCCTGGAAATGGCGAAGAAGCATTCCTACATCAACTACAAGGCCAATCCGGAGGCCACCCTGATCTTCTACCAGCCCCCCGCGATCTCCTACGAGCTGCGGGGCCAGATGGAGATCTACGACGAGTGCGACAGCGGCAAGCGGGAGATCTACCAGCAGTTCATCAACGCCCAGCACGACGTGTACCACGCCCCCGACATGACCCGCTGGCTGACCCGTCCGGCCTACATCTTCCGCATCGAGGAGATCTTTGACAACTGCGTCAGCAAAGAGGGCTTCGGCACCAAGATGCTGTATCCCTATTGATCCGGGACGCCATGAGGGACCGTATGTTTGCGCAGGGACGCCGCCTGAGCTGCCTGCTCCTGGCGGCGGCGCTCCTGCTGACGGCGGCGCTGCTCCCCGGGTGCGGCGCCGGAGGCGCCTACGCCCGCCGGGGCGACGCCTCCTCCACCCTGTACATCGGGGAGGTCGCCTCCAGCTTTCCCACATCCTACATGCCCTGGTTCTCCCGGGACGGCATCGCGCCCACCATTTCCAGCATGGTCTACTCCCCCCTGTTCTCCTACGATGAGAATACCGGCGAGTACGTGCCCCGGCTGGCCGTGTCCTGGTGCTACGTGGACAAGGAGGGAGAGCCCATCGTCACGCCCTCCGGCCAGCCGGACTACGACCGGCTGGAGGATGTCTACGGCGGGAACGACTCCGCCTTCTTCCCCGTACGGTTCGAGCTGAATCCCGACGCCGTGTGGAGCGACGGGACGCCGGTGACGGTCCGGGACATCTATTTCACCTTCGACCTGGCCGCCAACCAGAAGCTGTCCAACCACGCCGGGGCCCTGGCCTGGGTCAACGACCTGCTCCACAAGTACGATACCAATACCGGCCTCATGAAGCGCCAGGGCATCTACACCTATGACACCGGCGCCGCCGAGGCGGGCTACGCCATTTCCGAGGAGGAGCGGGACACGGTGTTCTACTTCGAGGTCAGCAAGGTGCTGGGGGCCATCGCGCCCCTGGTATCCACGGTGCTGATCCTGCCGGAGCATATCTACGCCCCCATTATCTCCCTGGACAACCCCCTCAACAGCACTTCTCCCGACGAGGCCCTGTCCTACGCCTACCTGCACCCCATCGGCTGTGGGCCCTACACCCTGGACGCGGAGCAGAGCAACGCCCAGGAGATCGTGCTCCGCCGCCGGGACGACTACCACATCAAGGCCGCGGACGGCGGGGCCCTCTATCAGGCGGACACCCTGCGGTTTATCCTCTACCAGGAGATCAACGTGGCGATCTACGCCTTGAAGAAGGGCCATCTGGACGTACTGGACAGCGCCATCAGCGCCAACTACGCCGCCCTCTTTGAGGACGACGAGAACATCCAGCTTCTCAAGGCCCCCGGCCTCTTCGCCCAGGCGCTGGTGCTCAACCTGAACGCCCCGGCGGATCAGGCCACGCCCCGGCGGGCCATCCTCTCGGACATCCGCGTCCGGGAGGCCATCGCCCTGGCGGTGGACCAGGAGGAGCTGATCCGGAACGTCCTCAGCGGGGAGGGGCGGCCCGTGTCCGCCGGACTGATTCTGGACACCATGCCGGACCTCTACAACCCGGAGGCGGATATCCTGTCCGGGGACATGGCGGACCGGCTGGCCCGGGCCAACGCCATTCTGGACGAATGCTATCCCCGCCGGGACAAGGAGGGCTACCGCTGCACCGAGGACGGGCTGCGCCTGTCCTTCGAGGTTCTGGGCAGTCCCGGCGAGCAGGAGGCCATCGGCTTCCTCCAGGTGCTGCTCCAGAAGATCGGCGTGGAGGTCCGCTTTGCCGCCAAGGGCAATTCGCCGGAGAGCACCTACCTCTACGGCGGGAACTTCGACATGACCATCCAGGGGGTTTCCTTCTCCCTGTACAACGCGGACATCATGTTCAACTCCCATTTCAGCAACCTGAACCGCTCCTCCAACTACGGGCGGCTCCAGGACCAGGCCATCAACGGCAAGATCGACGAGATGCGCCTGACCATCAATCTCAACAAGAAATATCAGGCCATCCGGGACGTCCAGCTCCTGACGGCGGCGCAGTACTATAAGATTCCCCTCTACTGCTCCAACGTCCTCTCCGTGGCTCGGACGGACCGGTTCGCCGGCTGGGCCCAGGTAGACGGCTCCACCGCCTTCAGCCTGGAGTCCCTGGAACATCTGAAAATGGTCTGATGCATCCTACCGGGAAGCGAGGCTTGCCATGCAAAAAGGCTATGTGCTCAAGCGCATCCTCTATACGGTTTTCATTTTCTTCATCGTGGTGACGCTGAATTTCTTCATCCCCCGCATCGGGGTGGAGGACCCGGCGGAGCGCTACTACCCGCCCCAGGGCAATATGAGCGAGATCGAGTACGACATCGTCAAGCAGCTGACCCGGGAGCAGTACGGCTTCGACGTATCCACCTTCCAGCAGTACCTCCGCTATGTGGACGGCCTGCTCCACGGGGACCTGGGGGTATCCTTCCAGCCGGGCTCTCCCAAGGTGGCGGACCTCATCGCCTCCCGGCTGCCCTGGACCCTGGTGCTGTCGGTGAGCACCCTGCTCATCGGCCTGACCGCCGGCCTGCTCATCGGGTCCTACGCCGCCTGGAAGCGGGGCCAGCGGGTGGATACGGCCCTGCTCAACGCCTCCACCATCACCACCGCCCTGCCCGCCTTCTTCATCGCCCTGCTGCTGTCCTTGTACCTGGGCTTTGAGTGGGAGTGGTTCCCGGCCTACACCGACCCCAACATGGTGGCCTCTTTCGACTGGAGCTGGCGGTCCATCCGGCTGGTGGCGTCCTCGGCGGCCCCGCCCATCCTCTCCATGAGCATCGGCAGCATCGTCAGCTACGCCCAAAACACCCGCAACAGCGTCATCGCCGTGTCCAACGAGGACTTTATCCTCACCGCCCGGGCCAAGGGCCTGCCCCCCCGGCGGGTGCTCTACCGCCACACCCTGCGCAACGCCATGCTTCCCATCGTCACCAACCTGGGCATGAGCGTCAGCGGCCTCATCGGCGGCGCGGTGGTGATCGAGCAGATCTTCAACTGGAACGGCATGGGGACGCTGTTCCTCAACGCCAACAACACCAACGACTACCCGCTGATGATGGGCATCATGCTCTTTCTGTCCCTCTTCGCCCTGGTGGCGAACCTGGTGACGGACCTGTGCTACTGCCTCCTGGATCCGCGGGTGACGGTAGGAGGGAGCCGCTGATGAAACGCTTTTTTTCCTCCGCCGCCGCGGGAATCGGGGGAGCCCTCTCCGGTATAGGCGGGTTCGTCCGGAAGCTGTGGAATCATCCCAAGGGCCGGGTGGGGCTGGTCATCGCCCTGCTGCTGGCGGTGTGCGCGGTATTCGCGCCCTTCATCGCCCCCTATGATCCCTACGACGTGACCCAGCGGGTGGAGAAGGGGCTCTCCCCCAGCCTCCAGCATCCCCTGGGCACCACCATCACCACCGGTCAGGACATCTTCAGCATGCTGATCTACGGCGCCCGGGTGTCCCTGGTGGTGGGGATCGTCACCGGGCTGGCCACCGCCTTCCTGGGAGCCTTCATGGGGGTGCTCACCGGCTATGTGGGCGGTCTGGCGGATATGCTGGTCATGCGCCTGGTGGACATCATGCTGGTGATCCCCACCCTGCCCCTGACCATCGTGCTGACCAACCTCTTCGGCAAGAGCTATTTCATGATTATCTTCATTTTCACCCTCTTCGGCTGGACGGGCCTGGCCCGGGTGGTCCGCTCCCAGGTGCTGGTGCTGAAAAACAGCAACTACGTCCGGGCGGCGGAGCTGGCCGGGGCGGGGCGGTGGCACATCATGTTCCGCCATATCCTCCCCGGCGTGTCCCACCTGCTCATCATGAGCACCGCCCTGACCAGCGCGGGCATCATGGTGGCGGAGGCGGGGCTGTCCTTCCTGGGCCTGGGGGACCCCACCGCCATCAGCTGGGGCCGGATGCTGGCGGACGCCCAGAGCGGCGGCGCGCTGCTGTTCGGACACTGGTGGTGGATCATCGCGCCGGGCATCGGCATTTTCCTGTCCGTGTTCTCCTTCATGCGCATCGGCCTGGCTATGGAGGAAATCTTCAACCCCCGGATGAAGCGGTCCAGCGGCCTCTACAAGCTGTTCCGGACGCTGAACAACGACTACATCCAGGAGGTGTTCGACTCCATGGAGGAGGGCGGGCCTGACGGCCCGGGAAAGGGCGGCGCCTATGACGGATAAGACCATCCTGCATGTGGAGAACCTCAAGGTCATTTTCCCCAACCCCGCCGGCGTGGTCCGCGCCGTGGAGGGCGTGAGCCTGGCGGTGCGGGAGGGGGAGTGCGCGGCCATCGTGGGCGAGAGCGGCAGCGGCAAGAGCGTCACCTCCCTGGCGGTTATGAAACTTCTGAGCACGCCGCCCGCCGTCATGCGGGTGGACCGCCTGGAGTTCGACGGCCGGGACCTGCGGGACGCCGCTGAGAATGAAATGCTGGACATCCGGGGCCGGGAAATGGCCATGATCTTCCAGGACGCGCTGACCGCCCTGAACCCGGTGATGACCGTCGGCCGCCAGCTGGACGAGGTGTTTATCCGCCACCGGAGCATGAAGCGCCGGGAGGCCAGGCAGGCATCCATCCAGGCATTGAAGCTGGTGGGCGTGCCCTCTCCGGAGCGGCGGTACGGGGATTTTCCCCACGAGCTCAGCGGCGGCATGCGCCAGCGGGTGCTGATCGCCATGGCCTTCGCCTGCGACCCCAAGCTGATCATCGCCGACGAGCCCACCACGGCCCTGGACGTGACCATCCAGGCCCAGGTCCTGGACGTGCTGAAGACCATGCAGCGGGAGCGCAATACCTCCCTGATCCTCATTACCCACGACCTCAGCGTGGTGGCCCACATGGCGGACACGGTGTACGTGATGTACTGCGGCAGGATTGTGGAGAAGGCCCCCCTCCGGGAGCTGTTCCGCCATCCGCTGCACCCCTATACCGAGGGCCTGATGGCCTCGGTGCCCAAGCTCAACGAGGACACCCGCCGGTTCGTCCGGATTCCGGACGCGGTGCCCAACCCCATGCGCAAGCCGGCGGGCTGCACCTTCCACCCCCGGTGCGGCAGCTGCACCCAGAAGTGCCGGGAGGCCATGCCGCCCCTGCGGGCGGCGGGAGAGGACCGGCTGGTCCGCTGCTGGCATCCGGTGGGGGAGACGGAAAACGGAGAGGGGGCGGACAGCCATGTATGAGCCCAATACGGAGCCTCTGGTCCGGGTGGAGGACGTAAGCGTCCATTTCCCCGTCCGGGGCGGCCTCCCCTTCGGGAAGAAGAAGCAGGTCAAGGCGGTGGACCACATCTCCCTGTGCATTCCCAAGGGGGAAACCTTTGGGCTGGTGGGCGAGTCCGGCTGCGGGAAGTCCACCTTGGCCAACGCCATCCTGGGCATGGTCCGGCCCACCGGCGGAAAGATCTTTTTCCGCGGCGAGGAGCTGACGGCCCTCTCTCCCAAGGAGCTGCGCCGGGCCCGTCGGGAAATGCAGATGATCTTCCAGGACCCCTTTTCCTCCTTGAATCCCCGCTTCGACGTGTATCAGCTCATCAGCGAGCCCATGCTGATCCGGGGCGGCTGCAGCCGGGAGGATATGGAAAAGCGGGTGATCGAGCTGCTGTACCTGGTGGGCCTGACGGAGGACGACCTGCACCGCTACCCCTCGGACTTCTCCGGCGGACAGCGCCAGCGCATCGGCATCGCCCGGGCCATCTCCCTGCATCCGGAGTTCCTGGTGTGCGACGAGCCGGTTTCCGCCCTGGACGTGTCGGTCCACGCCCAGATCCTGGAGCTGCTGATGGACCTCCAGGAGAAGCTGGGCATCACTTACCTGTTCATTTCCCATAACCTGGCGGTGGTCAAGGACATCTGTCCCTCGGTGGCGGTGATGTTCCTGGGGCACATTATGGAGACGGGGGATACGAAGACCATTTTCAACAACCCCCTCCACCCCTATACCCAGTCCCTGCTGTCGGCGGTGCTGGACCTGGACGTGGACAGTACGAAGAAGCGGATCATTCTGAAGGGGGAGGTCCCCAGCCCCATCGACGTGCCGTCCGGCTGTCCCTTCTGCACCCGCTGCCCCAAGGCGGGGGAGCGGTGCCGGCAGGAGCGGCCCAAGTCCGTCCTGGCCGAGCCGGGCCATTTCGTCGCTTGCCATCAGCCGGGGCCGCTGTAAATACGGGTTCTTAGAGATTCCCGGAGTTGACAGGCCTCCCGTTTTCCTTTATACTACCAGCAAAGCCGCCGGAGCGCGTCTCCGGCGGCTCTTCGTATTACAAAGGAGGAGTCTCAATGTCCCTGATAGAAAACCTGCTGGGCCGTACTCTAATCGGCCCTGACGACACCTGGGGCCTGCTGGGCGTCATGTGCCTGTCCGTAGCCCTGTCCATTTTCCTGGAGCAGAAATACCGCTGGGCGGCCCGGGTGTCCGGGTCCATCATCGCCCTGATCCTGGCCATGGCCATGGCCAACATCGGCGTGATCCCCATCAGCAGCGTGCTCTACGACGACATCGTCTGGGGCGTCATCGTGCCCATGGGCATTCCCCTGCTGCTGCTCCAGTGCAATCTGAAGAAGATCTGGCGGGAGGCGGGGAAGATGCTGACCATCTTTCTTATCGGCGCGGTGGGCACCGTGGCGGGGGCTCTGCTGGCCTATTTCGCCCTGTCCGGCCCCTACGCCGCCTCCGGCGGGCAGGCGTCGGACCTGGCGGCGGTGGCCTCCATGATGACCGGCTCCTATATCGGCGGCAGCGTCAACTTCTCCGCTATGGCTATGCAGCACGGCCTCA
>OFGA01002907.1_pt1 | contig 10242 bp, 6 predicted proteins | sample 1521471 | NCBI WGS metagenome assembly OFGA01 (sample SAMEA3504086, study PRJEB24116) | mouse gut metagenome | biome: mouse gut; feature: mouse-associated habitat; material: faeces | place: Denmark | collected 2011
CTGTAAGCATCCTCGCCTTTCTTGAGATAGCTGTCATAGTAGAAATACTGGTAAGATAAAAAACATACAAAGGGCTATTGATAAAATCAATAGCCCTTTGTATTGTCTCGATTCTTGCATCTACATTTTTATTTTTGATTTACAGCAAGCCGGCAATAGCCATTTTAAAAGCAGCTATCCCCTGCTCATAGCTTTGTGCATTTTTACCTATTTTTTGAGGATCGTAATCACACATACTAAAAATGCCGCAGTAGTATTTTACGATCTTGGGAAGATTTTCTTCCAAAAAGGCCATAGGATCACACCTCCACACAATTTTGGTGTCCTTTCGACAATATCGATCCAAAAGTTTTTTGAGGTCGTCGAAATACCCTCGCTGGTTTGATTTTGCTGTTATAGGCAATTGAACATTGTTATTTCTGGATGCACAAATTTCAAGAAGTTCGTTTTTGAAATATTCTACAAATATATTTCCCAATTTGTCAACAGGATAATGAAACTCTTTTGATTTTTCCTCCACGGTAAACAGCAGCGGTTATAACATGAAGCTCTTTGCTCCACTTGCGGAAGGGAAAAGAGTGTGCTATAGTATGAAAGATAACACCATACAGAAAAGAAAGGGTTTTGACCCATGGAAATCAACGGTCAACAAGTAAATGAGATAAAACGCTATGACGAGATGGGGCTGTCCCCCGAGATCATGAAGGCGCTCAACAAAAAGGGCTATGAGCGGGCCACCCCCGTGCAGTCCGGGGCCATTCCCTACTTTATGGAGGGCCGGGACGTCATTGCCAAGGCCCCCACCGGCACCGGCAAGACCTTCGCCTTCGGCATCCCCATCATCGAGCACATCGACACCGGCAGCGACCAGGTCCAGGCCGTCATCCTGGCCCCCACCCGGGAGCTGGCCATGCAGATCACGTCCGAAATGCGCGATCTGGCCCAGTTCAAGCCCGGCGTCCGGCTGGTTTGCCTCTACGGCGGCCAGCCCATCAACAAGCAGATCGAGACGCTGAAAAAGCGGCCCCAGATCGTCATCGCCACCCCGGGCCGCCTGGGCGACCACCTGAAGCGCCGCACCGTGCGCATCGACCACGTGCAGACCGCCGTGCTGGACGAGGCGGACCGGATGCTGGACATGGGCTTCATCCACGACGTGACCCGCCTGCTGGACCAGATGAAGAACCGGAAGAACCTGGGCCTCTTCTCCGCCACCATCAGCCGGGAGGTCATGGACATCGCCTGGGTCTACCAGCGGGACGCGGTGGAAATCACCGTCCGGGCCGACGAGGAGAACAAGCCGGACATCCTGCAGTACCGCCTGGAGCTGACCATGGACCAGAAGGTGGACGCCGTGGAGAAGATTCTGAACCTGGAACAGTACGACCGGGTGATGATCTTCTGCAACACCAAGGGCAACACCGAGCGGGTCACCAAGCTGCTGCAGATGCGGGGCGTTGACGCCCAGTGCATCCACGGGGACATTCCCCAGGAAAAGCGGGAGAAGGTCATGGCCCGGTTCCGCCGGGGCGAACTGCGGGTCTTCGTGGCGACCGACGTCGCCGCCCGGGGCATCGACGTGGACGACGTGGACGCGGTGTTCAACTACGATGTGCCCGATGAAAACGAGTACTATGTCCACCGCATCGGCCGCACGGGCCGCGCCAAGCGCCACGGCGTGGCCTACACCTTCGTCACCGACTACCCCGGCATGGTCCGCCTCAACGACATTGCCAGGCACACCCGGAATCAGATCCAGCCCGTCGCCTTCGGCGCGGACGGCAGGCTGGTCCCCGCGGAGGCCAAGTAAGACCATGAGCCCATTGACGCGAAAGAAGAAATACAGCGCCCTGCTGTGCTCCCTGCTGGCCCTGCTCCTGTGCGCCTGCGGCGAACAGCCGGAAGACGGCGATACCTCCGGCGAGACCCCTCCGGTCCAGGCGGACGTGCTGACCGTCCGCACCAGCGGCGTGATGATCACCCTTGACCCCGCCTCCGTTACCGCCCGGGGCGGCGAGACCATCCTGTACCATCTCTATGAAAACCTCCTGCGCTGGGAGGACGGCGGGGACGGCTGGGCCGTCCTGGCCAACGGCCAGGCGGAGGACTACACCCTGGAGACCGATTACGCGGGCAACGCCACCTACACCTTCACCCTCCGCCAGGACGCGGTCTGGTCCGACGGGACGGCGGTGAAGGCGGGAGACTTCGTCTTCGCGTGGCGGCGTCTGGCGGACCCGGCCAACGGCCTGCCCCACCGGGCGCTCCTGTCGGAGATCGCCGGATTCCAGGAGGTCCAGGAGACCGGGGACCCCACCCTGCTGGCCGTCTCCGCGCCGGATGACCGGACGCTGACCGTCACCCTCCAGGGCAGTCCCGCCTACTTTTTGGAAGAGATCTGCGCGGGGGCCTACACCATGCCCCTGCGGGCGGACGTGCCCTTCTACGCCAACCCCATCGTGACCAACGGCCCCTATTCCCTCACCGGCTTCACCCGGGAGCTGGTGTCCATGGAGCGCAGCGAGACCTATTACCGGTCCTCTTCCACAGGCCCCTCCGAGCTCCATTTCGCCCTGACGGATGACAGCGCGGCGGACTACGCCGCCCTCCAGGCGGGCGCCTCCGCCCTGGCGGTGGACCTGCCCCGGGAAGTCCTGCAGGCCCTGGCAGACAGCGGCGTCTGGACCCCCGAGCCGGTCACCTCCACCTGCGCCGTGGCGCTGAACACCCTGCAGGCCCCCTTCGACAACGAGAACGTCCGTCTGGCCTTCCATCTGGCCGTTGACCGGCAGGCCGTGGTGGACGCTCTGGGGGACCTCACCGCCCGTCCCGCGCCGGGAGTGGTGCCCTACGGCGTGTCCGACTACAGCAGCAGCCGTCCCGTGGTGGAAGCCCCCGTCCAGGACGACGGGCCCACCGATCCCATCATCGCCGGGCCTGAGCAGGTACAGCCCTCCCCCACCTGCTGGGACTTCCGGACCCACAGTCTGGAGGTCGTGACGGCGGAGCATTCCCACGACTACGAGACCGACCGCCTCTACGCCCAGGCCCTGCTGGCCCAGGCGGGTTACCCCGGCGGCGCGGGCTTCCCGGAGGTGGAATACCTCTATTCCGTGGAGCAGGAGAACGGCCGGGCCCTGGCCGAGATGCTCCGTACCATGTGGAAGGACGCTCTGGGCGTCACCATCACCATCCGGGGCGTCAGCGAGGAGGAATACGAGACCGCCCTCCTCCCCGTCCTGCCGGAGGATGCCGCGGAGGGCGAAGCTATTCCCGCCGCCCCCTTCCAGATGGCGGCGCGGGAGCTGTCTCCCGCGTACAGCGACGCGGAGGCCCTGCTGCGGCAGTGGCACAGCGGCAGTCCGGACAACGTGTCCGGGTATGCCAGCGCCGCCTTTGACATCCTGCTGGATTCCGCCCGGGCCTCCATCTCTCCGGACGTGCGGGACGCCTGCCTCCACGACGCGGAGGCCATCCTGCTGGAGAACTCGCCGGTGATCCCGCTGTTCTGCAGGGGCGGGAGCTTCCAGCTGGCGGAGGGGCTTGAGGGCCTGTACCGGGCCCCGAACGGCGTGTTCTTCCTGCAGGATGTCCACGCGGCCCGCACGGCGGGCTGAGACAAGTTCTGGCGTGTTGCCGATGCAACTGCGCCGCGCCGCCCTTTGGGGTATACTCATATCGTTAACAATTTAACAGGGATCGTCCAGATACCACCACATATATAAGGAGGAACAACAACTTATGAACAGCTGTACCGACTGCCTGAGCCGCAGCACCTGCGCCAGCGCGGACAAGCCCATGGAGAACTACATCCGCTCTCTGCCTCTGGAGACGGCCCACCACCGGGTGCCTACCCAGGAGACAAAATGCGGATTTGGCCTCCAGGGCGTGTGCTGCCGCCTGTGCGCCAACGGCCCCTGCCGCGTCACCCCCGACGCCCCCCGGGGCATCTGCGGGGCCAGCGCCGACACCATCGTAGCCCGGAACTTCCTGCGGGCCGTGGCCGCCGGCTCCGGCTGCTACATCCACGTGGTGGAGAACACCGCCCGGCAGCTGAAGAATACCGGCCTGCACAAGGACAAGATCCGCAGCGAGAAGGCCCTGAACCATCTGGCGGAGCTCTTCGGCGTCACCGGAACCGACAAGTACGACCTGTGCGTGAAGGTGGCGGACGCGGTGCTGGCCGACCTGTACCGTCCGGAGTACGAGAGCATGGAGCTGGTGGAAAAGCTGGCCTACGCCCCCCGGGTGAAGAAATGGAAGGAGCTGGGCATCATGCCCGGCGGCGCCAAGGGCGAGGTGTTCAACAACATCGTCAAGACCTCCACCAACCTCAGCTCCGACCCGGTGGAGATGCTGGTGAGCTGCCTGCGGCTGGGCGTATCCACCGGCCTGTACGGCCTCCAGCTGACCAACCTGCTCAACGACGTGGTGCTGGGCGACCCCGAGATCCGTCCCGCGCCGGTGGGCATGAACGTCATCGACCCGGACTACATCAACATCCTCATCACCGGCCACCAGCACTCCCTGTTCACCTACATCCAGGACCGCCTCCTGGACGCGGATGTGGTGGAGAAGGCCAAGGCCGTTGGCGCCAAGGGCTTCAAGCTGGTGGGCTGCACCTGCGTAGGCCAGGACCTCCAGCTGCGTGGGGCCCACTACACGGAAATTTTTGACGGCCACGCGGGGAACAACTACATCTCCGAGGCGGTGCTGTCCTGCGGCGCCATCGACGCGGTTCTGTCCGAGTTCAACTGCACCCTCCCCGGCATCGAGACCATCTGCGACGAGCTGAAGATCAAGCAGATCTGCCTGGACGTGGTGGCCAAGAAGGCCAATGCCGAGTACATCCCCTTCAGCTATGAGACCCGTCAGGCGGACGGCGACCGGATCATCGACGAGATCATCGCGGCCTATAAGGCCCGCCGGGGCAATGTGCCCATGAACCTCTTCACGGACCACGGCAACAAGAACACCCTCACCGGCGTCAGCGAGGGAAGCCTGAAGGCCTTCCTGGGCGGCAGCTGGAAGCCCCTCATCGACCTCATCGTGGCCGGCAAGATCAAGGGCCTGGCCGGAGTCGTCGGCTGCTCCAGCGTGGCCTACGGTCACGACACCCTCACCGCCGAGCTGACCAAGGAGCTGATCGCCAAGGACATCCTGGTGCTGACGGCGGGCTGCTCCTCCGGCGGACTGGAGAACATCGGCCTCATGACCCCCGAGGCCGCCGAGCTGGCGGGCCCCAACCTCCGGGCCGTATGCAAGGAGCTGGGCATTCCCCCGGTGCTGAACTTCGGCCCCTGCCTGGCCATCGGCCGGCTGGAGATCGTGGCCACGGAGATCGCCCAGGAGCTGGGCGTGGATCTGCCCCAGCTGCCCCTGGTCCTCTCCGCAGCCCAGTGGCTGGAGGAGCAGGCCCTGGCGGACGGCGCCTTCGCCCTGGCCCTGGGTCTCCCCCTGCACCTGGGCGTGCCCCCCTTCATCACCGGCAGCAAGCTGGTGACCAAGGTGCTGACCGAGGACATGGTGGGCCTCACCGGCGGACGGGTCATCGTGGACGGCGATGGCAAGAGCGCCGCCAACACCCTGGAGGCCATCATCGAGGAGAAGCGCAAGGCCCTGAATATTTGATGGGAGGCGCGAGGAAATGAAACGAATTTTTATCGATCCCGCCAAGTGCGACGGGTGCAAGAACTGTACCCTGGCCTGCATGGCGTCCCATCAGGACATGACGCCCCGCAAGGGCTCCCTGGCGGAGATCCGGCAGGCGATGTACGCCCTGGACCTCACCGATCCCGCCACCCAGTCCCGGAACCGCATCATCTCCGACGGCGAGGGAGGCTACAGCCCCATCTTCTGCCGCCACTGCGACATCCCCGACTGCGCGGCGGCCTGCATGAGCGGGGCCCTGGAGAAAAATATGGAAACCGGTCTGGTGGAGTATAACGGCGACAAGTGCGCGGCATGCTATATGTGCGTGATGAACTGCCGCTACGGCGTTCCGGCCATTACGCCGGACCGGACGCGGATGGTGAAATGCGACTTCTGCCAGCATCTGGAGGAGGGTCCCGCCTGCGTGCGGGCCTGCCCCAAGAAAGCCATTGAAGTAAGGGAGGTATGACCATGGAGCGATTTGTCATCATCGGCGCGGGAGCCGCCGGCATCAGCGCCGCCCAGGTCCTCCGGGAGTTCCGTCCCAGCGATACCATTACCGTCATTTCCATCGACGAGCACGTCCACTCCCGCTGTATGCTCCACAAGTTCCTGGGGCATGAGCGGACCATCCAGGGCATCAACTTCGTGGGGGAGGATTTCTTCGAGAAGAAGGACATCTTCCATATCCCCTGCCAGACCGTCAGCAGGATCGACACCGAAGCCAAGCTGGTCTATTACGGCGAGGACTACAGCGTCCCTTACGACAAGCTGCTCATTGCCACCGGCTCCGGGTTCTTCATCCCCCCCATCCCCCATTTCCGGGAGGCCCCCAACGTCTTCGGCTTCCGGGATCTCAGCGACGCGCTGAAGATTGACGAGGCCTTCGGCAAGGGCAAGCGGGTGTTTATCGTGGGCTCCGGCCTGGTGGGTCTGGATGCGGCCTCCGCCCTGTGCCACCGGGGCGCGGAGGTTACCATCGCCGAAATGGCCCCCCGGGTGATGCCCCTGCAAACCGATGACTACGCCGCCAGCGTGTACCAGAAGGTCTTCGAGGACCACGGCTGCCGGTTCCTTCTGGGCATCGGGGCCGCGGACGCGGTGGTGGACGGCGAAGGTAATATTACAGAGGTCATTCTCTCCACCGGGGAGCATGTGCCCTGCGACTTCATCATCATGGCCGCCGGCGTGCGGCCCCGTATCCAGATCGCCCAGGCCAGCGGCATCAAGGCCGAGCGGGCCATTGAGGTGGATGACCACCTGCGAACCTCCGCTCCGGACGTCTACGCGGCGGGAGACTGCACGGGCCTCTCCGGCGTATGGCCGGACGCCATGGCGCAAGGCAAGGCGGCGGCGGAAAACATGGCCGGGATTGATACGGTGTATGAGAAACCCTATCCCTTCAAGAACACCAGCAATTTCTTCGGCGTGACCATGCTGAGCGTGGGCCGGATGGATCTGACCGAGGGCGCGGACGTGATCGTCCACAAGACGCCCAAGGAGTACAAGAAGGCCGTCATTACGGACGGCAAGCTCACCGGATATCTATCCCTGGGGGACATTTCCAACCACGGGCTGTATCTGCATCTTATCAAGAATGGAATCGATGTCAGCGACAAGAAGGACAAGATTTTCCGACTGACTTTCGCGGACTTCTACGGCATCAACGAGAAAAACGGCGAGTACGTCTATACGGTATAAGCCCCTCTTTTAAGAGACGGACAGGAATATTCCTGTCCGTCTTTTGCATATGGAACCTTATAGTCGAAGAGGTTGGCGCTGCGCTGCCTATTCCGCCGGTTGTGAAATTCCCTAAAAACAGCCGAACAAAATTGTAGGACCACACAAAAAGCACGGGATGGAAAAATCTCTGTTGACAAATCGATGGGTTTGATATATCTTTTGTATAGAGATACGCGATGTCGGATTATTATTTGTAAAATCAATAAGTAGAGAGCCAACAATTGAATAGTTCGGATGAACGGCTTAGGAGAGTCCGCGAAAGCGGCGCCGAAGGAGCAACTGCCATTCTCTCTCAGGTAAAAGGGACTGAGCCGGGACGAAAATCTGGAAAGCGCTGCGGCGCACCGACGGGGCAACCGGCGGGGGTCCACCCCTCCTCCGGGAATCTCTCAGGTTTTGATGAACAGAGGCGTGACACATTTGTCGCGCCCTGTTTTTTTGCGCCCCAGCGGTACCGTGAGGAAACAGGCCGTGGAAACACAGGCCTGTCTTTTTCTTTTTCCCCCGCGTCAGGATCTCATTTTTTAAGGAGGAACCTCAGCATGAGCGATTTGAAGCGCACCCAACTTTACGATGTCCACACAGCCGCCGGGGCGGCGATGGTGGATTTCGGCGGATGGGAGATGCCCATGGAGTACCCCGCCAAGATCGTCGCCGAGCATCTGTATACCCGCCACGCCTGCAGCCTCTTTGATGTGTCCCACATGGGCCGCATTCTGGTGGAGGGCCCCCAGGCGGTCCCCTTCCTCCAGCATGTCCTCTCCAGCAACGTCATGGCCCTGGACCTCAACCAGGCCCAGTACGCCATCATCCCCAACGAGCGCGGCGGCGCGGTGGACGACGCCTACCTCTACCGCTTCGAGGAGGACCGGTATCTGCTGGTGGTCAACGCCGCCAACACGGACAAGGACCTGGAGCATCTCAACGCGCAGATCAAAAACTACGACGCCAAAATGACCGTCATCACCGGCGATTGGGCCGCCATCGCCGTCCAGGGCCCCAAGGCCAAGGACATCCTGCAGAAGCTCTCCGGCGGCCAGGCCGTCACCGAGCCGGTGAAGAACGCCCTGAACACCCTCCAATTCGAGGGACGCACCGTCCGGGTGGCCAAGACCGGCTACACCGGCGAGCCCATCGGCTACGAGGTCTACATTGAGTCCGCCGAGGCCGCCTGGCTCTGGAACCGGCTCATCGAGCTGGGGGCGAGGCCCGCCGGACTGGGAGCCCGGGACACCTGCCGCCTGGAGGCCTGCCTGCCCCTGTACGGGCACGAGATGGGCACGGACCCCGAGGGGAAGGAGATCCCCGTTTTCGCCGTACCCCTGGCCAAGTTTGCCGTCAGCTTCTCCCCGCAGAAGGGGGATTTCATCGGGCGCGAGGCCCTGGCGAAGCAGTTCGCGGCCTTCTCCCGGATCATGAACCGGGATTTCTCCGACCTGACGGACCTGCCCCGGCGCATCCTGCCCATTACCCTGCTGGACAAGGGCGTCATGCGGGCGGGGATGCCCGTATACAAGGGCGATAAGCTCATCGGCTACGTCACCAGCGGCACCATGGTGCCCTACTACCGCCACGAGGGCGAGGGCCTGGGCACCGTCATCCTGGAGGAGACCGCCAAGCGCTCCATCGGCCTGGCCATCGTGGACAGCGATACCCTGGAGGACGACGAGGTCCAGATCGACGTCCGGGGCCGCAGGCTGAAGGCCGTGATCCCCCCCTACCACATGCGGGTGGACGCGCCCCCCTTCGCCCGCCCCATCCTCTACCGCCCCGAGGAGGAGGATGCCGCGGCAGCCTCCGGCGACCGCGCGCCCAAGGCGCTGGACCTCATCGGCCGCGCCGTTGAGAACCACGTGTGGCGGCAGGAGAAGTGCGTGAACCTCATCCCCTCGGAGATGACGCCCTCCCGGGCGGTCCGCCTGCTGTGCGCCAGCGACCCCTCCTTCCGGTACGCGGAGCACAAGAAGGTCAAGAGCTTCTACGACGCGGACGTGTTCTACTACCAGGGCACCGAGTTCATCGACGAGGTGGAGCAGCTGCTGGTGGAGGAGATGAAGGCCTTCCTGGGCTGCGCCGAGGTGGAGACCCGGTGCGTCAGCGGCCAGATGTCCAATACCTGCGTGTTCTCCGCCCTCATGGACTGGAAGAACCGCCTCAACCGCAAGCAGGACCCCAAGCGGCTGGGCTATATCATGAACAACCACATCATCAAGGGCGGCCACCTGTCCGCCCAGCCCATGGGCGCACTCCACGACTACATCGCCGTCGATCCCGTCACCGAGCGCCACGCCCTGGTGAACTTCCCCGTCCTGAAGGACAACATCTACAAGATCGATGTGGAGGAGACCAAGAAGGCCATCGACCAGTACCGTCCCGAGTTCATCATCTTCGGCAAGAGCATGGTCCTCCACAAGGAGCCCGTGGCGGCCATCCGGAAGTACGTGGACGAGATGGGCCTTCAGACCACCATCATGTACGACATGGCCCACGTCCTGGGCCTCATCGGCGACCACTTCCAGAAGCCCTTCCAGGAGGGCGCGGAGATCGTCACCGGCTCCACCCACAAGACCTTCTTCGGCCCCCAGCGGGGCGTCGTGGGCGTCAACTACAAGAAGGGCGAGCTGAAATACGGCCTGTGGGAGACCATCGAGAGCCGGGCCTTCCCCGGCAGCGTCTCCAACCACCACCTGGGCACTCAGCTGGGCCTGCTCATGGCCGCTTACGAGATGAACCAGTTCAAGGACGTGTACCAGAAGGCTGTCGTCTCCAACGCCAAGAGCTTCGCCAAGAGCCTGAAGGCCGCGGGCCTGGACGTGGCGGGCGACCCGGCCATCGGCTACACCGAGA
>OFGA01002908.1_pt1 | contig 10241 bp, 9 predicted proteins | sample 1521471 | NCBI WGS metagenome assembly OFGA01 (sample SAMEA3504086, study PRJEB24116) | mouse gut metagenome | biome: mouse gut; feature: mouse-associated habitat; material: faeces | place: Denmark | collected 2011
TCTTTTTTCATTCAGCTGCGGGGCATTCCGGAAAAAATCACCATAAGTGACCTTCCCCCGCGACAGTTCCGCGAGCTCCTCCGCGCGGTATCCGGTCAGCCAGCAGGTCACTTCGTCCACTTCCTCCCTCGTCCTCCCTTTTTTCACCGCCTTATCCACAAGAAGCTGATAGACCTTCGCAAAATCCATCTGATAAACTTTATCACTGTTCATGTTCCCCCTCATTTCTGCACTGCCCAGGCAGGCACAGACATCACTCCCGGTTCTTTTCGCACATGTCAGTCCGGCTCTCTTTCCCGGATCGTCACAAGCACCCTCTCTCCGGGCTGTTTTCCAATCTTTGCGCGAATCTCTTTGCGGATCCCGATTATATAGCAGACGCTGCCGTCCTCATTCCGGACTCCCATATTCACTATGCTGCCGTCATACGGCTCCCCGTCAAACGTGGCATGCACTTTCACCCGTCCCCTGCCGAACTCCTCCCTGATATTCCAGGGGAAAATCACATACGCACCGCCGGCTTTCTCCGCCGCATAAATCAGTGATTCATATTCATATACCTTCTGATCCACAGTTCACCTCCGTTGTCCTTTTTTCTCAGTATAGCATAAACCGTATCTTCCCGGCCAGATGTTTCACCCTCCCGGCGAAAAAAAGATTGACCCGTCCCCACGGCCTGCTGCATAATAAATTATAACAGAAAAAACAGGAATCTAAACAGAACAGGAGGGACACATGAGGCCGAACATTATTATTTTTAACCCGGATGAGATGCGGGCCGACTCCATGGGACATCTCGGAAATCCGGCGGCGCACACACCGTTTCTGGATCAGATGGCCAGGACAGATGCCGTCTCTTTCCGGAACGCATTCTGTCAGAACCCGGTCTGCGTGCCCAGCAGATGCAGTTTTACCACCGGTCTGTACCCGCATGTACACGGCCACAGAACCATGGCGCATCTTCTGCGGGAGGGCGAGGAGACAATTTTCAGCGAGCTGAAAAACAATGGGTATTATGTCTGGATGAACGCGAGAAATGATCTGATCGCAGCGCAGAAAGAAGGCGCTCTCGAATATCACGCCAGCGAGATTTTTTACGGCGGAAACGTCCCGAAAGCAAAAGGCCCGCTTGCCGGAGGGCCGGCGCCGGGAAGCCCGGATTTTCACGCGATGTACGGCGGAAAGCCCGGCACGGACGAACAGGGACATAATTATACCAGTGACGACGAAGATCTGGACGCAGCCATTGCCGCTATCCGGAGCAGGCCGAAGGATCAGCCGCTCTGCCTCTTCCTCGGCTTATGTTATCCGCATCCGCCTTATCAGGCGGAGGAACCCTATTTTTCCATGATAGACCGGACGAAACTGAAAAAACGGATCCAGGCCGGGATGTGCTCCGGTAAAGCGGACATGGAAGACGCCATCCGGAAAAACCAGCAGCTGGAGGACTACACACAGGAGCAGTGGACAGACCTTCGCGCCGCCTACCTTGGAATGACCGCAAAAATCGACGATCAGTTCCGGCGCCTGTGCGACGCCCTGAAGGAAGCCGGCGAATATGATAATTCCGCCATTTTCTTTTTCTCGGATCACGGAGATTTTACCGGAGATTACGGGATCGCTGAAAAGGCGCAGAATACCTTTGAGGACTGTCTCACAAATGTACCGTTTCTCATAAAACCTCCGGCGGACTCTCCCCTGGATCCCGGAATCAGCGACAGTCTGGTGGAACTCGTCGACTTCTACGCGACCGCGATGGCGATGGCGGGCGTGGCGCCGTCCCACACGCAGTACGGAAAATGCCTGGACGCGCTTCTGGCCGACCGCACGCTGGAAATCAGGGAATTCGTGACCTGCGAGGGCGGCCGGAATCCGGACGAAATCCACTGTGACGAATTTCACGCGAACGGTCCGTCCGGAACTCATCCTTCCAGCCCGTACTACCCGAGACACCTCGCCCAGACAGACAGCGATGCACATGCAAAAGGTTTTATGATCCGCACGCACCACCACAAACTGGTTCTGCGAGTCAATGAAAAAGACGAATTCTACGATCTCATCCGCGACCCCGATGAGCTGCACAACGCAATCGACAATCCCGGATACTCTGCCTGCATCAGGGATCTGGAGAAAAAGTTCCGCGTCTGGCTGATGCAGACTGCGGACGTCGTTCCGTTCGGGTATGACAGAAGATTCTCCGATAAGATGGTGTGGGCAAAGGTGAAATCTCTCGTGCCGCCGGAACATGAAGACGAGATATGGGACAAAATCCGGGCGGGAACGAACATGTATCTTCTGATCCAGGAATGCCAGAGAAGATTTGGCGGCCAGCCGCACGGTCAGTAAAAGCCGGTCCCTTCCGAAAGCCCGCTTTATAAAAGGGACATAACCCGGAACATTTTATAAAGAAAGGTATGTACCATGCACAACATGAAAAATTGTTTTGAAGCCGCACTCTTTGACGAGCTCGAACCGCTTTACCCGGATACAGATCCCGCCTCCGGAAGGCCGCTGCACATCACCGCAGCAGCCTCCGGCACCTATGCGGGAGTCCATATCATGCTATCCGGTCTGACCCCCGGCAAATCCGTCGCTTTTGAGGTAACTCCTCCGGTCAGAAAAACCACGCTGTCCGCGGCAGACGTGACGGAGCAGTATCAGCCCGATCACCGCTGCAAACTATTTGAACTGCTGCCCCTGCCGGTCGAAGCGAACACCGGAGCGCTCACCCGCACCGAATGGCAGGAGCCGGACGTCAACCCTTCTGTGATCCGCCGGGCTCCTTTTACCGTGTACGATGTTCTCCGCCCCTGTACCGGCATCATCACCGCCCGGGGAGCCGTCATGGCCCTCGCCTTCCGCTGCAAAGTGGACGCTGACAGACTGGAAGTAAAAAAATGGGAGCTGACTGTCACGCACGACGGCATTTCCAGACGGCTGACCTTTGAAGCAGAGGTATTCCCTGTTACGGTGCCGGAGGCGGACGCAGGCAGCCACAGGTATGTAAACTGGTTCAGCTGTAACGGGATCGCCTCATACCATAACGCCCCTCTCCGGAGCGGGGAATGGTATGAGATCTTTGAAAAATACCTCCGTCTCGGAAAATACGGCCGCCAGAATATGGTGCTGCTCCCCGCAGAACTCTATTTTGATCTCCGGGAGGGCGTGCCCCGCCTGAATGAAGAAGCCCTGGACCGTCTGATCTCCATTCTGGACCGGGTCGGAATCCACTGGATTGAGGGAGGCCATTTCGCCACAAGAAAAGATGGCGTGTGGGAGGCTGACACGGCGGAACTTAAGCTGACACGGCGGCTGATTCCGGGCGACGGGGAAGCGGAGCTCTGCGATATGTGCAGCCAGCTCTGCGCTTACCTCACATCCCACGGTCTGACGGACCGCTGGCTCCAGAGCTTTCTGGACGAGCCTCTGGACGGCCTGGCAAAAACCTACGCCGCAGGAGTCCGCATTATCCGCCAGGCAATGCCCGGCATCCCTGTTCTGGACGCCACCATTGCGCGCGAAACGATCGCCGGGTCCGTGGACTACTGGTGCCCGACCATAAACAAATACGAAAAATACCGTGACTTTTTCGACGGACGGCATGAGGCCGGAGATCATATTTTCGTCTATACCTGTCTGGAGCCCGGCGGCAACTACTGCAACCGGATGCTGGATCAGGAACGGCTCCGCCAGGTCTGGCTTGGATGGGCTCCCGCTCTCTATGACAACGTGGAAGGGTATCTTCACTGGGGCGGCATGTCCATGGACCGGCTGGACTTCTTCCGCCTGAGCGCTCCCCTTCCGGACATCACCGACTATGAGAGCGGCCGGCGGCCCGCTCTTCCCGCGGGCGATCCGGCCATTATGTTCCCCGGCTTCCATGAAGTCTTCTCCAGCACCCGCCTGGAAGCCCACCGGATCGGCCTCGAAGATCTTGTGCTGCTGGAACAGATAAAGGCCCTGGATCCCTCCTGGGTACAGGAACTGGTCTCCACCGTATTCAGCCGGTACGACGCGTACGAAAAAGACGTGACACGGTACCGTCACGCGCGGAGGCTTCTGCTGGAAAAAGCTTCCGGAATTCTGGTAAAATGAGCTTATAAAAATCACAAAACCATTCAGCTTTTCTCCGGATGGTTTTGTGAAAAAACTTCAATCCGGATAAGAAATAAAGTAAAGGCGCATCTGCCGGACTTAATTAAAATTCCCGTTTTGAATATAACTTTTCTGAGAGCAGAAATGAAACTGCCAGAATCAAAGTAGCAGCAGAAACAATACTGCCGTTTACCAGAAACATATTCTTACCGGCATATTTAAGGGCGTTAAAGAGCAGATATTCATTTCCCGGCAAAGAAGAAATAATTACCCATGCACAATACAGCCCTGCAAAGAGAGCGAGCGGCACACACATCCCCCAGAATTTCCCCTTAGTATACCCCAGCCTGAACAGGATTGGGAACATACAAAGATTAAAAACAGAAAACAGCAGATAGCTTATCGTTACAACGGGTAAAAACCATCCGGACGGACCGTAATAATGCGACAGCGAAAAACGGTCTGCGAAAACAGCCAGAGGGATGCCTGTAATTAACCCAGCCAGTCCCATACAGATGGATAAAGCATATCTGCCGCCCACAATGGAAGAGCGGCTGACCGGCAGTGTCAGATAAAGCCTGTTCAGATCACACTTTTCCTCCACCGCAAAAGTATTGATCGAAAAAAACAGGAACATAAAAACATTGACCGGAACAACTAACAGCGCCGAAATAATACCTGCGGTCAGCGAAATCACCGGAATCAGCAAAATCCGCAGATGAAAGTATTTTATCGCTTTCCAGTCAGACAAAGCCACTTGTTTCATCATTTTTCCACCCCCCTGCTCATCCGCACCATAATATCATCAAGCGAAACTGTCTCTGTTATTACGCCCGCGGTAAATCCCGCAATATCTTTTATCGCAACCATGCCATCAAAACCACCCGGGTGTTCACGTAATCCCAATATTTGTCTGCGCTTTGACTGCGGTAAATCCCCGGTACCGCCCCGGACCAGACAATACCTTTCTGTCAGTTCATCTTTTAAGCCACTGTATATTATTTTCCCATCTTTGATATAGATGATGTAATCAGCAATTTTCTCAAGATCACCGGTTATATGTGTAGAGAAAAAGATAGTCCGGTTTTCTTCCACCATATAGTCCCGGAAAATCCCAAGTATTTCTTCACGGCCGGCGGGATCAAGCCCGCAGGCAGGCTCATCGAGCAATAACAGCTTTGGATCATGCGCCAGTATGGCGGCAATACCCAGTTTCATTTTCATACCGCGCGACATGGTCTTATACTTCTGCTCCGGATCCAGGGAAAACCGCTCCAGGTATTGATGAAAGGCTGCGCTGCTCCATTTTTTATAGAAAGGGCCCATGGTCTTTTCTATGTCAGAAGGCGTCCACTCCTCCTGATAATATGGCTGCTCAAACAGAATTCCTATATCTTCTTTCAACGACACTTCGTCCGCCGGCCTGCCGAACAGACTGATGCTGCCGCCATCTTTCAGCACCATACCTGAAATAAGCTTCAGAGTCGTGGTTTTCCCTGCGCCGTTTTCCCCGATAAAGCCGCAGACAAAGCCGCCGGGAACTGAAAAGCTGATGTTATCCAGCAAAAAATTCTTATACTGTTTTCTAAGGCCCGATATTTCAATCACATTGTTCATTCTCCTGTCCTCCCAATCCTGTCAAGTATTTTATGGAGATCATTTACCGATAAGCCGGCCAGCTTTCCGCACCGGACGGCAGCAGACAAGGCTTCTTCGGTTTCTTTCAGGTATTCGTCACGAATAAACGCATCATTGATTTTCTTCACATACACGCCCTTTCCGGGCATTGTCCGCACAAACCCCTCCAGTTCCAGTTCACTGTACGCCCTGGTAGTCGTCACCAGACTCACCTGTAAATCACGGGCAAGCTGGCGAAGTGATGGCAGAGGGGCATTTTCGGTCAATTCTCCGGATAATATGGCCTTCTTGATTTGTTCTTTAATCTGTTCATAAATGGGTACTCCCGACTGGTTTGATATGACAATGTTCATTCTTATGCATTCCTTCTCTCAGGTGCCTTGCTGTTCATGTATAGTAAGTACAGTATAGCAGGAAGAGACCATCCTGTCAAGCGTCCGGCACATGAAAGCAGACAGTCCGAAGCATAAATACAAAATTGTTCCAATCTTATTTGGCGAAATGCAACATCGCATGTGATAGCCTCAGGCACAACGGGACAGAAAAAACACTATGGGAAGTCTGTTCTCATAGTGTTTTTCTGTTCAGAAATATGTCCGGGCCAGGTCTGCCCGGCTTACAGGAGAAAATAACCGCAAAATGATTTACATCAAAGTTCCTTCTTTGCAAAAATCCGGCAGCTGATTTGATACATTACACAGCACCGGATTAAGGCAATCACTGGGGAACAGCCAGACAGCGCAAATACAATCCGGTCTGTTAATTCAATTCCCAATATCATAAGCAGCCGGTATATCCCACAGCAAACTGCAGCGGGAAAAAGAAACGATACAAACAAGCATGATTGAAATCTTTTTTTGATACGGGCATTATCATAGCGTACCGCGCCCATTTGGAAAAATCAATCCATACAACAATTCTGCCTCAAGGCGATACAAATGTCTTCCGCATCAAATACTTTTATGCCGGCTGTTTTCAGCATTTCTGCAAATACCCCCTGCCCCTCAGTCAGTTTTCCGCTAAAAGTTCCATCATAAATTTGATTCACCCCGCAGCTGGGACTTCTCGACTGCAAAACAGCCATATCCACTTTTTCATTCAAAGCCTGCCTTAATGCCAGCGCCGCACCTTCACGGAATTCCCTGTCAACACTGGTCCCGTCTTCTGTCATAATCGTTCCGTCTGTAATTTCAGCAGGCTTTCTGGGCACACTGAGCCCTCCCAATACTTCCGGGCAGACAGCTATTACTTCATTTCCTCTGATAAATTCAATAACTTTGGTATTATAATTATTGCCTCCATTATATTTACAGTTTTCACCCAGGAGACAGGCACTTACAAGTACTTTCATTGAATACTCCTTCCACAAACCACAATGTTTATCTGCTACGCTTCCGGACCGCACCTTTATTCCCGCGAGCAATGAGGAAAATAGCCATGCTTGCTTGATACCCCGTTGCCTGCAGCGGGGTCTTTGATTTATCGGGATTGCGCAGTCATACCCAGCCATTCTTTCAGGTATCTTAATATATCGCCGTTTTTCAATTCTTCAAGGGATGTTTCCGCATATGAGGGGAAAGTGTCATACCTGCTGGCAGCAATCAGCGTAACAACAGGTGCGATAAAGGCGTCTGCTTTTTTCTGCTCCTCCTCAATATCATCACCGTATTCCCGCAGAAATGCCTCCGCAGCCTGGCGGGAAAGAGAACTTGTCACATTGCGGATATCACCGTAAGCAGTGCCTCTGCCCAGCAAATTGTAATCGAACATGAACGCACTTTCGCCGGTTTTTGATACAATCAGATTCGTCCAGTAAAAGTCATTGTATGTCAGCGTCCGGGGCAGCGCATCTATCCTGCTGCGGATTGTGTCGTAATTTTCCGTGACGATGCGCCAAAGCATGTTTTCCGTAGTCCCTGTCTTTTCGGCCATTACCCTCATATTGTCTGCGGTAAGCAGATCGGATTCATCATACATCGGAGTCTCTCTGCCGGAAAGATACGCACGGCCCTTCTTGTGAAGCAGCTTGTACCATCTGGCAATTGCACTTGCCACCTTCGGATCACGCAAGTCACTTTCCCTGCCAAGCCGGTATTCGCCGCCTGCCTCTGCATCAGGCAGCAGGATTGCGTTTTGGGTATAACCCAGCAGCGGCAAAGTCGGTATGTTAAGCTTTGAAAGCATCAGGTAATTGTCAATTTCACGCGCGTCTTCCGGGTTCTCAAAAATCTTCAGGACAAGCTTTTTTCCTTCTGATTCCACGCGGTACAAGGATATTCCGGCTTTTGATCGAATCAGCGAACAAACCGGATTGCGCACTCCCAGTTTAAAAACCTCCCGCGTCAGTTCTTCTACAATTTGGTAATCTGCAGGTGTTTCTTTCCTGATAGTGATATTCATCGCTTACCACCTCCTCTTTGTTTTTCGATTTATTTTGTGCGGAATTTTGTGTTATGCTCACTCCGCTGCCGCTTTTGCCGCAGAAAAGCACCCCTGTCATCCAACTATTCTGCTTCCGTTTTCAGGCCCATATGGCTCTCCCGGCGTTCGCGGCATAAACCATGATTTGCATCAGTCTCCCTGGCCGCACAGTCCGGTTCCATCCGGTGTTTACAATCGCTGAAAACTAAATTTTTCCTTAATCTTTGTTTGCACTGATTGTTTTCCAATTTCTCTCATGATAGAATGTAAAAAATCAGTTGAGGTGATGCATATGAAAAAATATATTGTTCTGTTTTTGAGTTTAGTCTGCCTTTTTACTTTGTGCTCCTGCGGGAAAACGGCAGCCCCCATTGTTTTGCCGGAACCGGAAAAAATAGTTTCGATTGATGTAACAAATGGCAAAACCACAAAAACCTATACAGATAGTACATGGATACAGGAAATCATATCCGCTATCTCTGACTCGGAACCCACAAGTAAGCAAAGTGTCCAGGACACACCGCAGAATAAAAGCTATATCAAGATAGACTTTCAGTTTGAAGCCGGAGCAAGTACATTGTTTGTGTATGAAGATAGCGGAAAATACTATGTCGAACAGCCATATCAAGGTATTTACATTATTTCTTCTGACTTATTTGAAAAAATAAAAGAAGCGCTGGTTACTTTTCAGGCGGTGGAGCATAGAATAGAGTATGTTGCTGAGATTGCGGGCGTACGTTATTACAATGATTCCAAAGCGAACAATCCAGATGCTGCCATACAGGGCATTCGTGCGATGAACCGCCCGACGTACTTAATCGGCGGAGGATATGATAAGCAGTCTGAATATGGGGACTGGATCCGTGCGTTTGATCAAAAGGTACGAAAGCTGGTGCTGATTGGCGATACAAAAGAAAAGATTGCACAGGCTGCAAGGGAGCAGGGATTTTTTGACCTCGTGCTGTGCAGCTCTTTTGAAGAAGCGGTGTCGTACTGCCTTGCAAATGCCAGAAGCGGGGAGGCTGTCCTGCTGTCGCCTGCCTGTGCAAGCTGGGATATGTTTAAAAGCTATGAGGAACGGGGGAGAATCTTCAAGGAACTGGTACGAAGCAGCGTAAAGTGAAAGATCATAGAAAGTTGAGTCAGGAGTTGTAAGAGTGGGCAGACAAAACAGGACGAGACAAAAGAAAATCAAATATTGTGATTACAGTTTATTTTTTCTCGTGATTTTTTTATTGGGTTTCGGACTGGTCATGCTGTATAGTGTCAGTGCGTACAATTCTCAGGATAAGTTTGGTAATCCACTGTATTATTTGAAGCGTCAGGGACTTGCGATGATCCTTGGTGTGATTGCGATGATCGTTATTTCCAAAATTGATTATCACGTCTGGATACATTTTGGAAATCTCGCGTATCTCATAGCGATAGTGCTTTGTACAGTGGTTATATTTATAAACGATAAGAAGCATGGCTCTGCTAGATGGCTGCCGCTTGGGCCGCTTAGTTTTCAGCCGTCGGAGCTTGCAAAGCTGGCAATGATCCTGTTTTTGGCAGGGATCGTATGCCGCATACCAAAGCAGATCGGCAAGTTTTCAAATCTTTTAAAGGTCATGGCGATGGTTGTGCCGATCTTTATAATTGTAGCGATAGCAAATCTGAGTACAGCGATTATTATTATGGGGATCGCAATCGTAGTGACATTTGTAGCAAGTCCCAAAATCTGGCAGTTTGTAGTGATGGGAGTAAGCGGCATTCTAGGCGGAGGCGTATTGTTTATTCTGGCTGCAAGCTACCGCATGGACCGTATTGAGATCTGGCTGCACCCGGAAGACGATCCTACGGACAAAGGCTTTCAGACGCTGCAGGGGCTTTATGCGATAGGCTCAGGCGGCTTATTTGGAAAAGGACTCGGTCAGAGCATGCAGAAGCTCGGCTTTCTTCCAGAGGCGCAGAACGATATGGTGTTTTCGATTATCTGTGAGGAGCTGGGACTGTTTGGCGCATTCTGCGTGATCATGCTGTTTCTGCTTATGATCTGGCGGCTGATGGTCATAGCAAACAATGCGGCTGATCTGTATGGTACGCTG
>OFGA01002909.1_pt1 | contig 10231 bp, 10 predicted proteins | sample 1521471 | NCBI WGS metagenome assembly OFGA01 (sample SAMEA3504086, study PRJEB24116) | mouse gut metagenome | biome: mouse gut; feature: mouse-associated habitat; material: faeces | place: Denmark | collected 2011
GGCAGTATTACTATATCTTGTGTCTGAGGTGGCTCTCAAGGAAGAAATTTCCGGGCGGATCTGAAGCAGGAAACTGGTGGCTCCCAAGGGGGATAATATTCAATCTTGTTTTATTTCCATAACATCACCTAATGTAATTTTACATTTCATGCAATATTATTTGAACGATTATTTATTTCATGATACTGACTGTTTAATTTCATGATGGATAATATTTCTTTTTCGAGTGGTTTTGGATAAATTTTTTTAGCTCGCCAACTCCAGTCTTTGACATTCATCAAAATTTATTCAATCTTCCCTATTGACTTTAATTTTATTTATTGTATACTCAATTATATTAAATCCATTAAGAAAGGAGCCTTGAATTGGAGATTGACAAAATACCACAATGGATACTTGCGTTGGAGCCGGAGGACGCAACATTCCTAAAAAACTTTGTTTTGAAATCGGGCTCGCTAAAAGAGATTGCACGATTATACGAAGTTTCTTATCCTACTGTCCGGCTTAGATTAGATAAACTCATCCAAAAAATTGAATTGAGTGACCAAAAGGAGGAAGAGCCGTTTTCAAGCTTTATCAAAGGCTTAGCTGTTGATGCAAAACTTGATTTAGAAACAGCAAAAGTTATTATTGAAAAATACAAAAAAGAAAAGGAGAAATAACTATGTTTGACTTGATTATTGGTTTTATTGTTGCAGGGGTGCTGATGGTTGCTGAATATCTTCTGTGTACCAAATTGAAAAGTCCTCTTTGGGGAGGAATTATACCCTTACTTATTCTTGGGGGAACAATCTTTGTCTTTGCTTCTGGTAAAGTACCAATGGAAACCAGATATTTATTCCCGTTTGTTGTAGTAAATACTTTGTTTTTAGGAAATTGGGGGACCGGCAGGGATAAATATAAAAAACTCCAGCAAACTGAACTGGAGAAGATGAAAGCAAAAGATATTTAGGCAAAGGAGTATTGTTTTGAGCGAACAATGGATATTATGTCCTGTTTGCGGCAATAAAACGAGATTGAAAATTCCAGGTGGCTCTGAAGCGGGAAACTGGTGGCTCCCAAGGGGGATAATATTCACTTGGGAATGCGATAGGCTTTTCAGAGCTGTTGGCAGCCGGAAGGACGTAATAAAAATGGGACAGCCTTGCGGCAGAAAAACCGCAGGGCTGTAAAAATGGAATATGGCGAAAAAGGCTGGAACGAAAGTGGCAATGCGCTCCAGCTTTTTTCGCTGTGTTCCAGCGCAGATCATGCAAATGGAATAGGCTTGATCTGCACAAGGATGATAATACGGCGCTGCCAAGGGCATAGTCTGCCCCAAGGGCATCATTCGTATAGATGCAACACTCCCCGAAGGGATACCCGCGACTTGCAAAACCCGTAATATTTTACGCAAGCCTTCGGTATTCACCCCACAACACGTAATATATTACGCAAATCTCCCATAAAAAACACCCCGCCGGACATTCCTCTGTCCGGCAGGGCATCTCCCTTTACTCCTTTACACATTTACACCAAATCCCCATACCGGCCGCCCTTCACGTCGCCCAGTATCTTCCCATTCGCAAACGTCAGCACACGCTTGCGCATGAGGTTCACCATTTCCCTGTCGTGCGTCACGACCAGTATCGTCACGCCCAGCCGGTTGATATCATCAAATAAACTCATTATATCCCACGCAAGGTCGCGGTCAAGGCTGGAAGTCGGCTCGTCCGCGATTATCATTTTCGGGCTGTTCACCAACGCCCGCGCAATCTCCACGCGCTTCCGCTCCCCGACGGATAAATCCGTCACCAGAAAACCGGTTTTCTTCCCCAGCCCAACCATGGAAAGCGCGCGCTGTGCCCGCTCCTGAAGGGTCTCCTCCTCATGCCCCGTTGCCCGCATGACAAACTCCAGATTTTCCGCCGCTGTTTTGTCCTCCAAAAAAAGCCCGAAGCCCTGCCGGATTACGCCCACCTGCCGCCGGTAAAACGGCATCTCCCCGTAGCGTATCCCCGCAATGTCCTGCCCCAGAAATTCAATCCTGCCGCTTGTCGGCTCCAGCTCCCGCGTAACCAGCCGCAGAAGCGTGCTCTTGCCCGAGCCCGTCCGCCCACAGACAAAAACAAATTCGCCCTGGCTGATGCTCAGGTTGATTCCCCGCAGAGAATGTGTGCCATAATCAAATATTTTGGATACGTCCGTAAACGTCAGTATCGGTACTTTTTTTCCTGTTTTCTCCGGTATAGGCATTTTTCGCACTCCCTGTTCCTAAATATTCTTTTTCATGCTATAATAAAAGGACTGGTTTTATTTATCATACTCCCACACCGCCGAAAACGCAAGCGTAAACGGCGCGCAGGACACAGGCTTTGCATTTTGCAGAAAGGGGGGCGTCCCAATGTCAAAAGCAATCAAAAAGATGATGCACGCAGCAGGCTTTCTGTTCCTGTTTTGTTTTTTTTCGTGCATAGCTTTCCGGGAATTTGTACCCCTGTTTGAGCCTCCGGCATTCCTGTTCCGCCCCTCGGAACCGCCGCCCCCGCCTGTCGCAAGCGTAGAATTTGAAACGCCCGAGCCTGCCGAACCAACCGGCGACCTGCTCCTGCCTGCCGCAGGGCATACGCTGATTTATTATAATCAGCATGATGTGCGCTGGGCAACAAAAAATTACGGCCCGCATAACTCTATATCGTCCTACGGTTGCGGCCCGACAGTGCTCTCCATACTGGTATCCAGCCTGACGGAATCCTCAGTACCGCCGGACCAGATGGCGGCATGGTGCTACCGGAACGGCTTTTTTTCGCAGAACAGCGGTTCCTATCATTCCATCATACCGGAGGGCGCGGCGGCATGGGGGCTGGTTGCGGAGAGTATGACAGACTTGTCCTATAAATCCATCATACAGGAATTATATGAAGGCAAGATTGTCGTTATGCTTATGGGCAGCGGGCATTTTACGTCCAGTGGGCATTTTATCATCATACGAAGCGTAACGCTGGAGGGCCAGCTGCTGATTGCCGACCCGAACAGCTTGGAAAATACACAGATACCATGGGATTACGAAACCATTGTCAGCGAATTAAAGCGCACCTACGACGCCGGCGGGCCTGCATGGAGTGTTGGACTGCCGCCGCCCAGCGTGCCGCTCGAAACTGACGAAACCGAAACCCCCTGACCCATTTTCAGCCGCATTTCATGCGTGCGTAAAAAAGCAAAAGTCCAGTTCAAATGAACCGGACTTTTTTGTGTTTGTATTATATTTCACAGAATTGAGATTTTCCCATCGGAAAACGCAGTTTTCCGCGACAAAGTTTGGGGTTAAGCCCTTTTCATAAAGTACCGGAAAGAAATCCGGACACGCAGCGCGTGGCTTTGCGAAGCAAAGTACTGACTTGGGCTTACAGGGGTTCGTGGACAGCGTCCCCGCGGTCTTTTTTAATCCTTGTAAAACGTCTTGTCACCAGCCAGCTTGCGGTTCACCTTCTTGTCTTCCTCAATCAGCCGCCCCAAAAGCCGTTGGGTGTTCTGCATAATCTCGCCAATCCTGCGCACCAGCGGCGCATTCTCCGGCGCAAACAGGCTGCCATCGCCCTTTTGCAGTGCGTCCTGCTGCGCTTTGCTCAGCTTATCAGCAATCTCCGCCCGCTGTCTGTCTGTCATGTCAATGTTGTCAATCTCCTGCTGGCGCATACGCACCAGCATCCGTATCGTCACAACATCGTCATAATTCAGCGCGTCCTGAAGCTGCTTCGTAATGCTCTCCATCTCGACAAAGCCGTTATATTTCTTCTGGAAACAGACCGCTATGCTTTGCAGCGTTTCTTTTTCGTCCATACGCTTCTCCTCCGGCATCATTTCGCAGCCGCGCCGCTTGCCGCCACGTTCTGCCCGGCAGCCGCACCATGGTTCGCCGCAATGCGGTCAGCCTCCTTAAAGGTATCACGCAACTCCATCAGCATTTTCCGCAGTTCCTGCGTAATTTCCTTGTTCCGCCCCGCACGCAGCCTGCTCAGCTGGTACAGAAAATAATCATACAGGCGGTACAAATCCTTGCTGATTTCATAATCCATATTCAGTGTCGCACTCAGGTAACGGATAATCTTATCCGTTTTCTCAACTGCTGTTTCAAATGTATCATAATCCTGCCGGTCCAGGGCCAGCCCTGCGGAAGTCACATTCCGCACCGCCCCGTCAAACAGGAGAATCAGCATTTCCCCGCTGGTCATCGTATCCACGGACTGCTGTTTATACTGCTGGTATCCATTCATAATCATAAACATTCTCTCCCGGATTATCCATTCGTGCCGCCGAACTGCTGCGACAGCCAGCTGCTCTGTGAGTTCATATTACTGATATATGTTTCCAATTTGGAGAATTTGTTATAATATTTCTCAATCTCGTCTTCCAGCTTGTCATTCAGGCTGTCAATCAAATCGTCATAGCTGTCCATCTGTTTCTGCAAAACGTTGTCCAGCATGGAAAGCGGGGATTCCTTCGCTCCTGCCTGCTGTACGAAAAGACCCTTTGTCGCACCCTCTGTGCCGGCATATTTATCAAAAATGGTTTTGATATTCGTCATAACGCCGCCCTTCTGGGTAACAACCTTTTTGCCGTTTTCGTCCACATGGGAAACCTCCAGTGCCGTAAACATATCCTTTACGCCGTCCAAATCACTTTCCACAGCCGCACGGAACGCGCTTTCGTCAAATGTCAGCTTGCCGTGGTCTGTATAGGAGGAGGAAGCCTTGATGCCGAGTTTCTCCCATGCCGCGATGGATTCGGAATCCGAGCCGAACAGGAACCGGATTTCCTGCGTGAAGTTCCGCAGGTCAATATCGTTAAACAGCATACCTTCCTGCGCCTTCTCGTTCCAGTTCTTAATGTCATCCTCGCTCATCTCGGCTTTCTGTTCCGCTGTCAGCGGCGCATAACCCCGGTTGGGCTTTTCGCTTACCATCTTGTTCGAAAGCTCAATAATCTCGTTGTACAGCTCAACCATTTCTTTTACGGCATCTGTCAGCTTATCCGTATCAGGCTTCGCCTCAAACGTTACTTTTTCATTCGGCTCCTCAACCTCGAATTCACCCGGAACGCCGTCTTTCGGTTTTGTATTGAATACGCCGGAAACCGTAACAGTCATACCGTTCAAGTCAAATGTATTTGAGCTTCTGCTGATCTGCACAGGGGGCTCGCCGCCCTCACCGTCGAAGTCTACCAGTACAATCGCGTCCTGCCCTTCCGTCACTGCATAGCCATTGTTTTCTTTGCCGACACCGTTGATAGCGTTTTTCCCGAATATTGCTTCGCCCAGGTTGAATTCGTCGTCTTTCCCATTTCCCACGATAGAGAAGTCACCGCTTGCGCCGTCCTGTTTGGATGTAATGCTCAGCTTATCCGTTGTGGAAAGATAAGAAACCTCAACCTTTGCGTCACTGCTGTTGATGGCGCGGATGATTTCATCCATCGTCGTGTTTTCGTCAAACGCTCTGCCGTCTACAGTCTTGTCGATCACATATTCCTGACCGCTGATATTATCTTTGATGCGAACCGCATATTCGTTAATATCTGCAGCAGTCTTGCCCTCACCCATAGTCTTGCCAAAGTCAAAGCCAGATTTGCCGATTGCCGCATTCTGGTTCAGGCGGTTAGAAGCGCCGCTTGTCATTCCCATAGCCTTCAATGCCGTAGCGTCGCCGCTTGTCAGCGTCAGGACAGAAGTATCGTCAGGTTTTCCGTTCGGCGTAATCGTGCTGAAGGAAAGTTTATTGTCATTCAGGGAAACTTTCACACGTCCAGAGCCATAAGCATCGTCCAGTTCTTTCTGCATGGCTTCCCGCACCTTCTCCATATCCAGTTTGGATAAATCGGGTTTGCCGTCCTCGCCCAGCGCTGCCAGTTCTTCCGCCTTGCCCAGCGTAACGCTTGCTGTCTTGCCGTTATAAGAGAAAGAAAATTTCTTTCCTGCCAGCACTTCGGTCATATTCTTTGTTACATACGCGTTTTTGATATCACTGTCTGTAACAGCTTTGCCCGTCAGCGCACTTGTTTTTGTCAGCTTGGCGCCCTTGTTGATGCCCAGCGTGCTTTTGATGCCATCGCTGACAGCTGTGACTTCCAGTATGTTGCCGGTATTGCGTACGCTGTCGCTTGCAAAGTCCAGCTTCAGCTTGCCGCCTTCATAAGAAGCCTTAATCTGGCTGTCCAGCTTCCCTTCGCTGTTGTAATCCGTTTTGGAAAGCTTCAGGTTAATCTCGTTCACAACATCGTCCATAGACTGGTAATCTTTGGACGAATCCAGCGTGATGCTGAAACTTTTGTTGTTGTATTTGAAGCTGATGCTCTGGCCCGCCAGCTTGCTCACATCTGTTGTATCCGGAATTTCCCCGCTGTCCAGCGTAGAAACGGATACCCTGTTGCTGGAAACATAACTTGTCGGGCGCGCAAGCTGCGCCACGCCCGCAATGGTCACTTTTCCGGTGTTATTGCCGTTGCCGCTCGCCTTTACATATTTGCTGAATTCGCCCGAAGCCGTAATAATGCTCCTGCTGAAAATAGAACTGCCGCGCAGGTTGGACGCGGAACTGTAAGATGTAAATTTGTTCTGGAACGCAATCAGCTTTGAGCTGATAGAGCGGTACGCGTCCATTTTCCATCGTGCCTTTGTTTTGTTCTGTTCTGCTTTTGCGATTTTTGCCCGCGTTCCGGCGGTCATGCTCTCAACGAGCTCATCCGTGTTCAAGCCGCTGGCAAGTCCGCCCATTCTTTTGCCGCTTGCCGCCGCATAAAGGGAACCAGCGGTCATACCTGTAATCGATGCCATATCATCACCCTTACTTTCATTTCTTTATAATACTACTGTAACTTTGTTTTCCAAAAAAAATGATTTTCTGCTATACTTATCTATCGACATATAGTATACTTTACTTAATAGTTCTGGAAGGAAAAAGCGTTGCGCATACTTCGCCGTCCGGTGTGAAACCGGCTGCGGGCGTTTTTCTGAAACGCTTATTTTGATAGGAGGAACCCATTTTGGCTATCGTTATCACAGTTACAAATCAAAAAGGCGGTATTGGCAAAACTACGACCTCAGGCACACTCATCAGCGGGCTCACCTCCCGCGGGAAAAAAGTGCTGGGCGTAGATTTGGACCCTCAGGGAAATCTTGGCTTCAGCCTCGGCATAGAAATCGAAGATACTGCCACCATATATGATGTTTTCAAAGAAAATGTCGGCGTAACACGGGCAATCGCCCGCACAGATTCCGGGGACGTAATCCCCTCCAATATTCTTTTGAGCGGTGCGGAACTGGAATTCAGCCGCCCCGGGCGCGAATTTCTTCTGCGGGACGCGCTTGCAGATATCCAGCACCTGTATGATTACATCATCGTTGATACGCCCCCCGCGCTGAACATCCTGACCGTAAACGCCTATGTGGCGTCAAACTGCCTGATTATCCCCATGGTGCCGGAAATCCTCAGCCTGCTCGGCGTAACACAGCTGAAAGAAACGGTTGACACCGTCACTAAATTTTATAATAAAAACCTGACTGTACTGGGCATACTTCTGACGAAATTCAATAAACAGCTGAACCTTTCAAAAGAAGTCCTGGAATTGGCGGAATCCATCGCCGAACAGCTGGGCAGCCGCGTATTCAAGGCAAAAATACGGCAGAGCGTTGCTGTTGCAGAGGCTCCGGCGCACTGCCAGAGCATACTGGATTACGCGCCGAAATCCAATCCCGCTTTGGATTATCAGGAATTTATTGACGAAATTCTTTCCCTTACTTCCGGGAAAACCTTTTAGGAGGAAACTAGACTATGGCAAAAAAAAGCAGTAAGACGGCGCATGTGCTGAACCTGATCTCGCCGTCCAAAGCAGAAGAACCCGCGCTGGAAACTCCTGCCGTTCAGAATACCGCCTCAGATGCATCTCCTGCCGCACAGGATACAACCGTTGTGCAGCAGGCACCCACTGTGCAGCAGGCGTCAGCTGTACCGGATGCACCGGCTGTGCAGCAGGCACCCGCTGTACAAGATGCACCGGCTCCGACACCTGTTTCTACAGCAGAAAAACCGCAGGAGCCGCCCAAAAGCAAACCGAAAGCGGAAACCATGGAGGGAATCCTGCATCTTTCCGAAAATACAGAAAACCTTTCCCTTCTGATACGCGATAACCTGGAGAAGGAATTTTCTTTGCAGAATCCTCCGCCGCAGCCCTTCTGGGGCGGTGAGGGTGTTCCCATTGCGGAAAATCCCCATGCCGTTATAAAAGAGGTTGCTCCCTCGAATACGCCCTTGCCGGAGCCTCTGACAGCAGAACCGGAGCCTGAACCCGCTTTTGCGGCAGAATCCCCCCTGCCGGAAACACCTTTCCTTCCGGCAGAGCCTGACATTTCGGAAACTCTGCCTGCTGCACAGGAGCCGCTTGACGAGCCTGTTATTCCCGTCGCACAGGAACCGCTTGACGAGCCCATTCTTCCCGTCGCTCAGGAGCCGCTTGACGAGCCCATTCTTCCTGTTGCCCAGGAACCGCTTGATGAGCCCATTCTTCCTGCGGCTCAGGAGCCGCTTGACGAGCCCATTCTTCCTGTGGCTCAGGAGCCGCTTGATGAGCCTGTTATTCCTGTGGCCCATGATAAGCCGGAGAAGACGGTCGAGGAAATGCCAGCTGAGAGCGAACCTGTACCGGAAGAACCGGAAGATGATGGCGAACCCGCCGAAAACAAGCAGTTCTGCTACACAAATGTTTATGAACGCATCATAAAAGGCTGTGTATTGGAGTATCTGGAACGGTTCGGCGTCTGCACGTGCAGCCGCTGTGTGGCAGACACCACAGCGCTTGCGCTGACGAATCTGCCTTCCAAATATATCGTAACGGATTTCAGCAATGTGGAGCCGCTTCTGAGCCTGTATGAGCATAAATTTGAAGTCGCCATCATGACGGAGCTGACAAAAGCATGCTTTGAAGTCGATGCGCACCCGCACCATAAAATTTGAGAAATAAAAGAGCCGCAAGACGCACTCCTTTGGAGTCCGCACCTGCGGCTTTTTTCATTCCCCGCCGTTCCGCAAAGGGAAATTTATTTATAAACAACCCAATCTTATACCAGCAAATCCAGTCTTCCGGACTGTATCGCCGGAATATTCCGCGCGATGCGCTCTTTCGGCCAGTCCCACCATTTCAGCGCAAGCATCTCCGAAATCGTTTCCTCTGAAAAACGTTTCCGAATTGGCTTTGCCGGAACCCCGCCGACAATCGTATACGGCGGTACGTCCTTCGTTACCATCGCACGCGCGCCGATAATCGCGCCATCGCCAACAGTAACGCCCGCCAGAATGACCGCCTCGTATCCAATCCACACATCGTTTCCAATGACAATATCACCTTTGTTGTCCCATGCCTCCGCCACATTTTTCCTGTCCAGCCCCCATTCTTCATAGAAAATCGGGAATGGATACGTGGACAGTGACGAAAGCGAATGATTCGCGCTGTTAAACAGAAATTTTGCACCGCAGGCAATGGAACAGAACTTCCCAATCATCAGCCTGTCATGGTTGACGGGATAGTGATAAAGCACATTGTTCCGTTCAAACTGTGCAGGGTCGTTCACGAAATCGTTATACATCGTATACTCCCCTACGATAATGGCAGGGTTGGTAATGGTGTTTTTCAAATAAACCGTCTGTCTGTCCCCCGTTCTGGGGTAAATATTTTTTTCCGGAATAGTCATGCAAAGTCCTCCTTTTCTTTCTGTCTGCGTATTCGGCTATTCCGGTTTCTGCAATGCACCGCCTCATGGCTCCGCCTCCTGTTCTTTCTTTTTTCTGCGCAGTTTCAGTTCCATCTGCCCCTGCTCCGCCTAGGATTCCTGCTGTACTGCAAAATGTAGTGCAAGCAGGAGGTTTTGTTCTTTCAAATGTCAGCGTTTTCCAATGCTTCCCCATCACCACCGCCATCTGGTGATTCAAACGGCGCATTTGCGTATGCCGGAACCGCCAGCGCAGCAGAAAGCAATATCCCCGCCGCAAGCATTGCAAATCGTTTTTTCATTTCAATCCCTCCTTGTGAAAACCGCAGGACACCGTTCTGCGCCCCTCGACCCATTTTTCCATCGCCTTTCATGCGATGGCATACCAAATGAAAATTTTGTGTTTGGAAAACGCAGTTTTCCGCAATAAAGTTCGGGGTCAGGCCCTTTTCATAAAGTACCGGAAAGAAATCCGGACACGCAGCGCGTGGCTTTGCG
>OFGA01002911.1_pt1 | contig 10227 bp, 5 predicted proteins | sample 1521471 | NCBI WGS metagenome assembly OFGA01 (sample SAMEA3504086, study PRJEB24116) | mouse gut metagenome | biome: mouse gut; feature: mouse-associated habitat; material: faeces | place: Denmark | collected 2011
CTCCATATAAATTCTTTTCATTTCCTATATGTACAATCTCATATTTGCAGGTATCCATATGCCAGATTAAAATAGCATTTGATTGGATCAATGTGATATACCAACATCTATCCTTAATGATACCTCCACCAAAGTATCCCCTTTCGTCAGCAAATTCTTTACCTTCTCCAAGTTTTTTTATCTTCTCAAAGAGCTGACAATGATAAATATATTTATTCTTCTTCATACTATATTGAATAAGCGCCGGATACCTCGAAGCAAGTATTATAAAATCATCTCCAAATGGAAGAATGCTTCCCATATTTCCCCACGGTAATGCATTGGGCAATTTTATAAAACGAAACTGGCCTGTCTCCACATCATACTCAACAATCGAATCCATACAGTTTGGTGAAAGAATTAGTTTTCCATGATAATTATACACATTGCTCACCAGCCATCCCTGATTCTTCTGTCCCGGAATCGCAGCAACAATATGTACTTTCCCAGTCTCCATATCCAGTGTACACAACGCATTAAACTGATGCGAAAACGTCCAATTCTTTCCATTACACTCCGCGACATTACAGAATTTAGATGCACAATACTCTACCTCTGATAATGCTTTGTCAATTTTCATATCCAATATAAAAAGCGGCTTGCCCGTCACATAAAACAAATCCATCGCTGATGATGTAGTTTCCCCTATATATGCATCACAAATTGCTATCGTCCGATCCATATCTGTTGTCTGATCAAACACGCCAATCTCTTTTTTCGCAAACTGATGAACGATATTTCGATACCATTGTAGATATTGTGATCTCATAGACTGTAAGGTAGTTTCCATCAGAGGATGCGGTCTCCAAACCAGTGCCGCATCGCTGCGTCCCTCAAAACACTGAAAAACATATTCTATTTTCTTTAATGCTGTTTCAGTATCTTCAAGCAAGGAGGACAAACTGGTATTATAGAAAAATTTTAACTTTCCTTCCAGCAACTCCCTCCATTCTTCTGATATCTCCACACCCTTTTTTTGAAGTGCAATCACCCTGTCAAATTTGGGTGAACCCAGCGGAAGAAGTTTACCTTTTAACACTTCCTCTGTATAACTTTTCTCTAACTGTCTCGACTGGATTACCATGAAATCCAGATTTCTGTGCACTGGCAAATGCAGATGACTCTCTGGCACTCCTCCCCTTAGAATGCCATATGGAACATAAATCAACTTCGCTACATACTGCTTTAGCTTGTCTGAATAGTATTCAGGATGCACACTTGTCACAAGATTGTATCCATCAAACGGATTGTGTATATATGCACAATCTGGTCTGCGTTCAGAAATCTTATACTGTTCCCATGAGATCACTTTAATCTCCCCTGGAAATTTACTGCCCTCGTAATGCATCTGTCCAAACCGTCCCCCCTGCTCTACATCAAAATACGGAATAGGCACCACAGACACATGACAGTCTATATCACGAGAGGCAGCAAGATATATGCTCTCCATGCAATCCCACATGGAAGCCTTGTATGGAAAAAATACCACCTCATATGTCACAGGAAGATGTTGTATTCCATTTCGGATATTCAAAAGCAGTTTATCAAGCAGCTTGCGTTCTTTTGATATGGATAACGCTCCAATCGTCGCTTCACTCATTTGATACATATGATCACAGAAAATCTCCAGAGACGCCACTGCCTCCGTCCCCTCACCCTCAAATTTCTCAATGGTTTCCCCCATAGAGATCGCTGCCTGCTGCCCCTGTTCCAGAAGTTCTAACATATATTCTGTATGCCTGCTCTCATATTCCCGCAGGATTTCACTGCACAGCTCTTTGAGTGTCTCAACAAGGTCCAACAGACTATTTTTTATGTAATTGCGCATAACGTACTCCCCCTTAAAAATACTTTGCTGCCTCCAATGCAAGACATTCATTAATATGCTTCCTGTCAAAAAAGTTTGTATTGTCCTTTGACCAGCAGACATGCTCTCTGATAATCCTTGCCGGATTTCCAGCTATGATAACCTCTCTTGGAAATGTTCCCGTTGTCACTGCCATCGTACCCACAATGCTGTTGTCACCGATACAGGCATTTCCTAGAAGTGTAACACCATACCCCAACCAGACATGGTTTCCAATGGTCATATCTCCTGCAAAATTAATTCGCTCTCCTGTAATTTTGTCAAAAATATGATGCGTGTCATGATTTCGCAATGTCACCTGATAAGAAAACAGACAGTCTTCTCCGATCGAAATGCTTCCATTTGTAACATGGATTTCAGCCGCCTCGATTTCTGTCCCGCTTCCTATGCTACACAAAACATTATTACCACAGATGATATTGAGCTTTCCTACACTGACACTGCTACCTATCTGAATATGGTTGTTGTCACCATGAAAACAAATTGTCACTGTATCCTCGATATCCTCAAAGAACTCAATACGATTCCCACGTGCATCAGAATATACACTGCCTCCAAATGCTTTTAACTGCCGCCCTGTTATGGCATAAACTGCATCAATGATCTGGTTTGCGTGTAAGTAAGGCAATGCCATCTGCTCTAGCATACTGCTAATAGATTGATAATTGCGGTGGTTTCCTGAGAACACAATGACAAATACATCGTCAAGCGCTCTTAATTGCGATGGGGAAATCACTTCAATTCCGTTGTATCTATTTCCAATCTGCTCATATCGAGTATCGCATAGATAATTTATGTGAATATTGGGGGGGATACGTTCTTTTATATAATCATAATACTGCCCTATTCCATAGCCTACAATGGATTTGTATTGTGATAAATCCAGATTTTTTCTCATCTTCTATAATCATCCAATCCCTTCTGTACTTCTAAATGATACATCCAATACCAGCTTTCGCGTAATAAATTCCTGTTCCTGACACAAAATCAGAGAGAAGAACAATCCGCTCACCATTCCTAACGTTCATCGTATATTACAATCTGGACAGAGCCATAACATCCTCGCCTTCCCTATTCCATAAATTGTCAGCGATTCCTTTATTTCCTCTGCTGTTTGCGCGTTTGCAACCGCGATTACAACCTGCTGACAAACAACTTGCCTAATACACTCTGGTGAATGCACCTCCATACCTTCCTCCCTGTACTTTAGATAATCCCTGTCCACCCACAAAACGATATCCGCATGGTACTGCTTCCCTTGTGTCAACTGCTGGTGTAACAATTTTCCCTTTTTTCCTGCACCATATAAAACAATATGATCTGCTATCAGCTCATACCTGCAATCACAGACTTTGCTTCCTGCGTTAAAAATACGGTTTCGGATCCATCTGACCACTGCACGCTCACTATACTTTTCATAAAACCTAAGCATTTCTTTCTGCCTCTCCAAAAGGCGTAGCAAAGAAAACTCCAAAGAATATCCTGAATAATACTTCTTAACGGGTTCACCTTTATTCCAGAAATAAATCCTGCCTAAGTCTCGATTGGAAATCCGTGGTGCAAAAGATGTAACTGCTTTCTCCTGCCCGTTAATCCCATATGGCATATCTGCAATGTAATCATACAATTTTTTGTTTCCTGCCTCCGCCATATAATCAAAATACAGCTCTATGATTCTTAAATCATATAAAGACAACGGTTTTTCAGCAAACCATACAGCAAATTCTTCTGTATAGTCCACGATCCCCTCTATATAATCGGAGAATCCATATGCCTCTAATTTTTCTCCCTCATCTGTTCCCAACACAGGTATCCATGTATCATTCCTGCACTCGTATCCGTTAGTCTGTCCATGCGGGGCAGCACACAAAACCTCTATAATATTTCCCATCTTGATTCTGTTTGGAAAAAATGCATAATTTATATTGTTCTCTGAAGTGATACAATAGTCCAGTCTATAAAAAAATGTTTGAATAGGTCTCTTGAAAAAATCTGCCATTAAATCAGCAAGACATTTTTGTGTATATCCGCTGCCAATCAAATCCACAAAAGCAAACTCCCGTTTTTCGTTTCCAATCTCCTGATAGAGATAGCTGACTGCTTCATTTTTTTGCTGCTCATATTTCCTGCTGATAAAATCAGCCAACTGTTCCTGTTGTTCCTCAAGAATCCCTATAATTTCTTGCACTAAAGGTTTCGACAGTTCTATATCCTCTCTGACAAACGGAAGAAAAAGCTTTAACTCCTCTATTGTTAATCCAAGAATTTCTGCAATCCGCTGATATGAATAAATCTGTCCCGGATAATGCCACTTAAAAAATGTTTTTAGTTCAAACTTTTCCGGTTTTATAGATGGCAGTCTCCACGCTCTCCTCGAGCCATACAAATATGATGTTTCTATTGGAAAGTTATATCTGCAAATCAAAATATCTGACATTTTTTTCAAAATATAACCGTCTCTTGCAATAAAATAAAGTTTTTGGATTCCTTTTTCTATACTTTTGCGCAAAACCCATAGAACATATGGCAATAAAATCTCAGCGCTATATCCACTTCCAACCTGATAAGGAAATGTTACCTCCAATTCTTCATGAACTCTTTTAGATAAACCAAGCATTATTTGCAGTTGCGGGCTATTCTCCCTGCCTTTTAAAAGTCCCCTCTCCCACTCATATAACTCCGTTTTATGAAAATGCTCTGCACGAATCCCAAGTCTATTTGGAATCTCAACATCTAAGATCCTATTATCTCCAAAGTGATACCAGTTTGAAAATTCAACATTTTCCTTCTCTCTGACATACTGATATAACGTCCCTGTTCCTTTCGTTCTTCCAAGATCCCCCGAAACATAGATTGTAATATTCTCAAAAACTGTATCCATGCCCGCCAGTATTCGACGAATAACATCTGTTCCAAGATACATATTGGAAGTCAATACCACACGTTCTTCTTTTTCTTTTAGTACACGTACCTTTTTTATATTCTCGATAATCGGAATGCTGTTTTCCAGTTCTGTCTCGATTTCCAGCTGCATAAGTCTTTTGATCTGTTCCTCTGACAATTCGGCTGACAAACGAATACACTCATAAATCTGGGACAAAGTAATATCATAAACATCACCGCTAATATATGTATTTCTAGCCACCTTTTCAGATTCTATTCGTATTAAATAAAAGTTTTGGAGCAGCAGCTTTGGATAATCAGCATATGTTTCTGACTCTGTAAGCCGCTTCTGCATCAATGCAAAAATTCCCTCAGGTGTGGCTGTCCTTCTGGTTATCAATGTATCATAAACATCAAAGCTGTAAAGCTGCCCTATCATGATCAACCTCCATAAACTGCTCCAGACTCCAAGAAAATCTGTTCATCTGTATAATGACAAAATCCATGTCTTTGAATATTCTGAATAACCTCCTCCCGAAACTGTTCCTGCACGGCAACAATCACTAGTGCCTTTTCTTTAAATTCTTCTGATAAGACTCCAAATTCCACCACAGGAATATCATATAAGATTTTGGGATTCTTTCCCATTTGTGTTACTGCAAAATATGCTACCCTGTTTACCTCACCAATAGCATGAATCCTTTCATATGCCTTGTGTGCATACCTTCCAGCGCCATATATAATAATATACTGATAGTTCGCTACAAGCCTCATATATCTATTCTTTATTTCCATCTCCTTTTTACAGGCATCTTTGGGATTTTCCAATATCCTGCTAATACGGGGCTTCCAGCTTTCCGTCAACAGTGCCTCCGCCACTTCACCACTTTCTCGAAGCCTTAGATAGTCCTTCTTAAATCTTTCATAGAATGCTGGTTTAAAGGCATCTCCAATACGTTCGATTGTAAACAAATAATTGCGGATTCTGCCTTCTGAACATAGATATAGATACCTTTTCTGTCCATGCAGCTTCTCTACAACCCATTGGCGGATAAAATCATATTCCCTGCATGATGCAAAAACCTTTTCCTGATTATTCACAGATGATAATGGATTATCTCTCCTGTTCATATAGAAAGGTTTATTTAAAAAGCATACTCGCTCTGCCAGCGCAAATGTCTGAAACCAAAATCCATTATCCTGATAAGAAGCCCCTGGACTTTCGTTGTGTCGTATTTTCTTTTCATTCAAAAAGTGTCTCTTATAGATTCCTGCCCATGTATAAACATAAGACCTGAAAACTCGGATATCTTCATGATAATTTATAACTTTATTATATAAATCCCTGTATTCTTCATGAAATATATGACTTTCAAGAAATGCCCGCCTTCCATGGTCATTCACAAAATATCTACTATCCGCTTTTACAACATCTGCATTCTTTAATACAGCCATATGATATAGTTCTTCAAACATAGATGCATCAATATAGTCATCTGTTTCCACTACACCGATGTAATCACCCTGTGCCTCATCAATGCCACAATTTACAGAATGTCCATAACCTGTATTCTCTTTATTTATAATCCTAATACGTTTGTCCAGATCAGCATATTTCTTTAAAATCTGCAATGATCCATCTGTAGATCCATCATTGACACAAATAATTTCAATCTCTTTTAGTGTCTGATGGATGACACTATTCAGACACTCTTCCAAATATTCTTCTACATTATAGACAGGCATGATCACTGATACTTTTGTCATGAATTCCTTCTCCCAAATTTAATTAATATCGTACTACAGGGCCTACAATCTGCTCTTCTTTTCCAAGTTCATTTTCAATAATATAACTGCATATTTCTTTATAAATATGCATCTTTTCTACAGCTACAACAATAAAATCAAATTCACAGTTTTTTAAAAACTGCGGTGGTTTTATCTTTGGATTATCAAACTTTTGATAATTTTGATCTACCCACGCTATTATCTCGTATTCATTCAACACAGACTGCACAGAATATAGGTCAAGACCAACTTTACCCGCTCCATAAATAACAATTCTGCTATTCTCAGGAATTTGAGCGTAGGGAAATTCAAATCTGATTTCTGACAGCTCCTGCCCATCCATTATTTTTGCTAACCTGGTTCTTTCGCATATTCGCTGATTATTTGACACCGCAATATCATAATATCTTAACAATTCCTGACTATAATGTTTTTGTATGATCTGTCTATATCCTTCCAATATCTGATCTGCCGGCATATATGCCCATGTCATTGTCAATGCATAAAAAACGTTGCCTATATACTTTTTCGTATCATCATTTATTTGTAAAACAGCGATATTGGGCAGCTTCTCATGGTCCCAGCATATGTATTTGTCCGCAGCAACTATTGAAAATAAAACCTTTGTCGCAATTGACTCCTTTGATAAAAGTACCTGATTCCTGTTTCCATACACTGCACGCAAATAATTCAAATCCACGTCATGTAATATGACAGTTGCATTTTCTCTTAAATATGGAAATATACACAAAAAATCTATCAGTTCTCCCGGAAGCTTATGCGTCGTATCTATGATTGCGAAGTCTATCCCATACCCTATATTATCAATATAATCTGCAATTGTTCCTCCAAGGCAAAACCGATGCCTGATTTTATCTGCCTTAATATATTTTTTCAGTTCTTTATACACATATCCCGTATCCTGCTCCGCATTGCAATACAATCTTTCATTCAAATCAACTGACCATAGTTCACTCTCTATATCAAGCATTGACAGGCAGTTCACAATAACTGCTGTAGTCCCTCCTTCTGCTACACCAACCTCCAATACCTTTTTCGGTCTGATCTTTCTTAACATCCCGCATAAGACCTGATGATCATGTTGACTCATTTCACATGTAAATTTTTCCTTATTCCACAGCTCATTAAATGGCTCATTCCACAATTCTACCAGTTGATTCATTTACAATCCTCCAACTACCTAATTATGTATATTACGCAATCACTACTTCTTCAACCTCTGTTTCATAACTCAAAAGCGTCTGCATATCAATCAAAATACAATCCTTATCCATATCAGCCAATGCAGACTTTATATCCTCTATAAACCCTCTGTTCGTAACCAGTATGACATCTCCATTATCGACAGTATCAATAGAATCCACTTTATACTGGTTTAACATACATCCAACTTTTTCTCTCTCCCTGTCAACCACAGATGTCAACTGGAAACCAAACGTTTCCAGCCTGTCAAGCAGTTTTTTTCCTCTGATGCCCGCTCCCCATAATACTACATTTTTATTCTGTCGTTTTAATTTTTCCAACGCCCTTTTGAGTGATTGTGATTTCCAGTTTATCTCAGGTCTCAATCTTTCATATATATATTCAGAATAAGCATTGTTTCTCATAACCAGATACTGCTGATATTCTATTCAAAAAATCTTCCAACTTACAGTTTTCCATTCCCAGTTGCCTGAGACCCTTTTCATGATAAAAATTAAAGATCGCTTCTCTCACGCTACCTTCCAGCATATCCATAGAAAAAATCAGCCTGTTAATTATATAGGTATTGAATCCTCTTTTATATATTGTCCTCCAATTATGCGTTTCCATAAACTGTACTGTTGCTAAAGTTGCATCATATATACATTTAGGACTCTTTGGAATACTCTTTGAGAGCTGCCCTTGCACATTTGTCCTATAATACACCAATGGTTCCGGCAACATCACAATATTTGCAGCACTCATCAGATTTGCAAATACAAAAAACTGATCGTTTGCATTATGCTGCTCCTGAAATTTTACTCCTGTATTCAAAACAAGTTTTCTCCTAAACAGTTTATTCCATGCCATTTCATGCATAAACTGAAATGCATACGGTGCAATCTCTTTCAAATGAAAAGGTACTCCAATCTTGTCAAACTGAAATCTCGAAGTCTCGTCAAACAGGTCATTTTTTCCAGACATATGATCGTGCATATATGCATTACATACAGCAATATCTGCACTATATTTCTCACACATACTATATAACTTTTCCAACATGTCTGTTGAGAAAAAATCATCCCCGTCAAGAAACATCAGATAGTCTCCCCTTGCAGACTGCATTCCTACATTTCGGGCATGTCCTGCACCATGATTTTTGTCTAATAAAATCATCTTTATTCTGGAATCTTTTCTGGCAAACTGTTCTATTACTTTTACGCTGCCATCCGATGAGTTATCATCTACCACTATAATTTCTATATTTTGAAATGTCTGTTTCAAAATGCTTTCCAGACATTCACCAATATATTCTTCCAGATTAAAAACTGGTACAATTACTGAAATTCCTATTTCGTTCATACCAATCAGTCTCCCATTTTTCTCTTATTTCATAAATCTATATAGCATATATAATCATGAAAGCCCTTTTCTTCAAGGATATTTACAATCTCGCCTTTTAATGCATTGCCAACAGATACTATAATTCCTATATTTTCTGTTGGTTCAATCATTTCTATTGGTATTACTGGTATCCCAGATATACTTTTATTCGTCCCTGGCTTTGACACAATCACTCCTGCCGGCTGAACTTTTAGTTTTTCCATTCTGCATAGCACAATCTCTCCAATGATACCTCCACCATACAAATATACCTTTTCATACCGATCACAAAACGCCTGTATGAACCTATTCTGTTCCATATGCTTTTCCACTTCGGAAAAAGAAGTCAGCCAACGATCATTTTTCAGTATTTCAAACATATCTGGCAGACAATCCTGATACATCAATAATTGTTTTGACGCATATCTGCTGCTCACAATTGTTCCCGTATCATATCCCGCGTCCTGCGCCACATATGCCAAAATCCGTTCAATCGCATGACTTAATGTTCCATCATCCGGCAATGGTTCATCATCAAAATCTTCGTATTGCCAGTTTCGATGAAAAAGTTTTGAAAGAGCTACTGTTTTACACCAGAAAGCAGTGCCTATGGTGATAGGTGGAATGTTTGGATCTAGATTACAGTTTAAGTTCCATTCGTTACAAATTTCCTGAACTCTCTCAAAATTGCTTTCCCAAAGGTCTGCACCCCAAATCTTCCAATCCATTCCCCCCGTTTCCGGCGGAACCAGCAAGCCTATATTTGGATGATTCTCAAATATTCCCAACACATTCTCAATATACGCTTTTGTTCCAATCAGATTTGACCACATATTTTCTATCCAGGATTTTACTAACATTGTATGTTTTTTGCTTCTTGCCCTTTTGTCATGCAAAAAACATATATAATCATACTGCAAAATAATTTCCCTGCCAGATACTAATAGCGCGCTGATATCTCTCCCTCGATTTTTTTTCTTTAACAAATGAATTTTCTGATCTGCTACGATGTCCAATATATCTGATCTGGAAGAAATAACATAAACATCTACCCTATCTAAAAT